>VFSW01006815.1_pt1 | contig 16717 bp, 16 predicted proteins | sample 5358111 | NCBI WGS metagenome assembly VFSW01 (sample SAMN11554181, study PRJNA540505) | mine drainage metagenome | isolation source: sediment from site ElyBrook_90M | place: USA: Ely Copper Mine, Vershire, VT | collected 2017
GGAATGCGCAGGATTTCATCCCGATAAGACAGCGGGAGGGGATTGATGATGGAAGTGCGATTGATGGTGACGAGACGATTCGCGCTCACCACGTCCGCTCCGCGGCTGAACGCGTCGTTCACCACGCCCAGCAGCGCAAACAGAAACAGCGCCACAGCGAAGGAACCGATGGTCAGAACCAGCCGCGCCTTCTTGCGAAACAGATTGGCCAGAATCAGTCTGCTGAATTTCATGAGATGCCTTCCACGACAGCGCCGTGCCGCGTTCCAGCTTCCACCAGCACGCCCTTGTCCAGATGCAGTGTGGTGTTGGCCTGGTTCGCAACCAACGGGTCGTGTGTCACCATCAGCACTGTTTTCCCGTACTCCTTGACCAACCGCTGGATCAGGTCCATCACTTCGTCGGCTCTTTTGCGGTCCAGGTCGCCGGTCGGCTCGTCGCAGAGCAGGAACGTGGGGTCGGCGACGATGGCGCGGGCAATGGCAACACGCTGTTCCTGACCGCCGGAAAGCTGGCGAGGATAGTGGTGCATGCGGTCACCCAATCCAACGATGGAAAGGGCCGTTTCAACGTGCGTACGGCGTTCGGCCTTGGAGAGTTTGGTCAGCAGCAAGGGCAATTCGACGTTCTGGAACGCGGTCAGCACAGCGATCAGGTTGTACATCTGGAAGATGAAACCGACGTGGCGCGCGCGCCAGTTGGTCAGCTTGCCGCGGGACATGTGCGTGATTTCATCGCCGGCCACGCTGATGGTGCCGCGCGTGGGAACGTCGAGGCCGCCCAGCAGATTCAGCAACGTGGTCTTGCCCGAGCCGCTGGGCCCCATGAAGGCCACGAAATCGCCCTGATCGACGTCAAGGTTCAAGCCCTGCAAGACGTCGATATCCTCGTTGCCGCGCCGGTAGGTTTTGTCCAAGCCGCGCACCTGAATCAGACTTCCCGCTTCCCCATTGCCGTCCACGCGTATCATGATCAACGCTCCTTGATTTCCGCCGTCTCCGCTCCCTCGACAGAATGGCGCCAGTCGATTGCGGGCAAAGCATCCTATACTCCCGAACAGCAACACAAAATCACAACCAAAGTATGATGACAAAGCAAGAGTGACGTTCTAGAGCATTTTCCCTATTACTGTGAACTTTCCGAGTTCAACTCAGTGCAGCTTTTCTTAACGGAAAAGCTGCGCCGACATCCCCGCGTCGGTCTATACCTATAGGGAAAATGCCCTAGCGCTTAACCGCTACCGCTTCGCCATCTCTCAAATCGGTTGGTCCGCCAACTACCACTGTGTCTCCGGGCGTGAGCCCTCCCAGAATCTGCGTTTGCGAGCCATTGGCTGCGCCTACCTTTACGGATTGGCGCTCGACGCGATCGCCTTTCACCAGGAAAACTATCTTCTCCCCGCTTTCGTCGCGGACCGCGCTCTGCGGCACCATTACGCCCTCTGGCGCTTTTGTCCCCGGCTTCTCTTCTTCCCCGAGAAACGTGACCTTCACGCCCATGTCGGGCAGAATGCGCGGATCCAGTTTGTCGAAGGCAATGCGCACCTTGACAGTCGCCTTCTGCCGATCGGCCGTGGGAATGATGGTGCGCACTCGGCACGGAATTCTCCAGTCGGGATATGCATCCAGAATGGCGGTCACTTCCTGGCCGTTCTTCACGCGCGCGATGTAGTTCTCGTTGACGTCCACTTCGATTTCATTCGAAGCCATATCGACAATTGTCGCGATGCCTGTGCGCGTGAAGCCACCGCCGGCCGAAATCGGCGATACCATTTCTCCCACCTGGGCATCCTTGGAAACAATAATTCCCTCGAACGGAGCCCGAATGATGCAGTTATCCACTGCTTGCTGCGCCTCTTTGATGCGTGCGTCAGCCGCCAGCACCTGTTCCTGCGTGTAGGCGATTTTCGCTTTCAGGCTGTTCGCGGCCATCGTCTCATTGTCGAGCGCTTCCTGAGTTTGAACTCCTTCCGCCCTCAATTCCCGCACGCGGTGCAACTCGATCTGCGCATTCTTCAACTGCACCTGCAGATCGAGAATGCTTGCCTGGGTGGCGTTGCGATCTGCTTTCGCGGTCGCGAGCGCCGTCTGCGTATCGGAATCGTCCAGGGTAGCCAGCACAAAGCCCTTTTGTACGTGCATTCCTTCGGTAAAAAAGACGCCTGTAACGCGTCCGGTAATCTTTGCGGCTACGGTGGCGCGCCGCTGTGGGGTGACATACCCGCTCGCGTTGAGCAGGGCTCGTGGCCCGCTGTCCCGGGCGTCTATAGCGACGACTTGCACCGACGGCGTCCGATGCATGTACGCATAGACTCCGCCCACAACTACGAGCGCAGCGAGCAAGAGGAAAAAAGCAATCCCGATGCGCTTGCCAGCTCTTCGAGAGCCGCGCTTGTGGGCGTCGATGCGCAGCGCTCCGAGGTCCGGTTTTGCGGTTGGTTCAGGCATAGTTGCGGCAGTCGATCTAATCTGCGATTTCTATTATGGTCTACTGGACCCGCAATTGTACGCGCCCAGGCGTTTAAATCCAATGAAGGAGGCGCTCTTCGTGCCGCATCGCGAAGTCTTTTCGAGACGTTACGCATACGCTATTTGGTCGTCGGGATTCTCAACTGGCGAGAATAGGCCAATGCGCGTTTCCAAAATTGGTTCATTTTGAAGCGTGCTTTGGCGCCTATGCGTGAACCGAGACTTCCTCCCACATCCGCGCGTTTCTCGTTACCAGTTCCGCCGGACCTACTCTCACCCTCTGCGTTTGCCGGATCTATAGTGAATCCAATGCATAAAAAAATGCGCCGTCGATTCCAAAAGCTTTTCTTCGCGCTTGTTTGTGTTGCGTTCCTGAGCGCCTCCGCACACGCAGCCCCACTGGAGGTGCACGGAGTTTCCACCCTCCCTGTCCTTCGCCCCCTGGCGATGTCCCTTGGCGGACGTATGCTGACCACGCCTTCGCTTTCCGCCAACAGCTTCGGGTCCGAGGATTACACCTATCAGTGGCCTGGCATATATTTCCGCGCGGCTTTCCAGGGAACCCAGGTGTATTTCCGAATCGTGCAAGGCGACCAGATCCTGCACATCATCGTCGACGGCCAATCCACCCCGCCACTAGTCAAGCCCGCGCCCGGTCCGTATCAGGTGGAAGGCCTCAGCCCTGGCCAGCACACCATCGCCATCTTTGTCGCCACAGAATCCCAGGCCGCCCCCAACATCTTCGGCGGCTTTGCCATTCCCTTCGGCGAGCAACCCCTCAGCCCGCCGCAACGTCGCCGGCAAATCGAGTTCATCGGTGACTCCCACACTGTCGGCTATGGAAACCTCTCGCCCACCACCGTCTGTACCCATCCGCAGGTCTGGGCCGACACCGATGACACCCAGGCCTTCGGTCCCCTCGTCGCCCGCCACTATCACGCCGACTATAAGATCAACGCCATCTCCGGCCGCGGCGTGGTTCGCAACTACGGCGGCTCTCCCGCAGACACCTTGCCCCGGGCCTACCCCTACGTGCTCTTCGCGAAGCAACATCAGTACAGCGACCCCGCCTGGAAGCCGCAAGTTCTCGTCATCGCCCTGGGAACCAACGACTTCTCCACCTCGCTCCACTTCGGCGAGCCCTGGCAGACCCGCGCTCAACTGCACCGCGACTACCAGGCGACCTACCGGCGCGTCCTCCAGCAGGTGCGCGCCAGCAATCCCCACGCCGACATCGTCGTGTGGGCTACCGATATAGGAGGGGGTGAGGTCGAATCCGAGTCGCACAATGTCGTGCGCCAACTCCGGCGGCAGGGAGATCGGCGCATCACCTTCCTCCCCATCAACGGCCTCAGCTTTGGTGCGTGCAACTCGCATCCCACCCTGGAAGATGACAAGGGGATTGCCGACCAACTCGAGCGCCGCATCGATGCCGACCCGCGCCTCTGGCAGTCCCCCTAGCGACGACCTGTATCTGAAACGCGCGTCCTTTCGGGGGACTTCAATCTATGGGCGGCAATGGAGCCCGGAGCCCTTATTGCGATAGGCCAATGCGCTATATCTTTTGCATTCTGCCGTGTTTCCCCGCAGGCGGGTTGCACGTACTGATCTGCGGGTGCCAGAGAATAGCCCTCAAGGTGAGATCCCAGGATGGGTGGCTGTCCAACCAAACTCCTTTCCCCGATAAGCCGCTTGGATCATGTGCGAATCGTCCCCCCCTCGAAAACTAGCGTTTTGTCGACAAGCGATGTATCTTTTTTGGTACATGCGGGACGGTAGGAAGTGAATGGCAAACGATCAGCCCCGGAAGTGCCAGTACGGTTCTACAGATCCTCGACGGGCCGGGAACCGGTTCTTGAATGGCTGCGCGATCTCGACCGCGAAGACAGGCGCGCCATAGGGCTCGACCTCATGCGTGTGCAATTTGGGTGGCCGATCGGTATGCCGCTGTGCGTAGTTTAAAAGACGGCTTGTGGGAAGTGCGTTCCAGCCTGCCAAGCCGGAAGATCGCCCGGCTGGTCCTGTGCTTTCATCACCAGACCTTGGTGGTACTGCACGGCTTTATCAAGAAGACGCAAACAACGCCTGCTGCGGAACTCGATCTGGCGAAACGTAGAATGAAGGAGGTTACAAAATGACCAAGCGCAATAAACGCGTTGGATCTTCGCTCGATGATTTCCTCAGGGAAGAGGGGGTCCTGGAAGAAACGCGTGCCATTGCCCTTAAGGATGCTGTGGCTTGGCAGGTCCAGAAAGCGATGGAAAAGGAGAAGATCACGAAAGTTGAGATGGCGCGACGCATGCACACTAGCCGTGCGGCATTGGACAGACTCCTGGCTCCCGGCAATGCGTCCGTTACGCTGCAGACGCTTACCAAAGCTGCTCGCGCGATTGGTCGTGATCTTCGTATTGAACTGGTGTGATCTGGGCACTGGGCAGACAACCCGGCCCAGCAGGGAGTTCAGCTTCCACCTGAGCCGCGTAATCCGGATGAAAGTCGGGTTCAACCGAAGCGATACGAATATCTTATCTGTTTCCCTTCGCACAGGACGATCCAATCCAGTCATGGCGAGTCTGTGCGGGTGACTTCGAAACTGCCCAGCCACGGCAAAGCTGTCGAGAAGAAATCGATTAGCCTAATTGGCCTTACTCACCGGGTCCGATTCGGCACGGTGACATTCCATAACTGTCGTCACCTGTCGTTCGATACTTCAGAGGGTAGAATGCACTACGGATCGCATCCCAATGCAAGGCGCGACTCCCCGGGCCGGTGCGATTTCTCCAAACCGTCAAATCAAAAGCGGCGGTTTGTTGATGGCTTGTCGGATGGCCTCGATGGCAAGCGGAAGTCAAATCAATGGGCAATAAATCCCATGGAGACATTTGTTTGCCTAAACTGGTTGGTGCCGCAGTAATCGCGGAGTCAACCGGCTGGACTCGCAAGCATGTCTATGAGCTGGCTCAAAAGGGTCAGATTCCGCACTACCGCATTGGGGGTTCTGTCAGATTTGATCGGATCAAGGTCAAAGCTTGGCTGGACGCTCATGAAATAGCGGCTTAGGCTGTCGGTTTTCATGGCCCGAATCCTACAATCCGGAGATATCAAAGATATTCGAGCCATCGCCGTCGATGAACATACCGCTGTGCTGCTCAAGCCAGACGGACATGGAAAAATTGTTGGGACCGGGGCGGCATATTTTCTGCGATTATTCCACAAGCCGCAAGTATGTCGGCCGGGAGCGCCGCTGACATTTGAAGGAATCTCCGTAATCAAGATGAAAGCAGGTGCCGAATTCGATACGGCAACGTGGAGAGGCGAAGGCGTCCGATATTCGCTGTCGGTCAACCATGGAAACATTCATTCCACTCAAAATAAAAATGCAATCTATTGAACATCGCCGTCGGCTCCTGCCTTAGTTGTCCGAGCTGGCAAATAACTTCTGCTATGTTTCCAGCCCGCTCTATTCGCATAGATTCAGAAATTTTGCGAATATGTCGCGCCTGACCTTGAGTCCGATTTACGTGGAGTGCAGGAATGATTTGGTCGCGATAAATTTGTTTCGAACGGATACAGGCTTGGGAAACGCCTTGATCGAGAGAACATGTATTCATCTCTGTCATGGAGCCAATCCGATTGTCGTCTTCAGGTCCCGTGACAACAGCCTGTGAAACAAATGCTCCCCGGCTTCCCGGCGCACTGAAAGGCGGCCAGATCCATAGGCCCGCGAAGCAAGCCCACGTTGGACCGATTCACAAATGTCAACATCCTCCTGTTGAATTCTGTCACTGATGGCAATGCTGTCACGATGTTTTTTCCCGCTCGTCTCATTGGGCTCCGCAAAATAAAAATCGAAGATGACTTTTGTTCTGTCGATCCCGATCGGAATCACAAGGTTGGTGTCCATCACGCCTTCATACAGATTCAGCATGAAATTGGGATACAGCCAGTAGTAATAAGCGCATGTCCCCGTCCGCGTGGCGGAAAATGCGGAGTTTTCCTGCGACGCGACAACGGGGCTGGACTGTAAACAATGGCGCTCCCCATTCTCGATGGTGTAGTTGCTGTAATCGAGCACGCTGTTGAGTCCCTTGTGCAGATGGGGAACGTGATAGCCTCCATCGAGGTAGTTGTCGACATAGACTTTCCAGTTACAGGCCAATGTATACACTCGCTGCTCGAAGAAATTCAGCTTGCCGATTCCGAGGCCGGATAGATCGCGTCCCATGTCTCCCAGCCAATGGCGCAATGGGATCGCCGCGGGGTCGAGCGAAACAAAAATGAATTGCTCCCAAGCATCGACACGAACCGGAACGAGTCCATTGCTCTCTCGGTCGAAATTGCACACGTCGTTGAATTCCGGCGCGCCCATCAGCTTTCCATCGATCGCGTAGTTCCAGCCGTGATATGGGCACCGGAATGATTTCGCGCAACCGGTCGGTTCCACGGCAACCGCGGCCGCATGGTGCAGACAGACGTTGTAGAAAGCACGCAGCACGCGATCCGCTCCCCGAACTACAACAAGTGACTCTCCGGCAATCTGACAACGAAAATATTGTCCTGGCTCTGCCGCCTGCTCCCCCCGTCCGACAAGTTGCCAACTTCGAGCGAATACCGCACGCTCTTCCAATCGGGCAATCTCCGGGTCCGTATACCAGCAAGCGGGTGCAGTGGAGGCCATTTCCAACGGGTCATCGTCTCGATATAGCTGAAGCTTTTGCTCGAGCGACAAATTCGTCATCATGGTCTCCAACCTCGCTTGATTAGCAGATACGATGATCTGCAAATCGATGTCTCGTGGACCCAACTGCCGCCTAAGCACGGAAATTCCGGGTAGTCGCGACGAAGCTGCTGCAGAAGCTCCGTGCTCGCAAACTTCGATCGATTGCCTCAATCGAATTGAAGGAATGATATCGCGAATGGGAAAACGATGAAGCTCTGAGTTTTCATCCTTTGACATCGAAGGATGTGATTGTCGCTTCGATGAGTGAAGACGATGTGGAATGGTTTATTGCTAATCCGAAAGTGATGTTCTGCACCGATGGCGGGCTCAACATGCATCATCCGCGCAGCGCGGGAACATTTCCCCGCATCCTGGGGCGATATGTGCGCGAGCGCAAAATTATCTCTTTGCAGGAAGCCATTCGCAAGGCCACGTCCATGCCAGCCCACCAGCTTGGATTAAAAGACCGGGGTATGATAGTGCCCGGCTTCTCTGCCGATCTGGTGCTGTTCAATCCCGCAACGGTGATGGATACAGCGACGATTCAGAATTGGGATGCCCCGCCGGTGGGAATTCCAGATGTAATGCTGAACGGGCGTTGGGTACTTCGAGACGGCAAGATCACGGGAGAGAGACTTGGAGAAGTTATCCGGCATGCAGTTGGGAGCCGGACTGGCAACCCTTGTGCTTCTCTCTGCGCCAGTAGAAGTATGCAGGCGTGCCGAGCAACATAATTCCAATGCCAGCTATTGACTCCAGCGGTTTCCGCCATATCGTGTTCAATGCCCATGCGCCGGCGATGATGCAATAAGCGAGCGGAACCCACGGATATCCTGGGCACTTGAAGTGGCGCGTTCGATCGGGATGACGGCGGCGTAATACGAACAGTGCCGAAACGGAGAGTGCGTATGCGATCACGCCGATAAAGATTACGTAGGTGAAGAGTTGGTCATAGCGTCCTGAGAGCACCAGCACCGACGCCCAGATGCACTGAGCGATCAGGCTAAACGCGGGCGTTCGCCAGCGTGGGTTTACTTCTGCGAGCTTGTGAAAGAAGACGCCGTCCTTTGCCATTGCATAGTAAACGCGCGCACCGCTCATCACGCAGGCGGCGGCGGCTCCAAAACAGGAAATGGCGACCAGAGCACCGAGCCACCTGCCTGATGAGGGGACGAACATCATGCGAGCGGCAGCTTCAGCCACCGTCGGTTGATTCGCCATGATGTGAAGCGGCATGGCGTAGAGGTACAGAGAATTGAGAGCAACCACCACGGCTCCAATGATGACCACGGCAATGATGAGTGCTCTGGGAATGTTGCGCTGCGGCTGCTTGATCTCGCCGGCGACCCAGGTGATATACACCCAACCGTCGTAGACCCAGAAGACCGCGATCATCGCGACTCCGAAGCTGCTGATCAGCGTGCCCGCACTGACGTGTCCCGGCACGGGACGGGTGAAGTTCGACCAGCTTCCCCGTCCAATGCTGAATCCAAGGACCAGGAATGCGGCAATGGCGGCGAACTTCGCCCAGGTTGCAATGTTTTGCAGGATGACAGCGCGGCGTAAGCCGATGACGTTGACCCACGTTAAGAAGACGAGCGCGCCGATGGCAATGAGATGACCGACGTTAAGTGTCCAGCCGAGAATAGAGAAAATCGGCCGTGATGCACGAAGTACCGGTATGACGGCTCCCGAATAAGCGGCAAAGCCGGCGGCGATCGCTGCCAGGCTGCCGGTGACATTGACGGAGAAGGTCATCCATCCGTAGAGGAATGCGACAAACTCTCCGTAGGCTTCCCGCAGATAAACATATTGGCCACCGGCTTCCGGATACATCGCGCCTAGTTCGGCCATAGAAAGGGAAGCGAGCGCGGTCACCCCCATCCCGGCGACCCATGCGACCATGAATAGCAGTGGGGTGCGGACAGAAGACGCAACATCGGCCGAGGTGAGAAAGAGTCCGGAGCCAATGGTGCCGCCGACCAGCAACAGGACCCCATCGCCCAGCGACATTCCTCGCACCAGCGTAGGTCCTCCCACAGGCGCGGTCAGATTTTTCGCGGAGTCAAGCCGAGCCGGCTGGATATAATCCATGTGGACTGAGACTAACGAATCATGGCGGATATCGTCTATTGCGAAACCGGGAATCGTACACGTCTCGCCGGTATCAACTTGCTTTTGAACATGAATGCAAAGTGCCGTGAATGTTGAGCGGATTAGCTATGCTGCGTGAGCTGGCATACAACGCAGATAAGTTGAGCGTCGAACACTCTTGAAAGCTTACGAACAAAATGAAAACGAAGAACAACATGTCGGAGGTTGTCGTCCGCGAGTGCCACGGGCTCGATGATTATGAGGCTTGCCTCGAGATACAGAAGCGGGTGTGGGGCCATGACGAGGCCGGTTTCATTCCATCGGACATGTTCATTGTCGCGAAGAAAATCGGGGGGCAGGTCATCGGCAGCTTCGATGGCAAGCGAATGGTGGGTTTTGCGTTGGCGCTACCGGGCTACCGGAATGGACAGCCTTATTTTCACTCCCATATGCTGGCGGTCGATCCGGACCACCGCAATCTCGGACTCGGACGGCGGATGAAGCTGGCGCAACGTGAAGATATGCTGCGCCGGGGTATTCGTCTAATGGAATGGACATTCGACCCGCTGGAGATCAAAAATGCGCACCTGAATTTTGAGCGCCTGGGCGTAATGGTTCGGAGCTACATTCCAAACCTGTACGGCAGTGTGCGCTCTGCATTGCAAGGTGGCCTGCCAACCGATCGGCTGATTGCAGAGTGGTGGATTGAATCGTCCCGCGTCAGCAGGCTAGTGGATCCAAATGACGCCAAAGTTCATGCAGATGAAATCACAGCATATGTGACCGTGCCGGGACAGATTTACGAGTGGAGAGCGGGTAGCGATGCTAGGGCGAGGGAAACGCAGACAAGAGTACGCGAGACATTGATCCCACTGCTGCAAGATGGACTCGCCATCCTGCAACATCGCGTTCTGAACGACGGATCGGGGGAGTTTGGACTGGGGAGATGGGACGAGGTAACGAGTTGCGGAAACAATGGAAATCACTGAGCTTCGAATTGCCAGAGCGTGGATTCTGACCTGCAAGACTTTCTCGCGACACTTGCGCCAGTTTCTTCAACGGAGCCGACTGTATCCATGTCTTCCCGTCTCGAGTGATCCTTTCATACTCCACGCAACGTACATTTCTGTAGAAACGATATTTGCTAGCTCGGAAGTCAGGTCCGGATGAAGATTGAGTCCGTTACGTTGCGTGAATTGAACATTCCCCTGGTTGATTTCTTTGAAACCAGCTTTGGTCGCATCACGGCACGCCGCATCCTGCTGGTGACGTTGCAGGGCGACGGCATCGAAGGATGGGGCGAGTGCGTCGCGGATGACGATCCTTTCTACAGTGAAGAGAGCATCGATACGGCGTGGCTGATTGCGGAGAAGTATCTTGTACCTGCGGTGCTGGGCAAGGTGGTGAACGCGGGAAGGGAAATGCCTCCGCTGTTTTCGCGCGTGCGTGGGCATCGGATGGCAAAGGGCGCTTTTGAGAACGCATTGTGGGACGCGGAAGCTCAATGGATGCAGGTGCCGATGTGGAAGTTGCTGGGCGGCAGCCCGGGGGATATCCCTTGTGGAGTCAGCATCGGAATCCAGAATTCGCATGAGCAGCTACTCGCGAAGATTGAGCGTGAGCTATCGGCTGGGTATCAACGCATCAAGGTTAACGTAAAGCCTGGATGGGACTTGAACGTCTTGGAAAAAATCAGAAATCGGTGGCCTGATATTTTATTGAGTTGCGATGCAAATTCCGCATATTCTCCGGCCGATACGGAGCATCTGAAGAAGTTTGACCGCTTCAATCTGCTGATGATTGAGCAGCCTTTGTGGAACGATGATATTTTCTTGCACGCGACCCTGCAGAGGAAACTGGCGACTGCGTTGTGTCTGGATGAATCGATCCGCAACGCTCGCGACGCGGAAATGGCGCTGGAGCTGGGTGCATGCCGCATTCTGAATATCAAGGTCGGGCGGGTCGGCGGATTTTCAGAAGCGATCGCGATTCACGAAGTTGCGCGGCGATTCGGTATTCCGGTGTGGTGCGGCGGGATGGTTGAGGCTGGGTTGGGACGATCTCATAACGTGGCGCTGTCAACTTTGCCGGGCTTCAGTTTGCCGGGCGATGTTTCGGCATCGAAGCGCTACTGGAAGCAGGACATTATTGATCCCGAGGTCACAGTGACGACGACTGGAACGATTCCGGTGAACGACCGACCCGGTCGGGGGTATGAGCTACGTCGTGATGTCATCGAACAACTGACGGTTCGCAAACAGGAGGTGACGAGATGAATTCTCACATTATGCCTATACATGGTCGTGCTCCCACAGTAGGAGCCACCTCGCCGGGTTAGTTCAGACGCCGAGCGAAACCGCGTAGCCTGCGACAATACACGCGACCTTGTCGCGCAGGCGACTCTACTGGTCGCAGATGATGCATTAGGCTCGGCTAGTCTGGCTGACCTATATCCGAACTGCGGACCGTGCAGAGAGTCCTTCCCGCGTTTGTAGAAACTTGCTCAGAAATATAAGGGAAAAAGTGTGGTCGTAATGGCGATCAATGGCATGGAAGGACAGCAAGCCTTTGTTCTACCGAAGCTGCGAAGCAAAGGGTATGATTTTATCCCCTTAAGAGGCAACCAACAGTGCGCATTGGATGCGTACCACGTTCAAGCTTTCCCCTCGACATTTCTCATCGGCAAGGACGGACGCATGTATTTCCGTCCCCATCTTTACGATGATTCCGAACAGCGTGCAACCGGGTTGGAGATCGACCGAGTTGCTGAGTCACAGTGGCCACTGACCTGGGCCTGACGGGAGACTCGAAGCCTGCTTTGTCGAAACTTCGCGCTGAGCGCCGTGCTAAAAGGGAAAATCACCATCGCGGCGGACAAGTCCAGCAGACGAACATTGAAGGATACGATCTTATTCGCATGCCGGAATCTCCGCGAGTCGGACTGTATTTCGTCGAAAGTCATCTCAGTCCAAGTGGAATCGGCGAAGCAGCTCTTCCTTATCTCGGGCCAGCCGTCGATAATGCCTGTTTTGCCTCAACTGGCAAGCGTCTGCGAAAACTGCCGTTAAGCCATGATGAAGAAACCGAATGAAGGACTGTACTCGTTGCTGGTCATGCTCGCGAGCTCTTCCTCTCCCAGCCAGAGACCATCCACAGGTTGTCCCAGCTCGAGCAACGCATCCCCCGCCGTGACAGTTAAGTTACAAGTTGCGCTGCGGGTGGAATCCTATGTAGCCCATTCCGGATGAACCATTTCCAGATCAACCCTGTATGCGCTCCGATATCGCGAGAAATCCGTCGAGAATGGCCTGAACCTGTCAGGACGTGGCGAGCTTGGCCTAATCACTATGAGTGGTATCGAAAGGCGAAGCGGGCAGTTCGGCCTTGTTGAACAGATTGGCCGCCGGATCTCCTGACCATCCGTAACGCGCCTGGGTTGGTTGTGGCACAGCTGGATTTGACAGTGCTACGGACTGGCCGTCGATCGTGGCCGAGGCTGCAACAAATTTTCCGTCCGAACCCGCAATTTCAAAGCCGCGCAACGTGTTTCCTTTTATGGTCAGTCCCTTGGTTGCATGGTCGAAGTAAAGATGTAATGTGCTTCCACCGCGCCGCATGTTGCGATAGAGTGGACCGGAATATTCGACATCTTCGTGGTACGCAACCGCCCGTGCGGCGAGAGCCAGGCGATACCCTACGCCCTGTTTATCTTTTGGATGAATATTTTCCGGGTCGCCGATATCGATCGTCACGACCATGGCGGTATTGGCCAACTGCAAAGCGCGACGTTGCGCTTCACGAACCTCCGGCCAGTGATCGTCGGGGCCAGTTCGGTAGTTCGCAATCTGCACATACAGGAAAGGGAAATTTCCTTGCGCCCAGGCGGAGCGCCAATCCTGAATCAAAGTCCTAAAGAGGCGCCCATAAACTTGATAGCGCAAAGCATCCGTGTTCGATTCTCCCTGATACCAAATCACTCCGCTGATAGGAAACTTCGTTAACGGCGCGATCATGCCGTTGTAGAGCGAAGCAGGAGCCCACGAGTTGAAATCCGGGTGCCACGGCAGTCTCAGGTTTTCGTCTTGCGGCGAACCGTATTTTTGCTCAACTTCTATTCGCTCCTTGTCTTGCTCGCGCAGCGTGGCTGCCTCGTTGTCCGCCATCACAGACCAGGCGGAAAAGACGGGCATCAATCCAGCATCCTGCGACAACGCATGCATACTGGTCCAGGCTTCGGCGGGCGTTCCTCCCCAGTCCGATTCAATGATTCCAATGGGCACATGTTCTTGACGTTGAATGTCACGCGAAAAAAAGTATCCAACCGCTGAAAAGTCCTTCGCGGATTCGGGAGTGCAGACGCTCCATGGGCTCCTTAACGTCAGGTCTTCCCGCGGATAATCGGCAAAGCGCTGATCGACGTGCAACAGTCGTATCTGTGGATGGTTGGCGTCGGCGATCTCGTGCGCTGAATTTGACAATTCTCGCAAGGCAAATCCCATGTTCGACTGGCCAGATGCAATCCACACATCTCCAACCAGCACGTCCGTCAGCGTAATGACGTTGGTCCCCTGCACAGTGAGGCGAAAAGGGCCGCCGGCATCTCCGGGCGGAAGCTGCACATCCCATCGTCCCAGAGAATCTGCGGTGGTACTCTGTTTCATTCCGCGAAAGGTGACCGCTACAATTTCGCCGGCTGCGGCCTCGCCCCACACGCGCACCGGTTGATTTCTTTGAGTTACCATGTGGCTTGCGAACAATTCAGGCAAACGAACCGCGGCAAAAATCGTCGGTGACCCAAGTTCAAACAAAAGAAGAAGACAGCTGCAAATCCAAGTTCTCATGTTTTTCCTTTCGCCGTTGTGTCCACCGCGCGTTTCTATTACCAGATTCTGACAGCGATGATCATTTTTCCAAAAGGCTGGGTCAAATGATTCAGTCGTCACACTATTTTTCTTCCACGATGATGACATCCCAGGGTTGCACAGTAACCGTTTCTTCGTGCGCGATCGGTCGCAACGTGGGCAGATCCGTTCCGTCCGCATAAGGGTAGACGAATTGCTGCGCAGAGCTTGAGTAATTCAGGTAGTAGTCGATGCGTTTACCGAAGCGATTTACGCCATGTTTCACGTGAACGGACGATGGCAATGTTTGGTCCGGACCGGTCAGACCTGCGCGCTGCAGAACACGAAGGACGACTCTACGTTGCAGCTCATCGGACAAATATGTGCCTTCATAGGTAAGCGTCCCCGCTCCATAATCATTGCTGGCAATCGCGGGCCATTGGCCGAAAAATGGGTGGTCATACCAGGCCAGGGCTTTGGCATGCTCGAGCATTAGAAATTCCGCCCAATAGCTCACCTGGTTCTGGGCGCCGACTCCGAATGGGTCGCCTTTGAGGGCCAAAGGACGTGCGAGGTTTGAGAACTCCTGGTAGCTGAAGCCGGCGGCCTGCCGCAGCGGACCGGGCGCGCGCACCCAACGTACGGCTGAATTCTCGTTGGCAAAGCCGCTCTTGAACGTCATCAGAACCTGCCCGCCGTTCTTCACGTAATTGGAGAGTTTCTGGAGCAAAGCATCGTCAGAGATGTACAGTGCCGGAACGATCAGGACTTTGTAGCGTGAAAAGTCTGGATCTTGCGGGAAGACGAAGTCGGTTCCCACATTGAGCTTATAGAGTGCATGATGCAGCTGGTTGACGAGGGTGGAGTAGTCGGCGACCGGCGGTGCTTTCGACCACTGCGGTCCGGAGCTGGTAAAGGGCATGAAAGAAATCGCGTTCAAAGAATCAATACTCCAGAGAATCGCCACCTGGTTCGTAATCTTCAAGTCGACGAGTTGAGGGCCGATACGCTTCAACTCGCTGCCAATACGGCAGACCTCCGCATAGGCGCGATGGGGTTGCAGAGCGTGCGACAGCACCCCTTTCCAATACGTCTCCTGACCGGAGTGGATCGAGCCCCAGTGCCAGTACTCCACCATGTTGGCTCCGCTGGAGAGATCTGTATACACATCGAGCCGCAATTGTCCGTCGTAGGGAGGGTACTGAAACGAGGATGTCCAGTCGGTGGTTTGTGCATTGGTTTCGGTGATGAGGTAATTGGTGTGCTTCAGGGAACGGGTAAAATCGCCGTTCTCGGCCTGCTCCCATCCGTCCATGTGGTCTTGCGTACCGTGATAGATGTTGTCGGCGACGATATCGAGCGACTTCGAAACCTCAAATTCATCGACGTCGCGGTGCATGGCTCCGGCAAGGTCAGGGGTGACGAATTGGTGGAGTCCCCGGTGATCCCGCACCAGAGAAGCTTGCCATGCCAGAAAATTTGTGACGCGCATTTGCTGCCAGCGCGACCATTCCAGCTTGTAGCCGGTGCTCTGGGCGCTGGCGCGGGTGGGCATCTCGGTCCAGCTATTGATGTCCTGACCCCAGTAATTCAGGAACCACGCTTGATTCAGATTTTGCGGCGTGCCAAAGTTTTGCTGAAGATGATGCACGAAGCCGACAAATACATCGGGATTCGACGCCCCGTAAGAGGAAGTTTCGTTGTCGATTTGCCAGCCAATCACATTCGGATTATTCCGGTAATGCTCTACAAGATGGACGATGAGCCGCTGAGCGTAGGCGCGGAAGACGGCGTTATCGGTGTCCATGTTCTGACGCATGCCATAGAATTGCGGCGCTCCGCGAAGCGGACGGGCCAGAATCTCGGGATGCTCATGATAGAGCCACACAGGAACCGAGTAGGTGGGCGTACCCAGGATGACCTTGATCCCGGCCTTGCCCATTGCATCGACGACACGGTCCATCCAGGTATAGTCAAAATGTCCATCTTGCGGTTCCCATAAACTCCACGTCGATTCACCCATGCGGACGACGGAAAAGCCCGCCTGCTGCATCATGGCTACGTCGCGATCGAGGCGCTCGTACGGCTCATACTCGTGATAGTAGGCGGCGCCGTAGAGCACGTTCGAAAACGCTGGTTCAGAAGAGGGAATGCTATTGTCTGAGCGCTGTTGCCCGCTGGCGAGCGTCGTCATGGCAGAGAGACAGATCACCAGCAGCAGACCTATGAATCTCCTGCTGAAGAGATTCATCTGCCGCCTGTAAATCGAGCCGAAGTCTCGCTGAGTAATCATTTACTTGAAATCTAACACGAGTCAGGAGCGCAATCGTTTTGCGCCGCCCCGATGCACTCTCCCAAAGCCAGTATTTCCAAGCGGAAGTTCAGCATGGACCAGCATTTATCGAGTAACAAGAAACGTGTAGAAGGTTGTTGACAGGGCCAAAGGTATGGGATTAGTTTTGTTGCTGTCTGAGAATTCGTTTACTCGGATGCGCGAAACTTTACGCTCGAAGTGCCGCTTCGCGGCAGGCAGATAGATACTCAATTACAGGGAAGGCCTTTTGTCTGAAGATGGCGACGATCAAGATGAAAAA
>VFSW01006816.1_pt1 | contig 16716 bp, 18 predicted proteins | sample 5358111 | NCBI WGS metagenome assembly VFSW01 (sample SAMN11554181, study PRJNA540505) | mine drainage metagenome | isolation source: sediment from site ElyBrook_90M | place: USA: Ely Copper Mine, Vershire, VT | collected 2017
TGCGACCACGGAGATCTACACCTAATCGTGCGGCGTCTGCGTCATTTGTTTATTAGAGTCTCACTTCTTCCCGCTGGGGCACCACGACTCGGCTGTCGCCTGGGCCGGGTCCGGCGATACGGTGCGGATGGCGGCGGGAACCTATGACGCCGATGTGACATTCCAGGACGGTTTCGTCCGCAAGGACATCTGGTTCGACAACCAGAGCTTCTCCGGCAAGGTGGAGCGAACCGTCGAACTGGCGTTGCGGCTCGCCGAACCGACGGTCACGGTAACCCGGAACGGCGCCGATGTCGGCGACAAGGCCACGGTCGCCTACATCGAGCCGGCCACGCACGATGAAGTCGGCAGCGTCAAAAGCAGTCAGCCGGCGCTGCTGGAGGCGAAAACCTACGACATCCACGCCACCCTGCTCGGCGCCGAGGGATGGCTGCGCGCGGTGGCGCTGACGGGCAAACAGCATTTGACCATGGAAATCAAGCCGCTGAAGACCGAGCAGCTGCGGGTCGGCGGTCCGCCGCCGACGGCGTGCGCGATCGAGGTGTACGGAGTGAATTTCGACTTTGACAAGGCGGTGCTGCGGCCCGACTCCGAACCCATGCTGAAACAGGTGCTGGCGCTGTTCACCCGCACCCCGGGTTTCAGCGCGGAGGTGGGCGGGCATACCGACAATATCGGCACGCCGGAGTACAATGTGAAGCTGTCGGAGGCGCGGGCGGAGGCGGTGAAATCCTGGCTCGTGGCACACGGTGTGGCGCCGGCACGGGTGACGGCGCGCGGCTATGGCGATACGCGCCCGCTGGTGCCGAACACGACGGACGCGAACCGCTTCAAGAACCGGCGGGTGGAGTTGCGGACAGCCAACTGTCGATGACGACAGTGCCGTGGCAGACAGTGCGCGCGCCGCCGGGCGACCGTGCCAGATGACATCTGAGTTGTCAGAATTCAGCTGACAGTTTGCCTGCGATCGGCTATCGGCCGGTGGCTGCCGGGAGTCATGCAACATGTCCGATCATTGGCAGGCGGCGGTTGCCCGCCACCGCTTCTCGGAACTGGTCGATGCAGCGGTCGAGGGGCGCCCACAGTTCGTCCGCCGCCGGGACGGCCAGGAAATAGTTGTCGTTTCAAAATAATACTATGAGCGGACCAGGCCTTATCTGAAGTCCGTTCTGCTGTCTTACCGCTTCGGCGAGAGAGGCACCACGTTCGATGCCTTGCCGAGACCGGGTCTTTTGATCGCCGGAACGTTGCCCGCTGCTCACCTGACGCGTACCGCGCCGGTCTGTCCCGACCGGCCGAACCGTTCGCGCAGCAGCAGCGTGAATATCGCCGGGCAGTCGCACAAATAGCGCCGCGCCAGCCGGACCGGATCCTGGCCGAGCCGGTGCAGCCATTCGAGCCCGGCCTGTTGCATCCAGAGCGGCGCACGCCGGGTGCGTCCGGCGAGGAACTCCAGGCTGGCGCCGATGCACAGGCCCAAGCCTGTCGTCTGGCCGGTGGCATGGATCGCCGCCGCCAGCATCTCCTGCCGCGGCGATCCCACCGCGAGGAAGGTGAACCGCGCCGGATGCGCCAGCACGAACTCTATCGTCTTACGGAACAATACCGGATCCCGTTCGAAGCCTGGCGGCGGGTCGTAATGCGCCGGCCGCACCAGATCGCACCGCGCGATGAGCGCCGGCAACCATTTCGGCTGTAAACCGACAATGGTGATCGGCTCGTTGCGGGGGATGTGGCGGGCGAGCAGAAGTCCGGTGAGGTCGCTGCCCGGTGCGACACGGGGCACCGCCAGCCCGATCAGCCGCGCCGACCGCGCCACCACGCGTGAATCGAGCAACCGCAACAGCGCGGCGTGATAGACCGTCGCCAGCTTCGGTTGCCGGTGCAGCCGCACCAGATGATCGGCATTCGCTGTCGTCACGTAGCCGAACGGCGCCGATGCCGGGCGTTGCGCCAGCCAGGCGGCCGCCTCGGCCGCGTCCAGGTCCGCGAAGTCCAGCCCCAGCAGCCGCACGTCCTGCCTCACAGCCCGAGCCGCAGGGTCAGCAGCCCAATGCCGCGGCTTTAGTCGCCGGTGGTCTGCAGCGTCGGGTTGCTGCTGCCGCGCTGGTCGGTGAAGTCGTAGGTCGCCGACAACCGCATGTGCCGGTTCATCAGCCAGGTCGCGCCGGCACCGACCGACACGCCGGTGGCCGCGCCGCCGCTTTGCAGGAAGTCGGCGTGCTGCATGCCGGCGGAAAATCGCAGCAGCAGGTCGCGCTGCAATTCGTGATCCAGCGTCAGCCGCGCGCTTGTATAGGTGTAGCCGGCGATGCCCTCCTGCGCCGCGTCCTCGATGCTGCGCGTCAGGCTGCCGGTGACGGTGGTCAGCCCGCTCGGATTCCAGATCAGCTCTGCTTCGGCGATCGGCGCCTGGTGCGTCGGGTAGCGCGACGCGGCGAAGTCGCGGATTTCCCAACCGGCCAGCAGGCGATAGCACCAGACCGCATCGGTGCTGTCGTCCAGCCCGGCCAGCATTTCATAGCCGGTGGAATCGCGCGTCGGCTGGCCCGGCTGCGGCGCGACATAGCGCGAGCCGAGCGCGCGGATCACCACCACCAGGTTGCGCTGCGGCGCCATCTCGTAGCGCGTGGTGACCGCGCCCTGCAGCACGTTGCGGTCGCGATAGCCCTGCGGCGCGGGCGCGCCGAGCATGGTCGTGTCGCTGTAACGGTATGCGGCGAAGTTCAGGCTGGGCGTGATCGCCACTGGATTCAGCGCGATCGTGTAAGCGGCGCGCCCATCGTCCACCCGATAGGCCACCGGCTGATCCGACGGCAGCGCGTCCAGCTCGGTGCGGTCCTGGTGCAGCGCCAGGTGCGACACCGCCAGCGTGAGCTGATCGCGCCCCACCGCAAGCGTGCCGCCGTGCGCGGGGGTCCAGTCGGTGCGGCTCTGCCGCGGCTGGTCGAGATAGCGCGTGTCGTCAAGGCCGAGGTAGCCGCCCAGCGCGTCGCGCGACCAGTCGGAGTTTACCAGCAGCGACGGGTGCGTGCCGACGATCCAGCTGCCGCGCCCGCCGGAGCCGCCGAACACGTTGCTGTCGTAGCCGATCCCCTCGTCGAGCCGCGGCAGCAGCACGAAACTGTCCAGCCTCGCGCCCAGGTTGTCGTAGTCCGGCCGCGCGCGCGACAGCACGGTGACGCCCGGGGCGGTAGCGTAACCGGGCACGCCGGCGGGGAAATACGCCGACAGCAACTGCGCTCGCACACCGGAGCATGCCAAGAGGCAGGCGATGAGGGTGGCGGCGCCGATGCGCCGCGTACCTATGAAATGCCCGGACCGTACCGCCATGGTGTGCAACCATGGCGGCAGCAACCTACGATTGCATTAACGCGGCGCGGGTTGGGCAAACAAAGCCACGGGGGCAGCACCCCATAGACGTCAGGATAAGCGGCAGGACGGGGAGGAAAAAAAACAGCTCTCCCCCTCCCCTTGCGGGCTTGGGCCACGAAACGGACCAAGGTTGGGGGAGGGGACCAAGCGGCACGAAATCAACGTCGTCAGCGCCGAGACGCCTTCTCCCCCTCCTATGTGAACGACTTCGCGCGGTCGTATTTCGGCCCGCAGGCGTCGCGCTCGAAGCAGCCCTTCGCATTGACCTCGCTGGGCACATCTGCCCACGGCGCCGACCGCCGGGCCAGGCGGCTTCACTTTCCCTTCAGGCTCCTGTCATAAAAGCTTAACGGAACTGCAATCTTGTCGTCTCGCCCCATCTCTAGGGTCCGGCCGCCGCACCCACAGGATACCGGAGAAAAAGGCATGAAACTCATCGTCACCGCCATGGCCCTCGGCCTGGCCAGTCTCGGCGTCGCCCACGCCCAGGTCCAGATCACCGGCGCGGGATCGACCTTCGCCGCACCGATATACGCCAAGTGGGGGGAGGCCGCCGCCGGCGCCATCGGGGTGAAGCTCAACTACCAGGCGATCGGCTCCGGGGCCGGCATCAACCAGATCGACAACCGCACGGTGGATTTCGGCGCCTCCGACATGCCGGTGCCGGCCGATCAGCTCAAGGCGCACAACCTGATGCAGTTCCCCACCGTGATTGGCGGCGTCGACATCATCGTCAATCTCCCCGGCGTGAAGCCGAACGAGCTCAAGCTGACCGGCGAGTTGATCGCCGATATCTACCTGGGCAAGATCGTTAAGTGGAACGACCCGAGGATCGCCGCGCTGAACCCTGGCGTGAAGCTGCCGAACCTGGCGATCGCGCCGGTCTACCGCGCCGACGGGTCGGGCACGACGTTCGTGTTCACCGACTACCTCTCGATGCAAAGCCCCGAATGGAAGTCGAAGGTCGGTTCGTCCACCTCGGTCAAATGGGCCGCCGGCACCGGCGCCAAGGGCAGCGACGGGGTTTCCGGAACCGTGCACAACGTCCGCGGCGGCATCGGCTATGTCGAGAGCGCCTATGCCGAACAGAACCACCTGACCACGACGCAGCTCCGCAACAAGGCGGGTAAATTCGTTTCGCCGAGCATGGAAAGCTACCGGGCGGCGGCGGCTTCCGCCGACTGGTCGAAGGTGCAGAATTTCGCCATCGACCTGAATGACCAGCCCGGCGAGAAAAGCTGGCCGATCGAGTCCGCCACGTTCGTGCTGCTGCCGAAGGATCCGAAGGACGCGAAGCAGAGCGCCGCGGTGAAAAAATTCTTCGACTGGGGCTTCGCCCACGGCAATGACATCGCCGTGCAGCTGCTCTACATTCCGCTGCCCGCAAGCGTGCAGAACGCGGTCCGGGCCGCGTGGAAAGCCGAAGTCCCGGGCACCATATAACCGACTGTGCAACAGGCCGCCACCCTGCCCGCTGTAGCACCGACCCGCCGGACCGGCCGTGCCGGGGATGCCATCTTCGCATCCCTGGCGCGCGCCGCCGGCGTCTTCGTCCTGCTGCTGCTGGGCAGCCTGATCCTGTCGTTGCTATGGGGCGGCCTTCCCGCCTTTCGCAAATTCGGCCTGGGCTTCCTCACCTCAACCGACTGGGACCCGGTAAAGCAGGTGTTCGGCGCCGGCATATCGATCTACGGCACGCTGATCACCTCGGCGCTGGCGCTGCTGCTCGCCGTGCCGGTCGCCTTCGGTGTCGCCTTCTTCCTCACCGAACTGTCGCCGCCCTGGCTGCGCCGCCCGGTGGGAACGGCGATCGAACTGCTCGCCGCCGTGCCATCGATCATCTATGGCATGTGGGGCTTCTTCGTCATCGTGCCGATCATGGCGCAATACGTGCAGCCGTTCGTCATCGACAGCCTGGACGGCATCCCGGTGCTGCAGGACCTGTTCGCCGGCCCGCCGTTCGGCACCGGCATCTTCACCGCGGCAGTGATTCTGGCCGTCATGGTGGTGCCGTTCATCGCCGCCACCATGCGCGACGTGTTCGATACCGTGCCGGCGGTGTTCAAGGAATCCGCCTATGGCGTGGGCTGCACCACCTGGGAAGTGATGCGCTCCATCGTCATTCCCTACACCCGGGCGTCCGTCGTCGGCGGTATCATGCTCGGGCTTGGCCGCGCATTGGGCGAAACCATGGCGGTGACCTTCGTCATCGGCAACACCGACCGCATCACCACCTCGCTGTTCGGCCCCGGCAACACCATCGCATCGATCGTCGCACTGGAATTTCCCGAAAGCCCCGCCGGCAGCCTGAAACTTTCCGCACTGCTTGCCCTCGGATTCATTCTCTTCGTGATCTCGTTCATCGTCCTCGCGATCTCGCGCATCCTGCTCAAACCGAATTCGGCATTATAACAATGACCGGTGGATCGACGACAGCCGTGCTGCCCGGCGATGCGAGGAACGCGGCGGCCGCGCGCCGGCTCTGGAGGCGGCGATATCGGATCAATCGGCTGGCTGCCGCGCTTAGCATCACCGCGACGTCCATTGGCCTGCTGCTGCTGGCCTCGATCCTGCTCACGCTGATCTGGCGCGGCGCCGCCGGGCTGTCGATCTCCGTGTTCACCCACTCGACACTCCCGCCCGGTTCGAATGGCGGCCTGCTCAATGCCATCGTGGGAACCCTGATCCAGACCGCGCTCGGCACGCTGATCGGCACGCCGATCGGCCTGATGGTCGGCACCTATCTGGCCGAGTACGGCCGCAATTCCCTGCTCGCCGGCACCGTCCGCTTCGTCTCCGATATCCTGCTGTCGGCACCGTCGATCCTGATCGGGCTGTTCATCTACCAGCTCGTCGTCCAGCCGTTCGGCGGCTTTTCCGGCATCGCCGGCTGTCTCGCGCTTGCCGTCATCGTCATCCCCATCGTCGTGCGCACCACCGAAGACATGCTGCAGCTCATAACACCGACCTTGCGCGAGGCAGCCATCGCGCTCGGCGCGCCGAAGTGGAAAGTGATCGTGCTGATCTGCTACCGCGCCGCGAAGGACGGCATCGCCACCGGCGTCCTGCTCGCCGTGGCGCGCATCGCCGGCGAGACGGCGCCGTTGCTGTTCACCAGCCTCGGCAATCTCAACTGGTCGATCAGCCTGACGCAGCCGATGGCCAGCCTGCCCGTCACCATCTATCAATATGCCGGCTCCGCATACGAGGACTGGGTGCAGCTCGCCTGGGTCGGCGCGCTGCTGATCACCATCGGCGTCCTGGCAGTCAACATACTGGCACGGTTCGCGCTGCGCGGCAGGAGATCACAGTGAGCACCACGATGCGCCCTGGCCCGAACGAACAGGCAGGTCTCGCCGGCGTTCAGGCCCGGGCATCCTCCAGCCTGAACGAGCCGCGCATCGCCATCCGCAATCTCGATTTCTATTATGGCGGCAACCGCGCGTTGAAGGCCGTCGATCTCGACCTGCCGGACCGCCAGGTGACCGGCGTGATCGGCCCCTCCGGCTGCGGCAAGTCCACCCTGCTGCGCGTGCTGAACCGGATGTACGACCTCTACCCAGGCCAGCGCGCTACCGGCGAGGTGCTGCTGGACGGCGAGAACATCCTCGCGCCCGACATCGACCTGAACGCGCTGCGGGCGAGGATCGGCATGGTGTTCCAGAAGCCCACGCCGTTTCCCATGACGATTTACGACAACATCGCCTTCGGCGTTAAACTGCACGAGCGGCTGACCAAGACGCAAATGGACGAACGCATCGAATGGTCACTGACGCGCGCCGCGCTGTGGGACGAGGCGAAGGACCGGCTCACCACCTCCGCCATGCGCCTCTCCGGCGGCCAGCAGCAGCGGCTGTGCATCGCCCGCACCATCGCGGTGCACCCCGAGGTGATCCTGCTCGACGAACCCACCAGCGCGCTCGACCCGATCAGCACCCTGAAGATCGAGGAGCTGATCGACGAGCTGAAGCACGACTACACCATCGCCATCGTCACCCACAACATGCAGCAGGCGGCGCGCTGCGCCGACCAGGTGGCGTTCTTCTATCTCGGCGAGATGGTCGAGGTGGCGCCGGCCGCGCAGATGTTCACCGCGCCCAGGGAGCGCCGGACCCAGGAATACATCACCGGACGGTTCGGCTGAACAGGGAGAACGCGCCATGTCCGACACGCCGGAGCACGTGGTAAAAAGTTACGATCAGGAACTGAAGCGGCTGCGCGACATGCTCACCGAGATGGGCGGCATGGTGGAAAGCCAGGTGGCGTTCGCCGCCGAGGCGATCCTGCATCGCGACGCCGCCGCCGCCGCCCGCGCGGTGGAGGAGGATCCCAAGGTCGACGCCCTGGAGCGGGAGGTCGACCAGTTCGTCATCCGCCTGCTGGCGTTGCGCCAGCCGATGGCGGGCGACCTTCGCCACATCGTCGCCGCTCTGAAGACCACCGTCGACCTGGAGCGCATCGGCGACTACGCCGCCAATGTCGCCAAGCGCAGCATGGTTCTCGCCGAATTCTCCATGCCCTATGCGCTCGCCGGGCTGGGACACATGCTGCGGCTGGTGCAGGAACAGCTGAAGCTGATCATCGATGCGCTCGGCGACGGCGACGCCGACAAGGCCATGCAGGTGTGGCGCTCCGACCAGGCCGTGGACGACATCTACAACACGATCTTCCGCGAACTGATCACCTACATGATGGAAGATCCGCGCAACATCACGCCATGCACGCACCTGCTGTTCATCGCCAAGAACCTGGAGCGGATCGGCGACCATGCCACCAACGTCGCCGAAACGGTCTACTATGCGGTGAAGGGTGAAACCCTGCCGGACCTGCGTCCGAAGGGCGACACCTCGGCCTACGCCGTGGTGCGCCCGCATGAGTGATGCCGGGCAGACGCCAACAAGGGAGAAACAACATGCCTGAAGGCGTATCGAGGCTGGCCAAGCCGCTGATCCTGGTGGTCGAGGACGAAGCGGCGCTCGTCACCATGCTGCGCTACAACCTGGAGAAACAGGGCTTCCGTGTGGAGGAGGCCGCCGACGGCCAGGAAGCGATCACGCGCATCGCCGAGACACACCCCGATCTTGTGCTGCTCGATTGGATGCTGCCGACGATGTCGGGGCTGGAGGTCTGCCGCCAGATCAGGCGCCGCTCCGCCACACGCGGTCTGCCAGTGATCATCGTCACCGCGCGCACCGAGGATCAGGACGCGGTGCGCGGACTGAACACCGGCGCAGACGACTACATCACCAAGCCATTCTCGATGGAGGCGCTGCTCGCGCGCATCCGCGCGCTGCTGCGCCGCTCCAACGCCGTGCCGGAAAAGGGCCAGCTCAGCTTCCATGACATCACGATGGATCTCACGGCGCACCGCGTGCAGCGCAACGGCCGGCGGATTCATCTGGGGCCGACGGAATACCGGCTGCTGGAATTCTTCATGCTGCATCCGCGCCGCGTGTTCTCGCGCGAGGAGCTGCTGGACACGGTATGGGGACCGGACATCCACGTGGAGCCGCGCACGGTGGACGTGCACATTCGCCGCCTGCGCAAGTCGATCAACGCGACGAGCGAGCTGGACATCGTGCGCACCGTTCGCGCCGCCGGCTACGCGCTAGACACCGAACCGGTATAGCATCGGCGCGGCCATCCGCTGTCACGAACGTAGCGAAGCAATCTCCAACGTGCATTCGCACGAACCGCTGTCATTGCGAGCGCAGCGAAGCAATCCCCAACATTCATTCGCACGAAATCCACGAGAGACTGTCATGCCGGATTGCATCGAAGGGAGCCCCGCATGAGCGCCGAATTGCCGCCGCCGGAAGAACTTGCCCGCCTGCTCTACCCCCCACTTGCTATAGGACGTGCTCGACGGTTTCCGCCTGGTGCGCCAGGCGCTGCGGCCATTCGTCAGCCCGCTGGACGAGTCGCTGACGCTGTTCGGCCGCGTCCGCACCGGCCGATGCGCCGCCACAAATGTCACGGCACCGCAGCATAACCCCTGCGCACTCTAAATGAACCTGATCGATGACCTCAGACCCGGCGAAGTCCGGGTGCTGGCCTGCGGCGGTCCCACCGACCGGATCGCACCGTGGGGCGAGCTGCTGTCCACCGCGGCGAGAGCGCGCTGCGCCGCCGGCTGCGTCACCGATGGTCTGGTCCGCGACGGGGCGCGCATCCGCGCCATGCGCTTCCCGGTGTTCGCCGGCGGCATCGGTCCGCTCGACACCCGTGGCCGCGACGAGATGATGGAGCAGGACACCCGCGTCGACATCGCCGCCGTCCGGCTCGCTTAACCGGCGATGGCAGGACGGCCGGATGCACCAGTCAATTGGGGGTGTAGCGCCAGACGCTCGCAGGTGGAAAGTTCAGCGGCGTCCACGCCTCACGACGAGCCAGCAACCGGTGTTTTCCCGCAGGCAATGGCGAGGACAGGCAATAACTGAAGTGGATGAATCCCCGACCCGGCGCCACGGCGTGAATGGCGTGAATGAATCGCCTTTGCTCGGCGGCGGAAAGCAGCACCAACGGGATACCGCAGATCACGCTTCTGATCCGGCCTTGAAATCGTTGCGGCAGGCAGTCGGGCAGAGCACGGGCATCGCATTCCAGCACGGTGACGCCGGGCAGGGATTCGCGGAGGTTCGCCGCGAGCGCGCCGTCGATCTCCACGGCGATCAGACGTTCCGGCGGCAGCCCGGCGTGCAGGAAGGCGCGCGAGATCACGCCGGTTCCCGCGCCCAGTTCCAGCACCGCACCTCCGGTCGGAGGCCAGCCGCAGCGCACTATATGACGGCAAAGCGCAGCCGAGGACGGTATGATAGAGCCCATTCGTAATGGATGGGCAGCCCAGCGTCGAAAAAACAATCCGAAGCCGCTGTCGGTTGCCCTGGGAGCGGCCTGGTCGAGCAATATGTCGGTCATGCATCCTCCGCGGTGTGGCAGGCTGGGGCATGCGATCCGACCAGCGGAACCAGATGCGAAAGGAATATTTCCGCACAGGCACGCCATGAGTAGCGTTCTGCATGCATGCGGCAGGCGGCGCGATCGGCGCCGAGCGCTTGCAGCGCGGCAACGCGCAGATCCGCATTGACCGCGCCGATCCGTCCCGCCGCGTCAGCCAGCACGTCGCTTGGTCCGGTGACAGGGAATGCGGCCACGGGCGTGCCGCAGGCCAACGCCTCCAGGATCACCAGGCCGAACGTGTCGGTCAGTGATGGAAACACGAAGACGTCGGCACCAGCGTAGGCGCGGGCCAGCGCCTCGCAGAAGCGCGGGCCGGTAAAATGCACCGACGGATACCGTCGCCGCAGCCCGGCAAGCGCCGGACCCGCGCCTATCACCACTTTCGAGCCGGGCAGGTCCAGGTCGAGGAAGGCGCCGATATTCTTTTCCACCGCCACGCGACCGACATAGAGGAACACCGGCCGAGGCAGGTCCCAATCCTCGATCGGCGCCGGCTTGAACAGCGCCAGATCGACCCCGCGCGTCCATGGGCGGATATTGCCGAAGCCACGCGCCGACAGTTCGTCGCGCAAGGATGCGGTCGCCACCATGGTGCCTTGCCCCGCGGCATGGAACCGGCGCATCCAGGCGTAAAATGGCCGGACCGAAATTCCGGTGCGCGCGTTTAAGTATTCCGCGAAACGGGTATGGAAAGCGGTGGTGAAAGCGAAGCCGGTACGGCGCGCCCATGCACGCGCCGCAATGCCCAGCGGGCCTTCGGTGGCGATGTGGAGCGCATCGGGGCCAAATGTTTCGATCATGCGGATCAGCCGCCTGCTCGGCAGCAGCGACAACGCGATATCGGGATAAGTGGGGCAGCGGACGGTACGAAATCGGTCCGGACCGATAACCTCCACAACGTGTCCCATTGCGCGCAACTCTTTTGCTACCGTTACGAGAGTGCGAACCACGCCGTTCACCTGCGGCTCCCACGCGTCGGTGACGATAAGGATGCGATGCCTAGATGCGGGTGGCAGCATTGCGTCACCGCCGGCGCGATCGGTGAAAGGGAATGTGTCAGGCAGCTTGTGGCAGCCGTACTTGCGGCTGCGGGAAGAACGACAGGCGGTTCAGTGCCACCCAATCGATCAGCTCCAGCCTGCCGTCATGGTGTTCCACCAGCGCGGTGCAGCTCTCCACCCAGTCACCGTCATTGATGTACAGCACGCCTTGCACTTCGCGCATCTCGGCGTGGTGGATGTGGCCACATACGACCCCGTCAAAGCCGCGCCGCCGAGCTTCTGCGGTCACGGCAGCCTCAAAGCGGTCGATGGCCTTTACCGCCCCTTTTACCTGGCGCTTCAGCCAGGCGGAGAGCGACCAATAAGAATAGCCAAGCCTCCGGCGCAGGGCATTGAACCAACGATTGATGGTCAGCGCCGCCGAATATGCCCAATCTCCCAACAGCGCGAGGAACCTTGCGTACCGGACGACGCTGTCAAACTCGTCGCCATGGATGACCAGCAGGCGCTTTCCGGTGGCGGTCACGTGCACTGCCTCCCTGCGCAGGCGGACACCGGCGATCTCCAGATCGGCGTTCAACCAGGCGCGGAACATCTCATCGTGATTGCCTGGGATATAGGTGACCTCCGCGCCGCGGCGAGCGTGGCTCAGGATCTGCCGCAGCACGTCGTCATGGTCGTCGTCCCAGTACCACGATCTGCGCAGGCGCCAGCCGTCGATGATGTCGCCGACCAGGAACAGGTGCTGGCAGGAACACTGGCGCAGGAAATCCGCCAGGAAATCGCTGCGGCAGCCGCGCGTGCCCAGGTGCGTGTCGGAGATGAAGATTGTACGGAAGGTGGCGCGCGAATCGCGGGGCGGGATGGCGTTCATCTGCCGGGCAGCAGATACCAGCAAACCGCTGGGGATAAAGTGAAAGTTCAATGACCGGTCAGGACGTTACCCGTCCTATATAAAGTCACATCTGAATCACCGGAGTATCATCTTAACGCAGCATTGTGGTGTCATTAAGCAAGGCTCGCCGTGTTTTTAAGGGACCAGCGCGCCGATGTTGCTCACCTCGCCATGGTGATCGTGTTCAATCCCGCCGCCGGCCGGCGGCGGATGGCGCTGTTGTGGCAGGTAATCGATAAACTTTCGGCCAACGGTCTGCAGGTGCGGTTGCTGCAAACCGGCCGTCCAGGGGACGCGGAAAGGCTGGCACGCCAAGCCGTCCGCGACGGCGCGGCCATGGTGGTGGCTGCGGGCGGTGATGGGACGATAGCCGAGGTGGCCAATGGGTTGATCGGATCCGAAATCCCCTTGGGCGTCGTTCCGCTTGGCACCGCGAATGTGCTGGCGCATGAGCTTTCCTTGCCATTTGCGCCCCGCGCGATAGCCGCGGCTCTGGCTTTCGGCAGAACGCAGCCTTTGTGGCCCGGACTCGCGGCCGGCCGGGAAGCTCCCCGGTTGTTTGTCCAGATGCTGAGTGCCGGATTCGATGCGCACGTGGTGCACCGTCTGCCGGTCCCCTTGAAGCGGGTCCTTGGCCGCGGTGCGTATCTGCTGCAGGTCATTCGCGAACTCTCGCGCTACAAATACAGACCCATCCGGCTACGGCTTGACGGTGAAGAAATGGAGGCGGCGGGCGTCATCGTCAGCAAAGGCCGGCTGTACGCCGGGCAGTACCTGCTCTGCCCCGCCGCGCGGCCCGGCGAGCCGGGATTTTCGGTCGTGCTGTTCGATCATGCAGGCGTGTGTGCCGCACTGCGATATGGCGCTGCGCTGTTGGTTGGCATGCTGGCCGGTGATCCTGGCGTAACCCATGTGCGGGCATGCCGGATCGATCTGCTGGGGAACGAGCTCACGCCCGTGCAGACGGATGGTGACAAGGCGGGATTCGCGCCGGTCAGCGTCCGGGATGCCGCGGCGCCAATCCGCATAGTGGTGGCCGATTAGCCGAGCCGGCATCGTCCGCACCGTCCGCGCCGCCGGCGACGCGCTGGACACCGAACCAGTATTGCCTCGGCGTGGCCATCCGCTGTCATTGCGAACACCGTTCCCTGTCATTGCGAGCGCAGCGAAGCAATCCCCAGCGTGCATTCGCGCGAAATCCACGCGAATCGCCGCACGCGGCGTATGCCCGCCATGGCGTCTTGCAGCCCGGCCCGGCGCCATCCACTTGCGGCCGATCCGCGGGCGGATCGGCCGGCTTTGCGAGAATCCATAGAAGGGCTGGCGCACTCTGCGAGATGCGTCTAGAATCCGTTGCAACGACGCGGCGAATCGCCACGCGCCATGACCGGCCTGACGTGACGCGGCAGGCCTGGGCCATTGCCCGCGTACCGCGTCAGCCGAACATTCGAGCGAGGAAACAGTATGTCCAAAGCCTTCATAGCCCAGGTGATCCAGGACTCCGCCGAGCTGACCGGCACCGCCGCCAATCGAGCCGCCGGCGATCTGATGGACGCCATCGTCAAGCAGCTGAAGAAGTCGGGAAAATTCACCCTGCCCAGCTTCGGCACCTTCACCGTGCGCAAGACCAAGGCGCGCAAGGCCCTGAACCCGCGCACCGGCGAGGCGATCAAGGTCAAGGCCGGCAAGACCGTGCGTTTCAAGGCATCGCCGACGCTGAAGAAGGTGGTCTGATCGGCTGGCGAACGAAAGCGAGGGCCAGGCGCGCGTGATGCGCCCTGGCTCTTCGCTTGTCTCCCACCCCGGCTTCGGCGTGCTGGCGGTGGCCGTCGGCACGCTGGTGGTGCCGTTCGATTCCACGGTCAACTTCGCCTTCCCCTACATCACCCGCGCCTTCGGCCTGCCGATCCCGGCGATCCAATGGGTGGTCATCGCCTACACGCTGACCTATGCGGCGCTGATGCTGGTGTTCGGCCGCGTCGGCGACATGCTCGGCTACCGCCGCGTCTTTCTCGCCGGCAGCGCCTGGAGCGCCGTCGCCTTCGTGCTGTGCGCGCTGGCCCCCAGCTACAGCGCGCTGCTCGCCGCACGCGTGCTGCAGGGCGTCGGCGCCGCGCTGGTGTTGAGCTGCGGCCCCGCGCTGGCGACCGGCCTCTACCCGGAAACGGCGCGGATTCGCATTCTTGCCGTCTACACCATGGTCTTCGGCATCGGCGGCGCGCTGGGCCCGCCGCTCGCCGGCTTGCTGGTGCCGATCTGGGATTGGCCGGCGGTGTTTTGGTTCCGCGCGCCGCTCGCATGCGCCGCATTCCTGCTGGCGTGGTTGCTGCCGCCGGATCCGCGCACCGTGGCGCATGGCGGCTTCGACGCGCCCGGCGGCCTGCTTCTGGTGCTGGCGATCAGTGCCATGCTGCTGGCGCTCAACCAGTTGCAGCATCTTGGCAACAGCATGCTCTGGTTCGCCGCGGCGGGGCTTGCAGCCGTGCTCGCCGGCGGCGGTTTCATCCTGCGCGAGAAATGCACGCCGCGCCCCATCATCGACCTGCGGTTCTTCCGCGATGTCGACTTCGCGCTGTTGAATGCCGCGCACGTTGCGCTGAACCTGGCGGCATTCGCCGTGCTGCTGCTGGTGCCGTTCTATCTGAACCGCCTCGGCGGGCTGTCGGCGCACACCGTCGGCCTGCTGCTGGCGGCCTCCCCCGCGGGTATCGTCGTTGCCGCGCCGCTCGGCGGACGGCTGGCGGCGTGGCTGCCGCCGCGGCTGCTGGCGGTGCTCGGCGCGGCCGCCATGGCGGTCGGCCAGCTGCTGATCGCCGGCGCCGGCACACAGCCGGATTTTCCCCAACTCGCCGCCGCCATGTTCCTGCAGGGCTTCGGCATGGGATTGTTCCAGGTGGCGTATTTCGATATCGTTACGGCATCGATCCCGCGCGCGGATCGCGGCGTCGCCGGCAGCCTGGTGATGATGACCCGCACCATCGGCACGGTCACCGGCGCGACGCTGCTGATGCTGATGTTCCAGACCATGCGCGGCGGCGGCAACGACACGGCGTCGTTCGTCGCGGGCTTCACCGGCACGTTTCGCCTGACCGCGACGCTGCCGGCCGCCGTGGTGCTGCTCGGTTTGGCCCGCGGCTGGGCGCGCCGCGGCCGTGATACCGCCTGAGGCAGATCGGTCCGCCTCAGGATCCGCCACGAAACAAATGAGTCAACTCCCGACGCGGCTCACGTTTCATCGCCATAGCCGGGCCAACCCAGGCCATGACGATGAAGGTGCGACCGTTGCGCCACTTGGAGCATTGATTCCGCAGCGTATCCTCACCCCGCCGCGGCAAACTGCCTGGCAAGCTGCGCCGACAGCCTTCCATAGACCTGTCGCGCGTTCCCTTCGTAGATATTCTCCCTGTCCACGGCCGACAGCTTCAGCTGTTCGATATAGCGCTTGGTGTCGTCGAAATGGTGGCCGGTCTCCGGGTCGATGCCGCGCACCGCGCCGATCATTTCCGAGGCAAATAATATGTTGCGGGCCGGAATCACCTTGGTCAGCAGCTCCTGCCCGGGCAGGTGATAGACACACGTGTCGAAGAACACGTTGTTCAGCAGCAGTTCGCCAAGCAGCGGCAGCTTCATGTCCTGCGCCAGGCCGCGGAACCGCCCCCAGTGATACGGCACCGCTCCGCCGCCGTGCGGGATGATGAATTTCAGTGTCGGAAACCGCTTGAACAGATCCGATGTCAGGCACTGCATGAACGCGGCGGTATCGCCGTTCAGATAGTGCGAGCCGGTGGTGTGGAAGGCCGGGTTGCACGCCGCGCTGACATGGATCATCGCCGGCACATCGAGCTCGACCATTTTTTCGTACAGCGGATACCAGTAGCGGTCGCCCAGCGGCGGATCCTGCCAATAGCCCCCCGACGGATCGGGGTTCAGGTTGCAGCCGACGAAGCCGTATTCCAGCACGCAGCGTTCCAGCTCGGCGACGCAGTTCCGCGGCGAGGTGCCGGCGCTCTGCGGCAACATGCAGACGCCGACGAAATTGCGCGGGAACAGCGTGCAGACCCGGTAAATCAGCTCGTTGCAGGCGGCGGCCCATGCCTCGCTGGTGCCGGCGTCACCCAGATGGTGTGCCATGCCGGCGGCACGCGGCGAGAAGATGGTAAGGTCGGTGCCGCGCTCCCGCTGCAGCTTCAACTGGCCGTTGACGATACTGGCGCGGATCTCATCGTCGGTAATCGCCGGGCGCGGCGGTGCGGCCCTGCCCTCGCTGAAGGCGGCAATCTGCTCCGTGCGCCAGGCCTCGTGCTGGCGCGGCGACGTCGTGTAATGCCCATGGCAGTCGATGATCACGCTTCCCTCCCTGGTGTCGGTATCGGCAGGTCGCGGGCAGGCTAGCCCGCCGCCGCGATCGATGTCACGCGCTCGCCCGGTCCCGCAGCAATTCCAAATGGCCCCCGGCCTGGCTTGTCGGGTAGTCTTTCCTCGCCC
>VFSW01006817.1_pt1 | contig 16714 bp, 16 predicted proteins | sample 5358111 | NCBI WGS metagenome assembly VFSW01 (sample SAMN11554181, study PRJNA540505) | mine drainage metagenome | isolation source: sediment from site ElyBrook_90M | place: USA: Ely Copper Mine, Vershire, VT | collected 2017
ATATCCGTCATCCGCCAGGGCGAAGGCCGGCAATTCGAGACCTCCCGCCGTCGCCACCTTGAACGCCCAGCGCCCGAGCCTTCGCGCCAGCTGCGCATTGACCCAGGGATGGCTCACCAGGAACCCGGTCGGGTCGGCCTTGAGCACCGCTTCGAGAATGGTGTTCTCGACGCTGGTATACTCTCCGCCGGCCGGCTCACCCTCTTCGTCAGCCCGATAGACGCGCTGCGATTCGGAAGTGCCGAGCAAGCGGAAGAGTTCCTCGAAGTTCCGCTCCTCAACCGCCGCCCGGAGCTTTCGCACCTGATCGAGGGCGTACGGCTTGACCTCCATCTCGATCGAGTCTTTGCCTGCGTGTTCAATGAGCGTGTAGCTCGACTCGAAGGTGAGGGGCCGGGAGATTTCCCGGATGCCGAGCACGACCGGCCCGCGAAACGTCCTTGCTCCGCCCGTTAACCAGCGCAGGAGTTTGGGCGCGGCTTTGTACCCGGGTTTCACGGATGACTGAGGCAGGATGATCTCCGCCTCCAGCCGCTCCGCGCAGTCATCCTCCATCACCTTGAAGCTGCCCTTCGCCTGGGTCTTCTCAAACGCCAGGCGAAACTGGTAGAAACGGTGATCGGGAAGCTTCAGGCGATTGAAGAGGGAGCGCGCGATCCAGCCCCGGCAGTCGTTTGTGCCAAGCTCGAGATCCTCGACCACCATGACGCGGCAATCGGGAATCTCGATCCGCACCTGGCAGGGTGAGACCAGAATCCCGAAGTAGGTCATGGCGGCTTCGGGCCAATGCTGGAAACGCTCGGCTAGGACGCGCTCGTAGCCGGCCTCAACGGCGTAATACTTGCCGTTTTTGGCCGACCCGCTCGCCCCGATCAGCGCGTAACGCACCCCGTCCATTTCGAGCCTGGCCAGGGACTGCTCAACCTGGCCCTGCTCGAAGGCGTCGAGCGGCTCCTGCGGGATGTCCACCGTGGCGAGGCGCATCTCAGGATAGAGCGACTGTATCAGGGTGTTCGCGAGTTGGCCTTCGCGGTCAAAGCGGAGCATCTTTTTGGTTAACTCGCCGGTACGATCAAGTTCGAGCGCCACGACTGGCATGGCGCTGTTTCTCGTGGCTTTTTGCATCGTCTTCTCCTGTTCTGTTAAGCGGTGACAGAACAGCGTGGAGACGCGGCCCTGGAGCCTCGCCCATCGCTGTTCCGTCACCGAAGAAAGGTGATTTCTCGGCCGGTCCAGCGAGGAACCGGGCCAGGTTGTCAGGGTCAAAGGCCGTGCTTAACCAGCCCGGCCGGGTCATTTCATTGATGGGTCCTGTCCGCTCACGCAATCCGTAGATCCGAGCTTGCGCGGTTGGGGCTGGGGAGCTGCGGTTTCGACCGTTCCCGCCGCTGCTCCTCCCATCGCCGTGTCCGTTTGAGGAGCCGTTGGTACTCCGGGTCCTCAAGGGGTTTCTTTTTGCGGGTCCGAGGCTTTCGAGCCCGCAAGAGTTTTGCCGCCTGCGCCTTCGGAGACTTTTTTGGCGTGACGGCTCGTTTCACGAGATTGCCTGGTCCTAAAAGCAAGCAACCGACGATGAAGAACGCAGCCAGGATGCGCTTCATGGCCATTCCTCCTTTCCGTTTCGCCACTCGGCAGAAAGGAGGCAGCCCCTTCCGCCCTGTGCCGAAAACATGGTTTCCGGCAAGGTCCGTCAGGGACCCGGCCAGCATTGGTTTCTCCGCCTCCGCGACGGGAGGGCGGAGTTTCAGACAGGCGCTATGAAAGAGCTCGCCCGCACTCATCCACAATCAGAGCTTGTGGAACGCTTCTCAAATAAAGCCGGATGAAATCAAACTGTCTCCTTGCGAATCTGCGGTCTGCCCGAAGAGCAGTCCGCCACCCCCCGGTATTCGCATACTGAATAAAAGCTCCGCCCGCTCTTAAGGGACTCGACCAAGGCTTCTGCCTCGCTTTGAAGCTCGCGGTCAAGCGCCGGCTCGCCCCCATGACTGCCTTCCCGGGCGAGAAAGAACCGGGCCCGGACGCCATCCGTCTCAGCCGCCGCCGGACGACGACGCCGGCCGGCGGGCTGCGCGACTCTTCCCTCGGGTATTGCTTCAGTTGCTCCCGCCATTGAAAACCTCCTTTCGGCGGCCTCCATCGAGACCGCGCGGCGTTTGCCAGAATGCCTCCGGCAGGCCCTGCCGCCCCTTTGCGCGAGCGAGAGAGGTCTACGGCTGGGTGCTGGGCGCCGCGTCCAGCTCACTGTGCTGCACGAGGCCGGTATTGTGGTCGCCCACCATCTCCTGCTCGGAATATTCCGCCACCCGCAATCCGCTCGGGTCGAGTTCCGACCGCCGCCCCTCGACCAGTCGCACGTTGTACTGCCCCACAATCCGGTCTGTCACCTCTGAGCCGTTCTTCAGCCTGTGCACTTCCTTGACCCCAAAGACCATGTAGGTCCACGGCGTGTTCTTGACGTGTTCGATGGAGCGGATCTCGAAATCCGAAATGATGTGGTCTTCCTGGATCTTGCCCACCGTGTCCTGGTCGCGGAGTTTGGCAAGGGTATAACTGCGCAGGTTGGCGGTCATCATATTGAGCGCGGCGGCGAAGTTCTGGCCCGCTGAGTCGGGCGTATAGATCAGGTAATCGTCGAGAAACTGCCGCACAACTGCACGTCCTTCGAGGCCGGTGGGCGCCGCTTCGCTTGCCGCCTCCGCCGAAAGCGAGAAGAGTTTAGGCGGTCCCACCCGTGCCGCCCCCAACACCGTCGCATTGCCGTCTTTATCGACGCGGATCACGGTGGGCGGCTGCAGGCGGACGTAGATTGCGAAGGCCAGCGACCCGAGGGCAATAAACCCGAAGAGAAAAGCCAGCACCATGGCGCGATTGGCATAGGCGCGGAGCATCCCGTCGTATTCGTAATATTTCGTGTGACAAGCCATCTCTATATTTGCGCTTTGACTTTTTCCAGCCATGTTCATTTTTTCTCCGCGCTCATCCTTGGAATCTTCATCATCATGAGCATCGAGCTTCCAACTTCCCCCCTCACAATCCGGCTGGCGAGATGGGGGATGAATGCTATCGCCACCGAAAAGATGATGCTCGCGAGCGCCAGTAGCAGGTCCGCGCTGGCGTTCTGGAAAAAACCACCGACTCCACCCGAGCTGAGCACTGCCTGGACGCTGTTCATGTTGATCGCCACCGTCAGCGCCCCGATAATCGCGTACACCAGACCCCAGGCTTGGAAGATCAGCAGGTTTACGAGATAGGTGCGCGCGAGATCACCCAGCCCGTAGGCCGGCAATAGTGCCAGCACCAATGGGCCGGTCACGTAAAGAATCGAGCCGTATAGCGAGTAGAACAACGCGAAGACGGCGTAGGTGATCGGGAAAATGAGGTAGGCGACAATGATCAGCAACGCATCGAGCAGCCCGGAGATGCCTCCGCCCACCAGCGACCAAAGTGACGGGTTGCCGTTCTGGCTCCAGTAGTGCCCAAGCTGTGACATCCAATTCGAGAACAGGTCGCCCGCCCCGACGGAATTTGAAATCGACATAGCCACCGAGTTGAATGCGCTGTTGATGTCCCGGAAGACCGTGCCATAAGCGGCAAAGACCAGCCCGAGCGCCAGGTATTTTGCTCCCGAAATGGCAAGCGCCCGCACGTCGCCGCCTATAGCGAAAGCCTGGTAGGCGCTATAGAGAAAACTCAGAAGCAATATAGTCCCGGCAATCCCTACCACGCCGGAAGTGATATTGAAGCTGTCGATCGAGCCGAGCGCCTGCAGAAACATCGTCTGGAAATAAAACATCGTCTGTCCTTTACTGCTTGGGCTGAAGCATGTTCTGGAATCTCTGGTCGAGGCCCTGGGCGTTGCTTGCCCCGAGTTTCAAATCCGTCCCCCGGTCTGCGAGCGCCGCAGCCTGCACCCGCATCAGGTCGGCGGTAGCCGCCTGGGTGTAGGCGTTTGCCCGCACGAGCCAGGCATCCGCTTCGGCTTCGAGGATGGGGGCGGTACCGGGGGCCGCCGTCTGGATGCTCTGATCGATTTGGTTCGCTGCCTGGATCTCCATGTTCGCCAGGTTGTCGATCTCAATCGCACGCTTCATGGCATCCTGGGCGATAGCGTCTGTCATGTCCATGAGGTTGCGCGACTGGGGGGAAGCCTGGGTCACAGCGGGGAGCTGGCCGTAGACGGCGGTGTAGGCCGAACCGGTGTTTGGAATCTGGCCGGCGTTGGCGGAAAGCAGGTTCTGTTCGAGTTGCTGGCTCGCGGGCAGTGTGGCGCTCGCCACGGGAAGGCTCATCACCGATTGGATTTGCGTCGAGACGCCGCGCAGTTTCGCAACCAGCGCCTGAGCTTGGGCGATCAGCTGCTGAGGCCAGACGACACCTTGCTCGAAGTTCGAAATCGCCCGGTCAACGGAGAGAACCGAGGTCAGTCCGCCGCCGATCACGCTGCTCAGGGTGCTTGAAATGGTTGAAAGTCCTGCTGCCAGGATAACGCAACAGGGATCGAGAAACTGGCTCTTGACCGGTCGCGGCAGGACCAGCAAAAATGCCAGCACCATCACCGCTGTGCGCAGCCGGTGGTCACGCGCCCAGCCTATGGCCGATTTCAAACCCGCCTTCACTCTTTTAATCGCTTCCTTCATCGCGCCCCCCTACTGCTGTGGTTGCAGACTGTTCTGAATCGAACCGCTGACCTGGCTTGCGAAGGCCGCTGCCTGCTTGCGAAGCGCGTTCCGGTGCGCCAGATGCGCCGCCGTCTCGCGGAGTTCGGCGGCCAGCAGCTTCTGGGTCAGCGCCTGGCTCTCAATGGCCGCCGCCATCGACGCTGCGTTCAGAAACGGCGCGGAGCCGGGCGCCGCCTGGCTGGCCGCGTTCTCGATCTGGTCGGCCGTGCCGAGCGTCAGGTTGTCCGCGTCGTCTGACTCCTTAAGCGTCTTCAGCGTATCCTCGGCCAACGCATCGTCCATATCGGTCAGTGCGCGCGTGGCGGGGCTTGCAGTGGTGGCCGTGGGTAACGGCCCGTAAACCGTGCTGTAGTTCGACGCAAGAGCCCCAAAGTCTCCTGTCTGTGCGTCCCGGATCACCGCCTCAAGCCCTTGCGTCGCAGGCAGGGAGGCGCTTCTGAGATTGAGATTGAAAATCGAGGCGAGCTGACTCCGATAGCGGCCGATCGTCTGGGAGATCAGCGACCTTGCCTGGCTGATGAGCTGTTGTGGCCAGACGGTCAACTGGTAGAACTGGCTGATGGCGCTCCGCACGGCGCTGATGCTGTTTAAGGCGGTCTGAATGACGCCGTTAATCACGTTGAGCACAGCTTGAATCGCCCCCACGAGACTCCCTTGAGCCAAGACTCGCGGCGGCGAGATCAGCATCACCGCGACCGCTCCAGCCGCGGCCAACGAAATCGCCTGCCGGCGGCTCTTGGCCGCGACCATGCCCCAGGAAAACAGAATCAAGAACAGTGCCGTCATTTTCGCCTCCTTACCGAATGTTTCCTTCTAATACCGCGCCGGAAATCTCTTCAGGAAGCTCCGCGAGTTCCGCCAGCCCTTGTGGAAACTTCCCCGCCAATTCCTGGTACGATTCAAGCAATGGCCGCCCTTTGTTCTTCCTCAAGAACCAACTCCGATAGCGCCGTTCACGTGGGAAGGTCGTCGCAATCCAGTAGTCGAGCGGCGCCGGGACTATGCGAATCACCTGCGTCGTCTCCGCCTTCTCGCCCAGCACCAGCAAGGCTTCCGCTCCCCGTCCCTTGCGCGGCGCGCTAAATTGCTTGATCTCGTTGATTGCGACCGGGTTCAGAGCCAGCTGACAGGCGAGCGGCGAGGTATCGCCCGGTTGCTGGCTGACGATCTTGGTGGTCGCATTCTTCAGGATTCCCGGCCCGTAGACGCGCGGCTCGGACTCCGTCCCAACAAAATCCTCCACCGTCTGCGAGATTCCCCACACGCTGCCGTACCGCTTGCGTGCCGTGCGGAACAATTGCACCACCTCGGGCGCCAGGGCCGGTGAATCGAGCAACGCCCAGCACTCGTCAAGCACGGTGATCGACGGCTGGCCCGTCCGGCCCGACGCCCGCCCGGCCACAGCGTTGGCGATCACCATGCTCATGGCGGTCTCGAGCGCCGGATCGGAACTCAGCCCTTCGATGTTGAAGAACAGCCAACTGGCATCGAGGCGCATCGTCGTCGGGGAATCGAAAAGCTTGCTGTAGATACCTCTCTCGCCCGTCCAGAGCCGCAACTTTGCCGCCGCCAGCCTCGCCTCATCCATTGTTCGCTCAAGCCGCTCCTCGTCCCGCCAGTTGGCAAGCTCCTCGCGCAGGTCATTAAAGGTTGGAATGGGGTTCGAGTAGCGGATGCGGCAACGCTTGTAGGTGCGGGCGATGGCCTCGGAGAGAAGGTTATCGAGCAGGGTGTGGTCGGAAGCAAGGCTGTCACCGGTCATGTGCAAAGTCAGGTTTTTCAGGAAAGCGATTTTCTCTTTCGTCGGAGCGGTCTCGCCGGCCGGGAGGTCCCAGGGGTTGAGCGTCTCCGCGCCTTCGAGATTCACTTCAATCACCCGCCCGCCCATGAGTTCCACCAGCGGGCGATACGAATCACCGCGCTCGAGAATCGAGATCAGTGGATTCGCCCGGGCCATCATCAGCAGAAACAATTGCGCCATGAACGTCTTCCCCCCGCCTGATTTGGCGATGATCAGGAGATTTGCGTCGCCAAACGATGAATCGAAGAGCGAAAACGGAATGAGTTGGCGCGTGGGAGTTTCAACGAGTGCCAGTGGCGAGTTCAGCGTGCCCTGCCAGGGTACTTCGACCGGCAGGAGATCCGCGGCGTTGAGCGTTAACATATCGATCTCACGCTTGTTCTCTCCCGCCATGGCGGGCAGGCCGCCAAAGAACATCCGCTTCTGCGCCAGCATCTCCGGCATGCCGCCCGCCCCGTTCATCCGGGCGATCGCGTGCAGCACCTGCTGGCGGCGGCTGGCGAGAATGTGTTCGGCTTCTTCCCGCTCCTGGCGGTTGCGTGCCGGCTTCGACGTCCTGATCGCGATAATGAGGCTTAACTGGCAGGTCTTGAGCGAGCTTGAAATCACATCCTCCAGTACCTTCACTAATTGCCGCTCGGCCACTTGCGCGTCCAGGTTCAGCCGGTAACCGCCGTGAATGTCCCGCTGCGCCGCCATCATCTTGCGCAGCCGGCCTTTGTACTTCTTCACCACCTTCGCCTGGTTGGGCAGGCTCACTTCGGCGTTGACCACCAGCGGGAAGTCCGTGCGCAGGAGTTCCCGCAAGATTCCGGGAAAGGTCGCGTCGGGCAGGTCCTTGACGGTGACCCAGGAATAAAGCAACCCGCCAATCTTCAGGTAATCATCCAGTTCGTCTTCCAGGTTGACGTTCGCCATCTGGCTGCGGGCGCTGTCCGGGAAAAGCGACCCTCCAGGCGACCGGTAAGGCAGCGTATCGTTCGCGAGCGGGTTCAGGGCGCGCTTGATTTCAAGAAACATTTCCGGGTGCGTCATGCGCCTGGCGTGCATCCCGGCCGCCTCCAGTGTCGCCTCGATACCGCTCAGCAGGCTCTCGAACTCGGCCAGCAGGTCTTCATGCTCCCGTCGCGTCCGCTCGATGCACTTCGTCGCCGACAGGCTCCAGCCGCCGCCTCCCGTTCCTTTCATCTTCCGCTTCCACTCAAAGCCGGACGGCTGATGATGAACCCTCGGGTCCCAGATGAAGTAGGCATGGAGAAAATTCCGCAGAAAGTACCCGGTCGCCTCGCGCGCCCGCCAGGCTTCGGCGCGCAACCGGTCAATAGCCTGGAGCACGCCGCTCGGGTTTCGCTGCTGGGCGTTGTAGCGTGTAAGCAGGTCCCCCGTCCCTTCTGCGATCTCGAACCGCATTTGCATGCGCATCGAACGCTCTGGTAGCGATCGCACCAGCGCTTCGAGCAGTCCCTTGGCGCGATTCCGTTCCTCGTCCGAGCCGTAAGCGCTGTGCAGCCCGCTGAGCTCATAGCCGGCTACAAACGAACCGTTCGTCTGAATCGCTACGTTATCCACGAGGTCCCGGATCTTCAGTTGCTCGCACAGGGTGGGCTCCCTCAGTGACCGCTGGTATTGTTCGCACGTGACCGGCATTACGCTTCTCCTCCGCGGATCGTGCTGGCAGTGATTTCCGAATCCCGTTCGAGTGCCGAATAGACGTGGGGCTTCGCGTGAAACATCACCCAATCTTCGAGATACCCTCGCTGCTTGCCGTATTTGAACAGCATCAGCGCTGGGACGCTGGCAAGCGGCACAAGGTATTGCAGGACCATGTTCATGGGCAGGCCGAACATCTCGCGGTTGAGGAAACGGCCGAGGATGTTGGTCACCACGGCCAGCGCGAGAATGGCAAACAGGTCCTCGGCCTCAAGGCCCAGAAATGTCACTCGTGTTCCGAGGTTACGGTAAACCGGCGTCACATCAAGTGCCATGCATATCCTCCTCTATGTCACTCCGCCTACGCCTTGCTGAACGAAGTACTCCGCCAAGCGCGCAAAGCCCGACAGCAACAGGCAGAGTCCGGCCGTCATAAAATGACGCATCCAGCCGCCTGTGTGTTGAAATCGCTGATCCGTCGCGAGCGCGAGACCGCCCGCCGTCACCTCAACGGCCGCATAGACCGGCATCAGCACGTTCGTCACCCAGTCGACGAAACTCACTATGGATATCCAATAGACGTCCGGATCGTTCCACGCGCGCTGTGCGGCAAAGTGCTCAAGAGCTCGAAGCAGGCCCGAGGCCGCAAGCGCCATCATGCCGCCGTAAAGCGCGTGCGAATACGGATAGCCTTTCGAGAAGCGCAGAATCGCCAGGGCAAAGAACAGCCCGGCGAGCGTTGGCAGGATGACGTTCCCCGACCAGTTGGTGAAGTTCAAAAAGCCGTTGTAGAACGACACGATCCTTTTCCTCCAGGGCGCCTACGACGCCATGGCCACAACCAGATACCAGATGCCTGACACCGACAACAGCGCCAGCGCCACCGCGACCAGGCGCATCATCGGGCGGTGCGCCACGAAATTAAAAATCGCCCCAACGATAGCCAGGCCCGCTGCGATGGGCATGACCGTTCCCGCGAGATAGGTCCAGGCGCTATCGAGCACATCCACCGTTGCGTACTGCGTTCCTGTATTCCAGCTTGAAAGCAGATTGAGCGTTGTCTGCGCGCCCAGCAGAAACAGCGCCGCAACCACGGAAGGAAGAAAAGCGTCGCCCGCCGCCGCGTCCAGAATCGCCCTCAGCACGAAATAGGCGGCGAGAGTCGTGACCAGTTTTCCGAGGATGAAGTTGTTAACGAAGTTCGTAATGTCGGACTCAAACGACGCGAGCCACGAGGCGCTGATGCCGCCGCCCGGCAGTGGCACGCCCACACCAAACGAACTGAACCAGGCGAGGAGCGGCTGGAGGGTAAGGAACACGACACACCAGAACATCCACTTCGAAAAGCCGCCGCCCAGCACAAACGTGATGCCGCCACCCTCGCGCCGCAGGCTGATTCCGCCAAGCGTCAGGCAGATCACCGCCGCCGCGGGTGCGAGCAGCAGCAGAACGTTGATGATGTCGTTCAGAAGTTGTGGGGTCTGCATTCGTTCCTCGAATCTGGATCTTCGTTCCGGCAGGCAGCCGGAATCAACACCTGCCGCCTGCCGGGGTTCCTTCCACTCGCCTTGTTTTTTTCTAGGTCACACCTCCTGTTCCGTTGGCTATCCAGAATTCGAGCAGCCGCGTCAGGCCGGAGACGCCCAGAAGCGCCCCGGCTGCAAACAGCCACCGCCCGAATCCCCGGCCGGTCAGCCACGCGATAATGGCTCCGACCACTGCCCCGCCGGCGCCGACCGGGGCGATGACGTTGCCGATCCAGTTGACGAAGTTTAGAAACGCGCCCTCCGGTTGCGCGCCCGTTTCACCCTGAACGGCCACGTTGGTCTGGGGTGATCCGCCGAGGTTCTGCGCCCAGGCGCGTGTCCCGCCCATGAGTAGCGCGATCCCGAGAAACACCAGAGCCCGTTTCGATCTCGCCTCAAGCTTGATTCGCATGCAATTCTCCTTTCCGCCAGGCTGCCCGCCCGATCACTTTGCGGACGCGCAACCCGGCTGAGATTGTTGCCAGTCTGAGATTGGTAATAGCCCCGAAGCGGATTTCTGTCAAAAATCGTACGAAGTGAATTGGGCGGGCAGATGGGGAGGTGGGAAGTAGGTTCGAAAGAAAGTGGATCAGCGATTCAGAACGGTTCCTCTTACACGATGGACGGCCTTCTCAAAGTCCGCCCAAATAAGAGGTGGATGCTCAGAGCCATCCGGCGCACGGTTGAACGCGAAGCGCCTGGCGGCATTCGCAATAGCCTCAAGATCGGCAGGTGAAAGGTCATGGAGGCGTTCGGCTAGGACCGGAATCGCCGCATCAGAGCCCAAGACCACGTTGTCAAGGTACTTCCGCAACAACCGTTCCCGTGAGGCGCGGCTGGGCAGGCCGATTTCAATCTTCTCCGAAAATCGCCCGCCTCTTAGCACTCTGGGGTCGATTCGGTCGGGAAGGTTCGTCGTGCCCACCAGAAACACGTTCTGTTCGGCTTGAAGGTTGCTGATTTCAATCATGAATTGCTCGGTGACCTGAATGTCGTGCTGGCCCACATCACTGGTCGCGCGGGGAAAGAGACCATCCATCTCGTCAATGAAGATCAGTGAAGGACTATTTTCACGGGCGCGAGCGAAGATCTGCGACACCCGTTTTACCGAATCACCCACATGACCACCCAGAATATCCGCCGCCGTGAGCGGATAAAAACTTCGCCGGGTCTGAGTGGCGATAAGCCGCGCAAGCATGGTCTTGCCGGTTCCGGGCGGTCCCAAGAGCAGTAACCCGGTAGGGATCGGCAGATCCATCCGGCGCGCCCCATCGGGGTCATCAAGCAGGCGAGCTAACGTCCGCAAATCGCGTTCGACATCTTCTTCAAGGACGAGGTCTTCCCATTGAACCGGTTGCACCAGCGGGCGGTCTTTGCCGCCCATCTCTATGAGCGCCCGATTGAGGTCGCGCTGTTCAATCTTGCGCCTTTCACGAGCGGCCAGAGCAGCGGCGTTGTCAGCCAGCGTCTTGAGCTTCGCTGCGCTTGCCCCCGGCGTGCGCCGCGAGAATTCCTGCAAGTCGAACCGCTCGCAGGGCCGGTTGGCGAGCTGCGATTCGAGAATCTTCAGGCGAGCAGCTTCGTCGGGGAGGTCCACGCGGATTTTCAGGTCGAACCTGCCTTCACGAATGAGCGCGGGGTCCAGGCCGTCCAAGAGGTTGGTGGCGGCCATCAGCACGAACCCATCCATCGAGCGGTATTGGTCGATGCACTGCATGAGTTGGACCACCGTGCTGTTACTCGACCTGCCCGCACCTCCTGGATCACCCTTGTTTCCAGCAATCTGGCGTGCCGTCCCGAGAGAGTCGAATTCATCCAGAAAAAGAAGCGCAGGCTTTCTTACTGTTGCCTCTCTGAAAAGGTCACGAACATTGCTTTCTGTCATTCCTTGCCACATGCTGACCAACATCGGCATGGAAACGTAGTGATACCTCAACCGGAACTCTCCCGCCGTTGCTTCGGCGAGGAACGTTTTGCCGCTCCCCTGTGGACCATAGAGCAGAATCCCGTTGCGAACCATGCCGTATTTCCTGTACTTGCCGGGATTCAGGCGGCTTTCAACCAATTCCCGAATCTGCTGCTTCGCTTCTTCCATTCCACCCACATCCGTGTAGCGCAACTTCCTTGACCCTCCCGCCCGCGGAATGAGAGCCTGCGACCGGTGTCCAGCCATTGAGACGATCGCCTCCGGAAATAGAAACCACGCCACGGCGCCGCAAAACATTGCGAGCCCGGCCAGCCATGGGTAGAATGTCTCTCTTCGCGAGACCCCCAGAGCGTGCAGCATTGGCTCCCAGCGAAGCAACAGGCTCCAGCCCACGAGCAGACACAAAGCGATGCCAAGCTTTACGAGCTTTCTGAGAAACCGCGGCGCTGCGGCAAGCGGTGACTTAAGCGCTCCATAGAGCGCCAGCGCCACTCCGAACATCGCTGGCCAGTTGTAAAACCACGCAGACGGTCCGACCAAAATGAGCATGGCGAGCGGAATGAATATAGCGAGAATGGCAAGCAGGCGGGAGGGCTTCTCGCGGATCGAATCCCAGACCCAGAGAAGTGAATCGCGCAGACCAACCAGGATGTGCGCCAGACTGCGCACGGCCCACGTCAACACTGCAAAATAGGCCCTGAGGATAGCGAGGAAGAAACAGGCCAGCAAGTCCATCTGGATGGCCTCCTGGCCTGAGTCTAAGACAAGATTCCGATGTGCGCCAGTCGAAAGCGGCTCTTACTACTGGGGCGCGGCGCTGGAGGAGGCTGCGGCCGGTTCGGCCATCTGGCTCATCTCCCGCTTGAGTTCCAGCAACTGGCGTAACTCCTCAAGGCTCGGGACCGCAGTCGCAGTTGTCGATGATGAGGGAGAGTTTTCCCTGGCTGGCCGTGCCGCCGTTCGACTCCCCTTCTCAAGCACCAGATAGAACCGAGTATTCCCAGGGACCGTTACCACAATGTTCTGGCTCATCGCCATCTCGTTCAACTGGTTCTGTCCGGCCATTCCCATATTGGTTGCCAACTGCTCACGCAGCAGCGCGCTTGATGAGAAAGGCGCGTTGAAGCCCGACCCCGCGTTCCCCACCGTGTACGCCGCGACCGTCCCAATGCCGGTCAGCGATTCGACCAGGAACCGCAACCCGCGCTTCCTTCCCGTCACGTACCCCTTGAGGGGCTTGTAATCAAGTCCCATCGCGCCTGCGTCTGCTCTCTGGACGTTGCCGTCCGGCAACTCGAACCGGTCGAAATGGAGCGCCAGGTAACCCTCGGCATTGGCGTTCTCAAGCTCGCCCAGTGCAAGCGAACCGGCGGGTAGAATGATCTCGCCGTCATCCTCGTAGTTGTATTCAACAACGGCTGCCACCGGGGCTTTGACCGCGGTGCTCACCGGCGCTTCGAGGCGGGCCACCAGGCGAGTCCCGGCGGGCAGAAGGTCGGCAACCGTTTCGGCCTCGACCAACGGATGTGCTTGTAGTCCCCTGGATGGATGCGTCACGGCGGCGCGTACAAAAACCAGGGAAGGTTTCTTGAGATCGTCATCTTCGGAAACAGCCGCTGCCGCCTTCGGTGATTCGGCCGTGGGCGGAGGAGGGGCGGCAACATAACCATGCAGGGCGTACTGGCGCTTAAGGGCCGGATCCGAAAAGTCGATGCGGCCCAGAGAGTGCGAACTTCCTACCGGAACCTTCGGGTTCCCGCTCCCAGGCTCGACGCGGCCGGTGCGGTCGATATCCGCCGCAGTGAGTTGATTTCTGTCAGCGCCTGCTCCGCTCCCAGTCCCCGTTGCATTCATCAATGGGGTTACCGAACCTGTTTGAGCGCCGGGCGCGGGCTGCCCGCTAGTCACCCTTCGCCCCAAATCCGGCTTCATCCGCCGCAACGCCACTTTCTGCGGTTTTTGAGGTGAAGAAAACACACCCAAAAACATCAGCACCATCCCTACCGCCGCTCCTGCCAACAGCACCAGCGACTTCGTGCGGTCTTTGCCCATCTCCCGTCGCACCGGCGTCCTGGCTGAGGAAGATCGCCCCACCTCGGCCAACGCCCTCTTGATTCGGTCTAAAGGCGTCTCGGGCTTTTCCGGTTCAGGCTCATCGACGCCCAGTTTGTGATCGAACTCTATGCTATCCAGCGGCTTATTTTCCTCCGCCATCTTCGTCCTCCGGTGATGTGTTTACGCCAAACCCAATCGGCGCGAGCGCAGGCCGGTCCACCGCCCCGGCCTCCGCCATTTGCAGAAACAGCGTCTCGTTCGATTGCTTGTACGGCGGCCGTTCAAACAGCACAACCCCGTCGGCGCGGTCTCCAGGTGCAAGCCGGCGCTTGCTGAGCCGGAAGTCTTCTACTGGCAACTGCTCTGCCGTCGTCCAGCGCGCGCGATGTAATAACCCCTGCCGGCTCTTGCCCCCAAGCTGAATCTGCGGCGGCATCAGCAAGATAGCGTGTCGCGTGGGGTTCACCGCGCTGAAGAGCACGATGACCTGCTGCCCTCCGTCGATCACCTCACTCACTCCAGCTTTGACAGGGTTGCCGCCCGCGCCTTCTAACCCCGGATGCTCGCCATACAGGATCGGTAAAGGAGCGCGCTCTTGCTTTGCCAGCAAAACATTGAGGCCGGACTTTTGATCTGGCTGATTGTTTTCCGTGAGGTTTGCGGCCGTCCTTCGCAAGGCTTTGGCTGATGCGCCGGTTGCCGGGCCTTCGGAAACTTCCGCCGCCTGCCCCACGGTGACAGTTTCTCCCACCAGTTGCGACGGATAATCGGGTGCGATCAAAAAACTTCGAGAGGGGCGGTATTTCACCACAAAGTCCACGTTCCTGGCGCCCGCGCCACGGCTGGCCAGCACCAGGCTCGTCTCCTGGCCGCTCACCGCGGAGACCAGGAGATTTGTCTCCACGGGCTTGGTGGTCAGGGCCTTGACGAGCAAGATGTCGGGTTCACGCTCCGAGTGCTCCACCTTGAACCATGACGGATCACCCACCGCCACCGCATTCACCGCCTCCGGCATACGAATCGCGGTCACGAAGTGCGGCCTCACTTCCACCACCGCGATCCTGCCGTCTGCCGGTTTCGCCACGATCTGCGGCTTAATGGACTGGGCTGTGGCTTGGAGCGCGCAGCACAACCAGATGCTCACCAGGAACCTCATCGCTCACCTCCTGAAGCCGGATCCCGCGATAAATCGCGGCCACCCGGCACACGTATTCATAAACTTCCCGTGAAGAATATGCGAGCTGCCGCGCTCGGATTGGCCCGGCTCCCGCGTAATAACCAGCCACCACCAATCGCAGGTCCCCATGAAACAGCCGCATCAACCACGCCAGGTATGCCACACCCCCACGAAGGTTCTCCGAGATCACAAAGCGGTTGCGTACGCCAAAGTCATAAGCCGTTTCCGGCATCAACTGCATCAGCCCCACGGCCCCCTTGGAAGAGATGGCATACGGCTGCCAGCCTGACTCGCCCTCGATGATGGCCTCCACCAGTTCCAACGGCACGCTGTCCGCACGGGCGTAATAGGCCGCCCAACGCACGGCGTAGTTCTTTACGGCTTGCGACTGTGCCCGGGTCACCTTTGAAAGCAACATCAAAGCAAGCACAAGCAGCCATGCAGTCTTGATTGCGCTCACATCGCCGCCTCCTCCTTCTGCGCTGTCTTTTGCTGCGTCATCTCGTCGCGGTGCCGCTTCGAGTCAAACACCAGGCCTTCGAAGCCTTCCCGCATCAGCAGCCGCCGACGGTCGGATTCCGTCTTTGCAAGCAGTGGCAGCAGCACGTCCCGCAGACCGGCGGAGATTTCCTCCACCCCGAGAATTTCGAGGGCACTCGCCAGATCGAGCATCTCCGCGATCGAGGGCGGCTTTTCCATGTTCCAGCCACGCAATGCATGGGCCAGGCCTGCCATCTGCGCCCGCAACGCTTCACTCCGCCCGGTATTGCGGATCGAAAGAATCTCCGCCTCTCGTTCCACCGTCGGGTAGTCAAACCGCAAGTAAAAACACCGCCTTCGCAGCGGGTCGCCCAGCCGCCGCTCTTCGTTTGAGCTCAACACTACGAAGGGAATGGCACTTCCTTGGATCGTTCCGAGTTTTGGCACGGTCACCTGCCAGGCGCTCAGGATTTCGAGCAGCATCGCCTCAAACGCCTGGTCCACCTTATCGATCTCATCGATCAGCAGCACGCAGGGCTTTTCCTGATAACGCAGAGCCCTGACGAGCGGCCCTTCGGAGAAGAAATCGAGTGAATGCAGCCGCTTGCGAATGACTTCCCAGTCTTCTCCCAGGCGCTCGCCCTGTGTCTCAAGGAACAGGCGCTGCAAGGCCTCGTCGAACCTGCCAATGGCCTTTTCTTCTGTGATCCCCTCGTAACACTGGAGCCGCTCGACGGCTGTGCCTGCGGCTTCGGCCACAGCATAGGCCAGTTCCGTCTTGCCGCAGCCGGGCGGGCCTTCGACCAGCAAGGGCTTTTCAATCCTCGTGGCAAGATAGACTACTTCGAGGGTCACCGGGTCGATCACGTAGCGGGCAGCCCGAAGTTTTTCCGAGAGTTCTTGGACCGAAGCGAACATCACAACGCTGACACTACAGCCAGAACGGCGATCCTGCCAAAACCGGCAGCCGCTCGTGCGACCCGAGGGCCGGAATAGAGCCGCCCCAGTCGATCCCCGCGGCACGCATAACCGGGTGCGAACAAGTTCTTGCTACGGTTTGGCGACCACGTCTCCCAAAACGGTGACTAGAGGAATCGACCGCAAAGAAAAATGAACAGGGTGTGAAATTCTTCTTGCTACGATTTGCTCCCGGCAGTCCCACGTCGCAGGTGATCGTAGTTCCCCCCATCCCGACAGACTGCCGAAGAAAACGAACCGGGTGTGAATAAGTTCTTGCTACGGTTTGGTGACACGGTCCTCCAAACTGTGACCAAATCAATCGCGCGCAAAGAAAAATGAACCGGGTGTAAAGTTCTTCTTGCTACGATTTGCCTCCGGCAGTTCCCCAGCGCAGGTGATCACAGTTCTCCCATCCCGACAGACTGCCGAAGAAAACGAACCGGGTGTGAATAAGTT
>VFSW01006818.1_pt1 | contig 16712 bp, 17 predicted proteins | sample 5358111 | NCBI WGS metagenome assembly VFSW01 (sample SAMN11554181, study PRJNA540505) | mine drainage metagenome | isolation source: sediment from site ElyBrook_90M | place: USA: Ely Copper Mine, Vershire, VT | collected 2017
GTGGGGGGCGCGGCGCAGGTCGATAAGGAGGGCGGGGTTGCAGAGGAGACGTTCCAGGTCTATATGTGGAAGGGGACGTGGTAGCAGCAGGTTTAACAGGAGGAGGGGTTGCTGGAGCCTTTTCAGGTACAGGCGCAGGAGCTGCTTCCACTTCCTTTACTTCTTTCTCTACTTTAGCAGGAGGAGGGGCAGGAGGTGCGACCTCTTCCTTGGGAAGAGGAGCCGGGGCCGCCGCTTCGGGTGCGGGCTTTTTCTTTTCCTCAGCTGGTTCGGGTTTTTTCAGCTTTTTTAGAGCTTCCGCCAGCTGGGCATTTTTTATATTGAGCTTCAGGTTTTTTGCCAAAGATATCTCTTATTAAACGGTAACTTTTTTTCGCACCTCTTCCAAGATTTTATCGGCTAGGTCGAGACTGATCTCGGGAATAGCGGCGAGTTCTTGGGGAGAAGCATTCAGGAGCTTGCGGGGAGTATTGTAGCCAGCCGCAACAAGGCTAGGAATGGCAAAACGGTATTGCGGGCTCATTCCTTCGGCAGAAAGTTCTAGATCCAGAGCCGGATCAGCAGCGGATGCCAGTTGCTGACGTTGCAGTGTCATCATTTGCTGATAATCACTCATTTTTTGGATTTGCAGTTCGGCGCCGACAAGCTGGCCACACAGGCGAGCATTCATGCCGCGTTTGCCAAGAGCTGCAGGATACTGTTCGTCTAAGACAACGATCGAAATAGTCGCGCCATCTTCGGCGACATTAATTTTCTTAATTTCGATGGGGGCGAGCGCATTTTGGAGCAGTCCGATCGCATCATCACTAAAGGGGATGATGTCGATTTTTTCGTTGTTAAGCTCGCGGATAATATTTTTTACACGAGTTCCTCGCACGCCGACGCAAGCGCCAACAGGATCGACTTTGGGGTCGGTTGAGCGTACAGCGAGTTTGGTGCGGTACCCGGCGTCGCGAACGATGCGTTCGATCGAGACGGTTCCATCGCGCATCTCAGGCACTTCTTGTTGGAAGAGCTGAGAGACAAACTCAGGGTGGCTGCGGCTCAAAATAACTTCGGCTCCGCCGCTTTCTGTGTCGCGGACTTCGTAAAGAAGAGCTTGGACGCGGTCGCTGACATTGTATTTTTCCGTTTTGGGATAAAAACGGTCAGGTAAAATTCCTTCGACTTTGCCGAGATCGACGATGAGAGTCGCTCCACGCACCATTCTTTTGACAGAACCAGAAATAAGCTCTCCGACGCGGTGCCGGTATTCTTCATAGATGACGTCGCGCTCGGCCATGCGGAGCTTTTGAGAGATGATTTGACGTGCTGTTTGCGCAGCAATCCTTCCAAAATCTTGAGGTGCCACAGGAATCTCGATCCATTGGCCCAGTTCGGCATAAGGATTGATCGCGCGGGCGTCTTCGAGCGTGATTTCCTCTTCAGGAATCGTGATTTTATCGACGACTTCTTTTTGAGCTGTGACGTCAATGCTACCGGTTTTGGGATTGATGTGAACAGAGACGCTAAGGAGTCCTTTGATGCTTTTGCGCGCAGCCATACACAGCGATTCTTCGATCGCTGAGATGATCACTTCGCGCTTGATCCCTTTTTCGCGCTCGAGATATTCAAAAATGGCAACAAGATCTTTATTCATCTTTTACTTCTGCTTTGGTCTTTTTCTTAGGTGCACGTTTTTTCTTTTCACCAACGACGATGTCATCGCGGTTTTCTTTGTTTTTCTCAATCAAGTATTCCTTAATTGATAAAGAAATCTTCTTATGCTCCGGGTCAATTTTGATCACTTTCGCTGTCACTTGTTGACCTTTCGAAATGACCTCTTCGACTTTGCCGAAAGGTTGATCAGAGAGTTCTGTCACGTGGATCAGTCCTTCTAAGCCGTTATCGAGTTCAACGAAAGCGCCGAAGGCGGTGATTTTCGTGACGATACCTTTCGCAAGGGAGCCGATGGGGAGCACTTTCTCGATGTCTTCCCAAGGATTTTGCGAGAGTTGTTTTACGCCGAGCGTAATACGTTTGTTTTCTTTATCGATAGAGAGAACGATCGCGTCGACTTTGTCGCCTTTCTTGAAAAGCTCAGAAGGATGCGACACTTTTTTGATCCAGCTAATGTCAGATATGTGGATGAGCCCGTCGATGCCCGGTTCGATTTCCACAAACGCGCCGTAGTTGGTGAGGTTGCGGATTTCTGTGTGGACGTTTGTTCCTGCGGGATATTTCTTTTCGACATCATCCCAAGGATTACTCTCAAGTTGTTTCATGCCGAGAGAAATTTTTCCTTCTTCTGTTTGCACGGAGAGGACGATGGCTTCAACGGTGTCGCCTTTTTTCACAACTTCGCTTGGATCAGCGATATTTTTTGTCCATGACATCTCAGAGACGTGGATGAGTCCTTCGATGCCTGGCTCGATTTCAACAAAGGCGCCATAGGGGGCGAGACTAACAATTTTGCCTCTAACATGGGTGCCAGGTGGGTATTTTTGCTCAACTTCTTCCCAAGGGTTAGACTCTTTTTGCTTCATGCCGAGGGCAACGCGACCTTTATCTTTATCGACATGGAGAACCATGACTTCCAGTTCTTGTCCTAAGTGGACCATTTCGGAAGGATGTTTAATACGCTTCCATGTCATGTCGGTGATGTGGAGGAGGCCATCGATGCCATTGAGGTCTAAGAACACCCCGAAATCGGTGATGTTTTTGACGATACCGTGGCAGATTTCCCCTTCGTGAATATGTTCGAGCATCTCAACTTTTTTCGTCATGCGCTCTTCTTCGAGGAGCTCGCGGCGGGAAACGACGATATTTTTGCGCTCGGTATTAATTTTGAGAATTTTGAAATCGTAAGTTTTATCGAGGTATTCATCGAGGCTCTTAATGCGCTTGTTGTCGATTTGCGAACCGGGCAAGAATGCCTCGATTCCGATATCGACCATCAGGCCGCCTTTAACTTTGCGAATGACTTTCCCTTGAACGATCGAACCTTCTTTGCAATGGTCAACGATATATTCCCATTGACGCATACGACGTGCTTTGTCGCGAGAAAGAACGATTTGACCATCTTCGCCTTCGGCGTGCTCGAGGAAGACTTCGACTTCGTTGTCGAGGAAAAGTTCGGCAGGATCGCCGAATTCAGTCATGGGAACGATGCCTTCAGACTTGAGGCCTACATCGACGACGACGAAATCTTTCGTGATTTCGACGATGCGACCCTTCAACACTTCTCCGGCGCTCATGGATGCTACGGAGCCAGACTCAGTGCCTTTTTCCCTTTTATGGAGGAGCTTTTGGAATATTTTTGCGTCCTCTTCGTGGAAGTCGACATCGTCGATAATGTTGTTAGTGGTCCAATCTCTTGTCTGTTTGGGCATGTTAAAGGTTTCTCCTCAAATAATGTAAATGATTCACCCGAGCAGGAGCCAACCCTACTCGTTGAAAGAGACAAGATAACAAATGGTTGAAAATTACAGCAATAGGAAAAGGAGATGAAGATATTTATAGATGCAGAAATCGAGAGAATAAAGGGGTTCGCCTGCGGCGAAATAAAAGATTATTTTAGTTTCCTTAGATATGTCGGGGCCAGAAGACCCCCTTCAGCCGCCGGCTGTGTGCGCGCTTCGCGCCAGCTCACAGGCAAATCTTTTTTTTTGTTCAATTTTGTTTTAGGAGCCGGTGGAGCGGTAGTGGCGCACGCCGAGATGCCAAAGTTGGCAAGCTAGGAACAGGAAGGCAAAGCCCGCACAAGGAGCGATGAGGCTGAGCCATAAAGGAAAATTTTCATGGCGAAGGAGGATGGCGATGGGGTAGTAGCCGACGCAGGCCAGGGGAATAAGGAGGGTGAAGACAAGTCGGAACGATAGGGGATAAATGCTCATCGGATATTGACCGGCATGCAGGCCGCCAAAGGTGGTGATATTCATGATCTCGAGGCTTTCGATGGTCCAGAAGGAGATGGCGGCTTGGATCACGAAAAGGCCGTAGAAGAGGCTCGCGATCCCTAAGATGGAGAGTACGATGACGAGGGCATGGAAGGAGAGGAGAGAAAAGGAGAGGGCGTGCGCGCTCCACAGGAGAACGCAAAGACCTTGGATGAATCGCCCAATACGCATGACTTGCACTTCGCGTGTTGCTACCTGGAGTAGAGGGCTGATGGGTCTAAGAAGCAATCGATCAAAATCTCCGTATTTGACCGTTTGGCTAAACGTGTCAAAAGCCCTGGCAAAAATTTCTGCGAGGGCAAAGCCCATATGAGCCATGCCGTAAATGAGGCCGACTTCAAATAATGTCCATCCTTCGATGACTTTAAATCGATCGAACAAAACCCAGATGGCTAAGACATCGGCCAGAGTGCCCAAGAAATAACTAGTCGAGAGCATCAGAAAAGAGACGGGGTATTGCATCTGCGATCGGATAGAAACAGAGATCAGTTTCCAGAAAAGCATGTTTACCCTCCCTGAATCACAAATTGACGGATGGCTTTTTGCAGTAGCCACTTTCCAAAAAAGATGAAGAAGAGTGCCCAAGCGAGTTGAAAGGCAAGGTAATAGACACCCTCGGATGCCGGGATGATGCCCGTATAAAAACGGCAGGGGATATCCATGACAGCTCTAAAAGGTTGAATGCTTAAAAAAGGTTGCATCCAGTTAGGAAATAAGGGAAGTGGGACGAGCATTCCTGCTAATAGGATAGTAATATGGGGCAAAAGCCGTTGGATGCCTTCGCCAGAAATCGTCCAAAAAAGAGAGATGATGACAAGCGTTGTTAAGGCGCTGGAAAGAATGAGGGCGATAAAGATAGAGAGACCAAATAATGTGCCGGCTTCCCACGAGGCAGGCGCGGAAAGGCCAAAGAACCATCCTGCTAGAATAAAAATAGGAAGGCACCGAAGCGCTGTCGGAACAAGCCGCATGGCAAACGATCTTGCAAACCAAAGTCCATACAAATGAAATGGACGAACGAGCTCATAAGCGACATTACCACTCTTAACTTGAGCTTCGACTTCCTTATCGATATTCCAAGGGAGTAATTGTATGAGAGCTTGGCCTAGCCAAATGAAGGTGATGGTTTGGCTTAAGGAAATAGGCTCAGAAGAGGCGCCCGTGTAAAAAGCACGGAAGATCATCACTTGGATGAGGCCCCAAAAAAGCTGCGTGGCAATTCCTGCGATGGCAGCAGCCCGATATTGAAACAGCGCTTTCATGCGGATCTTGAGAATTGCTAATAGGGTGTTCATTTGTGGTTCCGATACAATTTGGCGATGGTCTCTTCGATGGGAAGATTTTCGACAAACAGGTCGGCCACAGCATGTTTAGAGGTAATTTGGGCGATGAGTACGGGAGCTGTGATGAGGGTGGGGTTGAAGCTGAGCCAAACGCGATGGCCTTCTTGCCGAATTACCTGGGCGTGCGTTTGGCTAATGGTTTCTCCTTCATTGACTAAGTCGATGACGAGACGCCGCTCGGGCGATATTTTTTTCCTCAGTTGGCCAAGAGGACCATCAAAATCAATTTTTCCGTCGCTCAAAATGATCACTCGATCACAGAGGGCTTCAATATCATCCATATCGTGGGTGGTGAGAAGGATGGTCACTTTTTTTTCTTTGTTGAGATGGCGGATAAAATCTCGCACGGCCAATTTACTCACGGCATCGAGGCCGATGGTCGGCTCATCGAGGAAAAGAATTTTAGGTGAGTGCAGGAGAGATGCGGCTAGATCGCAGCGCATGCGCTGTCCGAGGCTAAGGAGGCGAACGGGGACGTGGATGAGCGGGGCCAGCTCGAGAGTCTCGACAAGAGTTGCTAACGTTTTTTTGTATTCACTCGCTGGGATCTTATAGATGGCCTTGAGCAGTTCAAAAGATTCCATGACCTGCAAATCCCACCACAGTTGCGTTCGTTGTCCGAACACGACGCCAATTTGCGAGACAACTTCGATGCGGTGCTGCCAAGGAGTTTTGCCAAACACTTTTACGTCTCCGCTATCGGGGACGAGAATGCCCGAGAGAACTTTGACGGTGGTGCTTTTGCCAGCTCCATTGGGGCCGATATAGCCAACGAGCTCTCCCTCTTTTATGTCGAAAGTGATGTTATCGAGAGCAATTTTTTTGTCATGAGCGCGGGAGAATAATCCTGCGATTTCTTTCCAAAAGCCCTTACGCCGTTTTGGTACACGGTACGTCTTACAGAGGGCTTGTACGGAGAAGACGGACATAGCGCAAAAATTATACAAACATCTGGGAATTAAACGCAAAGCACAAAGTGGCGAAAAATTTCTTTTGCGTAGTTTCGTTTTCATTTCTCTATATATTTATTTTGACCGTTGATTGGGGAAGCGCGAGGCGATATAAAGGAAGGCATGTCTGAGAACAACTTGCCAGTCGTCGTGATGAAGTTCGGGGGAGAGGCTACGATGAGTCCCGATCGATTCTCCGCGATCGCTGAGCTGATTGTTCAGAAACAAGAAGAATTTGGAAAAGTTGTCGTCGTTGTCAGCGCCGTCGGAAATACGACCGATCAACTGATGGCCATGGCAAAAACCGTTCATCCGAGTCCCCCAAGCCGCGAGATCGATATGCTCGTTTCTGTAGGCGAACGCATCAGCGCTGCGCTTCTCGCGATGGCTCTATCGCTAAGGGGAAAAGAAGCGATCAGTCTGACAGGCAGCCAATCAGGGATTATCACGACATCCCGTCACACCGATGCTAAAATTTTAGAAGTGCGCCCGGCTCGAATCGAACGGCACTTGGATGAGGGAAAAATCGTCATCGTCGCCGGTTACCAAGGCGTCAGCCGTGATGGCGAGATCACGACATTGGGTCGGGGTGGCTCTGATACGACGGCGGTGGCGCTGGGGATCGCGCTGCATGCTGACAAGGTTGAATTTTACTCGCAAGCTCTTCCCGCTCTCCAGATGAATTATGTTGAGGCGTATAATTTCGCCCTTCAAGAGGCCCATCTGCTCCACCACCGGTGTGTGGCTCTTGCTGCTAAAAATCACCTTCCGCTTCAATTATTTTCTTTCGCCAAGAAAAAAGCGGCGGGGACTTTAATCGGCACTATGCCGCGGCGGCAAATAGCTCCTATCTACGAGGAGTCTGTCCTTGACCAGAAGGAAGAAGAAACGTAAAATTTAACATCTGCATGAAGAAAGACATAAAAATACTTCCTTCGATTTTAGCCGGTGATTTTGGTTGCTTAAGCGAAGAGGCTAAGCGTGCTGAGGCAGCGGGGGCCGATGCCCTACACCTCGACATCATGGATGGCCACTTCGTGCCCAATTTATCTTTTGGACCTAAAGCTGTGGCCGCTATCAACCGGGCGACATCTCTTTTCTTGGATGTCCATCTGATGATTTATAATCCGTTTGACTATGTCGAGCGATTTGTTGAAGCCGGTGCCGATCGGATCACCTTCCATTTTGAAGCGACCGAAGAGATCCCTGAAATTATTAATTACATTCGCAAATGCGATGTCGAGGTAGGACTCGCTTTTAGCCCTGAGACATCGATCGAGCTCATCCCCAAATACCTCGACCAAATCGATCTTCTCCTGATCATGACCGTCCAACCGGGGTTTGGCGGACAATCGTTCATGCCTGAAAATCTCGAAAAAGTCCGCTTTGCTAAAGAGGCTTGCGATAAACGAGAATTGGATGTTCGCATCCAAGTCGATGGGGGTATCGATGACAAAACGGCTCCCGTTTGTATCGAAGCCGGCGCTACGGATCTCGTGGCTGGAACCTATGTTTTTAAATCGAAGGATATGAAAGAGGCTATTCGCCGCCTCCGTAAGGCAAACGTATGAAAAAAATTGTCACCATCGGCGGCGGAACCGGGAACTTTACGGTTTTACGCGGCCTTAAAAACTACGAAGTCGACATCAGTGCGATCGTCTCTATGGCCGATGATGGCGGCAGCACCGGCATCTTGCGCGATGAGCTCGGTGTTCTACCTCCCGGCGATGTGCGCCAATGTTTGATCGCGCTATCGGATTCCTCCAGGCTTATGCGCAGTCTCATGAATTACCGTTTCGAGCAAGGCGGCTTAGAGGGCCATAGCTTCGGCAACCTCCTTCTTTCTGCCCTTGAAAAAGTCACAGGCAGTTTTGAAAAGGCCGTCGAAGAAGTCGGTAAAATTTTATTCATCAAAGGCAAAGTCATCCCCGTCACGACCCACCAAGTGCGCCTTAAAATGATTCTCAAGAGCTGCAAGATTTTAGAAGGAGAGCGCGAAGTCTACTTATCGGAAGAAATTGAAAAGGGCTATAGCAGCATCTATTTAGAGCCGTATCCGAAGGCCAATCCTCATGCGATCAGTGAAATCATGAACGCCGATCTGATCGTCCTTGGCCCCGGCGGCCTTCACACCTCCCTCATCCCCAACTTCCTCGTCGAAGGGATTAGCGAGGCACTCCGCCGCAGCGATGCTAAAAAAGTTTTTGTGACGAATCTGATGAACCGTCGCGGACAGACGACCACCTTCAAAGTCAGCGACTATGTGAATGAGCTTTCACGCTTCATTGGGGAAGACGTCTTCGATTATGTGGTCGTCAACGACCAGCAGCCCCCTAAAGAGCTCATCGAGTTATACGCAGAAGAAGGCGATCTCGTCGAAAACGACCTCCACGACGGCCGCGTTCGTTTTGCCTCACTCCTCGGTGAGATGAAAGTCGGCGCCAAGAAAGATCTCATTCGCCGCAGCCTCATCCGGCACGATTCTAAAAAATTAGCCCAAGAGTTGATGCACATTGTTAATAATCTTTGACCTCGACGACACACTGATCGATACCAGCGGGTCGATCACCCCAATCAAGCTTGAAAGTGCGCTCCGACGTATGATCGAAGAGGGTCTTCCCATCGCTCACGCCGGTGGAGCTTCCGATATTTTGAAGCGGATCGACAGGGGGGCCGATAGCGCTAAAAGCGCCTTATCAGAATTTCTTGAAATTCTAGATGTCGAGGAAAAATTTTACCCGATCGCTTTAGAAGAAGTCTATGGCCCCATTCCTTCCGACCTTCCCATCTTCGCCCATGAAAACGCGGTCGAAGTGCTTTCCGAACTATCAGAGCATCATACTCTTGCTCTCGTTACCATTGGGCGCCCCGAGCAGCAGCGCTATAAGATGGAAAAAGCTGGTATCGATTTTGCCTTATTTAGTAAAATCGTTATTACCGAAACGCGCGACAAAAAACCCCATTATGAAACCATCCTTCAGCAGCTAGGAAAGACCCCTGCAGAGACGGTCGTTTGCGGGGACCGCATCGCGATCGATTTAACCCCTGCTAAAGAGCTGGGATGCAAAACGATCCATGTACGACAAGGACGGGGAAAGAAAGCGGCGGCGCATTTAGAACGTGAAGTGGATTTTACGGTAACAGAGCTCAAACAACTACAAGAGATTATTCAACAATTATGCTAAATAGCAACCAACTCTCCCCAGGAACCACAATATCGGTCGACAATAAGATTTACCGTGTCGAGTCGGCCGTTAAAGTTACCGTCGCGAAAGGCAATCCCTTCATCAAGACAAAGCTGAAAGATCTCATCACCGACCAGCTCGTCGAAAAAAACTTTAAAATGGGCCAAACCATCCAAGATGTCGCTCTCCTCGAGCGTAAATTGGAATATCTTTACCTCGAAGGGAAAGACCATCTTTTCCTCGATGTTGGCACCCTCGCGCAGGTCGTCGTTCCGGCCTCCATCATCGGCGATAAAGTTCACTACCTCAAAGAAGGCATCGATGTAAAAGCCATGTTTTATGGCGACAGCGTCTTTTCGATCGATCTTCCTCAGTTTCTTGAGCTCATGGTCGTTAAAACAGATCCTCCACCCCAAGGAGCGCCGACCATGTCCAACACCACGAAAGATGCTGTTCTCGAGACCGGAGCCAAGATCGTCGTGCCGCTTTTTATCGATACCGGCGATATCGTCAAGGTAGACACCATTACTAATGAATACATACAGCGAGTCTAATTATGGAAATGAAGCAGATCAAAGAACTGATGGCTGCGATGGAAAAGGCCGGCATCAAGCGTCTTCGCATCAAAGAAAAAGAAGATTATGAAATCGAGCTCGAGCGCAAAGATGATGCAGCGCCCGCTCCCGTCTATCATCCCCATCCTGAGCCGAAACATCACTTCCCTTCCCATGCAACGCCGCCCTACAAAGGCCACCACGTCGAAGAGCATGCCAAACCCATGGAAGAGAAAAAACCCGAAGTGCCTGGCAAATACATCACATCTCCCATGGTCGGCACGATGTATACCGCCGCCTCTCCTGAAGATCCCGCCTTCGTCAAAGTCGGTGACAAAGTCGATGAAAATACCGTCGTCTGCATCATCGAAGCGATGAAAGTCATGAACGAAGTGAAAGCCGGAGTGAGTGGAACGATCGCTGAGATTCTCTCCGAAAATGCCCACCCTGTTGAGTTTGGAACCAAATTATTTCGCATAACATGAAAAAAGTTTTGATCGCTAATCGCGGCGAGATCGCCGTCCGCATCATCAGAGCCTGCCACGACATGGGGTTGCAGACGGTGGCTGTCTATTCTCAAGCCGACGCCGAAGCCCTCCACGTGCTCCATGCCGATGAGGCTATCTGTATCGGAGAAGCCCCTTCCCAAAAATCCTACCTTAAAATCTCTAACATCCTCTCTGCCGCCGAGATCACCGGTGCTGATGCGATCCATCCCGGGTACGGTTTTCTCTCCGAGAATGCCAACTTTGCCTCCATCTGCGAAAGCTGTGGCGTGAACTTCATCGGCCCTTCTTCTAAAGCGATTTCCCTCCTCGGTGATAAAGCCAACGCCAAAGCGACCGCCAAAAGCGTTAAATGCCCTGTGATTCCTGGCTCCAACGGCATCGTCGCCGACGCGCAGGAAGGCCTCAAAGTCGCTCGCAGCCTCGGATTTCCGATCTTCATCAAAGCCTCCGCCGGAGGGGGCGGAAAGGGCATCCGTATCGCGCATGATGAAGACGAGTTCACCCGCCAGTTTGCCGCGGCTCGCACCGAAGCCGAAGTGAGCTTCAACAACCCCGATGTCTATCTCGAGAAGGCGATCATCAACCCCCGCCATATCGAGGTCCAAGTCATCGGTGACAAGCATGGTAATTATCTTTATCTCTTTGAGCGCGACTGCACCATCCAACGCCGCCGTCAAAAGCTCATCGAAGAAGCTCCCAGTCCCATCCTGACAGATTCTCAACGCCGCAAAATCGGCGAATCCGCCGTCGCCATTGTCAAAGCCGCCGGCTATTACTCCGTTGGTACCGTCGAGTTCCTCCTCGATAAAGATAAAAACTTCTATTTCATGGAAGTTAACACGCGCATCCAAGTCGAGCATACCATCACCGAAGAGCTCGTGGGTCTCGATCTCGTGCGTGAACAAATTAAAATTGCCAACGGTGAAAAACTCCAGCTGCGCCAAAAAGACATTCAGATGCATGGCCACGTCATTCAGCTGCGCATCAACGCGGAGAATCCCGCGAAAAATTTTGCCCCGTCACCCGGCACCCTCGAGTATTACATTCCGCCCGGCGGACCCGGCGTCCGTAACGATAGCGCCTGCTATGCCGGCTACCGCATCCCGCCCAACTACGATTCGATGATCGCCAAGCTCATCGTCCGCGGTAAAGACCGTGCCGATGCCATTGCCATCGCCAAACGCGCCCTGCGTGAATTCCACATCGGTGGCGTGCACAGCACGATCCCGTTCCATCTCTACATGCTCAATGATGCGAAATTCCTCAGCAACGACTACACGCTCACCTACATTGATCAGCTCATGCAGGAAGGCTGTACGTTCACCGATAATGGCGAGAAATCTTAGAAAGCTATATATTTCTTTTATAATGGAGGTTTGGTACATATCTATAACATCAGCGCCTTTAGTCGAAAAAGCCGGTGTCAATGCGGCCTTTACCCAAAACATAGAAGAGTATGATCGAATTGTAAATCTTGTTGTGGGCCCAGGCTGTATTGCTCAGAAACAAATCAAAAATATCCTGTCGATTGCCAATGGAGCTCTTGAGTCCAAGTGGACAGAATATAACGAGAAATTACCTACTAGGAACATTCAATACTTGCTACACAGTTCTAAATACGAGTGTGATTTGGGCCTTAATGGGAAATTAGAGCTCTGTAAATCGATTTCTTGCGTATGCTCTCTTTTGCAAAAAGGACATCTACTTGCTTATGCAACGGGAGGTAATTTTGGAAAAGGGCTTTATTTTGCCGATCAAATGCAGCCTGCCATGTTTGTCTACCAACAACACAATTGCAGAGACGAGTACTGCCTTATTGTGATTACCAAGATTGCTCTTGGAAAAATTGCCGATGTTAATAACAACACTCAGCTGAAACACTTAATGGAATCGGCAAGGCCTAGAGTGTGTGATAATCTTCTTGCACCTCCAAATGGCTATGATTCTATTAAGAATTTTTGGGAACATGTCGTGTACAATGAAGCGGCTACCCTTCCATCTTATGCTGTTATATGGAAGCCAAGATATTTCCAGGACTGGAAGGGCAATCAGACTGTTGATCTAAAAAAAATGGATGAAGGAGAGGCGATAGTCATTTATGAAAGGAAGCCGGAGAAAGAAGAAAACAATACCTCAGGCGCTTTTACAATAGTAAAGTTAGAGTCTGGCAAAAACTATCGTTTTACTGTTAAGGGAGTCTCCAGTGGAGCACCAGCAGCTCTTTGGGTCCGCATTTCTAATAGTGATAGCGATACTGTTTGGAGCAGCGGCAAATTTGCACTCCCCTCGGAAGGTAAGCCAGCATGGCAATCATGTGAATTCAATACGGGGACGCAAACAGAATTTAATATTGGCGTTTTATTTAGTAAGTCTAGCTACCGTGAGTGTTCGATGAGGCTCTTAGCTTACAAGATCTATCCTATTTAGATTTAGGCTTGTTGCATCACTCCTAATTGCTAGCATGAATTTCTTCGTTTTAATTTAGTGCGGTGTCCACAAAAAACTGGACATTGGAATAAGAATTCAATCCCCGGGTAAGAGCAATCACTTTCTCTGCCTGCTCACCTTCAGTACTTGAGTTGGTTACGAAAAGGAAATTGGGTTTTGATAATGTTCGCTATCTCACCCCCATACTCCTGCCTCACGAAGGTTTACTTTCGTTTGGGCGACAAATTTGACTAAAACTTTCTTCAGATTCCTCATTGGCCTCGTCGACATCTTGTAACCACTGCTGTGGGACCTCGATTTGGTTTCTTCGGACACATAATCTGCAGCAATCCTCTACAAAATCAACCTAGAACTGGTTAATATTTTTCTAAAATTTGATCGATGGCCGTCATGATTTCTTCTTTTAGAGAAGCGGTGAAGTTGCTTTTGTCTAGGGAAAGAAGCTTATCGGCCAATTCTCTTATCTTTCTTTGATCGTCAGCAAGCAGCTTAGGAAGATAGTTGTTGAGATGTCTTTGGAAATTCTTTTTGTAATTTTCAAATAAGGAATGCGTCGTTTGATCACTTGAATGTGTGTTTAACGATTCAATGTTGGAAAATAAACCTTCGAATTGAATTCTTATTCGCGTTTCATCCCGTGAAAAGTTGGTTGCCATTTCTTGGTTTTTCCTAAAATCTCCTTGGGCAAATGATTGCACTATTTCGATTATCCAATCGGCAAATGAAGACCAATACACGAGGAGATCATCTTGCATGGGAGGCGGCGTCAAATGCAATTTACGCAGGGTGTCTTCCATTTTTTTTAAAACATTGCGTACTTCAATCGTCTTTGTACTGGCTGATTGTTTTTCAACTTGCTTGATGCAATTGCGCAGTGGCAATAGCACCTCTAAAATTTGCCGCCAGGAGGGCACCGCTTCGGGCAATAGACCGATTGCCGTTCTCATTTGATCACATTTTATAAAGGAATAATACCGTTGATTTCGTTTTGTAAATGCATCAAAAAGTCTAGACTTAACAAAATCATCCAGGAGATCGGCGAGGCTTCGTTTGTTGTATCCAATTTCTGTTGTATCAGATGCAGTAAAATCGCCCTTCTCCTGCGTTAAAAAAAATGTAATCAAGTCAGCCCGCGCCCCGACGCCAAACAGGGCACGAACTCGTAAAGAGAGCAGAGCCGGTAATTCGCAGCGGGGAGGTTGTGATTTGCCGCTAGGGATAAATTTCCATGCAGTTGCAGATGAAAAAGTCGGCCAATTGGCCCTAGATACTGAATTCAGTGTTGCTGCAAAGGCAGAAAATGGACCAAGGACAGAGGGACCCAAAGTCTTTATGAGCGTTCGAAGGCGAGTAATGGAAATAAAATGATGATAACGGGTGCACCAATCTAATGCTTCGTCTCGAAGGCGAGGGTCTTCCTCTGCAAGAAGGGCTGTTAATAATATGAGCTCTTCTACGGATATTAGGCAATTTTGATGCTTTCTGATTACTCCGGCTACTCCTAATTCAGTCCAGAGACTCCAGGTAAGATCGAGGAGATATTGGTCCAATTTTTTGCTAAGGGCTTCCATTTTCAACTCCCATGGAAATTAAAGCCTCATTTAATGTCGCAGCAAACCCCTCTGACACGTCTTGTGTGAGGCACCAAAGTTTTGCCGTTTGTAATTCATCCGCAGAGGGTCGCAAATGTTTTAGGTCTATGAAATGTTTGCTATGGGGGCCTTGATCGACAGATGCATATAGTTTGAAACAAATTTGATCAAATCTCCCCGCAAGATGAACCGTAAGGCCTCCATAATGGCGCACTTTCATGCGATTTTTAAATCCTTCGGGCAATCCAGCTTCGAGCAAGGACGCCGGGCCAGCGTTGAGCCATTCCTTTCCCAGATCCATGGCGACTCCTACATCGCTGATGGCCTGAACCAAATCCGGGGGTAAGGGCTTTGCAGAGATAAATTCACCGGATGCAACCAAGGCTACGAGATCCAAGTCTTTTGTCATGCGGCCAATTTGGCCTAGGAGCAAGAGGCTTCCGCCGCCTATTGCTACGACTTCATAATGGTGTCCACGAGATGCAAGTAATTGACCTAGAGCATCTAATGCCTGTACTAGAAGAGCTGCATCAATATTCATTTATCTTGCCTTTTGCACTTAAACCTCGCAAGTCAAGGGGTTAAAGCACTTGATTCGCGAGTTTAAACCTCAAGATAGCATAGGTTTATTTATTGGGCAAGCTAAAGAAAGGCGCCATCAAGAAAAATTTCGAAACCTATTGCATTTTGCGGTGTTCATAGTATATCTCAGGCGATATTACTCTTCATTGATAGGCATCTTATAAATGCAATCATCGAAAGCGGCGAGAAGACTTAAGAAACACGTCTGTAGCAATTTCTAAAATTTTCCAACACAACCATATGTGGCATGAGAGAACTAGAAGCTCCGATGATATCCCTATACAGCATCTAAAAATATTTCTTATTCGGCTTGAATCGCTATAGAACTCAATGCGCTCAATTCTTCGCGAACCTAGAAAATAGGCGCAGGTTAAAAAGGCTGCAGAGGTGGCAGGAGCCAATCGCAGAGGCCATGGAATAGAATAATCTCCCAATTTTGCAAGAGCGCTGGCAGCACCTAGGGAACAAGTATAAGAACTGTAGATGGATGGAGAATGGCCCAAAAGCTGTAATAAAAAGAACTGACGAGGTGTCACTGTGATGTGATAGCGGAAAAAGGGGCGCCCATTTATTTCTGATTTAAAAATTATTGCCGACAAAGGCTTCCAATATGTATGACCCTTAAGTAATGTCCAAGATTTCTCTTCGATCTCAAGTTCTGCATGCCCACAAGGTAATATGCCTCGTGATAGCGATGCATATGTACTGGGGTAATAAATATAAGAAACAGAGCTTTTTGTTATTTCAGCAAAATCTAGGCTTCCAACAAAGCTATCCGTAAATGTAAAATTCTGTTTTGGAAAGAATGTCGTTATCACGTTTTTATTAAAATTTTCCAAATAATTTAACAAATATAGATAATCTAATCCAGACTTTTTAGAAATTCTCGAGCCACTTCGTTTGCTGGAAGTGCTTCTCAATACTATTGGCCATCTCATCAAAACTATCGGTGAGAGTGATTAGGTTGAGATACTGCCGTTTGATCTTGCCTTGCAAAAAATTCTAAGCTTGTATTAAAACATTTGTCATAAAAGTGAGGCAATCATGAATGCACTTAATTTTTTCTCGAAGGCGAAGGTTGAAGATTTATTCAATTCTTGGAACATGGAAGATAATAATTCTCTCTCTGTTAAGTTCTCTGATGAACGCTTATGGAAAATTCAGCTAGGGGCAGAAGTAAATAAAAAAGAATTCGAAAATGAGGTTTCTTTTTCTGGGCCATTAAAAGAGTTACCCGAATTTAGCGACAGGGAATATGGAGAACCAACATCAACCACATATTCATTAACGAGTGGAAAGATTGAAAGGTTAAGTATAACCAAACATATAGTTGTAGAGCAATGGGTAGACATAGTTGCAGAAGAAAGGGTGGGAAAAAAACGTAAGATAGATAACACAGGAGAGACCCAGAAAACGAATCCTCTAAGTGGAATGTTCATTGAAATTTTGGATCCGACTATATGGACAACCACAAATTGGCAACTAACTTCTAATAAATCTCAGCGAGTTTTCAACTTTCTACTTACAGAGCGTTTATGTAAGAGTGAAATAGAAGCACTCAATTCTCAAGAATACATTTCTACAATCTCTGATTTATTTTTGAAAGAGTCA
>VFSW01006819.1_pt1 | contig 16711 bp, 17 predicted proteins | sample 5358111 | NCBI WGS metagenome assembly VFSW01 (sample SAMN11554181, study PRJNA540505) | mine drainage metagenome | isolation source: sediment from site ElyBrook_90M | place: USA: Ely Copper Mine, Vershire, VT | collected 2017
GGCGCTTTCATCCCCATAGCTCAAAGCAAGGGGGATTACGCGCCCCTTGCTAAAGGAACAACCATATGAGGAGTTACGTCGCGACCATGAGGGATCGCCTGCCTCAACAATGGCACACCTTTGTGAGTCGCCTGAAGCGGCATGCGCTCGCACTGGGCACCCTTTTGTTCGCTTGTATTGTCGGGCAAGCGGCAATAGCGACACAATCGCCACTCGTCATCGTCGAGCCAGACACCAAAACCTATGTCACTGCTGCCGCACACATTCTCTCATCATTTCAGCTATTCGATCCTATCCGCACGCCTGGTTATCCGCTCTTTCTCGCGCTGATCTTCAAGGCGCAAGGCAGCATGGATCTCATGCTGGTGGTGTATGCCCAGATGGCCTTGATGATGCTTGCCGCTGGCGAGATCTATGTGCTGGCCTATCGCATCACCAGCCACAAATCGACCGCCGCCATCGCTGGATCGCTGGTCGGGGGCAACCTTTACATCTTGCAGTGGGAGCGCACGGTCTTGACGGAGTCGCTCGCTTGCTGGCTGTTGGTGACGCTCTTCGTCGCGTTTGAGGCGTACTTGCGCACGGCGCGACGGCAGGCGCTCATCTGGCTGGCGGTTCTGTCGGTCGCGGTCGTCTTGACGCGGCCATCGACTTTCGCCCTGCCGCCTGTGCTTTTCGCCGTCTTGCTCGCGCGCGATCTGCGGCTGGGCGGCTTGCGCCGGTCGTGGCCGCGCCTGGCCATCGCGCTGGCCGCCGTCTGCGGACTGCTCTTTGGCTATGCCTGGGGCAACGGCGTCGCGACCGGCTATGAGGGATTCAGCGATGTCTCGAACATCAACTTATTTGGCAAGGTGCTGCAATATCATATGGAAGATGAGAATCTTGATCCGCGCTTCGCCCAGTTGCGCGGCGATCTCCATACCTATCTGACGACCCACTTTACCAGCTATGTCGATCCCTATGTCTTCGTAAGCGCATATCCGCAATATGGCCGCTCGTTTTACGCGCTGCTCGGCGATTTTAGCCGCGAGACCATCAGTCAGCACCCGATAGAATTCATCCAAAAGACCTACCCCATCGCGAATGCTACCTGGATCTTCATGCCGTACAATCCTTACGTGAATCAGCTTCAGGCACCCTGGGTCGGCAGCCTGCTCTTTCTTGCCGGCATTCCGTTTTGGGTGCTAGGATTGCTGCCGTTTTTGCTGATCTATTTTCTCGCGCTCGCGTGGCGGCGACCCGACAGCACAGCCGCCGTGCTGCTCGCGGCGCTGCTGCTGTGCGTCTTGACAAATATCATTGTGTCGGCCGCTGGCAGTTATGGCGATTATTATCGGCTGCGCGAGCCAATGGATTGGGGGATAATTGTCGCCGGGGTCATCACACTCGCTGAGAGTATTCGGATGATCACCGCGAGGCCGCTTTTCGGAGCGGACGTGCCGGAGGCAGCCAGCGAGGCGACGGCGTCTCTCACCCCGACGCGCAAGCGCAACGCTCCCACTCTCGATGGTGCTACTGCGCATCCGTGATCGAAATACTGCCCTTTCTCAAAGTGTTAGCTGGCACCTGCCAGCACCTCAGCTCCGACGGCGAAACGCCGATCGCGCCCGGCGACATGAGACAGAGCGCGGATTCTGTGCTTTGCGGTCGCCTGTCAACTGGCGCCGTTCACTTACCTGACCGCACCGAGTATGCGGGCGAGCAGGCGCAAGAGCAGTGCCACACGGGTGCTTTTGCCCTGCCGCGTCTGTTGCGACGTGTTAGGGTGCTGCGCCCGCCATTGCGCGCGACGCCGGCGATGGCGGTTCATAGGCCGACGATTATTGCGACTGCGCAGGGGCATCACCCTTCTCGCTCTCCCACGGGCGAGCCGTCAGGTGCTCGCGAGGTAGCTGACATACGTTTCATCACAGCAGATGATGATGGGTGAAGTATCGCACAGATGAAAACGTCGATTGAGGGATACAATTGTCATGTAATGAGGACTTTCGCTCGGTGCACTGGATTCGGCCAAGCACCTATGACGGCGGTAGGCACCTGCTCCGCCGGCAGCCCGGAGGGCTTTGTTTTTCGAGCCGGGGCAAGAGTACTATCAATCTTTCCCCCGGCGGCGTCGCCCAGCGCGATCTGACGCTTTCTGGGGGTTCATCCCCCGGCGCCGCTGGATGCCCCCTGAATGGCAGCGCGAGATCGCCGGATTCAGCAATAGGCGTCTGGAGTCGACGCGGTGAACGTCAGCCGCAGAGTGAGCGTTTTCTGACCCGCCGCCCGCCCTTGCGCCGCAGTGATATAGCCATCCGCCACCATGCGCGCGAGCACAGCCTCCTGCCGCATCCGCGCTATCCGCATATGGCAGTAGGGATCGTATGCGCTCGGCGCCTGCACTAGCCCGGCGAGTAGCGCAGCCTGGGCCAGATCGAGCTGGGACGGCAAGATTCCGAAATAGCGCATCGTTGCCGCGCCGATGCCATAGGCGCCGTCACCGAAATACACGAGGTTCAGGTACATTTCCAGGATTTGCGATTTGGAATAGCGCCGCTCGATCTTCACCGCCAGCAGCAAATCTTCCAGCTTGCGCCCTACACTGCGGTCATTTCCCTGCAAATAGGCATTCTTGGCGAGCTGCCCAGTCAGCGTGCTGCCGCCTTCCACCAGACGACCGGCGCGCAGATCATCCCAGGCGGCACGCAGCAGCCCGATGGTATCGATGCCGTGATGCTGATAGAATCGCTCGTCTTCGATGGCGACCAGCGCGTGCGCCATGATCGGCGTGATGGCGGAGAAGGGCGTATAGGGAACGTGCTCCCGCGCGTCCTGCGCTCGCACCCAATTGGCGAGATCTGCCGTGGAAGGGGTCGCGTTCCAGGCGATCACGAGGAGGGTGGTAGCCACAACACTGATGCCCACTGCCAGGCGGATGAGGATTTTGAGCGCGCGCCGGTGAGCATGCAGGCGCCGCCTGATTTCCCGCGAGAGTTTCTCCCAGACGTGAAGCAGATCGTGCAGCCGCTCGCGTGCGGCGATGGCCAGATCTGCGCGATGTGGCACATCAGGCTGGTGCATGGCCGCTCCCACCTTCGATACCTATCTCGCCGACACAAGCGGCAGCGTATCCGCTCACCTTTTCGGTTGCGGCACTCTGCCGGATTGCGGCATGATTGCCGGCACATCGCGTGGTCGCGCGAAGAAGCGCATCAGCGTCAGGAAGGCGATGGCCACCGAGCAGCCGATGTAGATGCCGCGCATGAAGGGTTCGTTCGTGTCGCTGCCTGATTGCCAGCCGTGAATCGTTACCAGCACAAAGGCAACGAAGCTCAGGTAATGCAGATTGCGCCAAAAACCGTATGGCAGCCGATTTTTATTCCAAGAGCTGAGCCACAGCACGATCAGCGTATAAAGCGCGAAGACACCATACGTGACCGCCGTCACCCTATAAGGCTCATTGATAGGCAGGATAATGTTTAGGACCGTGAAGGGCAGAAAAGGATCGAGCAACAGCGTGATCAAATGCCCGGCCACCAGCACCACGGCCAGTGTCGCAAGGTATTGATGCGCCTCATCCACAACCCACGAGAGGCGTTCATTGTTACGCCGGGCCAGGCTGCGCAAGATGCCCAGCATCACCGAAATCGATAGTGCCACATAGGAAGCGACCGCCATCGCGCGCGTCAGATACCACAACGCGGGATTATTCGGTGCGGGTGCCGCCAGCACCATGAGTCCCGTTAGTGTATGCGCCATAATCCGCCCTCTCCATGTCTTGCCAGATAGGCCTCGAAATTCGCCGATAATCGCAAGAGCCCATCTCCCATCACCCACAAGAGAGCGACTTCGTCCTCTCCCTTTGCGTCCGCGGATGAGGAGGGACCGCCCAACAGCGCCAGTTTCGCGGCGACCTCGGCGTGCGCGCCACTGGATGCCAGCGCTGTTGCCATCGCGATGCGCTCGGCGTCGTGGCCATCAGTGCTGGGGGCGATCCACAGCAGCGTGGGCAGACCTGTGCGTGGGTCCAGCACGTGATGGCGGGGGATGCCGCGCTGTCGCCACCAGCGCCGCGTAGCACCGGAGGTGGCGATGCCGCCCCCGTTCAGCGTGATGACGGCGATGTTTTCAGCGGTCTGGCCTTCCACGCTGCGCAAGGGATCGTAGATGCCGACGGGCCAGGGTTCGCCCGGTTGCGGACCGCCGCGCAGGGCGATATCCCCGCCGATGTTCAGAATGGCGCCGGGGAAGGGTGCGCAGAAGCGGGCCAGTGCTTCATCCACCGCCCAGCCCTTGGCGATGCCTCCAAAGTCGAGGCCGACCTCATAGGGCAAAAAGATGTAACGCTGGTCTGGATCAAGCAGGATGCCGCGCCAGCCGCCCGTAACCGGTGGTAATTCAGCCTCCGGCACCTCTTGCCGCGCGATCAGATCGTAATCGCGGTCGTAGCCCAGCGCCGTGATCTGCGGAAGTAGGGTGGGATCGAAGAGACCGTCGGCTGCTTTTGCCGCGGATAAGGCCACGTGTGTCATGGTGAAAAGCGTCTCCGAGGCCGCGAACCAGGTGCCCGCCGCACGATTGAGATCGCACAATTCGCTCGTTTCGTCAAAACGGGTCAGGCAGGCTTCGACCGCGCGGAACCAGTCAAAGCAAGCGGCTGACGCCGCCTGGGCTTCGGCGGCTTGTTCGGGCGGCGCGGCAATATGCACGCTGGTGGCGCAGGCCATGACGCGATCTTCTTGGGTGATGAGCGTATGCTTGGTCATCAGCACGGATGCCCCGAAGGCGTGGTGCAGGTGACGGGCGCGGGAATGGGAGTATTGTTCGCGGAGGGTTGCGATGGGTTCGTGGCGCCAGGCAAAGGCGTGTTGGTGACGACGGGAGCGGCGGTTTGCGCCTGTAAGCTCGCGGGATAGTGGTTGGTCAGATTCCAGGTGCCCAGCAGCAACCCGCCCAGCGCTACCGCGATGGTGGAGCGCACCAGGGTGCGCATGGTGGCGCGGCGCGAAGCCACTGCCGCCGCCGCGATAGGGCTGCGCCCCCGCGTGGGAGGTCGCCCACCAGAGAGCAGCGTCACATCCCCCTGGGGTCTGGCGATGCAGCTTAAGATGAACCCGGCGGAATGCTCGGCATGCGTCAGCACGCCAGAGTCACGCGGATCCACCTTGCCGGCCAGCAGGCGCAATTTGCAGGTGCCACAGCTTCCTGCGCGGCAACTAAAGTCCGGCTGATAGCCGTGGCGTTCCAGCGCCGTCAGCACGGTCTCATCGCCATGCACATCCAGCACCGCCTGCGTTTCTTGAATGGTCATCTGGACGCTGGCCTGGCGATTCTGGCGGCCAACGGGCGGGCGCTGGGTAGCAAAGACTTCCACATGCACTTGCCCGGCGGGGACACCTTGTTGCGCCAGGGTGGACTGCATGTCGCGCCGCAATCCATCCGGTCCGCACATATACCAATGGGCGCGCCGCACATACGGCCCAACCTGCTCGATCACCGCCGTGGGTGTCAGCGATTGGCCAGCGGAAGAAATGTAGTAGCGTTGCGTCAGCCAGGTGCGCTGGGGGTCCAATTGCGCCAGTTCCTGGTGATAGATGATATTTTCGGGCGTGCTAGAGGCGTAATGTAATTGCGCCTGGGGGCGCCGGCCTGGAGGCAACTGGGCCAGCGACTTAAGCATGCCGCGAATGGGTGTGATGCCGCTGCCCGCCGCCACGAAGATCAATGGCACGTCGCGACGCAAGGGGCTGGGCAATACGAAGCTGCCGCGCGGCTGGCTGACGTAGAGCAGCGAGCCAATGGGGACCATTTCGAAGAGCCATCTTGAGATGGTGCCATTTTTCACGCGCTTGATCGTAATTTCCCAAGGCTCGTTGGGCGATCCCGCGCCACAGAGGGAATAGGATCGATAGAGCGTTTCCGCGGGGGTTGGCACCGCCAGCGTGACGAACTGGCCAGGCAGATAGGGTGCCGGGGCACGGAGCGTGCGTGGCACGGCGATATGCAGAGTTACGGCATCGTGTGACGCGACCTCGCGCCGGACTACCTGTACGGTGATCATATTCGGCGGCGGTTGCAACGCGGCGGATTTTCCAGTGGCGCTCATCGTTCCCCTCGAATCGGCGGATGCTGTTCGACCTGTCTTTGAGACGCTGGCATGAATGTGTCGTAGCATTCCTCTTTATGCTATCAAGAGAATGTTGAGAAATGAACTCTTCATTGTAAAGATTGTGCGAACTTTGCGCTCCTTCGCGCCAAAAGTATCCGGCAGACTTGCCATATGCAGGATTGTCGCATAGAGTATGAGCGAAGTGCAAACGTTCTGAGGAGATGAGCTTATGCAGAACAATGGGTCATGGTGGCGGAATCGCACCATTCTCGCACTCTTCGGCGCGCTGGTTCTGGGGGTGGTGAGTGCTGTCATCGCCATGCAGCAAGCGCCATCCAGCGTGAATACGACGCTGGCCTTGGCGAATCCCGGCACGTCCACTCTCACGCGTAACCCCCCCACCTCTTCTGGGCAACGACTTGAATTCGAGGGCATGGTGACTTCTATTGATTCTCAAAGCCAGGCCTTTGTGTTGGCACGCCGTTCAGGCGAGACGGTGACGGTGCTCACTGATGGCAATACGTTTTTTAACGGCTCGCTTGGCTCACTGAGTGTACTGCAAATTGGGATGCGCGTGCGTGTGGTGGGCGTGCAACAGCCTGATGGAACAATTCTCGCCACCGATGTCACGATCAGAGAGCAGGATGATTAGGGGTGTGTGCTCTCTCGGAAAAGCCTGTCGCCTAAGCATCCATGTCCGCTTGACTGGTGAGAGAGTCCGTCACATCACGGTCTTTGCGCGTCGCCCAGTCAGGGATCGCGTACCAGAAAGGCCGCCCCTCGACACGATCCTCATGAGCGACAGCCTCGACTTCAAGCGAGCTATCATAGAGGATGACGCGCTCGCCTTCACAGAGCGTCACGCCACGCAGCTCGCCCTCGCCGGCAAAGGCCACATCGACTTGATCATCGATCCCCTTGCCAAAATCGACATAGATTCGCTTCATATCAGCGCTCCCTTCTTAGGGTCGCGGCACCCGATGCTGCTGAAAGATCCGACTGAGCGCCTGAGCCGCATCATCGGGCAGGCTGGTCAGCATCACGCCGCCGTGTGCCAGTGAGAGGGTCAATTCGTGATGATACCCACGCCCTGGCGTCGCCACCAGCACCAGAGCATAACCAAGCGCCGCGACGGCGCGCTCGAGATCTTTGCGGTCAGCATAGCACACCTGAGCATGCTGGAACTGGCCCGCTCGGGCGAGATCCTGCCAGGCCACCCCCGGCGCGTATTGCACGGAAAAGCCGTATACCTGCCCACGCCGGTCATAGGTGTAGCCCCGCTGCAAGTCATGCCAGTTCGCTACCCCCGCGCGGACTACCCAATCCGGCGTCAACGCTTGCATTCCTCTCGCCTCACCTTCATCACTTCCTCTCATTCTATCACTCCCTGCCAACCGGCCAGCGACGGCGGAGATAGTCCAATTGGCGCAGCGCGGCATCTGCTTCCGAGGAAGTTGCCGATCAGGTCACGTCTGGCGCGGTCAGGCCAACCACCACTGAGGGCAGCGCGACGCGGATGACGCTGCCAGTCTGGTGCACACGTGGCAAGAGCATGGCCCCAACCCCCTTCACACCTGGAAAAGTGTCGAATGATCGAGCAAGCGATCATCCGATCATCTGAGCAAAGGTTCCTCTTGACGAATGCTGTCCTAGTGATCACTAATAGAGTCGTGTGCAACAAAACGCGTAATTTGGGTAACGAAGCGAGCGGGTGCTTTCCTGTACATCGGCTCACAAGGATGTTGTGGGTCGCGTTGGGGTAAACAGAGGCGAGGATAACTGCGATGGCCTACGCGGCAAGAGGCAAACCCCTTGTGCTCGTGGTCGAGCCGGAGCCAGCGGACCAGCAAGCTGTAGGGGCAAGCCTGATTCAGTCCTATCAGGTGAAGATGGTCCAAACACAGGCAGAGGCTATTCGCCAGCTTGTTTTGCTGCGGCCCTCTTTTTTAGTGCTCGAGATGACACTGCCTGACGGCGACGGCCCAACGCTCATCCGCCACGTGCGCGAGGATGCCGTGCTGCATTCGATGGTCATCGTGTGCCTGACGCGCCGCGCGGGCATCCGCGACAAAGTGACGGGGTTGCAGGCCGGCGCGGACGATTACGTGATCAAGCCCATCAATGCTGAGCTATTTCCCTTCAAGCTCAGGCTGCTGGCCCGCATGCGCCAGCTGACGTTCTCCTGAGGTACCTTTCACCGCCCGCTGACTTATCAGGAACGCAAAGTTAAGGATGCTCGATTGCCGGTCGGCTCTCAGGTCTTTCTCGGCAAGATTGACGGGGCGTGACGCCGCTTGATCTAGCCGTCGCCAGAAGGACACTGGCCACCGGCGAGAAAGAGGAGTAAGCAGGAGCATATGATGAATGATCCAAGGAATCATACCGTGCTCGTCGTGGATGATAGCCCCGATCTGTTGGCCGCCGTTCAGTTCGCGCTGAGCCGCCTGGGCAATTTTCGCGTGCTCACCGCCGAGGACGGCATTCAGGGGTTGGAGCGCGTGGTCGAGCTGCGGCCCGATTGCGTCGTGATTGACGTCAAGATGCCCGGCCTCGACGGCTATCAGCTCGTGCGCGCGTTGCGCGGCGACCCACAGACGGCGGGCATACCCCTCATCATCCTCTCGGCGATGGTACAGCCGCGCGATCAATACCTGGGGAACGCCGCGGGCGCCGATCAATATCTCACCAAGCCACTCGATCCCCAAGAGCTGATCGACGCGATCAAGCGGGCGATCACGCTGACGGAGTCCGAGCGCCAGGAGCACATGCGCCATCTCGCGGATGACCATTCATTTTAGCGGCGAGCACATCTCTTTGTTGGTGTCGCCGCGTCGCTCGGCATCCGTCCTCCGGCTCACGCGGGTGGGCGATGAGAGCTATTCAGAAAGGAGCACGCTCGCCGTCTGATCGCAGGGAAGGCGAGCCGTCATTATGATCGATCGATCGCTGATCTCGCGCACTGAGGAAGAAATCTATCTCGAATACGAGCGTCAGCGCCGCACGCAGATGCTGCGCGTCATCTTGCCCACTTTTTTAGGAATCGACATCGTCGCGCTCGTCATCGTCACGATCTACCTGGCGCTTATCGCCAACAATCCTCTCAGCCTCAATGGCCATACGGTTTTCGGCACCTTCGCGCTCATTGACGGCGCGTTCGCGGGCATCACCGTCCTGTTGGCGATCGGGCTTGTCGCCGCGCGCTCCGATCGCTTGACCACCGCCGCGATCAGCGTCATCGCCGCCAGCGCTCTGGGGGCCGTCGGCTTGCAAATCGCCTGGGACGTCACACAGGGATTTGGTCCCTACAGCCTCATCGAGCTGGCGACGTTTGGCGTGCCGATCATCTTGACGGGCATCCTCAGCGGCGGCTGGGCGATCGTCATCGTGACCGTCGTGATGGATGCCATCGCCGGCCTGTTGCTTGTCGCTGGCGAGCGCATCATGCCGCTGCCGGGCGTCGCTACGTCCCAGGTCTATTTCTTCGTGCTGCCCAACGCCTTGCTGGCGCAATGGATCTTCGCCGCGATCATGTTCGCCATCGTGTCGAGCTTTCGCCGCAGCCTGGGTCAGCTTGGCCTGGCGTATGAGCGCTCGCGCCAGCTCGAGGATCTCAAAGATCAGTTCATCAGCAGCGTCAATCACGAGCTGCGCACCCCCATCATGACGATGCACATGTATATCAAGACGGCGCTCTCCACGCTGCCCCGGCTGTCGCGCGAAGATCTCGAGCTGGCGCTCTCGCAATCGGCGCGGGTCGGCGATTCACTGGTGGCGCTGGTGCAGAGCATCCTGAGCACGCGGCGCGTCGAGCAAGAGGTCGCCGACATCACGCCCGCCGTGGTCGACGTGCGCGACGTGCTCGACACGGCGATCGGCTTGCTTGATCCGCGCGAGGGGCACATGGTCGAGCGCGAGCTTTTCATCTCGGTGCCTGGGGGGTTGACCGTGTGGGGCGACCCGATCCGTGTGCAGCAGATCCTCACCAACCTGCTCTCCAACGCCGTCAAATATTCGCCGCCCGGCTCGCCGATCGAGGTGAGCGCGAAGCTCGCCGCGCCCGATGCGCGTGGGGCGCAATGGCGCTGGCGAACATCGACGCCGTCGCCGGCGATAGTCGAGATTGTGGTGCGCGACCACGGGCTAGGCGTGCCGCCCGCGCAGATCCCCCTGCTGTTCAATCGCTTCGTGCGGCTGCCGCGCGACCTGGCCTCGCGCGTGGTGGGCAACGGCCTGGGCCTCTATCTGTGCCGCGTGCTGACCGAAGCGATGGGCGGCAAGATCTGGCTCGAGAGCAGCGGCGTGGAGGGCGAGGGATCGGCCTTTCACATGACGCTGCCCGTGCCGCACGAGCCGCCGCAGCCCGCGACGCCAGAGCGCGCCCCCGCGCTGACACACGCCACGACACGCTGATCGAGAGGAGAACCGTGATCCAATCCGCGCTCACGTGCCAGCATGGCCCGTCGCCTGGCGCGACGCCGTCCGCCAGTCGCACCGGTCGCACCGGCTGGTCGGGCAAATTCGCGCAATCTCGTCACACAAGACGCCTCACGTCAGACGCCCGCGCCCTGGTGCGGGAGGTCGCCGGCGACGAAGACGCCCTTTTTGGCGGTGGCTTGACCAGCGCCTCGGCGTATGAGACGGCATGGGTCGCTTTACTGCGCGCACCGGGAAACCCACAAAAGCTCGCCTTTCCTTCATCGCTCGCCTGGCTCTTGCGCAATCAGGCACGCGACGGGCACTGGGGAGCACTCTTTCCGCACACGGTGTTGCCGACGATGGCGTCACTCCTCGCGCTCCGCTCCGCGCCGCGCCAAAAGCGGGCCGTGCGAGCGGCAACTCGCCACGCCGAAGCCTATCTGGCAAGTGTGCTGCCAGAGTTTTCGCTCGATCGCGCTGATACGCCGCTCATCGAGTTCCTCATTCCAACGCTGCTCGCGCGGCTGGCCGAGCTGGGCACGACGCTGCCCGTGCCCGATCTCGACACGATGGCGGAGCGCGCCGCCCACAAGCTGAGCCGCCTGCCGCTCGATCTCATCTATGACGGGCGCTCGCCGCTCATTCACGGGCTGGAGGCGTTGGGCGATCGCGTCGATCTGGCGCGGGTGCGCGCCCGCCAGATGGCTGACGGCAGCTATGGCTATTCGCCTTCCTCCACCGCCGCGATCCTGACGCGCGCGTGGGACGAGCGCGCCGCCGCATGGCTGGAGCGACTGGCGAGCCGTGATTTTGGCGGTGGTCGCGGGGGCATGCCAGCCTCGTATCCCTCGGATACGTTCGAGGCGGCCTGGGTGATGTATTACCTGGGGGGCTGCGCGCCGCCAGCGGACGAGTCGGCGACAGGTCAGGTGCTCGACTGGCTGCGCGCTTCGCTCACCGAATCGGGCGCCAGCTTTGGTCGCTGGCACGCCATGCCCGCCGACGCCGACGATACGGCGATGATCATGACCGTATTGAGCCGGTTTGGTCAGAGCGTGTCGCTCGACGCCCTGTGGCGCTTCGAGTGCGACGACCATTTCGTCAGCTATCCCGGCGAGCGCACCGCCTCGACCACCACCAACGCGCACGTCCTCGAAGCGATCATGGCCGCTCCCGCCCGCGACGAGCCGGCGATGGTCGCCCGCCGCGATCGCCTGGTGGCCTATCTCGTGGCTCAGCGCGAAGTAGAGGGGTGCTGGCTCGACAAGTGGAGCGTCAGCCCCTTTTACGCCACCTCGACCTGCGCGCTGGCGCTGTGCCAGGCGCTCGACGCCGAGCGATGGGGCGAGCTGGCGCCGACGCTGCGGTGGGCCATCGAGAGCCAGCACGGCGACGGGGGCTGGGGCGTCATGGGCACGACGGCGGAAGAAACTGCCTATGCCCTGCTCATCCTCTCTGCGCTCAGCCCAGTCGCGCCAACCGATCTGCGCGCGACGCTGCGCCGCGCCATCCGCCGGGGGCGGCGCGCGCTCCGGCGCCGGCTGCGCTCCCTCACGGCGATCGATCGCCTGCCGCCACTATGGATCGACAAGACACTCTACGCGCCGGCACGGATCATTCGCGCGGTCGCGCTCGCCGCGCTAAGCGTGACGCAGGTCACACAGGGCAAGCGATCATGACCGCCTTGCCTGATGGTGAGTCCAGCGCCATCGCGGCGCTGCGCAAAGCGGTCGGAATGCGCGCGCCTTCCGTGTTCGATTGGCGCGCCCTCGTCGAGCGCGCTCAGCCCGGCGACCAGACGCCGCGCCAGCGCCAGCAGCGCGACCGCCTGGCGCGCGTGCAGGCCGAGCTAAGCGCCTGGGCTGGCGGCTGGCGCATCGCGCCGGGGCACATCGAGGCCAGCGCCGTTTTCGCCGTCGGCGCGACGCCGCCTGAAATCCCCTGGGGCCAGGTCAGCGCTCTGGCGCGGATGATCTTTTGGGTCTATTCCATCGACACCGTGATCGACGATCCCGCCATTCGCGCCAATCGGGGCGAGAGCGCGATCAGCGAAGCGCTGGCGACGTTCGACGCCTATCTGGCGACCCTCTTGACGCCCGCCGCCGCGTGGTTTCCCCGTGACTCCTGGCCCCAGGTGGGCTTGCGCTTGCCGGCGGCGATCGATGGCGGGGGACCGCACGCCGTTGAATGTGAGGATCTGGCGCGTGCTCTCGCCGATCTCTTGCGCCACTTGCCGGACTGTTGGGCCGCGCTGCCCGCTTCGTGGGGGCGCGACGGCTATCGGCGCGCTCATATGGCGCGCGAGCTGGTCACGTGCCTCACGACCATGCGCCAGGAATTCGTCTGGGATTGCCAGCCGGCCTCTATGCTGCCCGACGTGGCCGCCTATCTGGCGAACGGCAAGCGATCGATCGGGGTCTACCTCATCACGGCGCTGGCTGGCGGATTCGAGCGTGATCCCCGCCGCGCCTGGGGCCGCGCGCTGCCAGCGATCGACGCGGGGGGCTGTGTGGCGCGCCTGGCGAACGACCTGCATCTGTTTCCACGCGACTCCGCCGAGGGGCACGCTTCAGCCGTCGCGGTCGCTTTGCGCGCCGCTGGCGACGCCACATCCGCTCAGGCCGCCATCGCCGCCGAGCTGGATCGCGCGGCGGACCGCTTTCGCGCCGCCAGCGCGCCGCTGGATGACGGCCCGCTGGCCTATGTGCTACGCCACATTGTCGCTTTCGCCCTGGCAATCTATGGCGACGGCAGCCGCTTTCGCGCCGATCGTGATTCCACCTGAGGTCCCCGCTAACCCATCACGCCCTGACCCCAGGCTAAGTGTGTAGTCAATGGCTATAGGAAGCATGCTTCCCACGGCTATTCCGGCGTCACATCGGGATAGATGAGGCCCGCGCCCGTGTTGAGTAGCACGACACGCTCGCCGGGGCGCACCCAGCCAGAGGCGCGCAAGCGGCGCACGGCGGGCAAGAGCGCGGCACCCTCAGGGCTGACCCATAGCCCGGCGCGGGCCATCTCGCCGAGCGCGCTGAGCAATTCCTCGTCGCTGACGGCCAGAGCCGTGCCCCCAGTCTCGCGCAAGACGCGCAACAGCAGCGATCCGGCGAGGGGTCCGGGCACGCGCAAGCCGGCGGCAACCGTCCGCGCGCCTTCCCAGAACACCGTCGCCGCCGCCTGTTGCTCCCACGCCCGCACGACGGGAGCACAACCCTCAGCCTGCACCACGACCAGACGCGGCATTGGGGCGTCGCGTGGTAGCCAGCCGAGATCGCGTAGCTCGCCAAAGGCCTTCCACAGGCCGACGAGGCCCACACCACCGCCTGTCGGATAGAGAATCACGTCGGGGAGCGTCCAGTCGAAGTGCTCGGCGATCTCAAGCCCCATCGTCTTTTTGCCTTCGACGCGGTACGGCTCTTTGAACGTGCTGGCGTCGTACCACCCCTCCCTGGCGCATTGCGCGGCGACCCACGCGCCGGCGTCGCTGATGAGGCCCTCGACCAGGTGCAGCCGCGCGCCATAAAGCCGCACTTCGCGCTGGGTGATCGGCGGCGCGTCTTGGGGCATGGCCACGACGACGGGCACACCGGCCCGCGCGCCATACGCGGCCCAGGCTGCACCGGCGTTGCCGGCGGTGGGCAGCGCGATGGTCGTCACATCCAGCTCTTTAGCACGCGCCACGCCGACCGCCGCGCCCCGCGCCTTGAAAGTGCCGGTTGGGTTCAAACCCTCGTCTTTGAGCCAGGCGTCGATCTCAAGCTCCCGGCTGAGCCAGCCGAGCGGCATGATCGGCGTCGCGCCTTCGCCCAGCGTCAGGTAGTGCGCGGGATCGCTCACCGGCAGCAATTCGGCGAAGCGCCACACGCCCAGGCTGCGCGGGCGCGCGGCGACGCGATCGCGCGCCACTTCGGCGGCCAGCCGGTCGAGATCGTAGCGCGGCAGCACCAGCGATCCACAGTCGCACAGATGCTTTATCTGATCGGCGGCATAGCGGCGCTGGCACGCGGGACATTCCAGAAAGGCGAGATAACTGGGCATGGCTGCACCTCGATGGATTCAGGATTCATCAATCCTGGGCATCATAAACACCGTGGCGTGGAAACCGCTGTGCCTTGAGGCCATGCGGAGGAAACGCCACCCGCCCGCAGGCGGCCCGTCCTTTCTTGCTGCTTGACATCCACGAACGGATGCGCTATCGTGTTTCTGAGAGTTCACGGTTTGTCCGCAAGGCACTCCCACGGGGAGCAACAGTTTGTCGGCGAGGCACTCTCGCTGGATGAAGAATCCACACGGCTGCGGTCAATCAGCCGATGGTCGCGGTCCCTGGATCGTGTGTCGAAAGGGCCAGTGACAAGCCGCTCTGGCTTTAGCCTATGCGGTTGTTGACATCAGATCTCGGTTCCTGGCGGTTGATGATCCTTTATCATGTAATCAGGGCATCGACACGAGTGATCTCGGCCTAGCCCGCGCAGGCACGGTCGCACCGGTCGCACCGGTCGCACCGGTCGCACCGGTCGCACCGGGTTGGTGGCCCGCAGGCCCAAAGGCGCGATTTCAATCGCCGGCTCTGTCTCCTCTGGAATGGGGAGCCGCCGGCTTCGCGCGGAAAGGCGAGGCGGCGTCGCGCAGCAAGAGATACATCAGGCGATCGCTGGCAGCGAGCGAAGCCGTCGCGGCGTCGGCGAACAGGCGATCGCGCTCTTCCGCGCTCAGATCGCTCGATGGGTCCCAGCCATAACGCTTGAGATCCACGCGCTCGTCAGCGCTGAAGGCGACACCTTCCGCTGCGAGCAGCTGGCGCATTCTGCCGCGCTGGCCAAAGGCGAAGCTGCCGGAAAGCTCGCCCTTGCTGTTGATGACACGCTGTGCCGGCACGTCATCCGGCGCCTCGCTCATGAACCAGCCGATCATGCGCGCCCCGCGCGGGTGCTCGACCGCCTTGCCGAGCCAGCCATACGTCGTGACGCGGCCAGCCGGGCAGGCCCGCACGAGCGCGAATACACGCGCCATGAGCGCGGCGGCCTGCTCGCGCACGCGGGATTCTTCGTCCTCCATAATGGGAGCCAGCCTTTCTGTGAATGCTCATTGTGAGAATCATCGTATGAGATGAATTGTAGCAAATGCGGCAAAGGCGCCAGGCGATTTCAGCCTGGCGCCTTTGCGCGTGCATCGAATCCGCGCCTCATGATGGCGGCGCGGACGGCGCTCACCTCACCTGGATGGTCGTGATATTCTCATCGCCCACCTTGAGGCTGGCGAAAGGCGTGCCCCGGTGTTCGCTTCAAAGCGCTACGCTCTCCTCGGCTGGGCCTTTTTGCGGCGAAAGGGGTACCACATCTGGCTCAGGATGTTATTCGACATGTGCTCGCCAGCCAGGCCATAGCGGCGCGAAGCGTAGTTGGGCATGTGAAACGTGCCGAACACAATGTCGAAGATGGGAAAAAGGCCCGCCAGATTCTTATCCAGGCCCTCTTCTTCGGCGGTGTGGTGCCAGCGGTGAAACATCGGGCTTGAGACGACGTAGCGCAGCGGCCCATAGCCCCAGCGCAGGTTCGCGTGCAAATAGATCGGGTAGAGCGACAAAAAGACGACGTAGGTCGCCAGCGCGTTGGGCGAGATGCCAATGAAAAAGAATGGGACGGTGACGAAAACCTTGGTGATGAGCGAATCCACCGGATGCACGCGCGCCGCCGCCAGCCAGTCGAGATTCTCTGAGCTGTGGTGAATGGCGTGGTACGGCCACAGCGCCGGCACTTTGTGGAACCAGCGATGCATCCAATACCCCAAAAAGTCGCCTGATACCAGGATCTCGATACCTTGCAGCGCCAACGGCTGATTCCTGATCTGAATCAGGCCATAGTGCTGAGGAAAGAGCCGGGCGACGATGAAGAACGCGATAACGATGGCGACTGTGCCGATGAAGCGCGCGATCGGCACCATGACCAGATAGTAGAGAACGTCGGTGATGTAGCCGGGGCGGATCTTGCGCTGCTGGCGATTCTCAGGCCAGATCTGCTCCATGACGGAAAACAGCGCGAAGAGAAAGAGCAGCCCGATGACGCTTTTGCCGATTCCCGTTTGAAAGAACGCGGCCACGAGGTGGGCGAATGCCATGCGTGATACCCTCCGCTGAGTGCCCCGCGCGGGGCAGGGCAAGACATGGGCGAGCGCTCGCCCCTCTCACCTGAGAGTCTAGCGTATGCC
>VFSW01006820.1_pt1 | contig 16711 bp, 16 predicted proteins | sample 5358111 | NCBI WGS metagenome assembly VFSW01 (sample SAMN11554181, study PRJNA540505) | mine drainage metagenome | isolation source: sediment from site ElyBrook_90M | place: USA: Ely Copper Mine, Vershire, VT | collected 2017
CGGCGTGCTGCATTATCTGCAGCGCACGGCGGTGCAAGGCACGCCGGACACGATGACCGCGCTCGGTGGGCGCTGGGCGCGGGGCAGCCGGATCCTCGACCCGGGGCGGCACCCCTTTCGCCTGCCGTTCGAGCAGCTGCGCCTCGGCGACACGTTTCACTCCGCCGAACGCGAGGTGACCGTCGAGGACATCGAGCGCTTCGCGGCGCTGTCCGGCGACACGTTCTATGCGCACATGAGCGAGGCGCAGGCGGCCCGCAACCCGCTGTTCGGGGGCCGCGTCGCGCACGGGTATTTTCTGATCTCGGCCGCCGCCGGCTTGTTCGTCGACCCCGACTACGGTCCGGTGCTCGGCAATTACGGCTTGAACGGACTGCGCTTCGTCAAGCCGGTGAAGCCCGGGGATCGCATCAAGGTGCGTCTGACCTGCGCTCAGAAGAGTCTGCGCGCCGACAAGGGCTGGGGCGAGGTGGCTTGGGACACCGAGATCACCAACGGCGCCGGAGAGACCGTGGCTGCCTACGACGTGCTGACCATGGTGAGCATCCATGCGGTGCCCGATCATGCCCATTGATGTCGCCCGGTACGCGGGGGAATTCGCGAGCCTCGGGTTCCTCGCGCCGGAGCCGGACATCCTCGAGATCGTGATCGCGAACGAAAGGAAGATGAACGCCGCCACCGAAGCGATGCACCGCGATCTCGCCGGGGTGTGGCGCGCAGCCGACGCCGACGATGCCGTGCGCGCGATCCTGGTGCGCGGCGCCGGAGCGAATTTCTCCGCCGGCGGGGACTTCGGCATGATCGATCGCATGATCGCCGACGAGACCACGCTGGTCCGCGTGTGGAAGGAGGCGAGCGATCTGGTCTATAACCTGATCAATTGCAGCAAGCCCGTGGTCGCGGCGCTGCGCGGCAGCGCGGTGGGCGCCGGGCTCGCGGTCGCGCTGCTGTCGGATGTGTGCATCGCCGCGGACGATGCGCGGATTCTCGACGGCCATACCCGCCTCGGGGTTGCGGCGGGCGATCACGCCGTCATCATCTGGCCGCTGCTCTGCGGACTCGCCAAGGCGCGCTATTACCTGCTCACCAATCAGCCGTTGTCCGGCCGCGAGGCGGAGCGCATCGGACTGGTGGCGCTCGCGGTTCCGGATCACGAGGTGACTCCGCGGGCGCTCGAGACGGCGCGCATGCTCGCCGCAGGGAGCGCGAGCGCCATTCGCTGGACCAAGCATGCGCTCAACAACTGGCTGCGGCTCGCCGGGCCGAGCTTCGATACCTCGCTCGCGCTCGAGTTTCTGGGATTCAGGCTGGGCGACGTGCGCGAGGGGCTGGCGGCTGCGCGCGACAAGCGGCCGGCGGATTTCAAGAGCCGGGACGTGTGAGCGGCGAGGGCTCGCCGGAGGCGCTCGCCGTCGAGCCCGTGCTAGGGCTCGAGCGGCACGCGCTCGAGGCCTTGCAGCTCGAGCGGCTGCGCTCGACCCTGCAGCATGCGTATGCAAACAATCCCTGCTATCGGCGCAGTTTCGATGCGCAGGGCGTGCGTCCGGAGGACTTGAAGTCGCTCGCGGACCTCGCCCGCTTTCCCTTCACCACCAAGGCGGACCTGCGGGCGGCCTATCCGTTCGGGTTCTTCGCCGTGCCGATGGATCAAGTGGCCCGGGTGCACGCATCGTCGGGCACGACCGGCAAACCCACGGTGGTCGGATACACGCGCAAGGACATCGAGACCTGGAGCAATCTGGTGGCGCGCTCGATTCGCGCGGCCGGCGGCCGCCGCGGCATGCGGGTGCACGTGGCCTACGGCTATGGATTGTTCACCGGGGGACTCGGTGCGCACTACGGCGCCGAGGCGGCGGGCTGTACGGTGATCCCGGTGTCGGGCGGGCAAACCCAGCGGCAGGTGCAGCTCATTCTGGACTTGCGCCCGCAGATCATCATGGTCACGCCGAGCTACATGCTCGCCATTCTGGACGAGTTCCGCAGGCTCGGCATCGATCCGCGGTCGAGCGCGCTTTGCATCGGCATCTTCGGCGCGGAGCCCTGGGGCGAGGGCATCCGCCAGGAGATCGAAGCGGCGTTCGGCATCGATGCCTGCGACATTTACGGGCTGTCCGAAGTCATGGGGCCGGGGGTTGCGCAGGAGTTCGCGCGCACCAAGGAGGGTCCGACCATCTGGGAAGACCATTTCCTCCCCGAGATCGTCGATCCGCAGAGCGGGGAGCCGCTCGGGCCGGGCGAACCGGGAGAGCTCGTGCTCACCTCGCTCACCAAAGAAGCGATGCCCATCATTCGCTACCGCACCCGCGACCTGACGCGTCTGCTGCCGGGAAGCGTCACTGCCATGCGCCGCTTCGCCAAGATCACCGGCCGCAGCGACGACATGCTGATCGTTCGCGGGGTGAACCTGTTCCCGTCGCAAATCGAGGAACTGATCCTCGATCGACCCGGACTCGCGCCGCACTATGAAATCGAGATCTCGCGGCCGCACCGCCTCGATGAGATGGTGGTGAGCGTCGAGGCGCGCCCGGATCTACCGCCCGGGGCGCATCGCAGCGAGGCGCTCGCACTCGCTCAGCAGCTCAAGTCGATGGTGGGGGTTGCCGCCGAGATTCGCGTGGTCGCGAGCGGCTCGCTGCAGCGCTCGACGGGGAAGGCCGTGCGGGTCATTGACCGCCGGTAGCGTGCGCCGGAGGAGCGGGCGGCGGCGGACTTGGGGGCTGCGCCTGATTGGACACCGGCATGGGGCTCGCGGGCTGCGGCGGATTGGACGGCGCCGACAGGGGGCCCGCAGGCTGCGGCGGATTGGAGCCCGCCGGCAGCGGGCTCGCGGGCGGCGGATTGGAGAATGCCGGCGGGGGACTCGCGGGCGGCGGCATGGACGAGGCGGGCGCGGGGCCCGCAGCTTGCGGCAATTTGGCCGGCGGCAACGCGTCGGAGCGCGCCGCCGCGTTGTCCGAGGTGAGCGCGGACTGGCGCTCCGGCGCGCGGTCGCTCTCGGCGGGCGGCGGCGGCATCGATTGGGCGGCGAGCGAGGTCGGGTTGACGACCTGCGGATTGTCGCGCAGCTTCAGATAGAGCGTGCCGGTGCGCGGATGTGGGACCGGCATTGCCGAGCCGAGAAAGCCGTCCGGAACCACCACCGGCTTGGAGAATTCCGCGTCGGCCGACACCGAATCGATCAGATAGAGTCTCGAGCCGGTCAATTTGCACGCCAATTCTGGCGTCGCGGGACAGTCGAGCGCCTTGAGCATGGGCAGACGCACGAGATTGGCGAGCGCTTGCCAGTCGCCGGTGATGCCCTTCGCGTTCACGCGATACTTGAGCGCTCCATAAGCCGACGCGCCGAACGCCTTGGCCGGTGTGAACGTCGCCACCGCGACGTGAGAATTCTCGAGCGCGAGGCCGCCGTTCGCCAGGCTCAGCGATGCGTTGAACGCATCGTCGATGGTGGCGACGTCGACGCTCTCCTCGCGCCCGAACGCGGCCGGAATCTGGGCGCGGAGGGAGAACACCAGCGTGGCGTCCTGAGGCAGCTCGCCGGGGTCGGTGAGCTGGATGTTGCTGTCGCCGCCGAGCGCCGATGCCTGGACGCTCTTGCCGATCAGGGCGACTTTGGGGCGCGGTGCATCCACGGCCGCGGTCACGGTCATCAGCCGTCCGTCCTTGAGCTTGATCTTCGCGACGACGGCGCGCTCCGGCTTCAAGGCCGCCGCCGCGTCGCCGTCCTGCGCCGACATCGGCAGCTCATCGCCGCCGGGATTGCGCAACAGCTCGCCCGGTGCAAATACGACGTTGTCGAGCGTGAGACTCGCCACCTCGTCGAGGCGGCTGCCGGTGAGGGTTCCGATGGCGTCGCCGGCGTGAATCTCGAAGCCATCGAAGCGTCCCGCTTCGGCGAAGGACTGAACGCTCAAGGGCTGGGGCTGCGCAAGGCCGTACTGGGCGACCAGCAGAGTCATTGCGCCGGGCTGCGATTCCTGCAGCGGCAGCTTGACCTCCACCTCATCGGGCTTGGAGCGCTTCCAGTCGGCCTTCAGCTCCTTGCCGGCCGGATCCTTGAGCATGATGCTGTCCACGCAGCTCACGTCATCCGCGCGCAGATGCACCGTGTCCTGGCGGCCGACGATCAACGCCGTCTCCTCGCCCGCCGCGAGCTGCCACGCGGCGGTGTGCGCGTTGCGCAGACGGAAGGTCGGACCGCGATACGCATCGAATCCCCAATAGCCCCGCAGCGTGGCCTGCACACTGTCGCCGAGCACGACCGAGCCCAAGCTGGCGGTATCGACCACGAAGCCGCCTTGCGAGGGGTCGGCAGTCACCGGCAGCTGCAGGGACTTACCGTCGCTCCCGGCCAGGCTCAGGGTCATGTCGTGAGCGTAGGCGGTCGAGAACACCAGCGGCGCGCCCTCGACGGGCAGCACCAGCGCCGTCCTGCGGGCGCAGTAGATCTCTTTCGGATCGACCGCATGGAGCGGCGGCAGCTGCGCCTGCTCGATCGCGGGCATGGCCACCACCAGCACCGATTTGGGATCGTGAAACGACGGCGCGGCGTTCAGCGTGAGATGGATCCGGTCGCCGCGCGCCGACGCGAGCGCGGGGATGTATTGATATTGCGCCGTATGGAACGAGTCCAGGATCTTCGCGATATCCAGCACCGAGGCGATGTAGGGGCTGTAATAGCCGTAGCTCAATTGCGGCGTGTAGCTCGCCTCCATCGCCAGGTCGCTCCCGGGTCCGGAAGTCAGCGCCTCGACGATGGAGGTGCTGTGACCGTCGTTCAGAATCAGCGATTCCTGACCCGCCATCAGACAGGGCGCCTGCAGCTCCGGGATGCGATCCAGGCATTTCTCGTCGACTTTGATGGCGAGACTCCGCGCGAGCAGCGGCGCCGCTTGCGCGAGCTTCCCGGGGTCCGCGTCATTGAACTCGCGGATGCTCGACAGATACCGTTCGAGACGCGAGCGGTCGAGCGCCGCCTGATTGAGATCCTGCGAGGTGCGCACGAATGCACCCGGCCGGCCGCGCACCGCGCCCACCAGCGTCTTGAAGTCGCCGTTCGCTTCGGGTGCGAGAAACACCAGCATCTGTTGTGCGTCCTGCGGCACCGTGACGGTCAGTCCGTCCATGGCGCACGTCGGCTTCCAGGTCTTGCACTCGGCGAACCACTTCTCCGGCGGAGGATTGGTGGAGCCGCTGAGAAATGCCGAAATCAGCAGGTAGTGGGCGGACTGGGAGGACGGCAGGTTGACGCGGAGCCAGATCCTGTCGCCCGCGGCGAGATTCGGAACCTCGGCCGCGGGCAAGGTCGTTCCGGCGCGGCTCACGGTGACCTCGAGCGTGGGGCCTGCGAGGTCGAACGGAGCGGCGGCGCCGCTGGTTCCCGCCAGGAGGGCCGCCGAGAACAACCAGCCGGCGCGGCGGCCGGTGCGGGATTTCCCGGGATGCGGACTCGAAAAGCACATGGGCAACGGCAACTCTCGTAAAGCGTACGCGATGCGGGTTAGCGTCCGATCGGACCCGTCGGGTCACGTTACAATCGGTTCACGTGCCGAGGCGGTGCCGCCCCCCGCGCTCACGAAGTCGGCGCCCCCAGCGCATCGCCGATGAGCTGTTCCGCGCGCGAAACCAGGTGCGGCGCGAGCGGATGTCCGCTGGCGGCGACGTTCTCGTCCACCTGTTCCGGGCGACTGGCCCCGGTGATGGCGGCGGCCACATTGGGTTGACGCAGCACCCAGGCCAAGCAGAACTGCGCCAGGGTCAGCCCCGCTTCCTGCGCCAGCGGCCGCAGTGCCTGGATGGCCCGCAGCACCTCGGGTCTGAACCACGCGGGACTCAGGAACCCCTTCATCGACTCGTCGGCGGCGCGGCTGTCCGCCGGAATCGGCGCCCCGGGGGCATACTTGCCCGTCAGCAAGCCCTGAGCGAGCGGCGACCAGACGATCTGCGAAATGCCGGAGCGAGCGCACAGGGACAGCAGGGCGCGTTCCGGGTCGCGATGCAGCAGCGAGTACTGAGGCTGACTGGAGACGAATCTGTCGACTCGCGGCAGAGCGAGCGCCGCCTCGACCCGGTCGACGGGCCATTCCGAGAAGCCGATGTAGCGGGTCTTGCCGGCGCGCACGGCCCGGGTGAGCGCCTCCAGGGTCTCATCGAGCGGCGTGTCCGGATCGTACCGATGGCATTGATACAGATCGACGTACGCCACTTTGAGACGCGCGAGCGAGGCGTCCAGCTGTTTCTCGATCTGCGCGCGCGACAGCCCTCGATCGGTGTCGCTCATCGGAAAGTAGAGCTTCGTGGCGAGCACGATGCTGTCGCGCCTGATGCCGGTGAGCGCCTCGCCGAGCATGCGCTCCGCGGCGCCGCGGCCATAGACGTTCGCGGTGTCGAACAGCGTGACGCCGCGATCGAGGGCGCGACGCACGCAGGCAACGGCGTTCGATTTGCGCGCGTCGCCCGAAAAGTTCAGCCATGAGCCGAACGCGATCTCGGACACCAGCAGATCGCTCGAGCCCAGTTTGCGGTATTTCATCGAAACCCTCCACAATGTGACCGGAGCCGCGCGGCGCGCTCGAGGAGCGGAATACTAACCGATGGTGCACCCGTGAGAACGCTGCTGATCGTCTATCACTCGATGACCGGCGGCACGAAGCAGATGGCGGACGCCGCGGCCGCCGCGGCCGGCAGGGAGCCGGATCTGTCGGTGCGCGTGACGCAGGCCCGGGACGCCGGGGCGGCGGATCTTCTGTCCGCGGACGGCTACATCTTCGCCACTCCCGAGAATCTCGCGGCCATGTCCGGGCAGATGAAGGACTTCTTCGATCGCACGTATTACGCGGCGCTCGAGCGGCTGAACGGCAGACCCTACGGCGTGCTGATCTGCGCCGGAAGCGACGGCACCCAGGCCGCGGCGCAGATCGGCCGTATCGCGACCGGCTGGCGGTTGCGCGCCGTCGCGCCGCCCGTCATCGTCTGTACGCACGCGCAAAGTCCCGAATCGATTGCGCAGCCGAAGAGCATCGGCCCCGAGGAGCTCGCGCGCTGCGAGGAGCTCGGCGCGACGCTCGCCGCCGGCATCGGCTTGGGCATTTTCTAGCCTCCGCGTGGGCGCGGCCCCGCTGATCGGCGCCTCGCTATAGTAAGATCAATGCAGGCACGGCGAAGGCGACAGAGGCGATCATGAATCTCGAGTTCACGGCCGAGGAACGGATGTTCCGCGATGAGGTGCGGGACTTTCTGCGCCGGCATCTTGCCGTCGGCATCCGCGACAAGGTGCTCGGCGGCTACGAGCTGAGCCGCGAGGACTACCTGGCCTGGCAGCGATCGCTGTACGAGCACGGCTGGGGCGCCGTCAATTGGCCCAAGGAATTCGGCGGGACCGGCTGGAACGCCGTGCAGCAGTACATATTCGAGGAGGAATCGGCGGAGGCCGGTGCGCCGCGCTTGATCCCCTTCGGCTTGAAGATGGTGGCCCCGGTGCTCATGGCTTTCGGAACCGCAGAGCAGCAACGCAGGTTTCTGCCCCCCATTTTGGCGAGCGAGGCCTGGTGGTGCCAGGGGTATTCGGAGCCCGGTGCCGGCTCGGATCTGGCCTCGCTCCGCACCCGCGCCGTGCGCGAGGGCGATCACTTCGTCGTCAATGGTCAGAAGACCTGGAATACCCTCGGCCATTTCGCCGACTGGATGTTCTGCCTGGTGCGCACCGATCCGCAAGCGAAGCAGCAGTCGGGCATCTCCTTCCTGCTGATCGACATGAACAGTCCCGGGGTGAGCGTGCGGCCCATCGCACTGCTCGACGGGGGACCCCGCGAGGTAAACGATGTCGTCTTCGAGAACGTGCGGGGGCCCGCCGCCCATCTAGTGGGTGAAGAGAATCGCGGCTGGACTTACGCGAAATTTCTGCTGGGCCACGAGCGCACCAACATCGCCGGCATCGGCAGCGCCAAGCGCGAGCTGGCCCGCCTGAAGCGGGCCGCCGCGGAGCAGCGGCGCGCTGGGCGCACGCTGCGCGACGACCCGGTGTTCGCCGGGCGCGTCGCGCGCGTCGAGATCGATCTGATGGCGCTCGAGATCACCAACCTGCGCGTCCTGTCCGCCGAGGGCGCCGCGCGCGCGCCCGGTCCGGAAGCGTCCATCCTGAAGATCAGGGGCACCGAAATTCAGCAGGCGATCTCCGAGCTGATGATGCGCGCCGCCGGCGTGTACGCGTTGCCGCTGCGGCTCGAGGCCATGGAGGCGGGCTGGCAGTCCGACCCGGCGCTGCCGCCGGCGGGTCCGCGATTTGCCGCGACCGCGACGTGCGCCTACTTGAATCAGCGGAAGCTGTCGATATTCGGCGGCACCAACGAGATACAGAAGAACATCGTCGCCAAGATGATGGGACTCTAGGGGGCCGCGCGGCATGGATTTCGAATTCAGCGAGGAGCAGCGCCAGCTGCGCGAGGCGGTCGAGGGATTCGCGGCGAAGGAATATGACTTCGATCACCTGCGGGCGGTGAAGAGGTCCGGCGCGGGCTGGGATCCGGCGGTCTGGCGGGGCCTGGCGCAGCTCGGCGTGACCGCGCTGAACGTGCCCGCATCGCTCGGCGGTCTGGGCTACGGGCCCACCGAGACGCTCGCGTTGATGGAGGCGTGCGGACCGAGTCTATTGCTGGAGCCGATCCTCAGCAGCGCCGTCATCGCGACCGCGCTGCTGCGCGAGCACGCGGGCGAAGAACCCGCCGCCGAATTGCTGCGCGGCATGGCCGCGGGCGATCGGATCGCAACCCTCGCCCACTTCGAGCCCGGATCGCGCTTCGACACCCGCTGGGTGGAGACGCGCGCCGAGGCCGCCGGCGAGGGATTTCAGCTCGACGGTCACAAGGCGGTGGTGGCTCAGGCAGGACTCGCCGATGTGCTCATCGTGTCCGCGCGGACGGCGGGCAGGCACGGCGAGGCCGCCGGCATCTCGCTGTTCCTGTTGCCCCGCGGAGCGCCCGGCGTGAAGCTGGTGGAGTATCTCACCGTCGACGGCCAGCGCGCCGCCGACGTCTATTTCAACCGGGCGAGCGTGCGCAAGGAGGCGCAACTCGGCGCAGCGGGCGAGGCGCATGCCTCGATCGAGGCGGCGCTGGACCGCGGGCTCGCGGCCGCGTGCGCGGAAGCGGTGAGCATCATGCAGGCTCTGCTGCGGGCGAGCGTCGATTACTTGAATACCCGCCAGCAATTCGGGCAGCCCATCGGCCGCTTCCAGGCGTTGCAGCATCGCGTGGCCGACATGACCGTGCATCTGGAACAGGCACGCTCGATGAGTTATCTGGCCGCCATGCGCTGCGATGCGGCGGATCTTTGCGAGCGCCGGCGCGCCTTGTCCGCGGCCAAGGTCGTGATCGCCGAGGCCGCCCGCTTCATCGGCCAGCAAGCCGTGCAGTTGCACGGCGGCATGGGCATGACCGACGAGCTCAAGGTGAGCCACTGGTTCAAGCGGCTCACCGCGATCGAAATTCAATTCGGCGACGGCGATTTTCATCTGCAGCGCTTTGCGGCGTCGATGAGCCGCGGGTAGCGGCCGAGCGCGGCCGCTGCGGCAGCGGTGCGGACGGGAGCGGGGAGGTGTCATGTTCAAGCGCGTAATGCTGTGCTACGACGGATCCGCGGCCGGCCGGCGGGCACTGCGCCGCGGCGCCGATCTCTCCATATTCCTGAATGCCCAGGTGTACGTGCTCTCCATCATTCCCGCCGGGGCGCTCGATCCCGTGTTCGCCGCCGGCGCGGCCGGTCATGCGTGCCTGGTCGAAGAGGATCATGGCTACCGCAAGATGCTGGACGAATCGGTGCAGTGGCTGAAGGAGCGCGGACTGGCCGCCGAAGGGTACTTGACCAGTGGCAATACCGTCGATCGGATACTCGAATTCGCCGCCAAGCTGGCGATCGATCTCATCGTGCTCGGCTACTATCCGCGACCATCCGGCGGCTTCTGGTGGTCGAGTTCTTCGCGCGCCACCCTGGCGGAGCGGGCCCGATGCTGCATTCTCGTCGCCGTCGACCCGGCGCCGTGACGCCGAGCGTGCGCAGTCCCCGGACAGGCCGGCGCGCGGGCCGCCGGATCCTGCGGTCACCGCAATTGACTGTCCTTGCTGCCGCGGCGGTTATAGCCGCTGAACCGCGCCGCGTCCCGATCGTGAGCGTCCTGGCAGGCGACGCACATGCGCACGCCGTGAAACGCGAGCCTGCGTGCCTCGGGAATTTCGTTGCCGCACTCGATGCAATGAGTGGCGGACGTTCCTTGCGGCAGCAGACTCTGCGCGCGCTTAATGCCGTCGCGCACCGTGGCGTCGATTTGATCCTGCACCGCACCGTCGCCGGCCCAACCCGTCGCCATGAGTCACCTCGTCATCCATGCGCGTCCGATACGCGCGTTCGCCTGCCCCATTCTATGGGTGTTGCGGGGCGAAGTTGCAAGATGCGGCGGCGTTGGCCGGGCAGGCGGGATGCGGCCGGCGGCTCGGATGGAGGCCAACGGCCCCATGGAGGCGGGAATCGGCAGCACGAAGGGCCGCCCTAGGATCGGATAAATTACATAATTATCAATATTTTATGAGAAATCCAACGCCCACGGGCGGCAACTAAACGATACCCTAGGCGGCGTCCCAACAACACGACCCATCGACATGGCCAAGCTCAAGCGCGCACCGCTCAACCTTCTTTGTCCCACTCAGCTCACCGTCGGCATGATCGAGGTCGAGCTCAAGCGCAAGCGTTTGGTGGCGCTCTCGCCGGCCGACCGCGAGGAATTTCTGCTGGCGCACCCGATGCCCGTGGTGATCGGGCCGGGCGAGCGGCTGTACATCACGGATCATCATCACCTGGCGCGGGCGGCGCTCGAAGCCCGCGTCAAGGACGCGTGCTTCCGGGTCGAGGCGAATCTGTCATCGCTGACCCATGAGAAATTCTGGGCGCAGATGAACAAAGCCTCGTGGGTCCACCCGCTCGATCAGCACGGCGTGCGTCATGACTACCGCTTCATCCCGGGACACCTCAAGAAGCTGGTCGATGACGTCTACCGCTCGCTCGCGGGCTTCGTCCGGGACGCCGGCGGCTTCGAGAAGACCGATGCCGCATTCGTGGAGTTCATCTGGGCGGATTTTTTCCGGCGCAATATCGCCATCGAGGAGCTCACCGCGGATTTTCGTCGAGCCGTTCGCCATGCGAAGCGGCTGGCGCAAAGTCCGCTGGCCAAGCGGATTCCGGGCTTTACGGGATGAATCGGGTGCGCCATTGAAAATCCGCCGCGGCGGCCCCAAAATCCGCGAGCCTGTATTCCTGAAAGCGGGCGCGACGCTCCAAACGACGGCGGTACCGCATGCCTGGACTATGGTTTGAGGAATTTCACATCGGCCAGGTGTTTCAGCATGCCATCCGGCGTACCGTGACCGAAACCGACAACGTCATCTTCACGACCATGACGCACAATCCGGCGCAGCTGCATCTGGACGAAGAGCACATGCGCGGCACCGAATACGGCCAGCGGCTGGTCAATTCGGTGTTCACGCTGGGCTTGATGGTCGGAATCTCGGTCGGCGATACGACGCTCGGCACGGCCGTCGCCAATCTCGGATGGGATGAGGTGCGGTTCCCGCGGCCGGTATTTCACGGCGACACGCTGCGCGTCGAGACCGAAGTGATCGAGCTGCGGGACTCGAAATCGCGTCCCGATCAGGGCATCGTCATCTTCATGCATCGCGCCTACAACCAGCGTGACGAACTGGTCGCGTCGTGCAAGCGCTCCGGGCTGCAGCGCAGACGGCCGGGCGCATGAGTACGCCGCTGCGCTCGCTGCTGTTCATACCCGGCGACAGCGAGAAGAAGCTCGGCAACGGTGATCGGGCGGGCGCGGACGCCCTGGTCCTCGATCTGGAGGACTCGGTGCTGCCCGAGAACAAGGCGCGGGCGAGGGGCTTGACGCTCGAGTACCTGGCCGCACGCTCCAAGGCCGGCCGGCACTGCGAGCTTTGGGTGCGCATCAACTCCCTCGAATCGCCGCACGCGCTGGCCGACTTGTCGGCCCTCGTCCGGGCTGCACCGGATGGTGTGATGTTGCCGAAGGCGCAGGGGCCTGAGGACGTTGCGAGACTGTCGTTCTACCTCGACGCGCTCGAGGCGCAGGCGGGGCTTGCGCCCGGGTCGACGCGTGTCCTGCCGGTGGCGACCGAGACGGCGGCGGCGCCGTTCAATCTGGGCGCTTACGCGGGCGCGCGCCTGGCGCGGCTCGCGGGGCTCACCTGGGGCTCGGAGGATCTGGCGACCGCGCTCGGCGCGAGCACCAATCGCGATGCGTCGGGGGAGTGGGCATTCACCTACCGGATGGTGCGCTCGCTCACGCTGATGGGAGCGCGAGCCGCGGGGGTGGAGCCCATCGATACGCTCTATGCGGATTTTCGCGACGAGACGGGGCTGCGGGCCGCCTCGCGGGCATCGCGGGCGGAAGGGTTCCGCGGACGGCTCGCGATCCATCCGGCGCAGGTGGCGGTCATCAACGAGTGCTACCTGCCGAGCGAGGAGGAGATCCAACATGCGCGCCGGGTGGTGGCTGCGTTCGCGGCGGCGCCGGGCGCCGGTGCGGTGGGACTGGATGGAAAAATGATCGACATCCCGCATTTAAAGCAGGCGCAGGCGCTGATCGATCAGGCGGCGCGCCACGCTCGCTGAGAGGCGGGCTGGGGCTTGGGCCTAGTCGGGCCGCCATTAGGTCTAGGAGCCTCTCAGGATCGCCCGGCTCCGGCCTTGGTCCTTGGAGCCGGGTACCGCATCGAGCGCGATCAGATTCGCCTTCATCACCTGCAGGATGTCCGCGAGCAGATTCTGCCGGGCGATCGAGAGGCCGCGCAGCACCTGGGCGTCCAAGCTCGCGCCGATCATCGCCACGCGGGCCAGCATGCGATTTCCCTTGCGCGTCAGGAACACTCGATTGATGCGCGCATCCGCCGCGTCGGGGCGGCGTGTCACCAATCCTCGATCCTCCAATCGATCGACGATCCCGCCGAGCGCGACCTTGCCGAGATCGAGCAGCCGCGCAAGGGCGGTCTGGGTGATGCCGTAATTGCCGTGGTGCGATAGACCGTTGAGCACCCACCATTGCGAGCGGGTGACGTCAAGGGGCTTCATGCGGTGGTCGAAGGCGGTGCGCCCGAGGCGCGATACGTCGTGTATCAAGATGCCGATGCGAGTCCTTTCGTTGCGCTTCATCCATGTCCCCTGGAGATGTTCCTTGTTCGCCGCGGCATTCTAGCGAATTCGGCGAAGAACATGCCATTCCGAGTCCGGAGTTCTAATCGGTGGGCGACAGTGGCGCCGCGGCGCTTCCAGGTGAACCGATGGCCACCATGGCAAGGGCTGCGACGGCAAACGGCACGCCGTAGCATGCATACAGCTGCGCAGGGCTCCAGCCGTGGTCCAGCAGAGCACCCGATACGACCGGCGCGAGAATCGCCCCGAGCCGGCCCACGCCGATGGCCGACCCCATGCCAGTTGCGCGCACGGCGGCCGGGTAGAGCGTGGGCCCTACGACATACAAACCCGCCATGGCGGCATTGGCAAGCATGCCGAGCAGCAGCGCGGTCCACAAAGCGACAGTCAGATGCTGCATCGTCAGGCCAAACGCCACGGTCGCGAGGCCGGTCGCCACGAGCGCGACGACCAGCAGGCGGCGCGCATCGACACGCGATGCGGCCCACGCGTACAGCCCACAGCCGGCGATGCCGCCGAGGTTCAGCAGCACGCCGCCAGTCAGCCCCTGATTGGCCGAGAGCCCCGCGGCAGCCAGCAATCGCGGCGTCCAGCTCACGATGAAATAGAAGCCTGCCATCGTGCAGAAGAACACGAACCAGCCGAGAGCCGTCGTGCGCGTGACCAGGAGCGCCAACGCGGCAGCGGCGCGCCGCGCGATCCCATCCGCGGCGGCCGCGCGGTCGGGCAGCGCGGTGACGGGCGCCTGATGCAGCGCGCAGAGCAGCTCGTTCACGCGGCGCAGCGCGGATGACGGGCGGCGCGTCAGCAGAAACTCCAGCGACTCCGGGAGCCGCAGCCAGGCGACGGGCACCAACGCGAGTGACAGGGCTGCGCCGATTACAAATGCGGAGCGCCAGCCAACATGGGGGATGGCGATCGCGGTCAGCGCACCGCCCAGCGTCGCTCCCACCGAATAACCGGTGGCGTAGACCGCCAGCGCGACGCTGCGCCAGCGGTCCGGGGCATATTCTGCGATGAGCACGGCGGCGCTGGCGATGGTGCCGCCGATGCCGATCCCGGTGAGGACGCGCAGGGCCAGCAGTGCCGCGAATCCGGCCGCCGCGGCCGAGCCGGCCATGCCGAGGCTGGAGATCGTCACCGAGAGCAGGACGATCGGCCGGCGGCCGATTCGATCGGCCCACGGTGCAACCATCAAGGAGCCGAGGCCCATGCCGATCAAACCGGCGCTCAGCAGATATCCGAGCTGCCCATCCGTGAGGCGCCACGCGGACTTGATCCCGGATGCGGCAAACGACATGGCGAGAATGTCGAAGCCGTCCAACATGTTGAGACAAACGCAGATCCCCAGGACAACCAGTTGAAACGCCGTCAGAGGTCCTGCCGCGACGCGGCGCTGAAGCTCGTTGTTCATCCCGCAGTCCGATGGCCCATGCGGGAGCGACTGAACAGGCTATAGCGCGAGCCGGGGTGGATGAGGCGCACGCAGCTGACGATCATTCCGCCCGACCAGGTACGGCGCCGGACATGCAGTACGGATTCGCCCGCCGGCATCCTCAGCAGGGACCGCGTTGGGCGGTCCGGCATCACCGACTGGATCACGTGCTCCGCTTCGTCGAGCGGCCCGAGGCTCATCAGGTATTCAGTCGGCGTCGCGCGGCTGAAATCCTGGCGCAGGTAACCCGGTGCGAATGCCGGACTGACGTAGCGGTCCTCGAGCTGTATCGGCCGATCGTTCTCGCTGTGCACGATGACCGAGTGGAAGACGAGCGAACCGGGCGGAATCTCGAACTCGGTGGCCGTGGCCAGGTCGCAGGACGTGCTCGTGAGGGAATGTACCTTTGCGCCGTGGCGGTTGCCGCGCTCGACGATCTCATCGTGGATGTTGCGCACTTCGAGCAGCGTCGACCGCGGCACCCGCGGCGCCACGCGCGTGCCGGCACCCGGCCGCCGCAAGAGGATGCCGAGGGCGGCCAGATCGCGCAGGGCGCCGTGCACGGTCATGCGGGCTGTCCCGAACCCTTTGGCCAGCGCACTCTCGGAGGGTACGTGGTGCCCTTCGGGCCACGCGCCGGATTCGATCTTGCCGACGACGAACCGTTTGATTCGCTCGCCGAGCGGCCGTTGTGCGGCCGGCCCCCCGGGCAGCTCGAAATCGCTCTTCTTCAGCCGCGTGACGGGTCTCGTCATCGCCGCTCCTGCCGGGTCGCCACGCGGATTCCTTGACAAATCATAACCCTAGTACATACAGTATTACCCTAGGGTAATGAACATGCAAGGGATCGATTGTCTCGAGAGGGATCGGCCATGACGGAGCCTCGCTTTTTGGTAACCGAGGATGACAAGGCGGCGTTTGCCCGGGATGGCGCCATTTGTGTCCGCGGACTCTTTTCGGCGTCAGAGCTTGCCCGTGTGGCCGAGGGCATCGAGCGCAATTTGAGCTCGCCGAGCGCAAACGCCAAGGTCGCGAGCGGCGCAGATGATCCCGGATTCTTCTTCCAGGATTTCTGCAACTGGCAGCGCATTCCGGAATACCGCGACTTGATCTTCCAATCCCGAGCGGCATCGGCCGCGGCGCAACTGATGAACGCATCCGTCGTGAGGCTCCACCACGACCATTTGCTCGTGAAGGAGCCCGGTACGCGGCAGCGCACGCCGTGGCACCAGGATCAGCCTTACTACAACATCGAGGGTCGCATGAGCGCGAGCATGTGGCTGCCGATCGATCCGGTACCGATGGAGTCCTCGCTCGAGTTCGTCGCCGGGTCGCATCGCGGACCCTGGCTGATGCCGCGGGCATTTCTCGACAACCAAGCGCGCTGGTTTCCCGAAGGCAGTCTCACGGAACTGCCGGACATCCAGGCGAATCGCGAAGGCTACCCGATCGTCCGATGGGCGCTGGAGCCGGGCGATGCCGTCTTCTTCCACATGCTGGCGCTGCACGGCGCCGCGGGCGTGAGCGGCGCGGGCCGGCGTCGCGTGCTGTCGGTGCGCTTTATCGGCGATGACATTCGTCACGCGCCAAGACGCTGGAAGACCTCGCCGCATTTTCCGGGTTTGGAGGCCGAGTTGCCGGCGGGAGCCCCCTTGGCGCATCCGCTGTTTCCCGTGGTCTGGACCGCCTGACCACGTCGGAGTGGTCGAGTTCGTCATTGGCCCCTGGAGGGAATGCGGCGACCTCGTGCAGTTGGGCCGCAATCTTGTATATCTCGACGAACGAGCCTGGCCACCCGTGCGTGAGTACGAGCGGAGCTGAGTCGTCGTCAACACCTTTTACGTGCACGTAGTGGACGAGCCGCCCCTCGATGTCGATGGTGAATTGCGGTAAGCCGTTGAGCCGGCGTTCTGCCGCGCGCCAATCGAAGCGGTCGCGCCAGTATTCGACGACATGCTGTAGAACCTTGCGCGGCATACCGTGTTCCCAGGTGCCTTCGCCGATTTCATCCGGCCATCGGGTCAGTTGAAGACGACGTTCGAGATCCGCAAG
>VFSW01006821.1_pt1 | contig 16709 bp, 14 predicted proteins | sample 5358111 | NCBI WGS metagenome assembly VFSW01 (sample SAMN11554181, study PRJNA540505) | mine drainage metagenome | isolation source: sediment from site ElyBrook_90M | place: USA: Ely Copper Mine, Vershire, VT | collected 2017
GCAAAATGGGCGGACGTCATTATGGTGTTGACTCCGGACCAGACGCAGGGAAAAATTTACGCCGACTCCATCGCGCCCTACATGACGACCGGCAAGACCCTGATGTTCGCGCACGGATTTAATATCCGCTATGACACCATTCATCCACCGGCAAACGTCGACGTCAGCATGGTGGCTCCGAAAGCCCCTGGCCATCGCGGCCGCGAAGTATTTGTCGAGGGCGGGGGCACTCCTGGCCTGGTTGCCATCCATCAGGATGCCAGCGGGCAAGCGCTCGCGCTGGCACTTTCGTATGCAAAAGGAATTGGCTGCACCCGCGCCGGCGTGATTGAAACCACGTTCAAGGAAGAGACTGAGACCGATTTGTTCGGCGAGCAGGCCGTGCTGTGCGGCGGTGTCAGCGCGCTGATCAAAGCGGGCTTCGAAACCTTGACCGCGGCCGGCTACCAGCCCGAAGTTGCCTATTTCGAATGCATGCATGAGCTGAAGCTGATCGTCGACTTGATCTATCGCGGCGGCCTTGCCTATATGCGCCATTCCATCTCCGACACTGCGGAATATGGCGACTACACCGCGGGACCGCGCATCGTGACTGATCAAACCCGTGCCGCAATGAAGCAGTTGCTGGCGGAAATCCAGGATGGAACCTTCGCGAAGAATTGGCTGAACGAAAACGCGACCGGGCGAAAATGGTTTGAGGAACAGCGCCGTAAAGAAGCGCAGCACTCCATTGAGAAAACCGGTGCTCCGCTCCGCGCGGCCATGCCGTTCCTCGATCCTGTCACGGTGAAAGACGATGCAGTCGAATCGGCAGAAAAGCCGGTACCTGCAACCGTGGGCGCATAGCTCGACCGTTTTCATTCTTTATGAGCCGATGAGGCGTGCCACTCCACTAGCGCGCTTCATCGTGGTTCCTCTCTATTGCGCCACAAGCGCAAATTTTTCATCCCGCGGCAACATGGCGTTTGTAATCTAGAGTGATCTATTCTGTGAGCTACCACTATGGCCTCTCCGACGCAATCGATCGCTTTACCCACGGATCTACCCCCTGGGGTTTCCGTTCTCCACACCCCAGAGCCTGAGGTTCTGGAGGCGCTGCGGCGTGTTCGCCAACTGGATGGTTTAACCGACGCGGAATACCTTTGGCTGGTCCACCACAGTTGGGAGTTTTCTGCGCCCGCGGTAACACGCATCTTCAGCGATGGCGATCCCGCGACCCACATGACCATTCTGCTTGCCGGCGAAATTCAGGTGCGGCGGCAACATGCAGCGCGTGGCAGCCTGTTTATCGGGCGATCCGGTCAAATCACGGGTGTGCTTCCCTTCTCCCGCATGAAAACCACCGGTGGCAGCGGATATGTTTCTGAGGCGGTGTGGGCGCTGCAGGTTCCCCGCGATCTATTCCCTGAAATGCTGATCGCCATTCCCTCCATGGGACAGCGCTCCGTGTCGATCCTGCTGGACCGCGTCCGCGAAGTCACTCGCCTCGAACAGCAGTCAGAAAAATTGAGTGCCCTAGGAAAGTTGGCCGCCAATCTTGCACACGAGTTGAACAACCCAGCCAGCGCGGCACAACGCGCCAGCAGCAATCTGATGGATGAATTGCGCGCGTACGGAAACATCAGCTTTGAGGCGGGACAACTTTGCCTGACGAACGAGCAGGAAGAACGCTACATGGAGTGGAACCGCAATATCCGCTGCGCCGTCGAAGGCCGGACCAAACCGCAGAATCCCATCGAGGCCGGCGCGCTGGAAGAACGGCTGAATCGTTGGCTGGAGCCGCGCAAGTTACCCAACCCCTGGACCATCGCTCCTGTTTTTGCAGAGGCAGGTGTCGAGCCGGAAGAATTAGCGGTCCTGGATACTTTTCTCAGCCTCGAAGCGGCCAACGTCGCGGTCACTCACTTCGCATCCACCTTGCGCGCCGAAAGCATGACCGGAGCTGTACTCGAATCGACAGCCAGGATCTTCGACCTGATTCGCGCGATCCAACAATATTCCCACATGGACCAGGCTCCGCTGCAGGATATTGACCTGGCGCAATCGCTGGAAAATACGCTGACCATGCTGCATTACAGAATGAGTCACGTAAAGATCGTGCGTGAATTTGACCCTGACCTGCCCCGCATTGCGGCCAACGGCAGCGAACTAAATCAAATATGGATGGCCCTGCTGGAAAACGCTCTCGACGCAATGCACGATCGTGGAACCATCCGCGTCACCACGCAAAACGCGGGCGACATGGTTCGCGTCGAAATCTGGGACGATGGCCCGGGAATTCCGGCGGAACTGCATAGTCGAATTTTTGAGCCGTTTTTTACGACCAAGCCGCCCGGGAAAGGCGCTGGATTGAGCCTCGATACCGTCAATCGAATTCTGAGTCGCTATCGCGGATTCATCAATCTGGAATCGAAGCCGGGTTCCACGTGTTTCCAGATTAGAATTCCATTGCAGCAGGCGGGAGCATATTGAGTCCGCTGCGACCAAATTACTTTTCGATCTCAACGCCTCGCCAGAACGCGACATGATTCTTGATGGCGCGCGCGGCCGGTTTGGGGTCGGGGTAATACCAGGCCGCATCTGAGTTTTCCTGCCCGTCCACCAGAATGGTGTAATACCGCGCCTGCCCTTTCCAGGGACAAGTTGAGATGGTCGAACTGGAGCGAAAGAACTCACGATCGATCGAATCGTGTGGAAAATACACATTCCCTTCTACGAGCTGCGTTTTTTCACTTTCTGCCAATACCTTGCCGTTCCAGACTGCTTTCGCCATAATTTCGCCTAAAACTCCTTCATCTACAACAATATCAGATACGCTTCCTCAGGGTTACTTAGTCAACCTCCGACCCAACCAAAAGAAAAGAGGACGCGCGATCGCTCGTCCTCTTTGCAAAACTTAGATTCATGGGTACAGCCGGAGTTATCCGGAAGGGTCACATCGTGCTGGAGCTACCTGACTTTTTCACCGAATCAATGTGTATGCTGTTATTCGCAGTGTCTACCGTCGCTACCACTTTCACCTTGTCGCCATAATAGTTCTCCACGGCGTCAGTGTTTTCGATGGCCCATACCTTGTTTTTCGAGTCGACGAAGACGGCCTTTTGTCCTGACTTAATGCAACTCTTCACACATTCGGGTGTGTGCATGGATGCACCACATTTGGAATCGCCAATCCAGCCGGTCAGCTTGTGGGTCTTAGCTGTCTGCGCGCCGGCCATTGCCGTCATGCTTGCGAGGGCTAGTACAAATGCAATTCGTTTCATTGCTGGCTCCTAAAGACTTTCGTCCCCATGGGGAGATTCATTTACGAGCAACTTGGTTGTACCGGCCCGTCGGATAGGATGGCAACTGGCTGTGCTGTATCGCTAAAATCAACGTGTTTGATTTTCCACCGCACGGTATCTAAGTTCATCGAACTACTTTGCGCGTTCCTGAATCATCTTGAGCCGGGCATTGAACCGGTCCCGCGCCATGGGGTACTTCTCGATCATTTGCGCTGTTTGGCGCATAAATGGAAATCCTGTTTTCGACGCATAGGTCTCTCGGAATTCGTACAGCTTGGCGAAAATCGTGATCCCCTCACCATTCGAATCCAGGTAGAGGTCGGACTTTACTGCGCCATGAATCACCAGCGAAGCGGCCATCTCCCAGTAGCTGATTACCTGGCGAAAATAGGCATTCTCCTGAGAACCACCGCCCTGCAGTATGGCCAGAAATTCCTCAGGCGTCTTTGGGTTGAATTCGAAAACCACCCATTGCCGCGCTTTGCGCAACACTTCCTCACGGCGAAGATCGTACAACTTTAAAATGATGTCTGCGTCGTTATGTGTTGCAATCTGACTTTCCATCACTGTTCACTTTCCTGGCTCAATTGTATTGAGCGCCTGCATTTGTAGTTGTGACGCCCGTCATACAGGGCTAGGCGACTGTCGCGGCAGCAGCTTCGACCGGGTTTTCCTCTGATTCACGCGCATCGCCAATGCGTTCTTCGTAATGACAAACCACAGCCTTGGCAGGGGCCGGGGGCGCTTCATCTTTCCCTTTCTTGCCGCGTCCCTTGCCGCGCTTTTCCTCCGCCCCGGTTTGCTTCTCGTTATTCGGACAAATCAGGTACACACCCGACTTCAGCGACTTTTCCAGCAGGTACGGGCTGCTGCACTCGGGACAAGTCTGCGGGATCGGCTTCAGGTTCGAAGTGAAATCGCACTTAGGATAATTTGTGCAACCGTAAAAGAAATTGCCGCGCCTCGCCTTGCGCTCCGCAATCTCTCCCGTGCCGCACGTCGGACATTTGACCCCGGTCAGATTTTGCTTGATGTACTTGCATTTTGGATAGCCGCTGCAACTCACAAACTCACCGTACTGCCCAGTGCGCAACACCAGTTGCATGCCGCATTTTGGACAGGTCTCATCCAGCGGCACCGCAGGCTTCTGCTGCTGCTTGTGTGTCAGCTTGCGAATCGTCTTGCACGGTGGATCCTCGTTATATCCCGGACACGCCATGAACTGGCCAAACGGCCCGTTGCGCAGCACCATGACGCGGCCGCAGTTCTCGCAGAACTCTTCTTCGGCCTCCGCGCCCTGCGCTTCCGCGGCCTGCAGGTTCGGCTTGCCTTCATAATTCTCCCGTGTGAATTTGCAGCTCACCTGTTCAATCACCAACTTGCGATCGGGCGCCGCAACTTCCGTTAACCCTGCTTCCAGTTCTTTCCTGTTCTTCGCGGTCACCGATGCGGGAGCGATACCCGATCCGCCCGTCGTCTTCACGGTCATCGGATACTCAAGCTTGCTCTCAATCTTCTTGATTGCCTTCTTCGCATCTTTTTCCCATGCGGAACTGGCAATCGTTACCGGCTTCTTTTTGTCATACGCCGAGCACGCATAGAAGGAACCGAACTTGCCCCACTTCAACACCAGCGGCGCGCCACACTCCGGACAATTCTCCTCGGTTGGCTGCTCCATCCGCTTGATGTCTTCCATATTTTTGCCAGCGACTTTCAATTCCTCCTGGAAGTACCCATAGAAGCCGCTGAGAAGATCCGTCCACTTTTCTGTGCCGTCTTCAACTGCATCTAATTCCACTTCCAGCTTGGCCGTATAAGCTGGATCGAAGATATACGGAAAATTCTTCACCAGAAGATCGTTCACAACCTGACCCAGTTCGGTCGGATAAAACTTTCCCGACCCCTTCGGGGGAACCTTCACGGCGTATTCGCGATCCTGAATCGTGCTGATAATCGAAGCATAGGTCGAAGGTCGGCCAATGCCGCGCTCCTCCAGCTCTTTCACCAGGGAAGCCTCATTAAAGCGAGGCGGCGGCTCAGTAAAATGCTGTTCCGGCTTCAATTGCTTCAGATTCAAATCCTGTCCATCATTCAATTCCGGCAGGCGATTGCTCAGCGCCTCATCGTCGGCATCTTTTGCGTCTTTGGCTTCTTCATAAATTTTCAGAAAGCCGTCAAACTTCAACACCGAGCCAGTGACGCGATAGTCATAGTTGCGATCGGACTTGGCGACAATGTCGACCGTGGTCTGATCAAAAACAGCCTGCACCATCTGCGACGCCACAAACCGCTGCCAGATCAGTTTGTACAGCTTGTATTGCTCATCGCTCAGATAGCGCTTAATCTCCTCCGGCGCCAGTTCCACGTTGGTGGGACGGATCGCTTCATGCGCATCCTGCGCATCTTTTTTGCCTTTGAAGGCATTCGGCGTTGCCGGCAGATATTTCTCGCCCAGCTTCTTCCCTATGTACGTCCGCGCATCCTGAATCGCATCCGGCGATACTCGCACGGAATCCGTTCGCATGTACGTGATCAGACCCACGGTACCCTGGGTACCCACTTCCACGCCTTCATACAAACGCTGTGCCACACCCATCGTGCGCCGCACGTTGAAACCCAGCTTGCGCGAAGCATCCTGCTGCAGCTTGCTGGTGATGAACGGAGCGGTTGGATTCTGCCGACGTTCCTTCTTCTCCACCGAGCGAACTTTCCAATTCGCCTTGTTGAGCGCGGCGACAATCGCATCTGTCTCCGCCTGGCTCGGCAGCGAAGGCGCATTCACCGTATCCACGGTGGCGCGTTTGCCGTCAATGCCCATGAAGCGCGCAGTAAATTCCTGGCCCTCTTTGCCGCCACCTAACTTCGGTGCCAGCTGCGCGTCGAGTGTCCAATATTCGACCGGCTGAAACGCCTTGATCAATCGCTCGCGCTCCACAATCAAACGCACTGCTACCGTCTGCACGCGACCTGCAGACAATCCGCGCCGCACCTTGTCCCACAACAGCGGGGAAATTTGGTACCCCACGATGCGATCCAGCACGCGCCGCGTCTGCTGCGCATCCACCAGGCGTGCATCCACCTGCCCGGCGTGTTGAAACGCCGCCTTCACTGCCTTCTGCGTGATCTCATTAAACGTGACGCGCTGGATGGTCGCCTTATTGCGAAGCTGCGGCTTCAACTGCAATTCCAGATGCCACGCGATCGCTTCACCTTCGCGGTCCGGGTCAGGCGCCAGGTACACGGCGTCCGCAGACGACGCCAGCTTCTTCAGTCGGTCGACCACTTTCTCTTTGCCGGGCATCACGATCAGCTCGGGCTCGAACGTGCCGTCTTCGAGGTCGACGCCAATTTTGCTTTTCGGCAGATCCATAATGTGGCCAAGCGACGCCTCCACAATGAAATCTTTGCCGAGATATTTGTTGATCGTCTTCGCTTTCGCAGGCGACTCGACGATGACTAATGACTTTGCCATGCAATTACACTTTCCTCTTCAGGTACAGACTTTCTTTACGGGTTGTTCAAAAGACGCGTTTCAGTAAATTAGGGTACAAGTGCGAAACTACCACGGTTTCGCCGCGCGACACCAGTGACCCCTGTCACCACCTCGATTTTGTCTCCGCTCCAGAACTCTGTCTGCAGATATACATCGAGATCGCCGCAACCACGAAATCTGCCGCTCTAAAATGTCCTCACATAATTTTTGCCCGGCATGGCGCGCACGCGTCCTGCCAGCTCCAATTCAAACAGCGCAGTGAAAATCTCCGACGAACTCAATTTGTCCTCTAGCTTCTCCACCAGTTCATCCAATTGCAAAGCCTGGTCGGGGCGGAGTGCATCGAATACCTGCGCCTGGTCTTCCGGCAGATCGGGCAAATTCGGCTTGCTGAATAACGATGCATTAGACGCGTCAGGGGATTCAATTCCCTGTCGCTCCTCCACCTCCAACCGTATCTGCGTCGGCAATTCTTCCCACACATCTTCCCAGGTCGCCACCAGCTTCGCCCCCTGTTTAATCAACGTATTCGGCCCCCAGGAATTCTTCGACGTCACATTTCCCGGCACCGCGAACACTTCGCGATTCTGCTCCAGCGCACAACGCGCTGTAATTCGTGTCCCGCTGTTTTCGCTAGCCTCAATCACCAGCACGCCGACACTCATGCCACTCAGAATCCGATTACGAATAGGAAAATTCTGCGGCGCTGGAAATGTTCCCATCGGATATTCGCTGATGATCGCTCCCCCGGCTTCAAGAATCTGTTCCGCCAGCCGCTTGTTCTCCTTGGGATAAATCACATCGATTCCTGTTCCCCAAACCGCCACGGTCTTGCCGCGCGCGTCCAGCGCTCCACGATGGGCGGCTGTGTCTACGCCTCGTGCCATGCCGCTTAAAATAATCAGCCCGTGTACCGCCAGATCGCGAGCCAGCATCTCCGCCATGCCAGTCCCATACGGAGTCGGATGACGGGTTCCAACAATGGCAATTCCCGGCTGCGCCAGCAGTGCCTTGTTACCGCGCAACCATAATAATGTTGGCGGATCGAAAATTTCTCGCAGCCGCTCCGGATACTCCTCGTCCGCTGGGGTGACAAGTGTTCCCCCGCCCTGCAGAACCAGGCTCCATTCTTTCTCCGCTTCCGCCAGCGATTTGCCCGAGGCAATCGACTGCGCCGACACGGCCGGGAATCGCAAACCTTCCAGCTGCGTCAGCGGCAGCCCCATGACGCCTTGCGCGGTGCCGGTGGAATTCACCGCCCGCCAAATTCGCGTGGGACCCAGTCCACTGGTCATGGTCAGCGCCAGCCACGCCAGCCGCTCACCCTCCAGGACTTGAGGGGCTACAGGGGTGGTGACGGTTTGCGCGCTGTGAGAGGAGGATACCGGAATTTTCATCGTCAACTTTATATATATAGGAGCCAACATTTCCGCGGAGCAAACTGCCCCGCGCGAAAAATTGGCTCGATGTTGCGAGAGCGTATCTGTGGCCGACTCGAATGTCAAGCCGCGTTCCTGCACGACCGCCGTCGAAACCCTCCAGTCAACTCGCGGTTTCAGCGTGTTGCACATGCTGGATTCCTGCCTACACGATTCACGGATTATTCATCGCGGGCTCATCATGCTCTCTCTGCAAATGCTGCATAACTAGGGCATGAGTGGAGTGACGTACGACACGATAATTCTGTCGGACATCCACCTCGGGTCCGAAGTGAGTCGGGCACAGGACGCGCTCGACGTGCTGCAGACGTACCGCTATCGCCGGTTGGTTTTGCTGGGGGATATTTTCTCCGATCTTAATTTTCGCCGCCTCACCAGTGAGCACTGGAAGTTCCTCTCCTACATTCGCAAGCTTTCCAATCCCAAGCGCCAGGTGGAAGTGGTCTGGGTCGAAGGCAACCACGACACCGGCCTCGCCAACCTGATGTCTCATCTTGTCGGCGTCCCCGTATACCAGCGCTATGTGTGGGAGTACGAGGGCAAGCGCCATCTCGCGATGCATGGCCATCAATTCGACGGCTTCGTCAAAAAGAATCTTTGGATCAGTCGATTGGCAGAGCTGATCTTTTTGCAAATCCAGAAAGTCGATTCGCGAACCAAATGTGTCTCTCGCTTCCTGGACCGCATGAATACCCGCTGGCTGTTGTTGTCAGACAAAGTGGCGCGCGGAGCGATTCATGATGCGCGCATCGGTAAGTGCGATCGCGTATTTTGCGGACACACCCACGTCGCTTTGTCACTGCTCTGCGACGGCGTCGAGTATTACAACTCCGGCTCGTGGGTCGACGCGCGCGCCACCTTCCTCACCATCAACCAGCAAGGCGTGGAGATACAGACCTATGCCGGCGGAACTCACCATCGTTATCCCAGCACGGAACGAGAGCCAGTCGCTGCCGAAACTGTTGACCTCTTTGAATCAGCAGGACTACCTGCACTTGCCGGATACCAGAGTGTTCGTTGCGGATGCTAACTCCACCGATGGCACAGTGGAGATGGCGCGTTCGTTTGCGGCCAGGTATTTCATCGAAGTACTCGCCGGAGGTCTGCCTGCTGTGGGTCGCAATGCAGGCGCGCGTCGCGCTACCACACCTTATGTGCTTTTTCTTGACGCGGATGTAGAGCTGCGAGACCCAACCTTGCTACGCCGTTCCGTCTGCGCCATGCATCGCCGCCAGCTGCACTGCCTCACCACCAACATTCGTTGCATCGATGGCGACGCTGCCGATCGTCTGCTGTTTGGCGGCAACAATATTGTGCAGAAACTCTCCCGATGGGCCGCGCCGTTTGCCACCGGCATGTTCATGATGTTTGATCGCCAGGAATTTAAAAAACTCGGCGGCTTTAATGAGCATGCTCTCTACGCGGAAGACTACTTGCTAACCAAGCAAGTGGAGCGGAAACGCTTTGCTGTGATCCCCGGCGCAGTAATGACGTCGAATCGACGCTTTCGCAAGATGGGTCACCTGCGGATTGTCGGAATGTTTTTCCTGACCGCGCTCAACTCCGGTAATCCGAACTATTTCCTGCGCGACCAGGGCTACTGGGAAGAATCCTAGCGCCGGGCGCGGTCGCCAATCTGCTCGACTCAAGTCTATGGAGTCAACTTCACCGGCTTCCCTTCGGCGCAGGATTTATAGATCGCCGTAATAATGCGTTGATCTCTCAAGCCTTCGTCGCCTCCCGTCTTCGGCTCCTTATTTTGCAGAATGCAATCGGAAAAATAATCCGCCTCGGTGGCAAACTGCCGCGGCGAGGGATTGTCGAAGGCAGCCGCAATCGGCTCCTTACCCTGCGCCTTCCCTGTTAATTTCAATCCCTGGTACGCAAAGGCCGGATTCAACTCCAGCATGCCTTCTGAGCCAACAGCGCGGGCCGTTCCACCGAGAAAGTTGGTACCGTAACTGGTTGCGCAATGCGCCAACACCCCGCTGGGAAAATGAAATGTCCACACCGCATTTTCTTCCACTTCAGTGAATCGGCCATCGTTATCGATGACGGAAGAATATGCCTCGACAGACGTCGGCTCTTCCCCGCTGAGATATCGCATCGCCTGGATGGAATAAATCCCTACATCCACCAAGGGACCGCCGCCCGCCATCTTCTTGTTCAGCCGCCATTCGCCGGCGTGGATGTTGAATCCGTTCGAGCTGCTCATCACCTCGAGCTTGCCCGCATAGCCCTGTCGCAATAGCCCAATCGCCTTCAGGTTCGTCGGCTCATACTGGCAGCGATACGCGATCATCAACTTGCGACCGGCCTGCTTGCAGGCGGCAATCATCTGTTCGCACTCCTTGACGGAGTTGGCCATCGGCTTTTCGCACAGCACATGCTTGCCGGCTTTGGCGGCGCGGATCGTGTATTCGGGATGCATGCCGTTGGGCAAAGCAATGTACACGGCATCGATGGCAGGATTGTCTCGGATCGAATCGTAGTTCTGGTAGTTGTAAATCGCGTTGTGCGGAACGTCATATTGATCGGCAACACGTTCCGCCTTGTCGCGGTGGCCACTGACCAGCGCGACAATTTTCGACTCCTTCGAGATTTTCACGCCGGGCATGAATTGGTTCATGGAAATTCGACCCAGCCCGACAATGCAGTAGCCGATTTTCTTGCCGTCCGTCGATGACGAACCCGCTTCCGCTTGAGCCATCGCTGTTTCAACACGGATGGCGCCAGAAAAAGCCGCGCCTGCGAAGGCGCCAAGCGCGACTGCGGAACCTGCCTGCTTCAGAAAACTACGTCGGCTGGGACTCATGATTCACCTCACTGAAAAGTCCGCGTGCGCGCGAACTCCGCCACTGTCCAAAGGAGTATCACTATAGCTCCTCCTTCCGGGTCTTGAAAGGCATCGAAGATCGATTGCGTAACCGCACAAATGCAAAGACCGTCCGCACAAGCCGGACGGGCCAAACTAGATTGCGCGCGAGGCCGTGGCCTTAGCACTCATACTTGCAGGGGATCGCAGGTTGCCCCGAGTTTACTCGACCACGGGGCCGTGAAGCGGTCCCCTTAGGCACTACGGTTTCGGCTGGGCCCGCTCCTGATCGGTGGCAGCTTTGGCTCGATCCTCATCGGACTTGTCTCGCTGGCTGTCTGCCTTGGCCCGGCTTTTCGTCGCCTTCTCTTGCTGCTTGAGGGCGTTCACTCGGTTTTTTTCAGCGCTCTTTTGATACTTGGCCTGCCGCTTCAGCTCTTTCGCCTGCGCCTTGTCCGCTTTGGCGACACTCGCATCCGGCTGGGTTGAATCTTGTGTCGTTGTCGCACTGTTGGCCGGCGTCGCCGAACTCTGAACCTGCGCCCCGGCCATGCACGCCGCCAACAACCAGGCGTGTGCCAAGAGCTTATAACTTGCTTTCATAATTCTACCTTTGGAAGTGTGCTCATCGAGAGGCTGAAGATCGAGGAAGTGTAACGGAGGCGGGAAATAACCTATTCGTCTCCATTATAACTGCTTGAAAACTTGGCTGTGAAACATGGCGTTCAGGATGCCAGGACGCTCAATCTCCCAGCATCCATCACAACCAGCGCAGCGGCGGCGCTGGCGGCAATACCCCGGTTTCGGCCGCATAGCGGAAGAATAGGTCCATGCCGGCCAGACACGCTTCATCCAGCACATAGTAAATGTGTTCCGTAAGATAGCTGCGAATGGTAGCGGCAGGCACTGCGATGCGGGGAGCCCATTCTCGAACCAGGTCCTCGATGTGTGCCATGCCGTGATCGCGCGAACGAAGAAAGTCTTCCGTCACCTGCTGCCCGGTCAGGTTCGCCGCCTCCATTGCTTCTGGACGCACCGCCCACACCGCCGACACCCAGGGCACTCCGGTGTGCTGCTTCCATAGGTGGCCGAGATCCTGGTATTCCAGCCGCTCGCCGGTACGCGCCAACCGTGCGCCCTGACCTTCCAGCGCGAGCAGCGCCGGATCGCCAATCAGAATGGCGGCATCGCACGCCTCCAGCATGGCGTCAAGATTCGGCTCAAAGGGAAGAAACTCCGGATCGGTCTGATAAAACTTGCGGAAAACAATTTGCGCGTACGCGTTGGACGTGCGCGAATCCGTGTCTGCGGCCACGCGACGAACCGCTCCGAGTCCGTCGGGATGCTTTACGACAAGAATGATGGACCGCACCCGATCAAGCGAAGCAATGGTGCAGCCGCGAAGCACCGCCAACCCGGGTGTGGTCGCATAGGCGGCAATTGGGATCAAACCGATATCGGCAGTTCCCTCCGCCAACTCGGCGGCGCACTGCGAGGGCATCGCGCTATGAATCGCGTAGCGCTCCGCGAGCTTCTCCATCTCTGGTGGATGTTCAAAATCCCACATCAGCGGGGCAGGATTCAGGAATCGAATGGCGGAAATGCGAAGGCGCTGCGTCACCGATCAGTGTAGCAATCCATCCGGGAAATCGCGGACTCGCGGCACGCAGAGACCGGCACGGCATCGCGCAGGCTATTCCACCGGTTTTACTGGCGTGTCCTGGCCAACCAGCGCCGTCAACGAGGAATTCGGTGCAATCTCAGCTTGCTTTCCATGCACGAACAGTGCGGAGATGCCGACAAACGGCACGATCGCCACTGAACGGACCGTCTTATATTTATTTTGACCTTCTTTGGTCTCGGTGCCGTCCAACGGGATCGCGTTTCCAGGCACATCCAGAGAATGCACCGCAAATGTGATCGTGCCCGGCTGCCCAGCCAGTCCCGCGCCATCCACCTGGATCACCGTCGCCACGGCGGGCGTTCCCTTTTTCGCGACCACCACACCATCCACTGTTAAATCCTGCGCCAACGCCATCGGAACAGTATCGCCAATCGCCAACTTTTTCGATGTCACGTCCGCCGTCACCACCAGCGGGACTTCCACCCCCTTCGGCAACACAAGGTTTTCTGGCGGTGCGGTCGCAGGCGCAGCAGGTTGCAAACTGGCGTTCGCCACAGCGGCAGGCGTAGCCGGTGTCGTTCCAGGGAGAATGTAAGACGCTGTCGCAATCTCGCTGCGCATAAAGTACGGCGCAATCGCGATCACCTGTAGATGAGTTGTCGAGGTGATATGGATCGGCGCAATGTAGCGCGTGGACTGCGCCGTCGGCGTCCACCCATCCGTTGTGTAATATATCAGCGCCCCACGAGTCTTATCTTTCATTCGCAGCGTAATGGAGGAGGAATAGGTCCCGGGCTTCACCGACAGTATCGGCGTCGCCGCCATCGCGATTCCATATTCGCCTGAGTTGATATCTTGCGCCGCCGTTTGGGAATTCTGCGCTGCCAGTTGGCTGGCTTGCATGGCCTGTTGCGTGGCCATTTGGGAATCCTGCATGGCTTGCTGATTGGTCTGCTCGGCCATCTGGACGGCTTGCATGCCTGCATCCTGCGCTAAAGCCAAAGATGCGGAGAGAACCAAGGAGAGAACCAGGGAAAGAAGAAAGCGGAAGCGCATCACACACCTCGCGGCAATGTTCCACTCCTAAGGACGCCGAAACGCGCAGAAAGTTTCTCTCCACCCGAAATTACACAAAGAAAAGGTGGGGAGACTCCGCACGCGATGGATTAAATTTCCCAGCGCAGCAAACATGTTCCGACGGTATACCCGGCCCCCACTGACGCCAGCAGAACCAGGTCACCCTTATGCAGCTTGTTCTCTTCTCGCGCAGTTTGCATCGCCAGAGGAATCGTACCCGCCGTGGTGTTTCCAAAGCGGTCGATATTGATGATGACGCGTTCGCGCGCAATGCCCAACCGCTCTGCCGTCGACTCGATGATGCGCTTGTTCGCCTGATGTGGAATAAAGCAGTCCAAATTGCTGCCATGAATCCCATTGCGTACCAGCAAGGCTTCCGTCGCCTCCGACATTTTGCGGACAGCAAACTTGTACACCGCCTGCCCATCCTGGTGCACGACGTGCATATTCTTCGCGACCGTTTCCGCGGTCGGCGGATGCAGGCTGCCACCTCCGGGCATGTAGAGCGAGGCTGCGCCCGATCCATCGATTTCATGCAGGTAGTCGATCATGCCGACTTCGCCTTCTTCCGCCGGCTCCAACAGCACAGCGCCCGCACCGTCGCCAAAAATAATGCAGGTGGCACGATCTTTGTAATCAATGATCGACGACATGACATCGGCGCCAATCACCATCACTTTTTTGTGCGCGCCGGACTCAATTAACTTGGTGCCCACTTGAAGCGCGTACACGAAAGCACAGCACGCAGCGGAAACGTCGAAGCCCCACACATTTTGCGCTCCCAGCTTGTGCTGTACCAGGCAGGCGGTAGCCGGAAACATCATGTCCGGAGTCACAGTCGCCACGATGATGGCTTCCAGTTCACTCGGCTCGATGCCGCGTTCGGCAAGACAGACCCGAGCGGCTTCCACCGCCAAATCGCTGGTTGCGACACCTGGATCAACAATATGACGCGTGCGAATGCCGGTGCGTTCCACAATCCACTGATCGTTGGTGTCGACCATCTTTTCCAAATCCGCATTGGTCAATAAACGGGGAGGAACATAGGTGCCAAGCGCGCTAATTTTTGCCCGGTGCAGCGACCGTGGTCGAAGATCAAAGTTCAATGAGTTGGCCTCGAAAACATACTGTGTTTTATCTGCACGGGATTGCCCGCATTCAACGGATAGGATGGCTGAACTGCAAGCGCCGGGTATCCCACTGCACACGCATGAGCCCGTTGCCGTTGCTTCCTTCCGGACCTGGCGGGGTTGGCGGGATTGCGTCGCGTAGGACCCGGCACAGGTTCGATGATATCACTGGAAATGCCCTGCTCACACCGTATACGCTGCTTCTACAAAGCCTCGCTTGGCAATTGGAGGGCGACCTTGGCAGAGACTCGCATCCGCGCGGCGACCCCGCAAGATTTACCCCGCTTGACCGAGATTTACAACCACTATGTTCTTCACACTCCGGTCACTTTTGATCTGGAGCCGTACACGGTGGAGGCGCGGGCAACCTGGTTGAACCAGTTCGCCCCAACTGGGCGTCACCGGCTGCTGGTCGCAGTCGAAGACGATACCGTGCTCGGGTATGCAGGAACCACACGATTCCGCGCCAAGGCGGCGTACGACACAACTGTCGAAGCGACCATTTATTGCGCTCCGGAAGCGGTGGGCAAAGGGCTGGGCCGCAGGTTGTTGGCCGCTCTGTTTCAAGCCATTCAACAGGAAGACATCCACCGCATCGTCGGCGGATACACAGTGCCGAATGCCGGTTCCCTTTCACTGCTGGAGAGATTTGGGTTTCAAGCCGTGGGCGTTTTTCACGAGACTGGACGAAAATTCGACCGGTACTGGGATGTCGCATTCATGGAGCGGCCTCTCCGGCTGCCAGATCCGAAGTGAGACCGGGGTGACGCAGTCAGAAAGTCTCTGCCCAGGTTGATAGAATAGAAGGTGTGAACAGTCTTGAAATCAACGCAGCTCCAACCATCTCTGGGCCACAGGTTTCGCGCCCCAGGATCGGATTTATCAGCCTGGGCTGCCCCAAAAATCTAGTCGACAGTGAAGTCATGATGGGGATTCTGGCCGAGGCCGGAGCCACCATCACCGCCGACGCCGAAACCGCCGACGTCCTGGTGGTGAACACTTGCTCCTTTATCGATAAGGCGAAGCAGGAATCCGTCGACACAATTCTGGAAATGGCGCAGCACAAAACCGCCGGCAAAGCCCAACGCCTGGTCGTGGCCGGCTGCATGGTCGAACGCTATCGCGACGAACTTCAGAAAACCATTCCAGCGGTCGACGCCGTTGTCGGCACTGGCGAGCTGGAACAGATTCTCGCTGCGGCAGGCCTGACATCTCCACAATCAACCCAGCACCCGGCGGCCCAGGATTCTCCTTTTCGCATTTTGACGGTTGCCGAAGCAGCCGTTGCCCATCGCGCCGAAGGCGATCATCGCGAGGCCCAGGGTCGCTTCTCCCGTGAAAGCTGGGACGGCGCCATCGCCAGCCTGCCGAATTATCTTTACAACGAGCACACTCCCCGGCTTCGCACCACGGCGCGTAGTTCCGCCTACGTCAAAATTGCGGAAGGCTGCGATCACCCCTGCGGGTTCTGCATCATCCCGCAAATTCGCGGCAAGTTTCGTTCCCGCCGATTTGAATCCGTCGTTGCCGAAGTCGAGCGACTCGTCAGCGAGGGTGTGCAGGAAGTGACGCTGATCGGACAGGACACCACCTGCTATGGCGAGGAATTTGGCATGAAAGACGGCCTGGCGCAGTTGCTCGATCGCCTAGCCCGCATTGATGGCGTCCGCTGGTTGCGTTTTCTGTACGCGTACCCCAATAAGGTGACTCCCGCGCTGCTCGAAACCATGGCTCGGCATGACAACATCTGCAAATACCTGGACGTCCCTATGCAGCATGAAGCGGCAAATGTATTAAATCGAATTAATCGTGGCGGTGGCGCTGAGATATTGCTGAATATGGGTGAG
>VFSW01006822.1_pt1 | contig 16707 bp, 11 predicted proteins | sample 5358111 | NCBI WGS metagenome assembly VFSW01 (sample SAMN11554181, study PRJNA540505) | mine drainage metagenome | isolation source: sediment from site ElyBrook_90M | place: USA: Ely Copper Mine, Vershire, VT | collected 2017
CTCCTGACCCCTTGCATGCCATGCAAGTGCTCTACCAGCTGAGCTATACCCCCAATGAACTTTCGATGTTATCAGACGGAACGCGAAAACTAGTCCCCGCACGGGACACGACGTCGTCCAGGTCTACGTGGGGTATTCGCTCTCGCTCGGAGAACCCCCCACACAGCTGCGCGGCTTTCAAGGAGTCACGCTGGCCCCGGGGAGGTCGGCTCGAGTGACGATCACCCTCGGAGTCAGCGCCTTTCAGTCGGCCCCGCGAGGAGTTCTCACCGTCGTTGCGGGGACGTACTCCGTCTCGGTCGGCGAGTCTTCCGCATCATTCACGTCGACCACCCCCATCGTGTGGTGAGTTTTTCAGGGTCTCCTTATCTTCGACTCCTAGGCTGCGGTTGTTGTCGTAACTAGACCGTAACCTTCGGCGTCGTGACGACATAACTGACTGCACCCCCCCCACGAAAGAGTTCTCTTGCACTTCCGACGAATCCTGCGGTCCCTCCTGGCTACGAGCGCCGTCGTCGCAGTACTGCCCTCCATTGCGTCGCTCAGTGCCCACGCCGCTTCGACCCCGCTACCGACGAGCGCGTGCGGGTGGGTCGCCGCGGCGAACCAGGGGAGAGTGAGTGCGGCCCGAGCCGCGGCTCACGTCGCCGCCGACATGACGACGGCCCAACTCGCCAACTACGCGGTCATCGTGGAGCAGGGCGCCATCATCAACACCACGGTCGGTGACCCCGCACTCTGTCTGCCGGCCCTGACGCTCACCGACGGACCGGTCGGAGTCGCGAGCCGCAACACGGGAGTGACTCAGTTTCCCAGCGAGATGGCGGTCGCGGCGACCTTTGATCCCTTGATCGCTCGCTCGGTGGGTTTCGCCATGGGTCAAGAGGCGTTGAAGAAGGGGTTCGATGTCCTTCAGGGCCCCGACCTCAACTTGGTACGAACCCCGAACACCGGGCGGGCCTACGAAACCTACGGTGAGGACCCCTGGTTGGCCGCCACGATGGGGGTCTTCGATATTCGGGGCATCCAGTCCACGGGGGTGATGGCCAACGCCAAGCACTACAGCGCCTACACCCAGGAGAACGCGCGGGGACCCCTCAACCAGTCCATTGGGGTGAGAGTACTCACGGAGATCTACAACTACCCGTTCCGCGCCGCGGTCCAACAGGCCCACGTCGCCTCCATCATGTGCGCGATGGGCTCGATCAACGGGGTCAACACGTGTTCCTCACCCGGCCTCTACGCCCAACTGCGCCAATGGGGTTTCACCGGATTCGTTCGCTCGGACTACCAGGCGGTGGTGAATCCGGTCGCGGCGTATCGGGCCGGTATCAACCTGGTGAAGCCGCTCAACCCGGCGGCGATCGTGAGTGCGGTCGCGCACCACCAACTCTCCCTGGCCACTCTCCGGGGTGCCGTCTCCGGCACGATCAGCGCCATGATTCGCTTCGGGCTTCTACGCCACCTTCGTACGCCGAACCTCGCCGCGGTCACCATCACCCAGAGTCACGTGCGAGTGGCCCTACGCGCCGCGACGGAGTCCATCGTCCTCTTGAAGAACACCGACCATCTACTGCCCCTCTCGACGAGTACTCGACAGAGCGTGGCGGTGATCGGAATCGACGCGAAACGCTCCGTGACGACCGCCGGTAAGGGTTCGTCGGCCGTGATCGCGCCCTGGGTCGTGACCCCGTTGGCCGGGCTTCAGCGGGCTCTGCCGCGCGACCACTTCATCTACGTCACCGGTCAACCCACGGCGGTGGAGGTCGATAGTTTCAGTTCGGCGCAGCGCTCGATCGTGACGAAGGGAACGTTGCCACCCGCCATCATCCCGATTCAGAACATCGGCGAGCCCGGGACCGGAGACCTGCGAATCGACTACTCGCCCCGGGTGACCCAGGTCGCCCTGACGGCGACTCGTCCCGGCGCGGGGGAGGGTTGGAGTAGTTGGACGGTGAACTTCACGCCCCGTCGCAGCGGCATTTTCGAAATTGGACTGCAGGACCTCGGTGACACGTGGCTGACCCTGAACGGCGCCCCCCTCTTCTCCGACCGGGGCCTTCACGGTCTGGCGGCCTGGTCGAGCGCGGTTCACCTCGTGAAGGGTCAGAACTACACCCTGCACGCTCGTTGGTTCGCCGTCGACGCGAAGTCGACCCCGAGCCTCGGGATTCTGAACGTCCAGTCCTACATCGCGGCGGCCGTTCAGGCCGCGAAGCACGCCCGAGTGGCCGTGGTCTTCGCGGCGAACTACCTCTCGGAGGGGGTGGACCAGTCCACCTTGGCCCTCCCGGCCGACCAGAACGCGCTCATCGAGGCGGTGGCCAAGGTCAATCCGCGCACCGTGGTGGTGATGAACACCGGGGGGGCCGTACTCACCCCCTGGAGATCCCACGTGGCGGGTATCGTCGAGGCCTGGTACCCCGGCCAAGTCGACGGAACGGCCATCGCGGACGTCCTGAGTGGACGGATTGACCCGGCGGGTCGACTACCCGTTAGCTTCCCCACGAGCCCCACACTGACCCCGACCGCCGGGCCCGCCCAGTTCCCCGGGGTCAACGGGACGGTGCAGTTCGGATCTCTCTCCGATATTGGCTATCGCTGGTACCAGTCTCACGGGGTGAGCCCGGCGTACCCCTTCGGTTTCGGACTGAGCTACACCCACTTCTCCTGGTCGAACCCCCGACTCCGCCGCACCACGGCCGGTGAGCGGGTCTCCGTGCGCGTGACCAATACCGGTCGCGTCGCCGGGAGCGACGTCGTCGAGGTCTACCTCGGTTACCCCTCGGGTTACGCCGAGCCCCCGATGCAGTTACGGGGTGCGGGTCGGGTGACGCTGGCCCCGGGGCGCTCGAAGATCGTGAACGTGACGCTGCCCTTCAGTACCTTCTCGGTGGCCTCGGGTACCTCGATGGTGCGCGCTCCCGGGACCTACCAGGTCTACGTGGCCCACTCGTCGAGTGACGTCGCGGCCACGCTGCCGGTGACGTTCTAGGGGGACCCCCACTCTCCCTAAAATGACTAGATGGCGAGGCCCTTTAACGTAACCGAGATCGAGCAGAAGTGGCAGGCTCGGTGGCTCGACGAGGGCACCTACGAAGTCGACAACGACGACCCCCGGGAGCGCTACTACGCCCTGTGCATGTACCCCTACCCGTCGGGGACGGCCCACCAGGGTCACGTTCGTAACTACACCTTCGGGGACCTCGTGACCCGCTACCAGACCATGCGGGGTCGAGCGGTGCTCTCCCCGTTCGGTTTCGACTCCTTCGGACTGCCGGCCGAGAACGCGGCGATTAAGGCCAAGAGCCACCCGCGCCTCTTTACCGAACGTCGCATGGAGGAGTTGAGGAGTTCCGTCCGTCGCCTCGGCGCGGTCTACGACTGGCGCCGAGAGGTCTACTCCCACCAGCCCGAGTACATCCGCTGGGCCCAGACCATCTTCCTCAAGTTCTACGAAGCGGGCTTGGCCTACCGCGCCGAGGCCCCCGTCAACTGGTGCCCGGGGTGTCAGACCGTGTTGGCGAACGAACAGGTCCTGGGTGACGGCACCTGCGAGAGAAGTGGCGACGTGGTGGCGCGGCGCAACCTGGAACAGTGGTTCTTCAAGATAACCGACTACGCCGAGGAACTCTTGTACGAGGTCGACTCCCTGCAGTGGCCCGAGCGAGTGAAGACGATGCAGCGCAACTGGATCGGGCGTTCGGAGGGGGTGGAGTTCGATCTCGCCTTCGCCGACGGATCGGACCGGGCTCTGAGAGTCTTCACGACTCGCCCGGACACCGGGTTCGGCGTCACCTACGCCGTCGTCGCCCCCGAGCATCCCCTGCTCGAGGAACTGACGACCCCGGAGCAGGCGCCGGCCGTGAGGGACCTCGTGGAACGGGCGAGTCGAACGAGTGATATCGAGCGCTCGTCGACCCTCGAGGCGGGAGCCGCCCTCGAAAAGCGCGGAGCCTTCACCGGTAGCTACGTCCTCAACCCCTTCTCCGGCCAACCGGTGCCGGTCTACGTGGCCGACTACGTTCTCTCCACCTACGGCACCGGCGCCATCATGGCCGTGCCGGCCGAGGACGAACGGGACTGGGCCTTCGCCGAGGTGCACGGTCTACCCATCGTGCGCACGGTCGCCGCGCCGGAGGGCCACGAGGGTCCCTTCGCCGGAGACGGAGTCCACGTCAACTCCGGCTTCCTCGACGGACTGGAGGTCGCTCCCGCGAAGGAGCGCGCCGCGCAGTTCCTGGTGGAGCGCGCCCGCGGCGAACGCACCATCAACTACCGTCTCCGGGACTGGCTCGTCTCTCGTCAACGCTTCTGGGGTTGCCCGATTCCCGTCGTCTACTGTCCGAACGACGGCATCGTGGCGGTGCCCTACGACCAGTTGCCGGTCCTGGCCCCCGACGACGTGGTCCTCGACCCCTCCGGTCAGTCCCCGCTCGCGACCCACGAGGGATTTCGCCGGGTGCCCTGTCCGACCTGCGGCGCCGACAGCGTGCGCGAGGCCGACACGATGGACACCTTCACCGACTCGTCCTGGTACTTCTTGCGTTACGCCGACCCCTTTAGCGAGGGTCGACCCTTTGACCCCGAGCAGGTCCGGGCCTGGATGCCGGTCGACCAGTACATCGGGGGTATCGAGCACGCCATCTTGCACCTGCTCTACGCCCGGTTCTACATGAAGGCCCTGGTCGACGTGGGTCTCGCCCCGGGACTGCCCCGCGAGCCCTTCACTCGTCTCTTCACCCAGGGCATGATCCGGATGGACGGGACCAAGATGTCCAAGTCCAAGGGCAACCTGATCGCGCCGGAGAAGTACTACGACACGGTGGGTGCCGACGGACTGCGGCTCTTCCACCTCTTCGTGGGCCCCCCGGCCGACGACGTGGACTGGACCGAGAAGTCGGAGGAGTTGATCGAGGGCTGCGCGCGCTACCTCGACCGGGTGTGGCGACTCTGTGAGGGTGAGGACGTGACCTTCCGCGAGGGGGCGACCGCGGTTGACGAGGAGGTGTGGCGAGAGGCCCACCGAACCATCGCCCGGGTGACGGAGGATCTCGACGCCTGGTCCTACAACACCGCCGTCGCCGCCGTGATGGAGTACACCAACACCCTGTCTCGGTGGGCTCGTTCCGCCGAGGGCGCGGACGCCGCGACCTTTCGGCGCGCGACCGACGTCTTGTTGCAACTCCTCGCCCCGATGGCGCCCCACGTCACGGCCGAGATCTGGGAGCAGCGCCGCCCCGGGGAAACCCCCCTGCACGCGACCGACTGGCCCCAGGCCGACCCCGCCCTGGTCGCCCGCGACACGGTCGTGATGGTGCTCCAAGTGAACGGCAAGGTGCGCGCGCGCGTCGAAGTGGCTCCCGACCTCAGCGTGACGGCGGCCCAGGAGCTGGCCCTCGCGCATCCCGAGGTGGCGAAGTACCTCACCGGGGTGCCCTCGCGGGTCGTGGCGGTGCCACCCCGCTTGGTGAACGTCATCGTCTGATGCCCGACACTCTGATCAGCGTCGATCCACCCCGATTCGATCGACCCGAGGTCGAAGTGCGCGCGTCGAGTCGGCGCACGAAGACCGGGGTCGCTCACTGGTCCGGGGACCGGATCGTCGTCCTCATTCCGGCCCGACTGAAGGGAACGGATCGACGGCGCTTCGTCGACGAACTGGTGGAGAGGCTCCTCGTCCAGCGACCCCACGTCGTGGCCGGGGACGCCTCGCTCGAAGAACGGGCCCGGACCCTCGGTGAGCTCTACCTCGACGGGGTGACGCCGAGTTCGGTGCGCTGGGTCGCCAACCAGCGCCGACGGTGGGCCTCGTGCTCGCCCGACACGCGCGAGATCCGTGTCTCGACCCGACTGCGTTCGTGTCCGGACTGGGTCGTCGACGCCGTCCTCGTGCACGAACTGGCTCACCTCCTCGAAGCGGACCACTCGACGGCCTTTCACGATCTGGCCAATCGTCACCCCCGCCAGCGCGAGAGTTCGATCTACCTCGAGGGTTTCGCCCTCGGGTTGGGCCTCGCCATCGACCGGAGTGATCTCGAGAGCTAGTTTGGGTCGAGCGATAGCCTGGGCCACGATGAGCGACCAGGATCGAAGCGACGCCAGCGTCACCCGGCGCTGGATGAGGGCCGCCGACGCCGAGCGGGTTCCCGTGCGCACCATTCTCACCGTCGCCGGGGTCGGGGTCTGTCTCTACCTGGGCGCTCTCGTGCTCTACCGGCTGCGGGCCCTCGTCATGCTCCTCCTGCTCGGGGGCTTCGTGGCACTCCTGCTCAACCCCCTGGTCGTGTTCTTTCAGACCCACGGACTACGCCGGCGCGGGGCGGCGGTGGGCGTGGTGGTCCTGATCGCGCTCGGGGCCTTCGTGGGACTGGCGGTGGCCTTCGGGTACCCCCTCGCCAACGGCATCACCCACCTCGCCAACACCTTGCCCCAGTACGTCTCGCAGGCCCAGCACGGACGGGGCTGGATTGGCCGCCTGATCGTGAAGTACCACGTGGAGTCCTGGATTACCCATAACTCGGCCAAGTTGGTGGCGCTGGCCCAGGGTCTCTCGAGGCCCGCCCTCTCCCTCGGACAAGGGGCCCTCTCGGCTCTCGTCGCGCTCTTGACCGTGTTCACCTTCAGCGTCCTCTTGATGATGGAGGGACCTCGTCTTCGTCGGGCCATCCTCAACTCACTCAGCCCGGTTCGGGCGGCGAGGGCGACCCGGGTCTCCCACGAGGTGGCCCGGGCGGCCACTCGCTACATGCTCGGCAACCTGCTCACCTCTCTCATCGCGGGGCTCGTCGTCTACATCTCCTTGAGGGTGATGGGGGTGCCCTTCACGACGCTCTTCGCCCTCTGGGTCGCCCTGGTGGACTTTCTTCCCACGATTGGGGGGGCGTTGGCGGGAATCCCGACGGTGCTCTTCGCCTTCGGCCACTCGGTGGGGGCCGGAGTCGTCACGTTGGTGGTCTTTCTCGTCTACACCCAACTGGAGAATCACTTCCTTAATCCGCTCGTCATGAGCCGCACGGTGCGCATCAGTCCGCTGACCGTTTTCGTGGGCGTGCTGGTCGGGGCCGAGGTCGGGGCCTGGATTGGGGGACTCTTCGGCGGCTTCGTGGGGGTCCTTCTCGCCGTGCCGATCTCGGCGACGGTCCAGACGCTCATTCGTGAAGTACGTCACCCGAGCCCGTTCGACACCCCGTCGAGCGAGGAGCCGTTAACTCCTTGAGCGCCGACGCGGCGCGCTCGCGGGCCAGAGGCGAGAGGTGACGCCCCCGGCCAACTGTCAGACTAGGAGTACTCGGCGTGATCCGCGAGGATCCGTTGGTCGACGGTGAGGAGAGGGTGCTGATGGGTTTTTTACGAATCCGCTCGTGGAGGTTGGTGGCGCTCGCGCTCGTGACCTTCACCACCTTGGTGGGAACTCCGGGGGTCGGTTCGGCCCACCAAGGGAGCTCCCAGGGGACGACTCTCCCCGGCTTCGCGAGCGTCGCCCAGGTGCTCACGTCCGTTCGAGCGGCCACCCGGGAGACGCACTTTCCGCCGTCGATCACGCCCAGTTTCTCGGTACTCGAGAGCGGCGCCGCCTTCGGTGATCAGTCCCTGGTGCACTCAGCGTGCCGGCAACCGATTGCTCCTCGCTGGTCCTCCATCGCGCACTGCACCTTCGGTGATACCAGCGCACGCACCACGGTGGCCCTGGTGGGCGACTCGCGGGCGCGGATGTACCTCGACGCGATGAACACCCTGGGCAAACTGGAGCACTTTCGAGTGGTCTACTTGGCCCTCTCGGCCTGTCCGACCGCCCTCGGGGACTTCGCCACCAACTTGGGGGTGCCCGTCGCCACCCCGTGGGCGCTGTGCAACACCTTCCACACCTTCACCGTCCACGCCGTCAACAGATTGCGCCCCACGTTGACCCTCGTCATGAGTGATAACGAGATCTGGCTCACCAAACCCTTCCACCAGGCCGCTCCCGCCGAGGTGGTAACCGACATGGAGAAGTACTACAACGGATTCTCCGACAAGCAGCGGACGCTCGTCTTCGTGAACTACCCACAACCGGGCGAAGTGCACACGCCCGACCTGTGCCTGTCGAAACTCCCCTCCAATATCCAGCAGTGCTCCTTCGTCCCGTCGGCGAAGGTGACGGCCAACGACACGGCCCAGCGCACCGCCGCGCAACGAGCCCGGGTGGGGATCGTCGACGAGCGGGCGTGGTACTGCGCGAGCACCTGTCCGGCGATTGTTCACGGCACGGTGGTCTACACGCCGGACTCCTACCACACCACCTACGCCTACACGATGTACCTGCTCGGCGCCTTGTGGGCGCGAATCGCGCCCTATCTTCGATGACGTCCCGCGAGGACCCCACTCGACCGGTCGAGGCTCTCGAGTCGGGAACCCTCGACGGTGACCACGCCTTTCGCGGGGACGTCGAGGGCCTGCGGGCGCTCGCCGTCGCTCTGGTGATTCTGGCCCACGCCGCCGTGCCGGGCTTCAGCGGAGGCTTCGTGGGTGTCGACGTCTTCTACGTCATCTCCGGGTTCGTCATCACCGGCGTCCTCCTGCGCCGAATCGAGTCGACGGGTCGGCTGAGCTTCCTCGATTTTTACGCCCGCAGGGCGCGGCGCATTCTGCCGGCGGCCGGTCTCGTTCTGCTCGTCACGGTGGTGATGAGTTACCACTACCTCGGATTCCTGCGCGGAGCGATGATCGCCGACGACGCCCGCTGGGCCTCGACCTTTCTCGCCAACGTCCACTTCGCCGCGCGCGATACCAACTACTTCGGGGGCCAGTTCCCGCCCTCGCCCCTCCAAAACTACTGGTCGCTCAGCGTGGAGGAACAGTTCTACCTCGTCTACCCACTGCTGCTCGTCCTCTGCCTGCGCCTGGTGCGCGTGGGACGGCCCCGGACGGTGACCGCCGTGGTGACCGCGGTGGTCGTCGTGGTATCGCTCTCCTGGTCGGTCCACGCTACCGCCGTGAATTCGGCGACGGCGTACTTTTCGAGTGCGACCCGAGCCTGGGAGCTCGCCCTCGGTGGATTCATCTCCGCGACGACTCACTGGTGGCGTCGCCTACCCCCGCTGGTCTCGAGCGTCGCGTCCTGGGCGGGGCTCGTGGGCGTCGGCCTGGCGACGGCGTTCTTCAGCTCTCGAACGTCCTATCCGGGCGACGCCGCCCTCCTCCCCGTCGTGGGGGCGGGGCTCGTCATCGTCGGGGGAGCGGGTCGCGCCCGCGGCGCCGCGGCGGTGCTGCTCGCTCGAGCGCCCGCCCGGTGGGTCGGAAAGATCTCCTACTCGCTGTACCTCTGGAGCTGGCCGCTGCTCACCCTGGCGACGCAGAACAGCACGAACGGCCTCTCCCTCGCAGACCGCGCGCTCACGATTCTCGGCTCCCTGATCGCGGCGAGCGCCACCTACTACCTCGTGGAGAACCCCCTTCGTCGGGCCCGACCTCTGGTGCGCTACCCCTGGTGGAGCCTCGTGCTCGGACTCGTCATCATCGCGGCCGTCCTCGGATTCGCGACGTACAAGATTTCGATCATTCCGGCGCTCTAGGGGGCGGGGCTCGCCGTCGCCGGGGGTCACCCGCGACCGACGGGTGCTTCCCAGTTAGAAACCTTCGCCGCGCAGGAATCGATCGAGTTCGGCCGACAGCTCTTCGGGCTCGGGTACCGGATCTCCGAAGGAGGTTCCCTCGTGCTCGTCGGCGATCGACTCCAGGTGCTCGACCATGGCGGCGTGTTCGGGATTGTTCGTGACGAGCTCGTCGACCCGGAGACGGGTCTCGTCGGCCGCACTCTGGAGACTGGAGGAGTCGAGACTCAGCCCGCCGATCCGGGCCAGCGTGTCGACGAGGGCCGCGGCCGCTTGGGGGTAGGTCATCGAGGCTACGTAGTGGGGTACGCGGGCCCAGAGGGTCAACACGTCGATCTCGACGTCGGCGCAGCCGAGTTCGATGGCCGCACTGATGCCCGCGGGAACCTCGAGATCACCCTCGACAGTCCCCACGAGGGGCAAGAGGTGCTCGGAGTCGGCCGGCGCGGTCGCGACCACGCGGGTCGGGCGAGTGTGGGGAGTAGGTGCCGGAAAGGCTCCGAGACCCACGACCAGACGCACCCCGAAGTGTTCGGCCGTGTCGGTCAGCGCCTCGACGAAGTCACTCCAGTGAAAGTCGGGTTCTGGTCCCACGAGGATCAAGAGGTCGGCCCCGTCACGGTCGCGCCCGACGCGCAGTTCGATCTCGGGCCAGACCAGTTCGGTGGTGACTCCGTCGGTGATGCGCACCGTCGGGCGCCGGGCCCGCTGGTCGATGAAGTACTCGGTGTCGAACTTGGCCAGCACGTCGCTCTCCACTTGGGAGAGAAGGTTCGACAGAGCGCTCTGGGCTCCGAGGCCGGCGTCGATCCAGCCCTCGAGGGCGTAGACGAGAATCGGCTCGTGGAGCTCGGGTTCGTCGAGAAAGATGATGTAGTCGTTATCCATGGCGGGGTAGTTCTTCAGCCTAATGCGCCTCGCGAGAGCCCCCTTCGGGCCTCGGTAGGCTGGGCCCTCGTGGAGAGGGATCTGGCGGGGGCGTACGAAGTCGACGTCGTCGACGCCCCTCGTCGAGAGCAGTTTGTGCGACTCGGGAACCGGCGCTACGACGTCACCCACCGGGCGCTCGTGATGGGGATATTGAACCGGACCCGGGACTCCTTCTTCGCCCCCGCGGCCACCTTCGATCTCGACTCGTTCCTCACCCGGGCCGACGAACTGGTGCGCGGCGGAGCCGATCTCTTAGACGTCGGGGGAGTGAAGGCCGGGCCCGGCGAACCCGTCTCCCTCGACGAGGAGTTGAGTCGAGTCATCCCGGCACTCGAACTGTTGCGGAGTCGTTTCGACGTGGCCGTGAGCATCGATACCTGGCGCGCCGAGGTGGCGCGCGCCGCCTTTGGCGCCGGGGCCGTTCTCGGCAACGACATCTCCGGCTTCGCCGATCCCGACTATCTCGCCGCCGCCGCCGGAGCCGGGGCGAGCGTGGTGGCGACGCACATACGACTGGCTCCGCGAGTCGCCGACCCGACACCCGTCTACGGGGACGTCGTCGAAGAGGTGCGGACGTTCCTCCTCGAGCGACGAGAGTGGGCCCGCGGGGCCGGTCTCGCCGACGACCAAATCATCCTCGACGCCGGCCTCGATCTCGGAAAGACCGCCGCGCAGTCGCTCACCCTCCTGCGGGCCTCGTCGAGTCTCGCCGCCGAGGGTCCCCTCCTGCTCTCGGCCTCTAATAAGACCTTCCTCGGCGTGATGTTCTCCCTCGAGGTCCTCGATCGACGAGACGCCTCCCTGTCGGCCGCGGCGATCGGTGTCCTCGGGGGGTGTCGGATCCTTCGAGTCCACGACGTCGTCGGGACGGTTCGGGTGCGCGACCTGCTGGCCACCCTCTCGGAGGCGACGTGAGTGTCGTCGTCGTCGGGACCGACGCCACCATGGTCTACGACACCTTGCGTAACGAGGTCGCCGTCGCCCTCGGCGACCTCGACCCGGCCGTCGCCCTGGAGGACTTCTCGGCGGGAGAGTCGAGTGAGGAACCCCTCTGGATTCGTATTCTCGACGCTCTCAACACCCCGCCCTTCCTCGTCGAGCGCCGGGTCGTCGTGGTCCGCGACGCCCAGGCGCTGTCGTCGGAGGGGGCGGAAAGAATCGCCGAGTGGATGAGAGCGGAGGCCCCCGGGGTGATCTTCGTGGCGGCGGTGGTCGGGACGAAGGCGAACCGATTGGTGAAGGCCGCGACTCGCGTGGTCGACGTCAACGTGGGTTCGGGCGTCAAAGTGCGCGCCGCCTTCGTGGAGTCGAAGTTCACCGAGTACGGGCTGAACGCCGACGGGGGCACCCTCGCCCTCGTCACCGAGCGGGTGGGTGACGACGTCGCCCGAGTGGACTCGCTCGCTCGACTGCTTCGCTCGGTCTTCGGAACAGCCCCCCTACAGCGCCAGCACGTGGCGCCCTACGTCGGTGACGCCGGCACCGTACCCCCCTGGGACTTGACCGACGCCCTGGAACGAGGAGACGCCACCGGGGCGATTACCGTGGCGCGCCGGATGCTCGACTCCCGCGACCGGGCCGCTCTCCAGATCATCTCCCAACTCCAGCGCTACGTCCTCAATATCGCGCGGGTTCAGGGGTCGTCGTGGCGCACCCCCGAGGCCGTCGCCCAGGGACTCTCGCTCAACCCGGTCAGTGCCAAAAAGGTGCTCCAGATGGCCGATCGATTGGGCCCCGAGCGCATCGCCGACGCCGTGCACCTGATCGCCCAGGCCGACCTCGACTTAAAGGGCGCCCTCAGTTACGGGAGTCGGGATCTCACGACCGACGTCGACGTGACCGAACTCACGGTCGTCGAGGTGCTGGTCGCTCGATTGGCGCGACTGTGCACCCCACGACGTTAGGGGGACGTTGAACCAGTGGGGCGTCGCGACGAGGTCGCGGCGGAGAACTAGTTCGACTTGAGCGCGTTGATGCGCTTCATCAGGCCGCTCTTGCGGTTGGCGGCCTGGTTCTTGTGGATGACGCCCTTGGTAACGGCGGTGTCGATGCGCTTGACGGCACGCCGCAACGCCTCCTGCTCGGTCTCCGCACCCACGGCGTTGACCGCAGTCTTCACGCGCGTGCGGATCTCCGACTTGACGGCCTTATTGCGCTCGCGGGCCTGCTCATTCTGCCGGTTGCGCTTGATCTGGCTCTTGATGTTGGCCACGGAAACCTCGTTAACTGACTCGACCTAGTCTGGGGCTCGACAAGCCTAGCAGGCCGTTACCGGGTGTGACGAAAGCCCGGTAGCCTTGAGGGACCGTGGTCACCGCTCCAGAACCTCTCGACGTCCGTCGAATCCGTAATTTCTCCATTATCGCCCACGTCGATCACGGGAAGTCCACCCTGTCGGACCGGATCCTCGAGATCACCGGAGCGGTGGACCCGCGTCTCATGAGGGCCCAGTACCTCGACTCGATGGACATCGAACGCGAGCGGGGCATCACCATCAAGGCCCAGAACGTTCGGGTTCACTTCGAGGAGCACATCCTCCAGTTGATCGACACCCCCGGACACGTCGACTTCGGCTACGAGGTCTCTCGTTCCCTCGCGGCCTGCGAGGGGGCGGTGCTCCTCGTCGACGCGAGCCAGGGAATCCAGGCCCAGACTCTGGCCAACTGCTACCAGGCGCTCGAGAACGACCTCGAGATCGTGCCGGTGCTGAACAAGATCGACCTACCGGCGGCCGATCCCGAGCGGTGCATGGAGGAGTTGGACCGGGTTCTCGGGCTACCCCCCGAGTCGGTCCTCGCCATCTCCGCGAAGACCGGTGAGGGCGTTCGAGAGTTACTCCGGGCCATCATCGAGCGGATCCCCGCCCCCTCGGGCGACCCCGAGTTACCCCTACGAGCGCTCGTCTTTGACTCCCACTACGACCAGTACCGGGGGGTCATCTCCTCGATCCGCATCGTCGAGGGGGTGATGCGCGACCACGTCAAGATCAAGATGATGCAGGCCGGGGCGAGCCACGACATCGAAGAGATCGGTATCCGCACCCCCGAGATGCTGCGCGTCTCCCAACTCGGTCCCGGAGAGGTGGGTTACCTCGTCGCGGGCATCAAGGACGTGGGTGGGGCCCGGTCGGGAGAGACCATCACCGAGTCGGCGCGTCCGGCCACCCGAGCCCTCGAGGGCTACCAGGACCCCAAGCCGATGATCTTCTGCGGGATCTACCCGATCGACGGCGACGACCTGCCGGACCTGCGCGACGCCCTCGACAAACTGAAGCTGAACGACGCCTCCATCACCTACGAGCCGGAGAGCTCCCACGCCCTCGGGTTCGGGTTTCGCTGCGGCTTTCTCGGCCTCTTGCACATGGAGATCGTGCGCGAACGCCTCGAACGGGAGTTCAATCTCGACATCATCGCGACCGCCCCGAGCGTCGTCTACCGGGCCTTTCTCTCCGACGGTACCGAAATGCGCGTCGACAACCCGGTGGAACTGCCCGATCCCAGTCGCCTCGACCACATCGACGAGCCGATGCTCTCGATCTCGATCCTGACCCCGTCGGAGTTCCTCGGCACGGTCATGGACCTCTGCCAGTCCCGCCGGGCCGAGATGGTGAAGATGGACTATCTCTCCACCGAGCGAGTGGAGCTGCGCTACCGGATTCCCCTCGCCGAGGTGGTCATCGACTTCTTCGACGCCCTGAAGTCACGCACCAAGGGCTACGCCAGTCTCGACTACGAACCCGCCGAGTACGTCACCTCCAACCTGGTGCGCGTCGATCTTCTGATCAACCACGAGCCCGTCGACGCCTTCTCCACCATCGTGCACCGCTCCAACGCCGACCTCTACGGACGAAAGATGGCCGAACGTCTGAAGGAGTTGATTCCCCGTCAGATGTTCGACGTGCCGATTCAGGCGGCCATCGGGGGTCGAGTGATCGCGCGCGAGACGGTCAAGGCCCGTCGCAAGGACGTCCTCGCGAAGTGCTACGGCGGGGACATCACGAGAAAGCGCAAGCTGCTGGAGAAGCAGAAAGAGGGCAAGAAGCGCATGAAGAACCTGGGCCGCGTCGAGGTTCCCCAGGAGGCCTTCGTCGCCGCTCTGCGCTTGGAAGAGGACTAGCTCCGAGCGCTGGCGCCCGCCGACGTGCTAAACAATGGTATAGCACTCGCACGACTTGGATCCGTCTCTCTCGACTGCGCTGACCCGAGCGCCCTCGGGGAGTTTTGGGCCGCGCTACTGGACGGGGAGATCGCGTTTCGCAGTGAGGACTTCGTGGCGGTACGCCTCGATCACCAGTGGCTGAGCATGGTGCGAATTCCCGAGCATCGCGCTCCTACCTGGCCCGACACTGAGATTCCCCAGCAGATGCACCTCGATCTCGCGGCGGAGGATCTGGACGCGGCCGAGGCCGAGGCGATTCGTCTCGGGGCCCGACTCGCCCCGGTTCAACCCTCGCCAGAACGGTGGCGAGTACTACTCGATCCGGCCGGGCATCCATTCTGTTTCTCTAACCAAATTCCCGAGTAAAGCCGAGTAGGAAAAGGGGGGAGAGCGACGAACTTTCGTGAGAAACACGTGTTCTCACCTCGGCCAGTTGGTGGAGGTTCCAAAGTTGAGAGGCAGTTATCTGGGGCGAGCAGCGATTTAATTTCTCGCTAGTTGTCAGTATTTCTCACTGTTGCGCGGATTCGTGCGGATAAGCCGTGGACGTCATCGTTACCGCGAAAAGACCACCGTTTGCTCGAAATCCATCCGTGAAGCGCCGGGTTCGCGAGAGTCAGAAAAGAGGGTTCGAATAATCCAGGTGTCGAGTGATGCTCGTCGGGCACCTGTCCGATGGAGCCCGTGCGTTGCGAGGTGGTTCGTCAGGATTGCCGTGGAGATCTCATTATTTACCCATTTCATACGATGAGTTGTGTTGGTTTTGACCCATCACACGATGAGTTGTGTTGGTTTTGACTTATGGTCCGTACTGTCGGGTTGTTGCACACAGTTGAAAGTTCTCGATTGCGCTCAACACCCAAGCAGGACCAAAGTTTCAGGAGAATTCAATGCGACCACCTCGTCTCTACACGCTCACGAAATCAGTCGCCGCGGTGGCCATTTCATTAGGCGTTCTCACCAGCGCTTCCGGCGCGTTCGCGGCCCAGAACCACGCCAACGTGGGGAAGCACTCGACCTCGGTGAAGGTCCAAGGAACAGTGGTCAGCAACGATAGTGCTCGTCACACGCTCGTCGTGGCCTTGCCGTCCGGTGCCGTCGTCACCCTTCGATTCCCCGGTGTTCATCACGTCGCCGTGGGATCACACGTGTGGGTGCGCGTGATCAAGTTGGCTGATGGGACGTATCGCGCTTCGGCTCTGCACGTCAACGCTCGCGCCCACGTCGTCCACCTGCACGCGACCGTAGTCGCCAAGAGCGGCGGTTCGGTGGAACTGTCTAGCGGCGGCAGCGTCTTCACCGTGGCCCACGACACCAACACCCATATCCAGGTAGGTGACGTAGTGAACGTTCAGGCGACTGTCCAGGGTGGTTCACTCGATGAAACGTCGATGCAGGACGTAGGCACCAGTGGCCTCATTGGACTCGCGGGCACCTTGAGTGCCGTATCGGCCACTTCCATCACGTTGAATGTGAATGATGGTGCGACGACGACCGTCGCCATCCCGGCGAGCCTGACGCTGCCGTCGACGATCGCCACGGGTGACCAAGTGGAACTGTTGGTCGACTACAGCAATCAGACATTCACTCTCGTGACCATTGTCAACGACCAAGCGGCCGCCAACAATGCGTCGAGCGGCGTCAATGGGTCGGACCAGAATCAGAATTCGTCAGTTGAGATCGAAGGACTGGTCACTGCCTTTGGCGCTACGACATTGACCGTCCAACCGGGTGAGGGTGCGGCGGCTATCGACGTGACGATTCCGACCACCATCACCGTGGCGCCCCTCACGGTGGGCGACCGGGTCCACGTTGTGGCCAACATGGTGGGGGGAGTACTGACGCTCGAGAGCTTGAACGTCCAGGGCTCCGAGGGCAGTCAGGGCTCGTCCATGACGACCGAGGCTGAAGGTTCCGTAGAGTCGGTGAACTCCGGACTGCTCGTCGTGCAACCATCCGACCAAGGTGCACCGGTCAGTTTCGTCGTGCCGAGCACGCTTGATGTATCCACGATCGCCGTTGGCGA
>VFSW01006823.1_pt1 | contig 16706 bp, 17 predicted proteins | sample 5358111 | NCBI WGS metagenome assembly VFSW01 (sample SAMN11554181, study PRJNA540505) | mine drainage metagenome | isolation source: sediment from site ElyBrook_90M | place: USA: Ely Copper Mine, Vershire, VT | collected 2017
GCCCTTGCCTACCTCGTCCCCCAAGGCTGGCGCCAAGGGGCCGAATTTGTCTGGTTGGAACGGGCCGCCCGGGCGCCTGCGTTCTCTCCCGAGAAAGTCGCGTTGCTCCGCCGGGCCTTTGCTGTGGAGCCCGCCGACAGCGAGACCGCCTATGCCATCGGCGAATCGCTGCGCCACCAAAGCCAGGAAGGCGGAGAAATCTACCAGGACCAGCCCGGAATGGATTATCGAAAACTCGCCGAGGAGGCTATGGTGTGGTTTCAACGCGGCATGACTCTCAATCGCTGGGATTGTCGCAATTTCAGCGGATACGGCTGGTGCCTGGATTGGCTCGACCGCCAGGCTGAATCCGCTGCTTATTTTGACCGCGCTGAGGCCCTGGACCCCAACAATTATTTTAACCTGAATAACATTGGGCTGCATTACATCCAGACCGGCGATTTCGCGGCCGCCAAGCCTTGGTTCGAGCGTTCGCTTCGATTGGAATGGCAGGACAACCCTATCGCCCAAAGCTACTTGGCTGTCGTTAATACACGAATGTTGGAAGCGGCTACCAACGATTTGAGCGCTCGGCTGATTTTTCCACCCGAATGACGAGCTCCGGCACGGAATTTGCCCTTTGCAGGCTGATTTTGGCCCGGTTTTGGGTGAAACCACCTGGCCGAAAAAAGATCAAATTTTTTTTCATTATTCGTTGACAACCCTCGGAGAGCGCTTAGACTGCCGTCAAACAGATGTAGAAACTTTATGCAGGAGAAATTATGAAATATACTAGAACCTTCTTTACCAATCTCCTCGCTGGCGCAGTCGCGATGGCGATGGTCTCCTCTTTGGCTGCTCAAACAGTCACCGAGGGCTCCGCGACGGTTGTGCGCGTTAAAGGACAGGCCCGTTATACCCTGGGCAACAACATGTGGCAGCCCCTGAGAGTCGGCCAGGTGCTCAAACCCGGCTCGATTGTTCAGACCAGCACCGAACAGGGGTCCTACGTTGATCTCGTCCTCGGTAAGGGTGCGGGTCCGGTTCCCCAAGCCGCCGTGTATCGGCCTTACGTTCCTAACTCGATGTCCACTTCGATGGCTTATCAACCGGGGGCCGAGCAGAATGTTGTCCGGATTTGGGAAAACTCCGCCCTGGGAATTGACAGGCTGACCACCACCGAAACGGGCGCCGCCCCGGTGACCGACACCCAGTTGGATCTCAAGACTGGCCGGATTTCGGGCAGCGTTAAAAAAATGTCCGCCGCTTCTAAGTACGAGATCAAGCTCCCGAACGGCGTCGCCGGAATTCGAGGCACCGTGTATGACATTCTTGCCGAAGGCGTTGTGAAGGTCCGCGTGGGCTCCGTGGTGCTGGCGTGGGTGGATCCCAAGACCGGCAACGTCGTTACCCAGGTTATTAGCGGTGGCCAATCGTATGATGCGCGCACCGGCCAGGTCACGCCGATCTCTCCGGCGGAAATGAACGCCCTGAGCACGCTGAGCTATGCGTTGGTCGTTGCCCAGAGCGTGCAGCCTGTTGTGAACATGGCCTCTGATATGACTATTGTTCTGGTCTCTCCCGTCGGCGGCTCTCCCTCGGTTGGCACGGCGCCCACGGTGCCTCTGCCGCCCCCAATCCTGGGAGCTCGCGCCCACTAAGCGCTTCTACATCTTTTCAAAACCAGAGCAGCCTTGTGTTGCTCTGGTTTTTTTGTTTAGTGTTCTTCGGTGAAGCTCAAGCCGTCCAAGCGCGTGCCCGTGTTGGTCGCTTGCGGCGTCATCGCAGTCGTGGTTTTGCTCCGCTGTCTGAACCTGGCCCTGCTCGAACGGATGGAACGGATAACTTACGACATGCGTGTGCGGGCCGCCTTGCGTTTGCCTTCTCAGGTTGACACCAATCTCGGTTTTGTCTTCATCGATGAGCACAGGGTCAAGCGCGTAGCCGACGGGTCGCTCGGCTTCCGGTTTGGCCTTTATTGGCCACGACAGGTGTATGGCCGGGTCGTGCAAGAATTGGCTTATCAAGGCGCAGACGCCGTCGCCTTCGACATCATCTTCGGCGAGCTTCGGCCAGACCATGCCCAAGTCGCAATGAGGGAAGGCGGGTTCATGGAGTCCGATGACTTTTTTGCCATGCAAATGCGGCGCTCGGGAAACGTCGTCATCGCTCAAACCCCGCAGGTGACCCCGCCCGACCTCTTTCTCACCAACGCGTTTGCGGCCGGGGATATCGGCGCGGACAAGGATTCGGACGGCATTCTGCGCCGCGCTCCGGCTTTCAGGGAATATCGCCGTTGGCATCCTGCCTTCCGCCAAATGGAGGCGGACCCTGATTATGGAGTGGACCTTCACGAGTTCCGGATGGAGCCCCACCGGTTGGTTTTAATCCGGCACGGCGTGGAGAACATCAACATTCCTCTGGATGCCGTTGGGTATTTCGACCTGGCGGACTTCTGGGGAGGGAAACTGCCGCCCGGTATCGCCCCGAAAGCCAAGCCGTTCACGGTGCGGCGCGTATGGCATATGGGTCTAGTGCTCGCCGCGCGCGCTCTGAAGCTGGACCTCGCCAAAGCGGAGGTGGACCTGCCTCACGGCCGCATCACGCTTCGCCGACCCCGAGGCCTTCAACGGGTCATTCCGGTTGATTCAAAGGGTTATTTCTATATTGATTGGTCGCTTCCGGATAGCCATCCCTTGCTGACCAAGCAACCCATTGAAGAGCTGCTCGCTCAATATCGCCGGCGCCTGCACGGAGATACGAACGACCTCGTCAATTTGTGGCGAAACAAGCTGGCCCTGGTCGCTTCGAGTGGAGTTGTCGGCAATAACCTGACCGACCGCGGCGCCACTCCATTGGCCGATGACACGCTGCTGGCCAGCGAGCATTGGAACGTTGCTAACTCGCTGCTCACCGGCCGGTTTGTGCAACGCGCGTCTTTGCCGATGGACATCGGAAGCATTGTGGTGTTGGGGGCTATTTCCGCAATCGCCACCTGGCGGTTACGGGTGCTGGTTGCCACCCTGCTCGTCCTGGGCCTGATCGGCGCCTACGTGGCGCTGGCGTTCGCTGTCTATTTCCAAAGCCGGTACTGGCTGCCACTGGTTTTGCCCCTGGGTGGCGCTGTGCTGGTCATGCATATTTGCGTGGTCACCTGGCGTGTGGTCTTCGAACAGGCCGAGCAACGTCGTGTCCGCTCGTTCTTCTCCACGTTGGTTTCTCCCAAAATTGTTCAGGAACTTCTCCGTTCTGAGACGCTCTCGCTGGGCGGGGCGCGCCGGGAGATTACGATCTTGTTTGCCGACGTGCGCGGCTTCACCGAGTTGACCGATGCCAGCCAGGAAAGGGTTGCCGAGCAGGTGAAACAACAGCGGTTGACCGGTGCTGCGGCCGAAACCTGTTTTGACGCGCAGGCGCGGGAGACGCTGGCCACTATCAACCTGTATCTTGGGTTGGTGGCCGACACCATCATCCAACATGATGGCACGCTGGATAAGTTCATTGGGGATTGTGTGATGGCGTTCTGGGGGGCGCCGACGGCGAATGCCTCGCATGCGGTGGCTTGTGTTCGAGCGGCTATCGCCGCTCAGCGGGCGATCTACGATCTCAACCGCCAGCGCGCCGCGGAGAATCAGCACCGCGAGGCGGAAAATAAGGAGCGATTGGCCGCCGGGCTTAGCCCTGAACCTTTGCTGCCGCTTCTCTTCCTGGGCACCGGGATAAATACCGGCTCGGCCACTGTCGGCATTATGGGAGCCGGCGCCCAGGCTGGAGTGCGCCAGGGGAATTATACCGTGTTCGGCCGTGACGTGAACTTGGCCAGCCGTCTCGAAGGGGCTTCCGGTCGAGGGCGTATCTTCATCAGCCAATCGACCTTTGAACATCTCCGCAATCGGGAGCCTGCGCTGGCGGCCGCTTGCGTCTGCTTGCCTCCGATTCAGGTCAAGGGCTTCCGCACACCCATCCAGGCCTATGAAGTCCCCTGGCGTGGCGCCGATGCCCCGACTCTCGAAGTTGAATTCGGCGTGGCCCCTGCGTCCGACACTTCCACGTATTTTAAGCGCAGCCAGGCTCCAAACCCCAATTTGGCAGAGAGTCCCATCATTCCTGGCGAGAGCCAGTAAGACACTGCGGGCTTTGCGGGTTACTCTTCGACCAGGGCTGTGGACAGGTGTGGCGCCGACGTCCCACCCCAGACTCGGGGCGCGGCAACGAGAGTCTCGAACAGACACACGTTGCCAAGATCATTGCCAAACCCTTTCTTTTCGCGTGGTTCGGGGTCTCCAAAAATGTCTTAAGCAAGGATTTGGGAGGATAATTCCGGTTTGTCGTCCTTCATGGCGGCTGATACAGTCCCGCCCATGCGTACGGTTGTTTATCCGGGCAGCTTTGACCCCCTCACTAACGGCCACCTGGATGTTATCCAGCGGGCGACGAAGCTATTTGACCGCGTCATCGTCGCTGTCGCCCGTAACGAGAGCAAGCACCCGCTTTTCAGCCTTGAAGAGCGGGTGCAGATGGTTGAGCGCGCTGTCCAGCACCTGCCCCATGTGCAGGCGGATTCCTTCGAGGGTCTGCTCATGGACTACGTAGAAAGTCGTAATGCGCAAGCCGTTGTCCGCGGCCTGCGCGCCGTGTCCGACTTTGAATTTGAATTCCAACTGGCCCTGATGAATCGTAAGTTAAACGAGCGAATTGAAACCATCTTCATGATGCCAAAGGACACCTACACCTTCCTCAGTTCACGTATCGTGAAGGAAATCGCCAGCTTGGGCGGGGATGTGAGCCCGTTCGTGCCCGCGCATGTGAGGACGGCGCTGGCTGGCAAGCTCAGCGCTCCGGCCGTATAAAGGAGTTGTTTATGTCATTGAGCGTCAATCTGCGTCACTTAGAAGCCCAAAACGCTCCTTTGGAAGGGGCCTTGCCGGCTTCCGAGCTCGACATCGAGACCCGCGACGACATCATCCAATTGGGGGCGCCCCTCAAATACAACCTGGAGGTTCAAAAGCTGGAAAACGCCCTGCTCGTCCGGGGTTGTCTTCATTTGACTCTGCAATGTCGCTGTGTCCGGTGCCTCAAGCCCCTTGATTTCGAGTTGCGATTGGACCCCTGGACGCTCCATCTGCCCTTGGAAGGGGAGGATGCAGCCGTTATCAGCAATGATTGCGTGGACTTGACGCCGTATGTCCGGGAAGATATCCTTCTCGAGTTTCCGCAACATCCGTTGTGTAAACCGGAATGTGGCGGCTTGCCGAAAACGAACATTGGCAAGTCCAAGAACACCAGCGGCGGTCCAGCTCGATTGCCTGCCTGGGATGAGTTAAACAAACTGAAATTCTAAGCTTTAGAACAATTGATTTTATGGGTGTCCCTAAGCGTAAACCGTCCCACAGCCGCCAGCGCATGCGTCGCGCATACAACAGCGTACTCAAACTGCCTCAACTCAGCACCTGCCCCCAGTGTGCGGCGCCCTATGTGCCCCATCGTGTTTGCCCCGCCTGCGGCTATTACAAAGGCCGCCAGGTGCTGACGGTTACCGCCGGCCTCTGAGCCGGCAGCGCGGGACAATGCCCCCGCTGGGCCCTTTTTATGAGGATTGCAGTGGATGTCATGGGTGGCGACCATGGATGCGGTGTCGTCATCGAAGGCGCCATGCGGGCTATTCAGGCCGACAAGCGCATCACCGCGCTCTTTCTCGTCGGCAATAAGTCCGAGATCCATGCCGCCTTGCCGCGTGGCGGGTTCCGTGACCACCGCGTCCGTGTAGTCCATGCCTCGGAAGTCCTCACCATGGAGGACAAGCCTGCCGCCGCCATCCGTCGAAAAAAGGATTGCTCCATCGTCCGCGCCATTGAACTCGTCCACGATCACAAAGCCGATGCGGTCGTCTCTCCCGGCAATACCGGCGGGATTTTCGCCGCCGCCACCTTCCGCCTGGGCCGCATCCCGGGGGTGGACCGTGGCGGGATCGCAACGATCATCCCCACCCCGGACCACCACTTTGTGCTGCTCGATTCGGGCGCAAACATTGAATGCAAGCCCATCCACCTGGCTCATTACGCCGTCATGGGCAGCATTTATTCGCGCGAGATCCTGGGCTGCAAGAACCCGCGGGTGGGCATTCTGAGCGTGGGCACCGAGGACAGCAAAGGCAACGAGCTGACCCTAGAGGCTTTCAGACTTTGTCGGCGACTGGAATTGAATTTCCTGGGTAATGTCGAAGGCCACGACCTCTTTAAGAACCACGTCGATGTCGTCGTCTGCGATGGATTCGTGGGCAACATCGTTTTGAAAACCATCGAGAGCCTCGCGCTGGCGATGTTTTCCATGCTCAAACGCGAATTGACCGCTAATCCGCAGCGTCAGTTGGGGGCCTTGCTCGCGAAAAATGCCTTCCGCGCGATTCGCAGGCGCATGGACCCCGAAGTTCATGGCGGAGCGCCGCTGCTGGGTTTTAATGGCGCGGTGCACAAGGCCCACGGTTCGGCTCGCGAACGGGCCATCGCCAGCGCCATCCGGGTCAGCACAGAAAACCTTCAACACCAGGTCAATCAGCTCATTGCGCAAGAAATTGCCCTCGCCAATGAACGCTTAGGCCTGACCGAAGCGTCCCACGCGGCGCTCGCAAACTGAGCGGCGCGATGTTCCTGTGTCGTTCAACCGGCGCACCGGGTGCTAACCTGTTTTCCCTGTCCTCATGCAACCTTAAACCGCAACTCCCCCTTAACCCTTGAGCCCTTCATCCGCAGTTAAATTCAAAAACCCACGGGCGCGATTCGGTTTCCAGGGCCGCACCTGCTCCATCGCCGGCGTCGGGTCTTATGTCCCCGCTAAGATCCTCACCAATGCTGATCTCGAAAAAATGGTCCAGACGTCCGACGAGTGGATTACCACACGCACCGGAATCAAAGAGCGCCACCTTGCCGCGGACGATGAGTTCACCTCGGATCTGGGCGCCAAGGCCGCGTTGCGCGCCATGGCTCAGGCTGGAGTGACTGCCGAGCAGGTGGACCTCATTGTGGTCGCTACCATCACGCCGGATATGCCTTTCCCTTCGACGGCGGCCTTGGTTCAGCGCAAGATCGGCGCCCACCGCGCCGCCGCTTTCGATCTGGAAGCGGCCTGCGCCGGTTTTATCTATGCGCTGGAGGTTGCTCAACAGTTCATCATGTCGCGCACGTATGACACCGTGCTGGTGATTGGGGCGGAAAAGCTTTCGTCGATTGTGGATTGGCAGGACCGCAATACCTGCGTGCTGTTTGGCGATGGAGCCGGAGCCGCCGTGCTGCGCAATCGTCCGAATGCCCACGGCCTGCTCACTGCCGTGATGGGAGCCGACGGCAGCAAAGCGGATTTACTTTTCATGGCCGGCGGGGGCAGCCGTTGCCCCGCTAGCGCGGACTCCGTCGCCAACCGCATGCATTACCTGCGCATGGAAGGGAAGGAGACCTTCAAATGCGCCGTCCAGGCGATGCATACCGCGGCAAAGGAGGCGCTCCGCCGCTGTGAGATCGACATTTCACGCATCAAACTTATCATTCCCCATCAGGCTAACCGCCGGATCATTGATGCGGTCGGCGACCGCTTGGGCGCCAAGCCTGAGCAACTTTTCATTAATCTGCATAAATATGGCAACACCTCCGCTGCTTCAGTAGCCATCGCGCTGGATGAAGCGGTGCAAAGTGGGAAAGTGCAGACCGGAGACTTGCTGTTGCTGGTCGTTTTTGGCGCCGGCCTGACCTGGGGCGCCGCAGTCATTGAATGGTAAACGAGCGCTGCCTTTGCCGGGCTTGCCTTCACGCCAGCCCGACCCACCAGACCAAAAGCGCTGCCAAAACTCCAATCCCGACAGCCCACCAAAACCAGTGCAGACCGCTTGGCACCGGGCCTTTCTGGCCAAATTCACGGCGGACATATTCCTCGTAATCGAAGTCCGCCTCCGGCAAGTCCAGCCCTCCCGAATGCGCAGCCTCTGACCACCCAGTCTCATCGTCCGAGCCGCACTAGGGGCAGCATTTCGCTTTCGGGGAAACCGCGGCGCCACAATTGGGGAAAATCATAAATTACGGCGTGGAGCTACCCGCGCAAACGAGTTGGAGCCGCGGATCGAGCCTCAAGCGTGTTTTCCCTGCCCGTTAGCCGACACCGGCATACTCCTCGTCCACCTTCAGGTTCACTCCCATGAGAATATAGTCGTGCGAGATCGCTTGCATGTCTTTTACGTAATCCTCAAGCCGCACCAGGTTGCTGAACCCGAGCAGGGCAAACATCTTGATGGCCGCCTCCTGTTCGCCGATGAATTCGGCTTCGACTTTCTCCAGGCCGAGGCTCCGCCCTAAACTGACAATCTACGACACGAGGGCCCGCGCCAGCCCGCGCCCACGGTACTGGGGCAGCACCAGAACGCTCACTCGGCCAATGTGGCGCTTCCAGCCACCCAGGTTCTGGTGCAGCGTTGCCGCACCCACAACCTTGCCATCCATCAGCGCCAGCAACGGCAGGTTTCTCCCAAGGTCAATCGTAGCGCACCACTCCTGAATTACCGCCGCGTCGGTCACCCGGTGTTTGATGAACATGCGCTCCGAATCCGGCACCCCCAGAAAGAACCGGTGGAATTCCTTTTCGTCCTCTTTCCTCAAGGGCCGCAACTCGCAACGCGAATTACCCTTGAGGGTAATCTCCTTCGGATATTGCTGTAATTCGAACTCCAGGGACATTGGACTTCTTTTCGTGAAACATAACCGTTTCACACTTGAGGTCAAGCCGGCCATGGCCATCTCCCAGGCTCCCTTAAGCTCAGGTTTACACCTTCGACAATCCACCTTATCCTTCTTTTCTTGTGACCGTTCAAAGCAAAACGCGCGTCGTGGTCGGGATGAGCGGAGGAGTCGATTCCTCCGCCACCGCGGCGCTGTTGCTCGAACAAGGCTATGACGTCGTGGGGATCACGCTCAAGCTCTGGCCGCAGGACTGCGTTGCCCGGGCCGAGGACAAGTGCTGCGGCCCGCAGGCTGTGACGGACGCCCGGTCGGTCTGCCATAAGCTCGGCATCCCCTATTACCTCATCGACGAGGCCGGCGAGTTTCAAAACCGCGTCATTCAATACTTCGCCGACGAATACAAGGCGGGCCGCACCCCAAACCCGTGCGTCATGTGCAACCAGACTCTGAAGTTCGGCCGCTTGCTCAGCCGGGCGGACCAGCTCGGCGCCCATTTCATTGCTACCGGTCACTTCGCGCGCGTGGAGAAAAGCCAGGATGGCTCCCGTACCCTGCTCAGGCGCGGACGCGACCCGCGGAAGGATCAGAGCTATTTCCTTTTCTCCCTTCAGCAGCATCAGCTCGCCCGTGCGATGTTTCCGTTGGGAAACAAGACCAAGGACGATACACGCGAGGTGGCGCGCCATTGCCAGCTCAAAACGGCGGACAAAGAGGAGAGCATGGAGATATGTTTTGTGCCGGATAACGACTACGGCAAGTTTCTCCTGGCAGCAAAGCTCGCGGATAAACACCCGGGCGAGATCGTGGATGTTCAAGGCCGTGTCTTGGGCCGTCATGAAGGCATCGAGTTTTACACCATTGGCCAGCGCAAGGGCCTGGGCCTCTCCTCGGCTAAACCACTTTACGTCCTCGAGTTGGACCCCGCGGCCAATCGCGTCGTCGTCGGCGAGGATTCGGCTCTCGATCGTGACGAATTTGTCGCGGAGCGCTGCAACTGGATTCCTTTCGATTCTCCTGTCGAGAGGTTCGAGGCGACCGTTAAAATCCGCTATAATCATCCCGGCACCCCGGCCACGGTTACTCCTTTGCCCGGGGGCAGGGTTTCCGTGAAGCTGGGCCTCCCGCAGCGCGCCATCACTCCGGGACAGGCCGCGGTTTTTTATCAGCAGGACTTGGGGCTCGGCGGCGGCTGGATCACCCGTAGCTGACCTCCGCGCGACAAACTTTCCGGAATTTCCTTGCGCCGCTCCCTTCGGCTGCTACAGTCCGGTTACCTTTTTCCACCCCTGCGGTGGATTTTTGCTTTTAAATCGAAACCATTGTGAAGATTTTTAGCGGCACCTCCAACCAACCCCTGGCCGAGGCCATCTGTGCCTATATCGGCATCGACCTGGGGAAATCCACCATTAAGCCGTTCCCGGACGGCGAGACATTTGTCAAAATCGAGGAGAACGTCCGCGGGGAAGATGTATTCCTGGTCCAGTCCACCAGCCCGCCAACCAACCATCACCTGGTGGAGATGTTCATCATGATCGACGCGTTGCGGCGGGCGAGCGCGGCCCGAATCACGGCGGTGTTGCCCTTTTACGGTTACGCCCGCCAGGACCGCAAAGACCAGCCGCGTGTTCCGATCACCGCCAAGCTCATCGCCAATTTGCTGGTCGCCGCTGGCGCCAATCGGATCCTGACGATGGACCTGCACGCCCAGCAGATTCAAGGTTTCTTCGATATCCCGGTGGACCACCTCTATGCTGCCCCGGTCATGTACGAGTACCTCAAAAAGAAGAAACTGGAGGATTTGGTGATTGTGAGCCCAGACGTGGGCGGCCTGAAAATGGCTTACGCCTACTCCCAGGTGCTGGGCGGCGGTTTGGCGATTGTCGCCAAACGCCGAAAAAGCGCCCATGAGGTGGAATCGATGGCATTGATTGGGGAAACGCGCGGGAGGTACGCCCTGTTGGTATATGATTTGACCGAAACCGCCGGAACCCTGACGCAAGCCGCCAATCTCATCAAGAAAAAGGGCGCCCGGAAGATACTCGCCTGCGTTTCGCATGCCGTTTTGAACGAAGTGGGCATCGAAAGATTGCGAAAATCGGCTATTGACGAACTGGTGACAACTGATACTGTCCTTCGCCCTGCGATTAGCGTAGTAAAAGTCACCACGCTGTCGGTCGCGGGCCTTTTGGGCGAAGCCATCAAGCGAATCCATAGTAATTCGTCGGTGACTTCGTTATTTGAATTTAAAGGCGGACGCACGAGTTAACGCGCGCGTCTCAACCAGTTTTTTAGAAATGAAATCAGTACCATTGAACGCATTCCCGCGCGCGCTGGCACGCCGTGCCGGGGCAAAAAAGCTTCGCTCTGAAGGCCGCATCCCTGCGGTTATCTATGGCCGACAGAACCCGGCCCAAAACCTGGAGGTCAAATCCAAGGAAATGGAGGATCTTATCCACCATTCCGTCTCGGAGAACCTCCTGGTGGACTTGGCCGTCAAGGATGACGCGCGGCCCAAGCGCCTCGCCTTGGTCCAGGAAGTGCAGCACCACCCCCTCAGCGGGAAAGTGCTCCACGTCGATTTTCACGAAATTGCTGAAAACGAACGGGTTACGGTCCTGGTGCCGGTCGAAACCGTCGGCGAAGCGGTCGGGGTCAAGACAGACGGCGGCGTCCTCGAACACGTGCTGTTCAGCATCAAAGCTCGAGGCTTGGCCAAGGATTTGCCCGAAGTGATCACCGTGGATGTCAGCCATCTCAAGATCGGAGAAGCAATCCACTTAGGTGAAATCAAAATCCCGGCCGGGGTCGAACTCATCGGGGACAAACAGATCCCCGTGATTGCGGTTGCGGCCCCGCGCACGGAAGAAGAAGAAGCAGCGGAGGCGGCGGAAGCTGCGACTGCGCCAGGCGAGGTCGAGATGATCAAGGAAAAGAAGGAAGAGGGCGAAGAGGGCGCGCCCGCGGCCAAAGGTGCGGAGAAACCCGGGGCCAAGGGTGGTGCGGAAAAAGCCCCGGCCAAAGGTGCCGAGAAAGCCGCTCCTTCCGGCGAAAAGAAACCCGCTCCCGCTGCCGAGAAAAAGGCTCCGGCCAAGAAATAACCCGGTTCGGCGGCTCTGCCCCGCCCGCGCGTGGAGAACCTTTATCTCATCGTGGGGTTGGGCAATCCCGGAACGGAATACGCCCGGACCCGGCACAATGTCGGTTTCATGGTGGTCGAGCGATTGGCGGAGCGCTGGCGCGCCGGTTGGGCCTACGAAAAAAAATTCAACGCGAGGCTCGCCCGTACGGAAGTCGGCCAGCGACGGGTGATTTTGTGTGAGCCGCAGACGTACATGAACTCCAGCGGAGAGGCCGCCGGGCCGGTGAAGGACTTTTTTCGGGTGGCGTTGACGCGAGTGCTGGTCGTCGTGGACGATGCGGATTTGCCCCTGGGGCACATTCGGTTGCGGCCAGGCGGCAGCAGCGGCGGCCACCACGGGCTCGAATCCGTCGAGCGGCATTTCGGCTCGCGCGAGTATCCCCGGTTGCGGCTCGGCATCGGTCGGCTGACTGGGGCCCGGGAAATCACTGGGCACGTGCTTGGCCGATTTGGATCGACGGAAGGGCCGCTCGTGGATAAGGTTTTAAATGTGGCAGCCGACCAGGCCCAGGCCTGGCTGGATGCTGGAATACAAAAGGCAATGAGTCAGTTTAACGGGGTCATCCCTGATCCCGCGAATGAAAGAGAAGCGCAGTGAAACGATACGAAGGCTTGTTCATACTGGATACGGCGGGTAAAGAAGAAACCATCAAAGACACCATTGACAAAGTGTCTGCTGACATTACCGCTGCCGGGGGTAAAGTTGAAACGGTCCAGAAAATGGACAAACACAGTTTCTCCCGCGTTGCTAACAAACAGCACACCGCCGGGTTTTACGTCAATATCATCTTTGAGCTCGAGCCCTCGGCTCTCGAGGAGCTAAAGCACCGCTTTACTATGAACGGCGAGGTCTTCCGTGTCATGTTTTCAAATGCCCCGGCGCCAAAGCCGGTGACGACCTAAATCAAGAAATCAAAGGAACCCTATGGCTAACTTCAACAAAGTCATTCTTGCCGGTAACCTGACCCGCGACCCTGAGTTGCGCTATACTCCCAAAGGCACCGCCATTGCCCGCATCGGCCTGGCGATCAATCGTTCCTGGAAAAACGAGGCCGGCGAGACTCAGACCGAGGTGACCTTCGTTGACGTGGATGCCTTTGGCCGTCAGGCCGAAGTCATCGGCCAATACATGAAGAAGGGCCGGCCCTTTCTTGTGGAAGGCCGGCTCAAACTCGATCAGTGGGAAGACAAAAACACGCATCAGAAGCAAAGCAAACTGAAAGTCGTGCTCGAAAGCTTCTCCTTTATCGATTCCAAGGGACCTGACGGCGCTCCCGGAGAGCCGGCGCGCTCCCGTCCCTCGGCCCCCGCTGCCGTTGCCAGCCCGGCGTCGGAACCCGCCGCGGCCGAAGCCCCCGCTCCCGAAGAAGACGACGTGCCATTTTAATGAGTTGGCGCGTGAGAGGCATTGCTCCCGGCCATGTCGGACAGCCACTCCATTTCGCTCGCAGCGAACAGTGAATTCTCGCAGGAGCCGAATTCGGAGTTCAAGCCGAACTGTCCGGAGTTGGAAAACCTGCTGACAGAGGTCAACGCGCTGGCACACCGTCTCAGCCAGCTGGGGCGCGGCGATGCTTCAACCATTTTGCCGTTCGCCGCGCATCAAGTCCTGCAAGCCCTGGACCGCAACGGTCCCCAGAGCGTTCCTGCGCTGGCCAGGCTACGTTCCACTTCGCGACAGAACCTCCAGATTCTTGTGGACCGGCTCACAAAGCACGGCTGCGTGACATCGACAAGCAATCCGGCTCACAAAAGTTCTCCGCTGTTTGATCTCACCGCTAAGGGCCGGGCGATGCTCGATGCCGGCAAGGCCGAGTACTCCGGGTTGCTGGAGGCCCTGGCCGGGAATGGGTCTAAAGGTCGATTCAGGGAGGCAGCGGAGATTCTTCGCAAGCTGCGCCTTTCCATCCCGCCGCGCCAGCCGAGAAGCGGCGCAACGGTGTTTCTCCAGCAGGGGCATGGTTCCGCGTCGCAGCGACCGAGCACCGCGGAGGCGGTGCCACCGCAGACCGAAACCGAATTTCCGGTCAGCCTGCTTTAGCTGCATACGCTCCGTCGGGCGTCTCGCCGGGTTAAGCATTCCGCTTGTCAACTCGGACGCGCCCGGAGATGCTGTCTTTTCCTTATGGCAAAGAAAGCGCTGATCACGGGGATTACGGGCCAGGATGGCTCGTATTTGGCCGAACTGCTGCTGGCGAAGGGCTACGAAGTCCACGGCATTGTGCGCCGCTCCAGCTCGTTTAACCGCGGACGCCTTGACCCGATTTATTCCGACCCGCAGCTCGAGACCACGCGGCTTTTCCTGCACTATGGCGATTTGACCGAGGGCAGCTCGCTGGTCCGGCTGCTGGCCAGACTGGATCCGGAGGAAATCTACAATCTCGGCGCGCAAAGCCATGTGCGCGTCAGCTTTGATAATCCCGAATATTCGACGGACGTCAATGCCACCGGCACGGTCAGACTCCTGGAGGCGATTCGCGAATCCGGCATCAAACCGCGATTTTACCAGGCCTCGTCGAGCGAGATGTTCGGCAAAGTGGCGGAGGTGCCCCAAACGGAGAAAACGCCCTTTCACCCGCGCAGCCCGTATGCGGCGTCGAAGGTCTATGCCTATTGGATCACGGTGAATTACCGCGAGGCTTACGGCCTGCACGCGACCAACGGGATTCTTTTCAACCACGAATCGCCCCGGCGCGGCGAGTCGTTCGTGACGCGTAAAATCACCCGGGCGGTCGCTCACATTTTGGCCGGGCTGCAAGACAAACTCTATCTGGGCAACCTGGATTCTAAAAGAGATTGGGGCTACGCCAAGGAGTACGTCGAAGCCATGTGGCTGATGCTGCAGCAGGACAAACCGGATGACTACGTGATTGCCACGGGCGAGACGCATTCCGTTCGGGACTTTCTGGAGGCCGCCTTTAGCCACGTCGGCCTGGACTGGAACAAATACGTCGCGATGGACGAAAGATACCTGCGCCCCTCCGAGGTGGACCTACTTTTGGGCGACGGCGCCAAGGCCAAGCGTCAGTTGGGGTGGGAACCCAAGACGAAGTTTAAAGACCTGGTAAAGCTGATGGTCGATGCGGATATCAAGCTGCTCAAGGACCACCAGGAAGGGCGGATCAAAGTAACGAGTTAATCACGGGCACTGCCCAGCCCGCTTACCCTTCCCCTACTTTTTCTTTCTCGCGTTTCAGACCGGAACCGGGCCGTTTTGCCTCTTCCTTAGGCTGCTCGGCCTGCTCCCTCCGCTTTCCGAAAGCCAGAACCCCCACCAGCCCGAAGCCCAAAATGGCGCCAGCCACGCTGACATAGAGTGCCCCAACCGGCGGCTCGAAGCGAAATTCGACCCGGTGCTGCCCGGGCGCCAACTGGACGCCGCGCATGATATAGTTGCAGCGCAGCAGCGGCTGCCTTTTGCCATCCACCAGGACACGCCAGTTTGGGTCAAACCGGTCGTTCAACAGCAGGACCCCGGCTGCGGGCGCTTCGGCTTGAAGGACAATGTCTTTGGGCGCGTAGCTGACGAAGTTAACGCTGCCGCCGTTGGTCGCGGTCGTTGAGGAGGGAATCGGCGTATCCACCAGAACGGTCTGTTCCGGATCGAACGGCTGGCTTCCAAGTTCCTTTAAGGTTGCCGAGTCGTTAGTGCTGACCTGCCAATGCGTATAAATCTTCGCCCGCGGCAGCGCCCCGGTGTAATCGAACAGGGCAAAGGGACCATCCGGCGTAATCGCTGCGGTAAGTTCGTTGAGCTTTTGATGAAACTCGGTAACTCCGGGCCTCAGGCCGATGTTGAATCGAGCCAGGATGCGGAAGCTGTGATGTTCCGGGTCCAGTTGGCGGTACATCTGGTCCAGATACCCGGCGGGGCCGAGCAAATAATTTGTATTGGTAAGCTGCCACCGCCGCGAGATGCGAAAGACCATGTTTGTGGTTGCGTTAAAGCGCAACGCGTCTTCAAACGCCACGAGGTCTTCAGGCGCGCGGGACATTTGCACCACGTCCAGCGATTGGATGTTGTAATACTGAAACTGGTTTTGGGCCCACTGAATGCTGTAAAGTTCACCCAGCAACGCGGTCAATTGCTGCGGCCCGGGGAAAGGCAGAATGGCCACCCGGTGCTCGTAGGGCTGCTCGCGCATCAAATCGATGACAGGATTCGTCGCGTTCTCCGCCTTATAATCGACAAAAATAATCCAGGGCAGGTTCGCGCGCCCGAGATCCACGATTAAAAACAGTCCCAGCAGGACCCCCGCCCACTTGGCCTTCGGCCCGGCAAACCGGCCGCTCAAGGATGCTGTGAACAGCAGGATCGCCCCCGCGAAAAACAGAAGGAACCAGCCCACCTGGCCGATGCTAAACCGGGCGATATCCGGCGCGAGGTTGGCCGGGAACTGCACGGACTGCAGGTAGTTTTCCAAATCTGTACGGTGGCCCGCGTAAATGATCCACCCGACAACGCAACCGGCGAAAGCGATGCCGCAGCCGGCCAGCCAGCCCTTGTCAAACGTTGCCGCTTTAGCCCACCAGGTTTTAAACCCGGTCGAGGCGCCCGTGACGGCCGCGGCCACGTTGCGACGAATCAAGGCGTCGATTCCGTAAGCAAACAGCACCACGAGTGCAAAACTGAACACGTGCAGGAATTTTGCCGGATTGCGAATGGTCGAGAAGTACGGCAGCGCATAGAGGACCCGATAAAAAGGCGCAAACCGGCCAAACGCCAGCAACAGCGCCACGAACCCTGTCCCCACCCAGAACCACATTTGTTTGCGCTGGTCCAGAGGAAAAGCCGAATCCCGCTTGCGAAACGCCTGCACCGCCGCCCAAAGCCCCACCAGGACCACCAGCACCCCGGCGTATTCCCC
>VFSW01006824.1_pt1 | contig 16705 bp, 21 predicted proteins | sample 5358111 | NCBI WGS metagenome assembly VFSW01 (sample SAMN11554181, study PRJNA540505) | mine drainage metagenome | isolation source: sediment from site ElyBrook_90M | place: USA: Ely Copper Mine, Vershire, VT | collected 2017
GATGTATTATATTGATTTTTTAAAGTATCTAAACTAACTGCTCCGAAACCGTTCCAGTTCTCGATAACATGGAAACCATGAAGGTTTCCCACCCCATCATTTTTCTTTGACGACAATAGGATTGAAGCTCCCCCCACGTTGTCGCGGCGTTGGAAATGTTCGCCAAATCATTGGTACCCGCGAAAATAATATGCGCATTTCTTTCACCGAGAGGGCGGAAGGCGGGATCCGTATCAAGAGGAGCAGTATTTTGTAATACTACTAATCTAGCGCCCGCCGCAGCGTTATTTTCAATTTGAACTGCGCTTCCGCTGATAGTCAAATTTCCGGGCCATGGCGGGTTAGCAAAAGAGAGAGATGAAATGGAGTCTCCATTTACCGTCAATTGTGCGGTTGAATCAGACGGATTAAATATTTGCGGAACCCCCCGCAAAGCCATTGCATTCGCCATAAACTGAGCGTTCTGCGCTACTTCATTCGCAGAAAGAAGACGATTATAAAACACAACGTAATAAACGTTGCCGTGAAAATACGTCGGACTTCCGCCGTTTGCTGCGCCACCAATCTGATAAACTTGCGGATTTGCCATTACGCCCGCAGAACTTCCATTGCCTAAAATTCCTCCTGAATCTGTTTGATTTGTCCCATTGACGTACAAAATATCATTGGGATTCGCCATCACCATCGCTAATGAACCAGCGCCGTTAAAGGCGACGCGACGAGTAACATGAAAACCTGCGCCAAATGTTTCGGGATAAGATGTTGCAGAACCATTCACCGTTGATACGAAAATAATCCCTGTTCCATTTGCAAGAGAACCTGCGATTGCCCCGAGCACAGGAGAATTATACGTGGATACCGCCATGGAACTATTTTGCGTTGAAATATAAACCATAATAGTCAACGCAGAATTCAGTGCGGATGGAAGAGTTACAGCCCCAGCTCCACATGCAATTCCGCCGCTGTTTGCAATAATGGTCGGTGCGGTCCCATTCGTCCCTGTTGCGTTATTTCCGTTTCCGGAATAGTCAATAAGGGACGCGACCGTTTCGGTGGAGAGAATACGATATTCCGCCATCAGCCCCGATTGAACGGGAACCGCAGTGACGCCGGGAATCCCGGGAATACTTGCTACGCCAATAACACTAAGCGGAGTGCCGGATGAGCCGTCTCCTGTCAAAGTCGTATCTGTATGGACCGTGCCACTTCCTGATCCTGTTGCCAAAGTTCCTTGTGGTGTTCCAGTACCATCAATCCAACCGGGCACAGATCCGTTCGGTTGTGTTAATTGAAGAAAATCATCTGCTGTGTCACCATTCTGCCACTTTTCATAAGCTCTTTTCGAGGGAGTCTTAGACATTAAAACACCTCGACCGCAGCCGAGAATGCCGCGAAATTATAAATGAGATTGCACCAGCCGAAGGGTAGGATAAGTTTGGCTAATTGGAAATTTAAGAAGTGCATGTTCCCTTGAGATAGAATAAAAATGGGGCGGAAACCGCCCGCCCCTCGGGTTTGCTTACCTGTCAATTACAGTTCGAAATTCTCGACGACCTTACCGTCAGTATCACGAATCTGGTTGTCGACGGAAATGACTTCCTCGAACGATCCAGACTTAGCGCGAGTAGCTGCGCCGGGGACGAGAATCTGGGGATCGATCTCGGACTTAGTCGCCGTGTTGCTGGACTGATTGTACATACCAACAGCTTCGTGCCAGCCGATATGCGTGTGGTTTGAAATCTTGCGGCCTTTGCGGAGGAAGTATTCCACCGTATCGCCTTTGCGCCACTTGGCACGACAGGTCAAGCAACTAATGACGGTCGTACCATCTGGGAACGTGTGCGTCCCGACGTTGTAATCAAGCCGACTATCCTTAACCATCGAGCCGCCCTTACGGTGCTTACAGCGGGCTTGCTTACTGATGCGTTCATACTCTTGACCGCGGGCGTTCTTGGCGCGTTGGGCCTCGCGTTGCTTGTTGTTTGCCAAATCGGTTTCTTGCTTCTGGAGTTCGCGGGCTTCCTTGGCAGCCATCAACTGAAGGACGTTTGCCAATAGGCTGACGGTGCCGGCATCTAGGCTTGTTACTGGAAGCGATGCTGGCGCCGCTTGCTGACTGGAGCCTGTGATTACACCCTTGTCGATCTCTTCGAATACGGACACGGGTTTCTTGCTTGCGTTTAGTTCTGCTGACATGACTTTTCCTGTTGTTGCGATTGTAGACGATATTCACTAAAGCCCTCGTCGTTTCGGGCCTGCTGCTTATTGGGGATAGATGGCCTGATTAGTAATCGTTTCGAACCAACTCATCGGGCGAATAGCGCTTCTTGTTTCGCGCCTCCCAAAGAGATTGATGATAGCGATTGAAAATTGAATTCTTACTGGGCTCACCGAAGATCTTGTTGCATTGAAACTCGGTTAAAATTTCTTTCTCGATCAATTGCACGATCACCGTGCGCCAGCCGCGGTAGGCTTCGCCCATTGGCTTGCCGTAGCGGTCGGTCTTCAAGACGGACCACTCGTACATCGCGGGGATCTGCATGTACGCAATGTAGCGAGCTTTCTGGGCCTGCTTGGGAGGAATGCACCATAGTGCTACCGTCATCGGCGGAAATTGATTGTCTACGGAAAAACATTTCACGCCAGCATCTCGGAGTTTCTTAATAAAATCACGAGTACTCATCGGATTGACCATCCGAGCAGCGCGATTAGTTAAAGATTGCTGATCCTCGATTTTATAATCATTGGCGGCAAGTTCGGACTTTTCTCTGTGGCTTTGAAACTCTTCTTGAGCAAACGCTCTATAATCGGTAGGCCAGCGGACCCACGCCGGAGTACCTCCCGCAAGCATCTTCTGAACCGATTCTTCCGTAGCTTTTATATCATGAAACTCTTTCCACGGCTTTTCAACGTCATGAAGTCCCGCCACTGTTCCAATGCGGTTGTCTACCATTATCTACTCCATATTCCCAAATAACAAAATCTCGATAGGATTTAAACAACTTACTTCTATTTTTCCTACCAGAAAGAGCGTCTTCAAATGCATCGCAAGAAGGTGCCCAACGAACTCTACAATGTTTGGTGTGCCGCCAGACAACATCTTTTGAATGACTTTTTGCGTTGCAGGAACGTCGTGAAAATCCTTGATCGGACTGCCTTCTACGTGGAAGGTATCGTTCCAATTAAGATCCTGGGGACCTCGATTCTGTACTGCCATATTGGTTTCCTTCGTTACAGAGTTTGCACCCGTCTTTCTTGATACCGCGATTAAGATGCCAACGAGTATGATTTGCGTGTAAAGATGCGAATCGCTGATGTTCTAATGTTCTTAAACCAGCTAACTGTCCTGATTCAACCGCCATTCTCCCTGATACTGGACCGCCCGCTTTACCGCCGCGAACAGCGACGCCGGGAGCAAATACACCACGCTTTGATTTAAGCAAAGCCTTTCCATTTTTATATCCGCTTATGGCCCCGCCTTTCTTTCCGCCTTTAGAACTAATAGATCGTAAGTGTCCACTACGAACGTGTTCGGCTCCGCCCTTCTTACCGCCGATAGAACTAAACTCCGATAAACCGAACTTGCTGTGATATTTCTGAAGTAAAGGAGATATGAGATTAGAAAGAGGATTGGAACGATAGGTTCCTGCTCTCAACATTTCTATATGCTCGGATGCAACAAGATGCCATAGAAAAGGACAGTACGCGTCCTTTGGATCGTACCAGTTGTCGTCCGTACTTTTTATGCTTTTTACTTCAACGATTCGATGATTTGTGTATCTTGTCTTGTAATCTTTTTGAGCGAAACGCTGTTCTATTTTTCGAGTCGTGCTTCCGACTTTAATGATTTCGTTGGTGGTTTTATCTACAACATGATAAATTTTACCGATAACTACTGTGTTCACTTTCGTTCTCCTCAAAAGAACGGATGGGAGAGCGCGTTTGAGGCACGCTCCCCTATCCTAACCTTACCAAAGGTTGCAACCTTTGTCAAGGGTTAAATTCTTACTGAATCGCAGGTACCGAATCGCAATCTGTTACACGTCTTTCGACGGGATTGATCATTTCTGTCAATCTCATACGGTTTATTTTCCGTATGTTCGGACTATCGCATCGACCCGAAGGCCGTCTCAGGATTTAGTCTCTCACGGTGGCTTACGCCTTCCGCCTTGTTCCCGTTTCAGGGTTCAAGCCAATTACCCAAGATTCTCCATCGCGGATTACGCCGCGAGGACACCGATTTCTTTGATGAAGCGAATACGCTGCGAATTTAGGCCGGTCGCCGGAGGCAAAGTCACGGTCTGGTGGAACCTATAGGATGCCCATCCACCGATGGTTGCAACAGGATCAAAAGAAGATGCTGGAGCGTCGGTCACGACTCTACAGTCGATGGTCCGCCAATCCCCTTCATCCAAATTTGTATCTCCTGGCCATTTGTTATTTGCTTTCGCAAAAGTTGGTCATTTCTGCCAACTTCTTATGATTTTTATTCTCATAAGAGCGGACTATCGCATCGACCCGAAGGCCGTTTCCTCGCTTAGTCTCTCACGGTGGCTTACGCCTTCCGCCTTGTTAGCATTTCAGCTTCCAAGTCAATAAGAGGAAATTTTCTACTAGCAGATTACGCCGCTAGGAGTCCATTTTGAACTTGCATCCACACGCCGATCAAGGCGTAGTTGCCAAAAACGTACGTACGATAGGCTGTCTTTCCGGAAGTGCTATAGGACGCGGTCTTGGTAACGAAAGGCGTCTGGCGGAACACGACGTTCGTGCCAGGCAATTCGATTTCCATGGACTGGTCTGCACCAGCCATCGCATCGAACTTTTCGCCGTTCGAATACTTCCACAAATCAACGATCGAGTTGTTGACGGTCGTTGCGTTGTAGATATCACCAAGTACGTTCGGGCTGATTGCTCCCATGTACTTGCCGCGCTTGCAAGGCAGCACCGAAATGCTGACAAGCTGTTGCTTCAGTTCTCGAATCGTTGCCAAGTCAAGAGTGAAAGGAGAAGCAAGCAACGCGCTTTGGTTGACGTTGGCGTCGGTACCAGATGCGCTGTCACAAACTCCGCTGTACAACTCGCTGATGGACTGACCGGCTTGGTAGCCGAGTTCCACTGCGCTGTTGCCAACCAACTGATCGATCGAGGACGCGATGCTGAATGCCGAGAAGTTCGCGTAGTTGTTCCATTCGCCCAATTGCGCGGGAGAACTAATTTGCGAAATAATTTCTGGCGATCCAACAACACCATCAGCGCTCTGAACAGTGTCACCCGAGAGGGTGTTATACTGAAAGAACTGACGGTTGATACCCATGTGCAACCCTTGCACACGGCGTTCTGCTACACCGACGAACGCATCGGTCTCACCTTTCAGGTTCGGAACCAACTCTTTATCGAACATGATCGCTTGCGCGGTGAGTACGTTTGAAACGGAATTTCCGCTAGGATTTGGTCCTGGCATAATTCACATCGTTCTCTAGACTATCCAGTTATCTGGATGCTTTATATTGATCCTCTTGTAAGACGGGAATTCCCGCCGCTCGAAGCTGGTCTCGAAATTGTTTCGAGGAGGCAACTTTTTGACGGAATTCTTTTCCGGGCATTTTATCCACTTCTTTCTTGAAGGCATCAATTGAAGTCGTTTCCGGAGTCTGCTGAACCACGGGACGCGCTGCAGTTAGTGTACCTGGTGGCAAACTTCCGTTGACTCCCGGTCTACGGGCCGCTGGCGTATTTGGCGCTGCGACAGGCGTAGGTGACGGGGCGGGCACAACCGGTTGAGAAGCCGGCGGTGTCGCGGGTACTGGTGCTGCGGCAACGGGAGCGGGCGCCGGGATTACCGGGGCTGGCGCTGCGGCTGCTGCAGGTGCCGCTGCTGGCGCATTGGGCGCTTCAGCGGCTGGTTCCTCAACTGGTCGGTGTTGCGGTTTGACCAGTTTGGTTTCGTTAGCAGCGTAAGCATTTTCGAGATTTTCATAAGTCAGGGTGAGCCCATTAGCGGCCATCCATTCACCTATGAGTTTCGTGTTTGCATCACACTGCAGAAAATCGTCTTTGTGATCCGCAAGCCAAGCATTGGCAATCAATTGCCCCTTCTGCTTCGCGGCTTGTATAGCTAGTTCGGCATCACGATCAGCCTTGGCGGTCTTTTGAATCGCCTCTTTTAACTTAATCGGATCCTTTTCTTTCGTGGCTACATCGACTGCTGTAGCGGCATCTTGTTCAGACTGCTTAGCCGAGGCTTCTAATTGACGAATCTCTGTTTGAGTTTCGACATCCTTGGCTTTATTCTTCTTCACGCGCTCGGCATAACGCACAGCATTTTCGTGAGCGGCGATTTGCTTCTTGGAAACTTCTTCCCACGTCCAGCCCTCGATATGCGTCGGGCGGCCGATGGGATTTCCTTGTTCGTCTTTGACTTGATAGTCCACGACGATCTTTTTCTTTTCTTCAATGGGCGGCACAACAACAGGCGGCTCTTCAACAACCGAAGCGGCCGCTGCGGCGGCTTGTTCATCCGCTAAACGGGCGGCTTCTGCTTGTTCTTCAGCCAATCGGAGATCAGCGGCACGTTGCTCCGCTTCCGCGGGATCAACAGGGCGCTGCGAGACTGGAATATAATCCGGATCATTAATCATCTCGTGTGCAATTTGCATTCCCTCAGGAGTAGCAAACAATGCGTTCAAGGCGGCGACTTTGTCAGGGTAGCGCGACGATGCATTCAGCACAGATTTCATATCGGCGTATGTTGCCGACTTCAACCAATCCATATCTATAACTACGTTGATGTCCATTCTGTTTTCCTTTACTTCGATTCATTCACTGCTGTCCCTTTCGGGGATTCTTCCTTCTTCTGACCAATGACTCGCTTGGCCTTGGGTGGTACTTTGTGAATGCCGAACACTTTAGCAACTGCGTCTTCGGCTTGATTTTCATCTCCCACTTCTTGCATCTTAACGACTTTGGTGTGGTATTCGACACTCTTCCTTATCCACGAACTAAACTCATTGATGTTCCGTGAACGCTGACTCCGGTACGCCAAGAGGCGTTCGTAATCTGGTTTCTCGGGATCCAGTCGAACGATGTCTTGGGTCGCACGAGTGCAACCGGCATCAAACAACTTAATGAGTACGCTGAAACCCGCGTGTTGGAATATTTGCGTCAAGAAGACGCGTTCGGGCTGCGTCAACTCTTCCATCAAAAGCGGCGTAGTTTCTTTCTGATCTTTTATTTCTGCCATTGTCCCTCTTATTGTTTACTTCTTATAAAGCGGTTGTTGAGCCGAACCCTCTGGTCGATGATTCGCCCATGAGTCCAGGATCAGTTGCTTTCTCAATAGCGGCTCGGTAACCTTGGTTACCCGCTTTACCGAGTTGTTTTTGATCTTCGAGTTTTTGTTCTTGTTCAAACTTCAATTGAGCCATTAGTTCAGCCGATGCTGCTTGAGCCTGCTGCAATGCCGCTGGAGAATTCGCTTGATGAGTTTTCAATTCCTGCGGTGTCATCTTACGCAAGAAGTTCTGACTGAACTTCCAACCAGCCGCATCGGTAAACGCCTTAAAGATCGCTGGCGCATCGAATTGCCATCCGGCATCATTTGCGTTGGCGACAAACGTTGGGTTATTCAAAAGTTGAATAACGATGGGCAATGCTTGCGCCATTTCTTTCTTGGCACCGAGCTTCGCCCCTGCAAGAACTTCGTATTCGATCTTGGCGGAACGAAAATCGATATGGTCGACCAAATATGGCTGACCGAGTTCTTCTCCGAGTACATCGCGGATGACGGACGTTGGGAGCAGATCATTATTCAACTGGTCCATTTGGTACAGCCAAGGTTCAAAGACTTGGCGTACGAATCGGCCTGTTGGGCCGTCGAGACGGCTAGCGTTGGCTTGAATAACAGCCGCGGCGCCGGTTCCCGAGCGCATACCCGTGGTCTTGATACCCGCAGCACCCGCGCCTTGAACGACTTGTTCGTTGGCTCCGGATGTTGCGGCACCGGCAGATTGAGCTTGTTGAATAAACGCCCACGCTTCGCCCGGCACCGGCGGCATCTGCAAAAACTTGAATGCCTTGTCGACGTCTTCCTCGACATCAATGATTCCGCCTTGGCGCCATCTGACATCTTGAGTCAGTGTATTGAAGCCCTTCTTCCGAACAGCCGTTGGCTGCAAGCCGTAAGCAAGCAGGTCTAGGGCTAGATTGGTAACACCTTGCTCGACGATTTGTTCGCTGCCGATAAGAAGACCGAGGCCCTGACCATAGAAACAGTCGGGAATATCGCGCCAATTAAAACTAAAGAATGGAATCTTTCCGTAAGGATTCGCTTCATTGCGAATCAAAATGTTGTGACCATTGAAACAAAGCACGACGATTACGCGCTCGTCGTCCCAGCGTTCCAAAACTTCCATAGGTGCTTTGTCGGGATCGGCCGACGTTTTATAGCTGCGCGGCAAAGCGTGTTGCAAATACCCCAACATGCCTTCCGGCAACGTCATGGTGATGTTGTCGGGGCCTGACGTTACACCCTTGTCGAAGATATACTTCAGCACCTTTTCTTCGGGGATCTGATAACCTTCGACTCCGCGCAGGCGATCTAAATCGGAGAACGTGGCGTAATCACGGTAGACTACCCAACCCGCTCTTCGGACGTCGCCGACGCGGCACCCGGGATTCACTAAGACCGTACGAGTATCGCAATGCTTAATCCAAGGATGAGAAATCTTCTTCGTGAAGAACCCAACTTCGAAATCATCGGAGTCGGCGGTATCGATCATCTTGACCGAACCGTCCGGCTGCGGAACAGCGAGTTTCTCGCCTTTCCGCTTATACTTTTTCATCTTCCGATCGTATTCTAAATAGCCCCACTTCATCAGGCCAGTACCGAGCAGCGCGGCTTGATTTAGGGTACGTTCAACCTCTTCTTCGAAGTGCATTGCGCCGAGTTGCGCGGAAAAAATTGCAGTCTTGGCGCGAACTAAATCTTGAGAAGTCGCGGGACGTGGGCGAAGAAGGAATGGCGGGTCCTCGTAAAAAATCGCTCCTACAATTTTCGGAACAATAGAAGAAATGTGATTACTTAACATGTACTTCGGGACAGATGCTTGACCGGGACCGCCGCCATCAAAAGCCGACGCAGAAGCAGGTGACTGATATAGTAAGTCACTGAGCGTCCACCCGTTGGCCCATTGTCCAAGGTTCAGGTACACGTCCGCTTTTTCAGCATCATCTAAAACTAACTTGACTGCTGCGCGATCATTGAATTGTATGGTATCTGTTTCAGAATCTATATGGGAATCTTCTGGTTTAATTTCCGCCGCAGGTTCTATGTAAAGTGCTGCTGCTTTAACTTCTAGATTCTCCGGCGGCGTTGAGTTCATTTAGCCTTCGCGCTTGTTGCGCGGCCTTCATGTTTGCAATAGCTTCTGGAGAGCGCTTCATTCCAACATGCGCCAATCCAATCTTACGACGATGCTCTGCGGATTTTGGTCCGCTCATCCGCTGCTTGGTCTCTAAAGAGCGGGGTCTACGAAGTACCCGCCTATGTTCTTCGGAATTTTTACGCCCAAGACCATAGGTATTTCCTTTATTTCTTTCTATAAGAGCCTTGGTCGCCTCTTCGGACATCGGATGAGCTACACCTTTTCGGGCTAAGGACATCTTCTTTTTGGTCTCTAAAGAAGCCTTCCGGCCTTTTTGAGCCGCGCTTAATTTTCTTTTTGTTTCTTCGCTATGTTGCGGAGCGAGGCCGCCGGTGGTTAAATTGTACCCGTTTGGAACTAGCGTGTTATATCGAACAATATACTCGGCTTCGAATTCATTCATCAAGTCAAATGTGAGGGGCTCACAGATCACTTCGATTATAAAATTCTCCGCACCGTGCTTCTTTATAGCCCCATTAAGAGCGCAACAGCCAGCACTATCGCAATGCTGCTTCCAACGTCGAGACAAAGTTCGTCGGGTCTGCCCAACATACCGCTTACCGTTGATTGTATTGGTGATTAAATAAACGAACATTTTTACTCTCCCTTAAAGAGTAGGAAGAGGGGCGTTAAGGGCGCCCCTCAACCAAATTGTAGCTACAAAGTTCTAGCCATCGTATCACAGGCCGTTGAGTTTGTCAAGCTTTTTCTTTAGTTATTTTAGGCCCGTAAACCATTGCCCCCAAAGACTTTATTTAAAAGTGCTCGACGTGGGTCGGTCTGCGGCACTTCTGGTGCCGGCTTCGCCAAATTCAAAGACGCCATCGGCGTACTATCCGTTCCGAACATCCGCTTATGAAGTGCTAGCGTCGCTGCCTTCTGACGCATTTCTTCATTTTCTTTCTCGGCTATCTTGGGGTCCGCGTCCGGAACCGTCGAAGACCACGGAAGAAACCGAAGCATGAACGCCAAAGCGTCTGGTATATCGTCCTTACGCGTCGGGGTGCTCTTCTCGCCTGTGAACTTAGTCAACTGCTTAACCATCTCATCGATGTAAGCGCCGTTGATAAAATCCAAACGGTTATCGGCAAGAAGAAATTCCAATGACTTGATTCGATTGCGCTTGGCGTTTGTAGACGTGTCGACGGTATCCCAGATAATTTTGTCTGTGATATCCGAGACGCCGTACTTACCGGCCGTTAACGCTAAGTTCTCCGCAAGGTGTCCGGACCCATTTGATTTCTCAATGCGAATCTTGGACGGGTGCCGCTTCTTGTAAAACTGAAGAATATGAAACGAAAGTTCGGAAGACTTCCACTTGTCGAAAATGATATCCAAAACACAGATGGCATACTTGCCTTCTTTGTTCTGATAAACGATAGCGGTTACGCCGACCGAAAAATCACTAGTGCGTTTCTCACCATAAGCGGTGTCCCAGGTCTGAAAGATTTCTCCGACCTTGGGCTCCCAGCCCGTGGCGTGAAAATGCGCCCTGAGAATTTCTTCGGTGAACTCATTGACGTACGGACTTTCTTTATTGGCGTCTGTCGCTTCGTTCAGTTGCTGGTTTTTAAACGCCCGCTCTTTACGAAGGTCAAGAATATTTCGAAGTCTTTTCCAACTCAACTTCGCCGGAAACGTCAGAGTGCCTAACTGCCCATCTATGATCTGCGATAGCGACAATGAACCGCTATTATAAGATTCTTGATATTCCGGATGCAGTGTCCAGCAGCCGCGCCTTGAGAATCTATACGGCGCTACGCGCTTGGTATCTTCGTTTGGTTTGCCGCGGGTGGCGTACCAATCATCGGTAAAATAACAAGTGCCGGTAACATCAACAAAACCCCACGGATCTCTGATATCCGAAATGACACCGTCGAAAAAGAACTTCAGTTCTTCGCGCTGTTCTTCGTCTGCCGAGTTCTTCGGGTCGACGATATCGTCAGCCTTCAAGATGTCGCAATGGTCGCCAGTGCTGGAGGACTCGATTGACGTTACCCAAAGCGTGTCTTCTTTCTGATTCAACTTGCGAGCGGGGCAATCTATTGGCCCTCTGGAGCGCCCTTCTACACCAGTAAGCACGTATTCAGGAAACAAAATCTGAAACGGAGTAGGCTCCGATCGCTGAGGTAAATAAAAATACTCTTTGATTTCCTTAACTAATTTTTTCGCCAGATGCTTAAACGCCGTGATACACATTATGCGTATATCAGGACAATTGATCATCCATTGAAGCGAATCGACGTTCGAAATAGTCGATTTGTAAGTGCTTCGTGATTCCAGTATGACCGCCTCTTTGCAAGGCGTTACACCATCATTTGCGAAACGTTTTTGGGCATCGATATATTCATGAAGGTCGTCTCTGTTGTAGCCGGGCTGATACAGACCCTCGAAATTCTTTTTGACGAACTGATCACAAATGTATTTATTAGTTCAATTAAAAAAACATAAACCCATAAGCCGCCCAAGCAAAAACAAATCCTGACGAGCCTTGGAACTATAATCCAACCACTCGCGAAACTCAGCGACTCTGTCGAACTCTTTAAGTTGCCGAAACTCCATCTGGCAGTTGGGCTCTAATTTAATCCCGTTGTGTTCAACGGCCTGAATAATCAATTTCTGAACTGATGGATTCGGACGATTTTCTTTCTTCTCTTTTTTCTTCTTGTCTTTCTTGTCTTCGGGATCTTCGTCCTCGGCTTCCTTGTCGAGGATATTGGCACCTTCATAAATCGCTAGAAGATCGATGCAACTACGGCACTCATCGCGATAATACTTGCCTGTGGCATCTTGTGCTTGTGCCCACAGATAATTCTCAACGTGTTTATCGGAGCGGGTCTTAATCTCTTCTTTGCTTACTGTTAGATGGGCGTATGGCTCTGGCAGACCTTTATCGCGTGCTCGTTTATTTGCCTGCCTTTCTCTCGCGTTTAAACCCATCGTGCCTCATATTGGTTAATCTTTTACCACGGCTTTGTATTGATCAACGTTATCTTTCTTGGCTTGAAGATCATGCGCCAAAGCGTACGGCGCTTCCGAATATTCATGCTTGGCTTGTGGAATCTTCGGCGCTTCAATTTTCTTGGGCGCGAAGGCCGATGTGGCATTGCCTTCGACGCTTTGTGTGAATCTATTTGCTTTTGCGAGTTGGGCTTTAGCACCTTGGAGTGCTGCTGTTACTGGATCGGTTGCCATATCACACCTTAGGGTCCCTGTTCTGCTGTCTCGTTGCCCAATCTTCTTTGCAACTGTGAGCAAACACGAGTCCTTGGATTGCGGTAACCAAACCGACGAACTCCATTGTTAATTTCCCACGAAAAGCTAAAACGACTCCCGTTATAGAAAAAGCTATAGCAAAAGTGGTGGCGCGGCCTTGAAAGAAATTAAAAAAGGACGCCGTTATTCCACTGCTGGATATGGACGACCCTACTGCTTTTAATTTGTCCTTCCAGTTCATTATCTTTTTCCCTTAGTGTTTGAATCCAGACATCGTTTTTGCGAAGGACGCCATGTGTCGCAAATGTTCATTGGAACTGTGCGAGGCGGCCTCGACCTTAGCTTCGGGAATTTTCTCGCCTTCGGGGACATGAAGCGCCCGATGCAGACCACCCTTACGAAGATGATGAAGTGCTCGGTAAAGCGATACGTTATGCTTCGCCATGTTACGCTCCTGGTACTGCGGGAGGCATCGGAAGTCCCGCCGGACCTGCTGCAGCGGCTGGAACGCCATGATCGCCCGCAGCGGCTTCTGCTTCTCCGGGATTCGGTAGACCGAGATGATCTTGCATTGAATCGTGGGCACCATCTAGATCTTTTACTGCGTGTTTCACGTCTTTGTGCGGACCTTCGTGATGCACATGATGGACAGTTATTGATCCATCGGCGTGATGTTCATGATGACTGTGCGTAAAACCATGATGAGCAACTTTTGCTTTGTCTTCAGCCATTTACGACTCCTGAATTAAAACGTCTTTCAAATTCTCTTTTTATAACTTCGTCTGAAAAATCCTCGATCCTCTTTACGCGCAGATTTCCTGTTTGAACTTTGCATGATGTCCATCGGCAATTTTCGGGACTATAGTCTTTGTCGTTATCAATACGATCAAGAGACATGCCCGTCGGGCGAGGACCCATATCCGCAAAGAAATTTTCAAAAAGATTCCAACGCTCACAAACTCAAATTCCGCGACCGCCATAATTCTTATAGATTTGAGATTTAGGATTATTACATCTGTATCTCATTCCAGTCCAAGTATGATATTCCGCGGTCTTACCCGCTTGGCCGTGAGTTCTTTTAGAACATTTTCGGCACTTCTTGGATTTTCCTAATCTAAGATCAGACGAACGAACAGGAACCTCGTTCCCACAAAGGCAGAGACAAATCCATCTGGGGTCCCGACGCTTTCCGCCTCGGCTTATGTAATCTTCGCCGCGTCTCTGAACAGCTAAACTTCCGAATCTTTGCCCAACTAAATCAATAAACTTACCCATTACTTTTACTCTCCTCTATAGAGAAGGGGGTGATAGAGGCACCCCCAACCATCGTAGCTACAAAGTTCTAACCATCATATTACGAACCACCGAGTTTGTCAAGCTTTTTCTTTTCGCGCTGCATGGGCTAATTTATACGACGGCAGTCCTTTTTCGGGAGTAGACGCGAAATCGTGCAACTGTTTATGAGACATCTCTTTCAAACCTTTGTTACGTGCATAAAGTTCTTCTGGATGGTGCTCAGCAATTGCCATTGCGATTCTTTGTGCTTTAGATTCTGCTGGCATAACGCCTCTTACTTAATCCAATGAAAATGCTGAGCGATTTGATGAACGCCGCTTATGACTGGAATGACGCAGACTGCTTGAATCTTTTGCCAAAGACGAGTATTCTTAGCATCTTCATCGAGCGATGCGACCTTAGTTTTGATCTCGCCGCGGAATTCCCTAAATGAACCGTGATACTGTTCTACTGTTCTAGTTAAATCCGTAATTGCTTTCAACACTTCTTTGTTGTCATCAGACATACTTAACCTTGCGAAAATTTGTCGGGGCTATACTCGACGTGCCGTGGCTTTCACACTATTCACTGGAGCCGCCTAATATAGTGGCGCGCTGCCGAGGGAAGAAATGGGGCCTCGGGGAGGAGGCCCCAATGGATTAATCTAGAACCGAGAACTGGAACATCGAAGCAGTGTTGCTTGCGTCTGAAGTTCCGAACGTTACGCCAACGACCAAACCAAACGCAGCACCTTGGCCGAGATTGGCGTTACCGGCATTAAAACTGATGCCGGAAACAGTGGTATCGGAGGACTTCGGAGTCGAGTTCACGAGTGCGCCATTCTGGAGCGCTTGGTATGATCCGCCGAGAATGCCGCCAGCGTCAGAACCATATAGTTTGACATCCAGTGCCCAGCTATTGACGATACCAATAGCGGACGGAGTCAACGCGCCGGTAGAAGCAACGGCCGTGTACACAGGAACCGTTGTCGAACCAGTAACCACATACAACTTAATGTTGACTGTACCGGAAGGATCGCCCGTATCATTACCGAACGTACCGGTTGCCAAAACTTCCAATTGCTGGCTGTTATAGACACCGCCGGCCGGAACTAACAAAGCGCCAACTGCACTGGTCGAAGACGGGGTCACTGGGACCGCACCGATCGAAGAACCAAGCAAGCGAGGGAAATATTTTACCGAAGTGCCGGTGCCACCGACTTTAGTCGGATTGAGACCGTTCACTCCAAAAAAATCAAGAGGACTTGACATGATGTGTTTTCCTTTTTATTTGTACACCTACGGAACGAAAAACATTCTCCGCCCGTACGTGCTTTTTATTAGGCAAAACACATTGGATCAAACTTGTGTGATGCCCAAAACTTTTTTAGACGTAACTAATTGTGACGATTACCGCGCTCACAGGAGAAACGGTGCCCGCTGTTCCCGCCGTGGTAACACACGCCGCACTCAATGCGGTCCCGAACGTTTTGCCGGGGTTTACTCCAGTGAAAAAATAATGGGTGATAACAGCGCCGGCCGGAACATAAATAATTTCATCTGGGGCAGTTGTGCCGACCACCACCGAACCAGATGCGGTGTTCCACAGCTTCACATAACTAGCCGCGCCGCCATTCGCGGAGTTATCAACGGAGACCGAATAAACTTTAGCCGAAGACGCTTTAATTCCGTCGGCTGCGTTGCCCATCGCAGTATCTTGGAATACAAATAATCCCGCTGGGGTAGCAACTTCAATTTGAGTTATTGCCAATTTAATCTCCTACTGCTGTGTTTCAAACTGGAATAGATTTGCTTGAAACATATCTGCGCCGCTTACCGAACCGACAAACTGTACGCCCAAACTAAAATTCAACAAGGGTTCCAAAAACGGATTATTTTTAGAAATCGAGACGCCCGAATAAGAAACGCCGTCGATAATAATTTCGTAATTAGCCGACAGATTGCCGCTTACTTTTCCTTGGGGTCTTACAACGCCGCTTTGGACTCCCGAGATTTTACAAATGAGTTGCCACGACCCTATCTCGGGTGAAACCGACCGACCCGAAGGCAATGTCGCCATCACATCGTTTGGTATCAAAACTATCGGAAACACCCTTTGAGAGAAGCTCTGTAATGTCAGAACGAAGTTGACTGCGGCACCTGCAGCCGACGAAGGTATTGTGAAGTTTCCTCCAGCTACAATATAGTAGGTTCTCTCATACAAACCGCCCCCACCAGGAGCGGGGAGAAACAAATTTTGCTCGGTTTGAAACAACTGCAAACTATTTGACGTCGTATTAATAACCGCTGGGTTCAACTGACTGACGCCAAAAGATCGGAATGTTTTACCAAGAACGACCGATTGGAAAACCGGAGGAACTGGAATCAATATGCCCGCGCTTCCTGAAGCGGAAACAAGAGCATTTCCTGATGCGTTGACGGTAATGCCGCCGCCCGTTTGAACGGTTGCTGTACCAACGGCACTGGTAACAACCGTGCCGACAGGATTTACATTCGCTGTGCCGGCGTCAGAAACACTTCCGACCGCGCTCGTAAGAGCATTACCAGATGAATTAACATTTGCGGTACCAGACTCTGAAACCGAACCAATTGCACTCGCGAGAGCGCTACCGATTGAATTAACGGTGACACTTCCGCCTGTTTGAACAGTTACCGTACCTGCGGTACTAACAATAGCATTACCGCTGAGAGTTACGTTCGCGGCGCCTGTCTCGGAAACGGTTCCAGCCGTTATTGCAATGCTGTTGCCCGCAACAGTTTTATTAGCGT
>VFSW01006825.1_pt1 | contig 16703 bp, 13 predicted proteins | sample 5358111 | NCBI WGS metagenome assembly VFSW01 (sample SAMN11554181, study PRJNA540505) | mine drainage metagenome | isolation source: sediment from site ElyBrook_90M | place: USA: Ely Copper Mine, Vershire, VT | collected 2017
ATTGACGATTTCCATGTCGACTTCCTCCCCGTCGGTGATCTCTACCACCGTTGTAATTACAACAGTGTCATTGTGTCGGAATTCCCCCGGGAATGCAAATCGGATTTCGGGGCGGCATCTGACGAATTCCGACGACGACGATGGGTGCTCGCCCCACCTACTGTGGTGAACTATGAACTCGCTCTCCCCCTTCGACGGATTGGTCTACCTGAGTCGAGACGACGACCTCGTGCGGTTCGAGAGCAACCCCATTGACGACTCGCTATCGAACCTCGTCCGCTCCCTTTTCGACTCACTCGACGATCATCGTGAAGAGGTAAGGCGCTCGCTCAGCGAGGCCGACAGCGACACCCTTCTCGTCTTCGCGCGACGGCGACTACTCAGTGCGCGTCGCACCAACGTCGCACGGGCCATCAGCGACGCGCTCGACGCCTACGCGCTGCTACCGCGCGAGAGCGACGTGCCTTGGGAATCGTGGTTCAAAGCCACTCTCTTGGTCGGACGCGACATTGGGCTCGATCTCGGCGAACTGCAAGAACGCTTCAATGCGGGCGCGGGAGATCGTTCCGCCCAACGCGCCAATGTCGCCTTCGACGCCATGGCGCGTATCGATGCGCTGAGCCAGTGCAACGTCTTTGAGGTCAGCACTCACTACGGCGTGGGACTCGTGGAAACTACCGTGGTGCGCGACCAGGCCGGTCACAGTTGGGGCGGGATCACGGGGATTCCCGTGGCCCTCGGTCAATATCAAGTGGGCTTCGCACCTACTACCAATCTGGCGCAATTCACGGTGACTATCGCCGATGCGCTCGACGAGTCACGGCGAGTCAGTTGTTCTTCAATTCGCCAAGACCAACTCATCGCCACCATGTTCGACCTCGTCACCTCGGGGTCCTACGTGGACTCTTTGGGCTGCCTAAGTTTCTTCGCCGACGCGCTCGACGACGGACCCCACTTCTCCGTCACCGTCGCCGAGGTGGCCTCCGAGGATTACGACGAGGTGTATTACGACGCCGACGATTTGGCCCTGGAGCTCGCCGAGGCCGCTGACGCCATCGAGGAGCAGTCGGCTCTGTCAGCGGGCCCCTGCGTGGTCGTGCTCAGCGCATTGCCCGACTTCAGCGGGGACGCGATTGAAGAGCCCGTCGACCTTTCGCAATTCCTCGATCTCGCTCGCCAGGCAATCGCGCCAAACCCCTAGATCCTTCGTCACTTGATCGACGTGATGGCTGAGGCGCGACACACCGATGTCGGTTGCGCGTGCGTCAGGGTGCAAATACCGGCCGTAATCTCGTTCGCCGCGCCCACGATCTGCTGAGTCACCGGGCTGCTGGACGTTCTGAGTCCCGCGGCGATGCTCGCCTGAGTCAGCCCACTGAGAACGCCAGGAAGGAAATTCGAACCTGCCTGAAAGTACCTATTGCCCTCGTCGAGAAACGGAATCGATCCCGGGTAACCCGGTTGATTGGCGGGCAAGAAACTGTTCTGGTCGTACTTCGAGAACAGTGCTTGCTGACGAGCGCTGAGTGTCTGCAGGGGCTGATGGGTTCGCGTTTGCGTCTCCACCGCCTCAAAACTGATGTAGGGCGAGGAGTAGGTGGCGTGAACGAAGGACACGGTCGGCGTGCGCGGGTACGCTTCACCGACGGTGTCTGACGACCACGTCAAATCAAGACCCGACAAGGTCCCGAAGCGACCCAGCGCTACGGCGAGGGCCCAGCGTTGGGCCGCACAGAAGGGACACCACTCGGCGCCGACGTAGAACACGTCGGGCTTCCCATGGACGGTCAACAGGGGCTGACCGGTGATGTGGGTCAGCGGCGTGACCGCGGAGGGAGAGACTGCCAATTGAACGGCGTTAGCGACTTCCATGTTGGGCGTCGTCACCTCGCTCTGGAGAGTGGCGGACGCCACGACGTCGGCCAACCCACTAATACCACCCGAGCCCCTCGCCATCTTCACCGCGATGAGTGCGATAACGATGACTACGACCACTGCCGCCGCGACCCAAGCGATGGACGAATTGCGTTTGGACGTTGACGCGGCGGCGACCATGATTACCCGTTCCGTTCACCGAGCACGTTGCGTACTCGTGACACCCCTACCGTAGCGCTGCGATCAGGGCGCTTAGCCCGCCCGGCGGGAGCGCACGAAGTCGTCGAGCACGTAGACACCTAATTCGTCGACCGAGGTGTAGAACGTGCGACCACCATTGACCCGCGATATCTGTTCGACGAACGGGAACTGACTGCGTTCGATGTCAAGGGCAAAGGTGTTGATGACGATGCCCGCTTTGGTGCAGCGTAACACTTCGGCCATCGTGCGCTGCAACGTCTCGGCGACCGGGGGCCACGAGAAAAACGGCTCTCCGTAATCGTTGAGGTGGGCGGTGGGTTCACCGTCGGTGACGACCACCACTTGACGCTCCCCTCGCTCATTGCGCATGAGGTGACGACTCAGGGCGAGAGCGTGTTGCAAGTTCGTGCCGTAGTTGTAGTCGATGGTCAGGGCCGGAATATCCTCGATGCGCAACTCCTGCGCAGTCTCGCCGAAGCCCACCACGGCCACAAAGTCGCGCGGGTACTTCGAGCGGATCAACTGCGTGAGCGCCAGGACCATCTTCTTGGCCGGCACGAGATTTCCGCGCATCGCCATCGACAGCGACAGGTCGATCGCGAAGACGGTCGAGGAGCGGCGAGTGGCCTCGTACTCCTCGACGGCGAAGTCGTCGGGGTGCAACTTGACCGGAGTGCCCGGACCCTGTCGATAGAGCGCGTTGCGCAACGTCTGGTGCAAGTGCAGGGAGAATGGTTCGCCGGGTTCCCAGGGCTTGGCGGTCTCCTCGCGGTCGCCCCCGCGCGCCACCATCGCTGTACGATGCCCCCCCAAGGTGGGAGAGTCACGCAATTGACCAAAGAGGTCCTTCAAGGCCTGCTGACCGATCTGACGCACGCCCTTGGCGGTGAGTTCGAGTCGGCCCTGGTCGCGGTCGACGAAGCCTCGATCCTTCAGGCTCTGGAGCGCGCGCTGCAGACGGGTGATGTGGCGCGCTGCGTCATCTCCCAGGTGCCGTCGCACCGCGTCGATGTCGACTTCGGGTAATCCGTGAGCGGCTCGAGTACGACCAAGAAAATTCTCCAGTCCCTGAAGTTGGCCGAGCTGCTCGGCGATCCCGGTCGCTTCAGAGAAGGACCCACCCTGTTGACCGCGCAAGCGATGGGCGCGCTGCCAGTCGATATCGGGCGTGGCCTGGCGAAGATTGGAGACCAGTCGGCTCAAGGAAAAGTCGAGGTCCATGTTCTGCATCATCTGTGAGAAGAGCCCACGCAGTTCGCCTTGCTGCTCCGAGGAGAGTGAGTTGAACATCGCCTCGGCCGCCGCTGCGCGCTCGGCCATCATGCGCACGACATCGTCCAACGACTGCGCGCCGGGGAAGAAATCGCCGAACTTCTCCATGAAGTCATCGAAGGAGGGGTCGATGACTTCGCCGCGACGGTCCTGTTCGATCATTGTCGACAGAGCGTCCATCATGTTGCGCACCCGCTCGAGTTCGGCCGAGTCCGGGTGGGAGAACATCTCCTTGCTCTGCTCGAAGTAGGTGGCCAGTAGATCACTATTGAGTTCCGCCACGAGCTCCTCGTATTCCTCACGGGCCTGCGAGGAGATGAACTCGTAATCCTGGAACGCCCGCAGTCGTTCGCCAAGACGATCACCCATCAGATCGCGCTGCATTGCGCGCTGGTCCACCAGGTCACGCGTCACCGCGATGCGACGTTCGTCGCCAGATTCCTCGGCTTCGGCCATCAACTCCTGGCCCGCCGACGCCTCGGTGGTCTCGATCTCATCGAGGCGTTCACGATATTTCTGGAGTTCGCCGTCGGGATCACCCTGTCGTTCGAGTTCCTGGCGACGCTGGCGCGTGCGCTCGAGTAATTCGCGCAACCCCTCCACCCGCTCACCCTCGGCCGTGGTGAAACCCTCCTGAAGAAGGCGATCCATGGCCGCCTCGAGGTCGCCGTGCTCCATCACGTCGTCGGCGAGGAGCTGTAAGAACTCGTCGACGTTGACGTCATCGTCGTCGTCGGCGTCACCAAAGCGACGAAAACCGTAGCGGATGGCCACTAACGGTTCCTCGAACGATAGAGGGCTCGAGCCCCCGAGGCGTCCTTGGCGAGCCGTTTGGTGAGGTGCAGACCCTCGAGAACGAACTCCGCCGCCGAGGCGACGGCCCCGTCACTGGCCCCCTCACCCGCCACGCGTCGTGCGGCGCCATCCAGTGCCGGCATGACCGCCAGCACGTCGAGATACTCCTGATCGGCCAGATCGTCACCCGTGTGCACGATGGCCTCGGAGGCGAAGGCGTCGACGATGGCGCCCGCTTCCTCGAGGACCACGTACTCCATGAAGCTCTGGCGTATCGCCAGGGAAATCAGCGCCGCGATCACCTGATCCGAGTCCTCGTCATCCATGGTGTCAAATTCGATCTTTCCCTGGGTCGACTGCACCATGGCAGCCAGATCGCTCACGCGCGGCACGACGGTGACGTCACCCGTGCGCAGGGCACGACGTAGCGCACTCGCGACGACCGTCTCGTAATTCGCGATGGAGAGACGCACCGAAACGCCCGAGCGTTGCGAGATGACGTGGCTGGCGCGCGCCACGTGACTCACGCGCGTGACGATGTCCTCGATGAACCACGGCACCTCAATGGGTCGATCCGCGCTGGGGAGCTTCGCCTCTTGCTGGACGATGGCAATCTCGGTCGAAATCTCGTAGGGATAATGCGTGCGGATCTGAGAGCCGAAACGATCCTTGAGGGGCGTGATCAGGCGGCCACGGTTGGTGTAATCCTCGGGGTTCGCCGTGGCCACCACCAACAAGTCGAGCTCGAGTCGTACCAGGTGGCCGCGAATTTGCACGTCGCGCTCCTCGAGCACGTTGAGCAGTCCGACCTGAATCCGCTCCGAGAGATCGGGCAACTCGTTGATGGCGAAGATGCCGCGGTTCGATTTCGGCACCAGACCGAAGGACAGTGCCCGGGGATCGTCGAGGAACAATCCCCCGGCCACTTTGATGGGATCAACCTCGCCAATCAAGTCGGCCATCGACGTATCAGGTGACGCGAGCTTCTCCGCGAAGCGCTGCGAACGGTGCACCCACGCAATGGGGGTCTCCTCGCCGTGTTCAGCAACGACTTCGCGCGCGAAAACCGACAGCGGGGCGAAGGGGTCGTCGCGCACTTCAGAGCCTGCGACGATGGGCAACCAATCGTCGAGTAGGTCCACCAGGGACCGGATCATGCGGGTCTTGGCCTGACCGCGCTCACCCAGCAAGATGATGTCGTGGCCGGCGAGCAGCGCCGTCTCGAGTTGGGGCAAGACCGTATCGTCGTATCCCATCACGGCCGACGACAGTGACCGACCGGTGCGTAGCCGCTCTTCGAGATTGGCGCGGATCTCCTCGCGGACGCTGCGATGAACGAAACCGGCCGCGCGAAGACCCGCGAGGGTGGAGGGCAGAGTGTCGGGGACGAGGGGTGGGGTCATTACTCCAACTTATTGCCCTCGGGTCACGTTTCACTCAGTCCTCACGAGACGACGGCATCTCTCGAGGACCGTTCCGGTCACGTCGCCGGTTTCGAAGCGCCACGAGATCGGGTGGCCATCCACGACGCGCCAAAACTCTACGATGGGCCCGTGTCAGAGTTTGAGATTGTCACCACCGCCGAACGCCCGGATCTCCACGACCAATTCGAGGCGGCCTTCAAGAACTCGTGGCCGGAATTCATTTTTCACGACGCGATCGCGCATCCCTTCATGAGCGCCGTACAGGAACGATTCGCGCGCTACGACGTGACCGTGGTCCACGACGATCGCGTCGTTGCCGGAGGGTGGGGCATTCCCTTAGCGTGGGATCTATCCGTGGAGCACCTCCCGAGCGGCTATGACGACGCACTCGTGCGTACGTTCGCGGAGTTCCAGGTGTCCCCGGCCAACACCCTCAGCATCATGGCGGCCGCGGTACACCCGCTTTATCGCGGACAGGGCCTCTCCACGCTCGTACTGGGCGAACTTCGACGTCGCGGTGAACACGACGGCGTGCCTCACGTCATTGCGCCGGTGCGCCCCACGCTCAAGTCGCGCTACCCACTCACTGCGATGGCCGATTTCGCCCAGTGGCGTCGCGATGACGGCCAACACGTCGACCCCTGGATCCGTCTCCACGAGCGAATGGGCGCAACGATCCTCGGTCCCGCTGAGCGATCGATGGTGATTACTGGTTCGGTCGAAGAATGGGAGTCGTGGACCGGCATGCTCTTTCCACAGAATGGCGCCTACGTGGTGCCCGACGCCCTCGACCTCGTCGTCATCGATTGTGACAATGACCTCGGCGTCTACGTGGAACCCAATCTGTGGATGCGTCACTGCTGAGATCCGTAGGGCTTCACCCGAATCGTCGATGAACGTCGGCCCCGCCTCGCCACACCTCGCGGATCAAGTTCGACCCCGGTCGATACGCCAGATGAGCCGCGCGCGGCGCGTTGAGCACGACCAGATCGCTGCGGGCTCCCACCGCGAGGTGTCCGATGTCGTCGCGGCGCAGGGCCGACGCTCCCCCGCGCGTGGCGGCAAACACAGCTTCGTCCACGCTCAACCCCATCTCGCGCACCGCGAGGGCGATGACGAAGGACATCGACGTGACGTAGGACGTCCCCGGATTGCAGTCGGTGGCGAGGGCCACGCTGACACCGGCGTCGACCAGACGCCGTCCCGACGGGTAGGGCGAACGCGTCGAGAAATCTGCGCCGGGTAGCAACGTCGCGACGGTCGAGGACGCGGACAGACGCTCCACGTCAGCGTCACTGAGGTGGGTGCAGTGGTCCACGCTGGCGCAGTCCATCTCGACGGCGAGGGCGACTGCTCCGATGTCGGCGATTTGGTTGGCGTGCAGTCGAAGCTCGTGCCCATTCGCTCGGCCCGCCTCGAGCACGGTGCGCGCCTCATCGAGATCAAAGGCCCCCACGTCGCAGAAGACGTCAGTCCACTTGGCCGAGTCGCATCGTGTCATCATCTCACCGGCCACGAGAGCCACGTAGGCGTCACGGTCCGTGACGAACTCCGGGGGCACCACGTGCGCGCCGAGAAACGTCACTTCATCGGTGATTTCGCCCGCCAACTCCACCAGTCGGGCTTCGCCGTCCACGTCGAGGGCGTAGCCCGACTTGACTTCGACGGTGGTGACCCCTCCGGCACGTAGGGCCGCGACCCGCGCGCCACTCTCTTGGCGCAATTGGTTGTCGCTCGCCGCCCGCGTGGCCGCCACGGTGCGCACGATACCTCCGCCGTCGTAGCGTTCGCCGGCCATGCGCGCCTCGAACTCGTCACTGCGCTCGCCCGAGAAAATCAGATGCGTGTGCGAATCCACGAAACCCGGGATCACCGCGGCGCCACGGGCGTCGTATCGTTCGTCGGCCTCAGGGGCGTCGGTGGCACGCCCTACCCACAGGACCCGCTCGTCGTCCAGTATCAGGGCAGCATCGTGGAGCCGCCCTACCGGTGTCTCGTCGCCGAGGGTGGGATCGTTGGTAAAGAGTTCACCGATGTTGGTGAGCAGGCGACTGATCATCCCTCCTCGCGCATGGGAATACGCACGCCGCGACTCTCGGCCGTTTCCTCGGCGATCTCGTAGCCCGCGTCCACGTGGCGGATCACGCCCATGCCGGGGTCGTTGGTGAGGACTCGCTGAAGTTTCTCGCGAGACAAGGCGGTACCGTCGGCGACGCAGACCTGGCCGGCGTGAATCGAGCGGCCAATTCCTACGCCGCCACCGTGGTGGATCGACACCCACGACGCGCCCGAGGCGGTGTTGACCAGTGCGTTGAGGAGCGGCCAGTCCGCGATGGCGTCCGAGCCATCGAGCATCGACTCGGTCTCGCGATAGGGCGAGGCGACCGAGCCACTGTCGAGATGGTCGCGCCCGATCACCAGGGGCGCGGAGATCTCGCCGGCGGCGACGAGGTCGTTGAAGGCCACGCCCGCCTTGTCGCGCTCGCCGTATCCCAACCAACAAATTCGCGCGGGGAGACCCTGGAAGGCCACCTTCTCCTGGGCACGGGTGATCCAGCGGTGCAGGGGCTCGTTGTCGGGGAACAGATCCATCACGGCCCGGTCGGTACGCCAGATGTCCTTCGGGTCACCCGACAAGGCCGCCCAGCGAAAGGGGCCCTTGCCCTCGCAGAAGAGCGGACGGATGTACGCCGGCACGAAACCGGGGAAGGCGAAGGCCCGCGTGAATCCTCCGAGTTGGGCCTCGCCGCGAATCGAGTTGCCGTAGTCGAACACTTCCACGCCTTCGTCCATGAACCCGACCATCGCCTCGACCTGGTGCGCCATGGAGACGCGTGCGCGGTCGGTGAACTCCTCGGGTTTCTTGTCGGCGTAGTCGTGCCAGTCCGCTAAGTCGATACCTTCGGGCAAGTAGCTCAAGGGGTCGTGTGCGGAAGTCTGGTCGGTGACGATATCGACCTCGACGCCGCGTCGCAGCAATTCAGGGAACACCCAAGCGGCATTACCTAGCAGACCGACGCTCAACGGCCGCCTTTCCCTCTTCGCACTCAGCACGCGGGCAATCGCGTCGTCCAGGTCATCGGTCCACTCGTCCATGTAGCGCTGGTCCACTCGTCGTTGTAGGCGCGTGGGATCCACGTCGACGCACAGGCAAACGCCGTCGTTCATGGTGACCGCGAGGGGTTGAGCCCCTCCCATGCCACCGGCCCCCCCGGTCAAGGTCAACGTCCCAGCGAGGGTTCCCCCGAATCGTTTGGCCGCGACGGCGGCGAATGTCTCGTAGGTACCCTGCAGGATCCCCTGGGTACCGATATAGATCCACGAGCCCGCCGTCATCTGTCCGTACATCGTGAGTCCCAGAGACTCCAAGCGGCGAAATTCTGGCCACGTCGCCCAATCCCCCACCAGGTTGGAGTTGGCAATCAGCACGCGCGGCGCCCACTCGTGGGTCTGAAAGACGCCGACGGGTCGGCCCGACTGCACCAACATTGTCTCGTCACCCTTCAGGGTCGTGAGGGTGCGCACCAACGCGTCGAAGCTGCGCCAGTCGCGCGCCGCGCGACCAGTGCCTCCGTAGACCACGAGATCGTCCGGGCGTTCGGCCACCTCGGGATCAAGATTGTTCTGCAACATGCGCAGAGCGGCCTCTTGGGGCCAGCCTCGCGTCGTCAACGTCGAGCCGCGAGCGGCACGTACAGGACGGGCACCTTCCATATTGACTCCTTTGTCTAGCGAACGTCCAGGTACTGACGCACCGTAGCCAGGATCTGCCCGCTGCGCACGAGCTCGCCGATCGCGCTCAACTGCGGCGAGAGCCAGCGGTCGGGACCCGGACCTCCCGTGACCGAATTGACGAGGTCGGCCACAGCGGCAGTCGCCGGCGACGCACTGAGCGGCGCGCGCAACGCCATCGCTCGCGACGACGCGACCAGTTCGATCGCCAACACGTCGGCGAAGGCCGAGAGCGAGCGACGCAGTTTACGCGCGGCGTGCCAACCCATCGAGACGTGATCCTCCTGCATGGCCGAGGAAGGGATCGAATCCACACTCGCCGGAACGGCGAGGCGCTTCATCTCTGAGACCATGGCGGCCTGGGTGTACTGGGCAATCATGAGACCGGAATCGACCCCCGCCTGGTGGGCGAGGAACGGCGGCAAACCGTAGTTACGGTGCACGTCGAGGAGTCGGTCGGTGCGCCGCTCGGCCATGGACGCGACGTCGGCCACCGCGATGGCGAGGAAGTCAAGCACGTAGGCAACGGGGGCCCCGTGAAAGTTCCCGTTCGATGAGAGGGTGCCGTCGGGAAGGATCGACGGATTGTCAATGGCCGAGGCCAGTTCGATGTCGGCGACGGTGGTGGCGTGGGTGAAGGTATCGCGCGCGGCACCGTGCACTTGGGGAGCGCAGCGCAGTGAGTAGGCGTCTTGGACTTGGGTGGTATCGCCACTGTGTGAATTCACGATGCTCGAATCAGCCAGCAGCGCGAGCAAATTCGCTGCGCTGAGGCGCTGACCGACGTGGGGGCGCAGGGCTTGTAGTTCATCGATGAACACCCGGTCGGTGCCGCGCAACGCCTGAATCGAGAGCGACGCCGACACGTCAGCGAGCGCCAACAGGTTCTCACCGTCCTCGAGAGCCATGATGAGCTGGCCCAACATACCGTCGGTGCCGTTCAAGAGGGCGAGACCCTCCTTCTCCGCGAGTTCCACGGGCTCGAGGCCCGCGCCCTCCAGCGCCTGCGCGGCTCCGCTGCGCGTGCCGTCGCGCAAAATAACGTCGCCTTCGCCCATCAACGCCAGGGCGACGTGAGCCAGCGGTGCCAAATCCCCCGAGCACCCGAGCGAGCCGTATTCGTAGACCACCGGCGTGATGTGGGCGTTGAGTAGCGCGGCGTACGCCAGGGCCGTCGACGGCTGCACACCAGTGACCCCCGAACACAGCGTGGTGAGACGGGACACCATCATTGCGCGCACCGCCTCCACCTCGACTTCGGGTCCCACCCCGGCAGCGTGAGAACGGATGAGCGCGCGCTGGAGGGCGCGACGTTGATCGGGCGCCACGAAGGTGGTCGCCAACGATCCGAATCCGGTCGACACCCCGTAGACCGGAACGCCACTCTGAACCATCTCCTCGATTGCCGCGCGTTGGGCACTGAGTCGGCGCACGACCTCGTCGTCGATGACGATGACCTCACCGCCGCGCGCCACTGCCAGCAATTGCCCACGTGTCAAACCTTCAAAACCCAAGCGAATGCTCACAACCTTCTCCTTACGTAGCCCGAGAGGGCTTCGAGTACCACCAGTGCGGCCAGACGCACGGTGCGTTCGTCGGGCGCGTCGCGCGCGACGTCGATCTCAGTGACGTCAATGACGTGCACTTGAGGAGACGCACAGAGGAGCCGCACGAATTGGCGCAGTTCGTCCGCACTGAAGCCGCCGGGCGCGGCGGCCGGACATCCCGGAACGACGCTGCGATCACAGACGTCCATGTCGATATCCACGTAGACGGGACGACCACCCTCGCCCGCTATGGCGAGCGCCCGTGCGCAGACTTCGCTGATGCTGCGTGAACGCAACTCGTGGCGAGGGATCAATGTCACTCCCGCGTCGAGCGCGTCGCGGGCGTACGGCGCAGAGTTAGAGAAATCGGCCAGGCCCACTTGCACCACGTGTGCGCCGCTCAGTCCCTCGTCGAGCAATTGGCGAATCGGTGAGCCGTTGGAGCGACCCTCGCGCATATCGAGATGGGCGTCCAAAGTGATGAGGCCCCATTGGTCGAGTCGACCCTGGGCCACGGCCGACAGCGCTCGCCAGGTCAACGCGTTGTCGCCCCCGAGCACTATCCACAAGTTGGGAGACGACGCGTCGAACGCCTCGCGCAGCGCCATTTTTCCCTCGTCGGTATCGGGGTTGGCGATATCGCCGTGGTCGCGCATGAGAATGCCGTCAGCGAGGTCGACCTGGTCTTCGAAGGACCAGGTGGAGTAGCGCGCCAACGCCGCGCGCACCGCAGCGGGCGTCGACTCCTTAGAGCGAGGCGTGACTGACGTGATGAACGTGTGCGCCCCCAGGAGCGACACCATGGCCTCAGAGCGCTCCCCCGGCCCTTCGCCGTCCAACAACAATGACGCCGCCGACGGCCATTTTGGGTCCGGGACGCTCACCACGACCCCATGTTACGCACGGCCGCTATCGAGCGACGGAAGGCGTGCTCGGCGATGCCGTTTTGCTACTGCACACCTCACGAAGCGGCTGGGGCTGGGCCACTCCCGTAATCCTTCCGAGACCCTGACTCGTCCACGAGCAGTTCCAAGCGCCCGGCTCCGCTAGTCCCACGAAGAAGTCCCGCTCCCACCCAGTGTTGTAGATAGTGGGATTGTGTTCGGCGTAGGGGATCTGCACCGGATAAATCCCCGGCGCGTGCAGGGGCGCGAAAGGAGCCCCCAGAATCGGCCAGTACGGGTTGATATCGAGTTCCATCCCCTCGAACGCTCCAGCCCCGAGAAGGGCTTGGGCGATCAAGGTCGGTGACACTTTCGACATGGTGGCCACGTAGACGAGGTTGCCGTGCACGTCGATACCGAGCGCGGAGCGTGGTTCTTGCGGCCCCGGCTTCAGCGGGTCTCCCCAAATGTACTCGTTGCTCGAACGCGCCGCGCTCGTGAGCTGGCCGTTCGCGACCATGGGCATGAGGTTCTGGCGGTAGGCGATGGCGTGGAAGGCCGGACCCGGGAAACCCGCCGTCCACACGCCCATCTTCCAGTGGCCGGCTGCGTTGATGGCGAGGGTCATCTCTCCGGACAGCAGTGGTGACAACGTCACTCCGTCAACCATCGACCCTCCGGCCTTGGCGCCCACTTTGAACGCACCGTTGAAGACGGCCACCACACCAGCCAGTCCCTCGTTGGGCCAGTTGATCGACGGACCCGCGTCGGCTGGAATCTGGCCGTAGTGCGAGGGGGGATCCTGGGTGCCGACGTGCCAGCGCAGCAGGGTCGTGCGAGCGTGCAGTCGTACCGTGCGAAAGTACACCCCCGCGACGTTGATCATCTTGTAGTCGACCATGACGCCACGCGCCGACGCCGTCGCCACCGTCCAGCCCGCTTGGGGTCGTTCGTAGGCAGTGGTCGCCGTCCTCGAGCTAGTCGTCGCCACCGCTGTGGCCGAATGACCCAGGACCACGCCGGCGCCCACTCCCGCGAGGACGAGGGCCGCGGCCGATACGATGCCCACCGTCCGCATAACTCGTATCCGATCGATGAATCAGCGCGGGACGCGCCGGACTCCGCTGATGTTCTCGTCGCCCAGACTCGGCTCGTTCTCGACGACGTAGGTGGGAACGGGCACCGCGTCGTGCTCGTGCTCGTGCACCATGTCGTCGACGTAGGCCGGAGCCGGTGTCGCCACGTACTCTCCCTTGACGGTGCGCGTCACGATGTTGATGGTCTTACGCTTGCCCGCACCGGAGAAGCCCTGCATCTCGCGGGCGATCTTGTAGGTCACCGGGTAGGCCAGGATCGGCACCACGATGCACAGGACACGCATCGTCCATAGCACCGTGTTCAGCGAGACGTGGAAGAAGTTCGCGATGACGTCAGTGGACGAGGCGATGAAGAGCATCGCACACAGCACGGCGACGGCGACGCCCGCCGCGGTGCGCTTGGGACGGTTACTGGGTCGATCGAGCAGGTTGTGCATCGCGTTGTCCTTGGTGAACTTACGTTCGATCGCCGGCCAGGCCATGATGAGGTTGAACAGAATTCCAGGGAAGATCACCGCGGGGATGGTGACCTCGAGGGGGATGGTGTGGCCAAAACTATGGAACGACCACGCGGGGAAGATACGGAGGGCGCCGTCGAGGAAACCCATGTACCAGTCCGGCTGGACGGCGTAGGAGATGCGCGAGGCGGTGTAGGGGCCGAACTGCCAAATCGGGTTGATCTGGGCGAAGGCACCGAGCAGGGCGGTGGCCCCCGCGACCACGAACATGAAACCGGTGGTCTTGGCCATGAAGACTGGGAACATCGGCGAGCCGACGACGTTGTTCTCGGTCTTGCCCTTGCCGGGGAACTGCGTGTGCTTCTGGCGCACCAGTAGACCCATGTGCGCGCCTACGAGAGCCAGAATCACCAACGGAATGATCAACACGTGCAGGATGAAGAAGCGCGGGATGATCGATGTTCCCGGGAAGTTGCCACCGAAGAGGAAGAAGGCCACGTAGGAGCCCACCACTGGGATCGACAAGATGATCGAGTAGGCGATCCGGATACCCGTACCCGAGACCAAGTCATCGGGTAGCGAGTAGCCCAGGAAGCCGTTGACGATGGCGAGGATCAGCAGCGTCGTGCCGATCACCCAGTTGGTCTCACGCGGCTTGCGGAAGGCTCCAGTGAAGAACACGCGACCCATGTGCACGACAATGGCGCCTACGAAAATGTCGCAACTCCAGTGGTGCATCTGACGCATCAGGAGCCCCGCGCGCACCGCAAATGACAGATTCACCGTGGAGGCGAAGGCCTCGGTCACCTTCTGTCCATACAGCGGCAGATAACTCCCGGTGTAGGTGGTCAAGTCCTGACTCGGCACGTAGTAGAGCGTCAGGAAAACGCCGGTGGCCAGCAAGACAACGAAGGAGTACAGCGCGATCTCGCCCAACATGAATGACCAGTGGTCGGGGAAAATCTTGTCCATGAACGTACGGCCACCCTTGGCGATGCCGAGGCGATCGTCGAGCTCGTTCAGGCTCTGACCAAGCTTGCCGTAGGGCCCGGCCGCTTCTCGCTGCGCGCGCTTGGTGTTGATGGTCTGACTCATGAACGCTCCCAGAATCCAGGGCCGACGGGCTGGTTGAAGTCCGACTGTGACTGCAAGTATCCCCCCGAGTCGAACTGCAGCGGTAACTGCGGCAACGGGCGTGGGGCGGGACCGAAATTCGGGATGCAGCCATTAGTGACGTCGAACATGGACTGGTGGCACGGACAGACCAGGAGCTGCAACTGCTGCTCGTAGAGACCGACCGGGCAACCGAGGTGGGTGCAGAGCTTGGAGTAGGCTAGGTATCCCGATGGACCCCAGGTCTCGCGACCCTTCTGCGTCACGAAGTTCTCGTTCGAGAGGCGAATGAGCACCGTCTGGTCGACGGCTTGCCCGTTGTCGGTGTTCTCCAAACCCTCGGGATACACCGTCACAATCGATCCAATAGCCAAGTCGTCCTGGTGAACTCGACGCCCCGTGATATCCACTAAGTAGGTGCCCTTGGCCCAGTCGGTGTGAAACAACGTGCCCTTGGGCAACGGGCCCAAGGAGCGAACGAGCGGAAATGCCGCGACGACGCCAAAGATCCCCATACCGGCGCCGAGCAGTCCGCCGAGGAATTTGCGACGCTTGATCACGCCACCGCCGCGCTCGACGATCGCCGCCGCGAAGGCGTTGCGCTCATCCTCGGAGCTCGCCATGGTGTGACGTTCTTCCACGAATGGCCCCCGCGGCATCAGGTACTTACCCCAGGCGATCAGTCCGACACCCATCAACGTCAGGCCACCACCGAAGGTCGCCCCCAACGTCCACGGCGCGGCGTTCACCCAGTACGCCGCCCCGAAACCCGCAATAAGCGCGATACCCAGCAGGAAGACGATGGCGATGACCTTCTCCACCAGTTCCGGACGACGAGCCGCCGGCTGCAGCCGCGGATCATCGGCGGACACCGTGTTCAACTGCACCGGGGTGCGCTGTTCGTGCTCGCTCACTGACGCTCTCCTACCCAAAACCCGACGAGGGCCAGCAGGCCCACGCCCAACAACAATCCAACGAATCCCTCAGCCACCGGCCCGAGCCCGCCCAGGCCCGCTCCACCGGGATTCTGGGGGTGCTGGATCTCGGTGGTGACGTACTTCACAATGTCGGCGACTTGGAAGTCGCTCAGGTTGCCCGTGAATCGCGGCATATTGCCCGGACCAGTTCGAATGGCCTCCACCACCTGGAAGGCTGGGATATTACGAAGCGACGGCGCGTAGGTACCTGCGGCTAACGCGTCGCCATCGCCCTCGATGGTGTGACAGGCCGCGCAGTTCAGGGCGAACAAGGCTGCACCGTCGGACACGTTGGCACTCGCCAGGTTGGGCGAAGGGATGTCGGGGTAGCTCGGACTAAGGGAGTTGACCCACGCGGCCACGGCCAACGCTTGCTCGTGCGATAGTCGCGGCACGCGCCGGTTGGCCTGCACCGCGCGCGGGTCGGCCGCGGGCATACGACCCGACTCAATCCAGAAGTCGATCGTTGCCGGACCGAGCCCGACGAGGTTCGGGAAGGCCCCCGACGTGCCGTTGGCGGGCACGCCATTGGCCTGGGTGCCGTGACACGACGCACAGTTCTCGAGAAACAAGGACTGGCCCAGTGTCGCGAGAGCCGACGAGGGCGCGGTGTAAGTGATCGCGCTGTTGCCGTAGCTCACCACGTTGCCCGCGGCGTCCTTCGTGACCTTCGTGGAATTCGGCGTGCCCGCATTGATTCGCCCAGTCTGGTAGGGCGTATGCGTCGTGGTTGACGCCATCGCCGTCGACGCGAGGCCCACGACAGGGCCCATCATCACCAGAGCGGTGACAGCGATAAATGGCACTCGAGTACGTCTCTTCATCACGACCTACTTCAGGAGGAACAGGGACGAATACAGCCCGATCCAAACGACATCGACGAAGTGCCAGTAGTAACTGACACCTTGGAAAGTGGAGAGCTCGCCCGGGTCACCTTCGGTGCCGCGCATACGAAAGAGCAGGAAGACCATGGCGACCAACCCGAGGAACACGTGCAATCCGTGGATACCCGTGGTGATGTAGAACACCGAGCCGTACGAGTTGGTGTACCAACGCGTGGCCAGGTGGGTCCATTCATAGACTTGGTTGCCGACGAAGGCGGTACCCATGATGATCGTGATGATCACCCATCGACGCGCCTCGGCACGCCGTCGGTGCTCGATCAACCACACTGCCCACTGCATCGTGAAGGATGACGCCACCAAAATGATCGTGAAGATGCCCGATTGCAACACGTCGAGGTGCGTACCCTGCGGGGGCCACGCTGCCAGATGTGCACGGATGGTAAAAAGCGCGGCGAAGAGTCCCGAGAAGAACATCAGCTCGCT
>VFSW01006827.1_pt1 | contig 16701 bp, 16 predicted proteins | sample 5358111 | NCBI WGS metagenome assembly VFSW01 (sample SAMN11554181, study PRJNA540505) | mine drainage metagenome | isolation source: sediment from site ElyBrook_90M | place: USA: Ely Copper Mine, Vershire, VT | collected 2017
CCACCGGCGGCTGCCGGTCATATGTCGTCGGCTGCGAGGCGACTTGCGCCGCGGTGTTGATCGACCCGGAACTCGGCCAGATCGACCGCTACATCGCGCTGTCCGCACGTGACGGTCTGCGTATCCGGTATCTCATCGATACCCACACGCACGCGGATCATTTTTCTGCAACTCAACAGCTCGCGCGCCAACTCGGAGTGCCGGTGGTGATGCATGCCGCAAGCCCGGCGCCATTCGTCGATCTGCGTTTGCGGAGCGGTGAATTGCTGGCCATCGGAAAGCTGCGTGTACAAGCGCTCCACACTCCCGGTCACACGCGCGATTCCATGTGCCTGTGTGTCGAGGACCGCGTGTTCACCGGCGATACGCTCCTCATCGGCGGAACGGGGCGCACCGACTTGCCGAGCGGCGATGCAGGGGCACTCTATGAGAGTCTGTTCGAGGGCGTGCTGAGGCTCGATCCGGCACTGAAGGTCTTCCCTGCGCACGAATACAAGGGACGATCTCATTCGACTATCGGACTGGAGCTGGCCGAGAATCCGCGGCTCCAAAAGGCCGACCGCGGCGCCTTTATCGAGATGATGCAAAGTCTCAATCTCACGATGCCGACGCACGTCACCGAGGCGCTGCGCACCAACATGACTGGCGGCAAAACGGTGGCGCAGATGCTCTCCGAGGCCTCGGCGGCCGTGCCGTTCATGTCGCTCGCCGAACTCAATGCGCGCATCGATTCCAGGAGTGATGACCTGATCGTGCTCGACGTACGCGAGCGTGACGCCTTTGAAGCGGGGCACATCCCGGGGGCACGACTGCTGCCGCGCGGTCAGCTGGAGTTGCGCGTCAACGAGGAGCTGACTGATCCCACCCGAAGAATCCTGGTCTACTGCGAGTTTGGCCGGATCTCAACGCTGGCGACCGCCACGCTGCGCCAGATGGGCTTTCAGGGCGCCGTTGCGTTGGACGGCGGCATGAAGGCGTGGCGCGAAGCAGGCTTCAGGGTGAAGGCAGGCAAGGAACCGTGAGCGGCGCCGGCGTGATGCCGGCACTGGGCGGCATCGAGGCGCGCGCTCTGGGATATGAACTCGCGGACAGCATTGTGGCCATCGTTGCAATTATTACATGCTCCGGCGCGTCCAAGTTGTGGTCTGCCGGCCGGACTCTTATTCTGCAACCATGAGTTTCAGCCTGAGAGCGAAGACGGAGAGGACGATGCCCTACCTGATCGAGGCCGCCCGGCGGCAATCGTGCGCCGCAGCGCTTCTGGCGGCGACGCTTGCCGGCATCCTCTGCGGCTGCCATCGCAACCAGGCAACTGTTGCGACGCAGTCGGACGTCGTTGCGGCGCAGGATGAGGCGCGTAAGGAAGTCGAACAGGCGCGCGTCGAGGCACGCAAGGACGTGAAGAGCGCCGTCAAAGTGACGGGAGGCGACCCGAAGAACATTGCGGTGGCAAGGGTCACGGGGACCTTCGATATCGCCATGGCGCAGGCGGATGGCGATCATAGAGTCGCTCTCGTGAAATGCCAGACGCTGGACCAGGCGCTGCAGGCTCAATGCAAAGACCAGGCCGACGCGCAGTTCCAAACCGCAACGGCCAATGCGAAGGCCATGCGGGTGGCGAGCAGAAACCGCGACCAGAGCGAGTAGGCAACGGGGCGTGGCCCCACCATGAGGCAGGTACGGACTGCGCGTTGCCGGCGCCCAGAGTGCGGCCGCAGGCCTGGCCGGTGTATAAAGGCTCATGTTCGAAGGATTCGACCGCAAGACGCTCGATGTGGAAGGCGTGGACATCGCCTGCGCCGTCGGCGGCTCGGGTCCGCCGCTTCTGCTGCTGCACGGCTTTCCTCAGAGCATGGCGATGTGGGCGCGGGTGGCGCCGAAGCTGGCGAGCCGTTACACGGTGGTATGCGCGGATTTGCGCGGCTACGGCGATTCGGCGAAGCCCCGATGCGCACGCGACCGCGCCAACTACTCGTTTCGCGCATTCGCCGCGGATCAGCTCGGGCTCATGCGCCTTCTCGGGTTCGATTGCTTCCACGTGGTCGGGCACGATCGGGGCGGCCGTACCGCCCACCGGATGGCGTTGGACGTACCCGAGGCCGTGCGCTCGATGACGGTCATGGACATCGTGCCGACGTTCGCCATGTTCATGAACACCAACCGCAAGGTGGCGCACGCGTACTGGCATTGGTATTTTCTCGCGCAGCCCGAGCCCTTTCCCGAACGTCTGATCGGCGCGGATCCGGACTTTTTCTACGAGACGAGCCTGGTCGGCTGGGGCGCGACCCGGATCAGCGACTTCGAGCCGGACATGCTGGCGGAGTACCGCCGATGCTGGCGCCAACCGGCCATGATCCATGGCTCATGCTCGGATTATCGCGCCGCCGCCTCCGTCGACCTGCAGCACGACGGCGCGGACATCGAGCGCAAGGTCCCCTGTCCGGCGCTGGTGCTGTACGGCGCCGCCGGCGCGATGGCCGCGCTCTACGACATTCCGGCCGAGTGGCGCAGCCGATGTACGGATGTGACGGCAGCCTCGGTCCCCGGAGGTCACTTCTTTGTAGATCAATTTCCGGACGAGACGGCGCGCATCGTCGGTGAATTCCTCGACGCGCAGCCGTATCGGGAGGCCGGAAAGACGCTGCGGCCGTCCGCGTGACGCGGGCAGGATTGCCATGAGCAAGGTCTTGGTCACGGGAGGCTCCGGCTTCATCGCCGGCCACTGTATCGCCAAGCTCCTGGCCGCCGGGTACGAGGTGCGCGCGACCGTACGACATGCCCGGCGCGAGGGCGAAGTGCGGGCGGCGCTCGAGGCGGGAGGTGTCGCCAGCTCCGAGCAGGTGTCATTCGCCGCCGCAAACCTCGACGGCGATGCGGGCTGGGCAGAGGCCATGACAGGATGCGAATATGTGCTGCACGTCGCCTCGCCTTTTCCCGAGGGCCGCCCCGCGCACGAGGACGAACTGATCGTGCCGGCCCGCGAGGGCACGCTGCGCGTGCTGCGCGCCGCAGGCGCTGCCGGCGTGAGGCGTGTGGTGCTCACATCCTCGTTCGCGGCGATCGGCTACGGGCACCCGCCGAGAACGGCGCCGTTCGATGAGCGGGATTGGACGCTGCCGTCGGCCGGCGTGTCCGCGTACGCCAAATCGAAAACACTGGCGGAGCGTGCGGCGTGGAGCTTCATTGCCGATGAAGGCGGGGATCTGGAACTCTCCGTGATCAATCCCGTGGTCGTGCTCGGTCCCGTCTGGGGGCCCGATTTTTCGACGTCGATACAACTGATCAAGCGCATGCTGGACGGCCGCATGCCCGGCAACCCGCGGCTGCATTTCGGCGTCGTGGATGTGCGCGATGTCGCCGACCTGCATCTGCTTGCCATGACGCACGCGGCGGCGAAAGGCGAGCGCTTCCTGGCCGTCGCCGGCGACTTCATGTCGCTGCAGGACATCGCGAAGGTGCTGAAGAGCCGTCTGGGGGAGGTCGGCGGGAGGGTCAAGACGCGGCAGTTGCCCAACTGGCTGCTGCGTGCGGCCGCCTGTTTCAACCCCGCGGTCCGTGATTTCCTACCGGAGCTGGGCAATAGAAAGAGCGGCTCGAATGGGAAGGCCCGGCGGGTGCTCGGCTGGCAGCCCCGGTCGAGCGAGGCGGCGATCGTGGCCACCGGCCAGAGCCTTAAGGATCTGGGACTGTTGGAGCGCGCTTGAGCTTTGCTGCCGGGGCGGGTCCGCACGGCCGCTGATGGCGTGCCAGCGTGGTATTGCGCGGGTGCGCCAAACCGGGGAGTATTCCCGCATCGTCGAGACCGTTCGGCGCCCGGACACAAGGCACCCATGTCGGCAATCGATTTCGTGATTGAGCAGCGACGCCGCAACCTGGGTGGCTTCGAGGTGGGCCGGGTTTTGCCGGCGCCGCAGCGGCGGATGATCGGGCCGTTCATCTTCTTCGACCACCTGGGTCCCGTGGATTTTCCGCCCGGCATCCCACGCTCGATCGATGTACGTCCCCATCCGCACATCGGCCTGTCCACGGTCACCTACTTATTCGCCGGCGAGATCATGCACCGCGACAGCTTGCGTTCGGAGCAGCCGATTCGCCCGGGCGAAGTCAACTGGATGACGGCCGGCCGCGGCATCACCCATTCCGAGCGATTCGAGCGCGCACGGGCGCAAGGGGATGCTCTGCACGGCATTCAGGCCTGGGTCGCATTACCCACCGAGCACGAAGAGACCGCGCCCGTCTTTTCGCATCACGCGGCCGAAGAACTGCCGACCTACGAGAGCGAAGGTCTCTGGGCAAGGTTGGTGGCGGGGGCGGCATTCGGTGCGCAAGCCGCGCCAAGGACGTACTCGCCCCTGTTCTACGTGCATTGGCGGCTTGCCTGCGGCGCCCGGGCGCAGTTGCCCGCGGAGTACCCGGAGCGCGCGGCGTACGTCGCGGCGGGCTGCGTCGAGGTCGACGGTCGGCGGCTGATCCGGGGGCAGATGCCGGTATTCGCCGCCGGCAAGCCGGTGTTGTTCACCGCACTCGAGCCGTCGGTGGTCATGCTGCTCGGCGGCGAGCCGCTCGGCGAGCGCTTCATCGAATGGAATTTCGTGTCCTCTTCCAACGAGCGCATCGATCAGGCCAAGGCCGATTGGCGTGCGGGCCGTATGCAGCTCCCGCAGTTCGACGACGGCGAATTCATCGAATTGCCGGCGGAGACAGGTTCCTCCGCGGCGCATGCCGAGTGATCGAGCAGCGATGATCGAGATCGAGCGAGTTCAAACGGGCGTGCGAATCGAGAAGCGCCTGCTTAAGGTGCTGAAGGGCCTCGCGGAGCTGAAGGATCTGTCGCTCGGCGATCTGCTGGAGGGGATCGTGCTGCATGCGTTCGAGGGCCGGGAGCCGTTCTCGCCGGAGACTCTCGCCCAGATAGCGGAACTCAACAAGATCTACGGCATGAGCTTGCGGGCCGGCGACAGCCACCGGCTCAAGGAAAAATAGCCCATGGAAACCCCGCTTACTCCGCTGGACTTCGTGCGCCGCGCCGGCAAGCTGTACGCCGGGCGGCTGGCGGTCGGCGATGGCAGCCTGCGGTTGACGTATGGACAGTTCGCCGAGCGCTGCAATCGGTGGACCGCAGCGCTCGCCCGTTTGGGCGTGGGCAAAGGGGATCGCGTCGCGACCATCTCGCCGAATACGCACCAACATCTGGAGCAGTTCTACGCCATCCCGCAGCGCGGCGCGGTCATCGTGCCGATGAACTATCGATTGACCGCGGATGACTTCGTCTACATGACCGCCCACTGCGGGGCAGCCGTGATCTGCGTGCACTCGGAATACCTGGAATTGATCGATGCGGTCAGGGCGCGCATGCCGAGTGTCAGGCACTTCGTCGCGCTGGAAGGTGAGCGCGGCGGCTGGTTGAACTACGAGGCGCTGCTCCAGGGCCAAGAAGCCGTACGGGACCGCGCGGCCGCGATCGACCTGAACGAGATCGCGGAAACCGATCTGCTGGCGATCAACTACACCAGCGGCACGACGTCGCAGCCCAAGGGCGTCATGATCACGCACCGCAACGCCTGGATGAATTCCATCGGTGCGCTGACCCACTGGTCCATGGGTCCGGCCGACCGCTATCTTTGGACCCTGCCGATGTTCCACGCCAACGGCTGGACGTTCACCTGGACGGTGACGGCGGCCGGCGCGGCGCACATCTGTATGCGCCGGGTGGACGCCGCGAACATCTACGAACACGTGAACCGCGAGCTGGTAACGCATTTGTGCGCGGCGCCGACCGTGCTCATCGCCATCGCGAACGGGCCGGACGAACTGCGACTGCAATTGCGCCGGGGCGTCAAGGTATTCACGGCCGGAGCCCCGCCGGCGGCCGCGACGATCGACCGGATGGAGTCGGAGCTGGGCTGGGAAGTCACCCACGTCTACGGGCTGACCGAGACTGCGCCGTTCATTTCGATCTGTGAGCCTCTGCCGGAGCACGAGGGGCTCTCACGCGCCGACCGTGCCACCATGAAGGCGCGCCAGGGCGTCGAGCTCATTACCTCGGGTGAGTTGCGCGTGGTCGATGAAGCCCTGCAGGACGTGCCGCACGACGGCTCGACCCTGGGTGAGATCGTTGCCCGCGGCAACGTGGTGATGCGCGGTTATTACAACGATTTCGTCGCCACAGCCGCGGCCTTTCGGGGCGGCTGGTTTCACAGCGGCGACGCCGCGGTGGTGCACCCCGACGGCTACGTCGAGATTCGGGACCGATTCAAGGACGTGATCATCAGCGGCGGCGAAAATATCTCGTCGATCGAGGTGGAGGGCGTCCTGTTGCGTCACGGCGCCGTGCTCGAGGCCGCGGTCGTCGGCATGCCTCATGAGAAATGGGGCGAGGCGCCTCATGCGTTTGTGGTTCTGCGGCCGGGCGCGAGCGCCACGGCGCAGGAGCTCGGTGAGTTTGCGCGCGGAGCCCTGGCGCATTTCAAGGTGCCATCGGCCTTTCATTTCATGGCCGAATTGCCCAAGACCGCCACCGGGAAGATTCAGAAATACGTGCTGCGCGGCAGGACTTCGGCGATCGTGCCGCAATGAGCCGAACTCAGGGCCGCGCAGCAGCCCGCTTGGCGGCTTTCAAGTGGCCGGGCCGAAGCTCGCCGCGGTTCACCACCACCACGAGCTGGCGCCAGTCATCGACGAAATGCCGCGCCCGCTGCTCGCCGATGCGCTCCACGATGACGGCATTCAAGGGGCCTTGAAGCGCCGCCAGTTCCTTGCGGGCGAGATCCAGATACCAGCCGTGGCGGTCGCGTATTTCCACAGCGACGAAGCCGGCGGCGGATAGGGCGGCGGCGCTCTCCTCGAGGGTGGCCATGTTGTAGGCGATGCCCTCCAGTCGAAAAAACTCCATCATTTCCGGCGAATAGCTCCCCGTGCCGCCGCGCAGCCAATCGCTGGCGATGAAGCGTCCGCCCGGCCGCAAGACGCGCAAAACATCGGCGTAGATCTTCGGTTTATCCGGAATCTGAACCATCGAGTCCTTGGAAAAAACGACATCGAAGCTCGCCGCATCGAACGGCAACGCGCCGCCGGTCACCGGCACACCGCGGATACGGCCCGACAACCCGGCGCGCTCGACCCGCCGTTGCATTCCCGCGATCAGGGAGGGGTCGATGTCGACTCCCGTCACGGATCGGGCGCCGAAGCGTGTCACCAGCAGCTCGTCGATGGCTCCGAGCCCGCAGCCGATATCCAGAACTTCGGCGCCGCGGATATCGCTGCCCTCGAACAGTCGGTCCAGCTCGCCGGCGCCGCCGGGCGACAGGAAGCCCTCGCCCCACAGCAGTTGAAGCAGCTCCAGCATCGGCGGGTCGTACTCGCCGGGCTCGCTCATCTGTCCGATCTTTGCCGAGTCGGCGCCGCTCATGATCCCTCGAGCTCCGCCAGCAATGATTTCGCGGCGTATACCTTGTCGAGCGCTTCGCGAATGATCGCCGGATGAACGGCGATCGCACGATTGTTCGAGGGATCGAACCAGTAGGAGCCGGCAATCGACTCGATATTGCCGTCGAACATGAGGCCGACGATATCGCCGCGTGCGTCGATCAGCGGGCTTCCGGAATTGCCGCCGACGATGTCGTTGCTGGTCGAGATGCAAAACGGCGTACGCAGGTCGAGGCGATCCTTGATCCTCATCCAGCTGTCCGGAATCTTGAAAGGCGACGAGCCCGTTGCCCGCTGGAATGCACGCTCGAGATAGGTAAACGGCGGTACGGCCGTGCCGTTTTCCGTCCATCCGGTCACCGTTCCGTAGTTCAGGCGCAGCGTGAATGTCGCGTCGGGGTAAATTCGCGTGCCGAACGCCTTGAAGCGCGCGGTGGCGATCCTTGCGGACGCCGCGTTGATCGGCGCCTCGATTTCGTCGTCGAACTGCCTGCGCAGCGCGCGCGCATCCGGGTCGATCGAGCGGGCGAGCTCGATCATCGGGTCGCGCGATTGATCCATCGCGCCTTTACCCCCCAGCCAGAGTAGTCTACGGACCTCGGGATCCTCGAGCTTCGATTCCGCCACCACGCGCGTGGCGAGGGTTTCCGGGGATTCCCGCGCGAGCAGGGTCCGCACCAGGGGGTTGTCGGGTCCGAGCCACTCCCGCATTCTTTGCAGAGAGAAAGACAGCGTCAGGGTCTCGACTTCTCCATAGATCGGCACGCGGGCGTAGAGCTGCTGCTCGATCCGCGGCAGCATCGAGTCGGTGTATTCGCGCAGGCGCTCGGTGTTCGGCTTGGCGCGCTCGTCGGCTCCGCGAAGCAGCAAACGCGCATAGCGGAACAGGATGCTGTTGAACCCAGCTGCGCCCTCGATGAACGTATAGGGCAGATACATCGCGCGTTCGCGCTGCGACGCCGTTTCGATCTGTTTCCACGGGTCCGGGCCGGGCATGTTTGCCAGCGCCCGCAACGTCGCTTCCTCGGATAGTTTGCGGTTCATCAGCGTATCGTCATGCAGCGCATCGAGGAGCTTGCGGCGAACTTTGATGCCGTTCTCCAGGCTGTTCAGCGGCGCTTCCACCAGCTCCCTGTCGGACTGGTTGGCGCGGCCGTATTGAATGTAGCCGCCGCGCAGCTCGGAGGTGCGCAGGAGCGTGGTGGGCAGGGATAGGTCGCGCTCGAATTCGAGCTGCGCGTGTGTCTCGAGCCGCGACGTGCTGCCGGGGTGTCCGGATACGAAGACCAGTTGTCCCGCGCGCGGACCCGCGAAATCGATTTTCAGGTATTCCGGCGTGCGCGCGGGCTTGCCGTGCTCGTAGGCGCGCAGGATGGCGAAATCGAGGGACCAGCGGGGGAATTGGAAATTGTCCGGATCGCCGCCGAACGCCGCGATGTCGGTTTCAGGGGTGAACACCAGCCGCACGTCGTCGTAGCGCTTGTATTTGTACAGGAAGTACTGGCCGCCCTCGTACAGCGTGACCGCCTGACACTTGAGCTTGCCCGAGCTCGACCGCCCGCTCGCCTGTTCGCACGCCTGTTCGAGCGCCGTCAGGGTACGTTTGCGCGCATCGTTTGCGGCCTCGTCGGAGAATCCGTCGCCGGCCTTGGTCACCGCGGCGGTCACGTTCTCCATCGACACCAGAACATCCGCCACCTGGGTCGCGCAGCGGCGCTCCGCGTTCGTGGTCGGCGCCGAGAAGCCGTTCTCCAGAAGGCTGTCATCCCTCGAGGACAGCTCGCCGAGACAGGATTCCACGCAGTGGTGATTGGTGAGCAGCAGCCCTTGCGGCGAGACGAACGAAGCCGTGCAATTGGTCAGGCGGAGCGTCGACAGCCGCACATGATCCAACCACGCCGCAGATACCTCGACCCCGTAGCTCTGCTTCACCGCCTCGGACGGGAAATTATCGAAGGTCCACATGCCCTCGTCGGCGCATGCCGGCGCAAGCACGGCGATCGCCATCGACATCCCGAGTGCGCGCATGATCGTTTGTCGTAAAGCCATGAGTTCCCCAAGCCGATCCGGGATTTTATAACTAGTGCCGGGCTTTTCGGCGGATTCCGTTACAATTCCTGCCATTGACGCCACCCAAGACCCCTCCAGCCCTTTGAAACCGGAAACCCGTGCCGGCTCCGCCCCGGCACCCCAACATCGCGCATTCGCGGCGTTCGCCAACCGCGATTTCCGGATCTACGTCACCGCGGCGACGGCCGTCATGATGGCCGACAACATCGAGCACGTCATCAGCTACAAGGTGATGTTCGATCGATTCCATTCGCCCGCGCTCGGCGGTTTCGCCGTCATTTCGCACTGGGTTCCGTATCTGCTGCTGGCCGGGGTCAGCGGAGGACTGGCCGATCGATTCGACATCCGCAGGCTCATTCAGCTCGGAATGCTGATGTTCATCGGCGTGTCCGTCTGCTGGGGCGTCATGTTCTGGACGAACACGGCGACGCTGGGCAGGGCCATGGTGCTGCTCGTCGTCCACGGCCTCGCGGGAGTGACCTGGATCCCCGCCGCGCAGGTGCTGATCCATCAACTCGTCGGTCACGAGCAGCTGTCGAGCGCCGTGCGTCTCAATGCGACGGGCAGGTACCTGGGTTTCCTGGTCGGGCCGGTGATCGGAGCGGGGCTGCTCCTGTCCCTGGGTCCGTCGTACGGCATATTCGTCAATGCATTAATTTATACGCCGATGCTGCTGTGGCTGATCAAGGCGCCGTATGGCCGCGCCGCGGCGGGGGGCAAGCCGCCGGCAGCCGCCGTCGGCAGCTTCGCCGACGTGTGGTCGACGATGCAGGTGGTGGCGCGCGATCGGATGCTGTTGTCCATGACGGTGCTGGTGGGCGCAGCCTCGTTCTTCGTCGGCAATGCCTATCAGGCTCAAATGCCCGAATTTGCCCGCGATCTCGGGCATGAGCGTGCGGATTTCGCCTACAGCATGCTGCTCGCCGCCGACGCGGCCGGGGGGCTGATCGGCGGCGTGATCCTGGAGACCCGCGGATTGCTCGCTCCGCGGGGCCGCACTGCGTTCATTTTGGCGCTCATCTGGTGTGTTGCGCTCGCCGGCTTTTCGCTGGCCAACGGCTACATGCTCGCGGTGAGCCTGCTGTTCGTCGCGGGCTTCGTCGAGCTCGCATTCAATTCGATGGCGCAGGCCCTGGTGCAACTGCATGCCCCGGGCGCGATACGCGGCCGTGTGATCGGGGTGTTCTCCATGTCGGCCTCCGGACTGCGGACGTTCAGCGGGCTCTCGGTGGGACTTCTGGGGGCGCGTGTCGGCATCCACAATTCCCTGGCGATGAGTGCGTCGGCACTGTTCGTGCTGTACGCGATCCTGTTCGCCGCCCGCTACCTGCGATCGAGCTGAGGCATGGCCGCCGGCGGTGTACTGACGGACCAGGATTACGTGCGCAGGGCGCTGGAGCTTGCGCGGCGGGCCAGGGATCGCAACGAGGTGCCGGTCGGCGCGCTCGTGGTCCTTCGGGGCGAAGTGATCGGCGAGGGCTGGAATCAGCCCGTTGGCACCCACGATCCGACCGCGCACGCGGAGATCGTCGCATTGCGTGCCGCGGCGTCTCACCAGGGAAATTACCGGCTGGACGCGGCCACTCTGTACGTCACCCTGGAACCGTGCGCGATGTGTCTCGGTGCCGCCATCCACGCCAGGGTGGCGCGGCTGGTGTTCGGCGCGTGGGACCTCAAGGCGGGCGCCTGCGGAAGCGTATTCGATCTGACCCGTGAGCCGCGGCTCAATCACCGCCCGGAACTGTTCGGCGGAGTGTGCGCGGAGGAGTGCCGGGAGATTCTGCGGATTTTCTTCGAGCAACGGCGCACTGCGGCGCGCGGGAAGGGGGCGGACGCTTAGCGCTCGCTTAGCGCGCTTTGCGGGCGCCTAATTGAGCGTCATCGCGCCCTTGCGGCCGGGGGACGCACCGCTGCCGACCCATTCGAGCAGGTCGACGTAGTTGCGGATATTGTCCACGTAACGCACGGGTTCGGAGCCGCGCGCGTAACCGTTGGAGGTCTGCGTATACCAATACTCCTGCGCGAGCAGCGGCAAAAACTCACGCACATCGTCCCAGGAGTCCGGATCTCTGCCCGCCCGCTGCGTGAGCACGCGCGCGTCCTCGAGATGGCCGTAGCCGATGTTATAAGCCGCCAGCGCGAACCACGTGCGGTCAGGCTCGGCCACGTGCGCGGGAATCTTCTCATAGATCTGCCGGAAATAGCGGGCGCCGCCGAAGATGCTCTGGCGCGGGTCCGTGAGGTTGGCCACCTTGACCTGGCTAGCCGACCCGAGCGTCAATTGCATCAATCCCACGGCGCCCGACGCCGACGCGGCGCTCGGATTCCATTTCGACTCTTGATAGCCGATGGCCGCGAGCAGGCGCCAGTCCTGGCTGCTCTGTTGCGCGGCCTCCTCGAACCAGCGCTTGTAGAGCGGCAGCCGATCCTGAAAATGCCGCATGAACACCGGCGCCTCGGCGAACTCCGCGTCCTCGGAACGATCGTAGTAACGGCTCAGGATCGAGGCAAGTTCGCCGCTGCGATGCAGGCTCGAGAAATAGATGCCCATGTCGCGCACGAATCCGGGATAACGGTCGCTCGCCGCCCAGGCCAACGACTGGCTGCCCGGAAAGTCGAACGCGATGCGCAGGTCCGGATGGGCGTCGTGAGCGAAGGCGAACTCGGTCGAGTCGGCGATGGTGTAATCGATGTTGCCGTTCGCCACGCCCTCGAGCAGCGCCTGTGAATTGGTGGTGGAGTCCTCGACCCACACCAGATCAGGCAGGGAGTCGCGCGCCGCGGACAGAGCCCTGGCGTGCGAACTGCCGGCGGCAATTTCCAGATCGCCGTTGCCGATTTCCGCGAGCGAGGCGGGTCGAACCGAGCCGCGCCGGTAGATGAGGTGCTCGCGCACGCGTTGATAGGTCGGACCGAATTCGATGCCCTCGATGGGTCTAACGGGAACCTTCAGCCCGGCCGCGGCCAGGTGTGCGCGGCCCGAATTCAAGGCCGCGTACATGGCTTCGTAGCTCTTCACGGGCGTGATTTTCAGCTTGACGCCGAGGTCCTGCGCGAAGCGCCGCGCGAGCGCGTATTCCGGGCCCTGCGGGGTGTCATCGGTTCCGAGGTAATACGACAGCGGGCCTGAGCGCGTGACCACGCGCAACTCGCCGAGCGTCTTGACCTGATCGATCAAACTCGGGAGGGGCGAGCATGTGCTGAGCAGGGCGACGGCGGATGCCGCGACTCCGAATCTCAACCAGCGATGCCGAATTTTTGGAACGTTGACGGTACGCACGGTCGTAAGCTGCTTTGATCCCCGTGAGGCTGGGCGGTTCCGTTCCGAACAGGCGGGCCCTTTGCCGATGCGATAGAATAACGGTTTATTGGTCGTTGGGGACCCTTGACAAACGCGCTTCTGTCCGAACCGCCTAGCGGATCACGGCCCGGCCGCGCTTAAGTTAACGAGCCGAAAGTGCTTAAGTTAACGGCAAAAGGCATAAGTTAACGCTCGATTTTTCAAGTTAACGGAGAGGTACCGAAGTGGTCATAACGGCGCCGACTCGAAATCGGATGGTCGGGTAATTCCGGCACGTGGGTTCGAATCCCACCCTCTCCGCCACTTAATTTTCGAATCATTTCTGAGACTTGAGTCCCCGGGCACTTTTCCTATTGCCAAACTACTGCCAAATTCCGGGGATTCTGGGGGACGAATCACGATCAATCTCGGGTAATTTGTCCCGGCATTTACCGCGGAAATTGCACGGCGTTGATCGGGCATTGTGGCGCGGGCGGCAGGTCTTCTTTCCATCGCCTGCTTGTCTGGGGCTTTGGATCTTCTTATTGAGCACAATATGTTCGTCGCCACTCGCGCCGGATGCAGCGACGGGTCATATCATTTCTTACAATTGCCATGGCACCTTGGTTTTTATTTCGCGGACCCAAAATATTTTGCTCTTCGGTCTAATCCCCGCGCTAGTTGTTGCGGGAGTTTGTGGAAGGGCTGCCCGCAAAAGGGCGGGACCACCGAAGGGCGAACGGTGATAAATGTCGGAGTATTTGGACTTCTCCGTAGCGGTCGGTCCTGATCGTCCGCAGAGGGGTCAAGAGCGCCCTGATGGGTGGTTAGGCCACCAATTCGCGTTGACCGTGATGTCACGCTCTGAAACGATGACCCAATGGACTTCGAGGTTGTTGGCGACATAAGCGGTATCGAGACGATCGCGACCGGATCGGGTATTCGGGAACGTGGGCGCCTGCGCAAGCGCTATGGACAGGGACGGTGGCGCAAGCGCAAGGGTTTCGCGGAAATACGGCTCCCATCAGGCGATTTAGTCCGAGCGGAGTTACACTGGTACGAGGCCACCGGCATCGGCAGGCGCGAAATGAAGATCAAGGCGTTCATCTAGGGCAATACAGCGATGGCAAAAGCAGCAAAGCGCTTATTCATTTGTCTCGACAATGGGGGCTATGAGGTTTCCCTCGAGCGGCTGAAAATCTACGTCGCACTGCCAGACGCGAAAGCAGAGCGCACTGGGTACCTCAGGATTATCGACGAATCCGGGGAGGACTACTTGTACCCCAGCCAGCGCTTCGTCGCGGCGGACCTTCCAGTCTCGACCCGGCGCGCGGTCCTACAAGCCGCCTAGCGGAGCTATCGCGAATATGACCTGGGACGAAAAACTGCGGGCCACGGAAGAGCTATGGAAATCAGTGACCCGCGAGGAAGCTCGGCTCGAATCTCCGCCGTGGCACAAGAAAGCGCTCGATGAGACCGCCACGCGGCACGATGCGGGTGAGGAACAGCCGATCGACTGGGACGCCGCGAAGCGCGAGCTGCGAAACCGCGCCGAGTGAGAGCTACTGCCAAATCTACTGCCAAAAGCGGGGAGAGGAGGGGTCTTGAGGGGACGCAGAGCCGCAGGTTTTCAGCAACTTACTGATTTCTATTTGCGTCTCCGTGGGTTCGAATCCCACCCTCTCCGCCACTTTATCTCAGCTCGATTCAATGGCTTGCTCCGCCCGCCATTTCCTACCGCCAATCTACTGCCATATTCCGGGGATTCCAGGGGACGGATGACGATCTGTGGTGCGCCTGAAGCACGCGCATCGGGAATTGTGGTGTGCGTGCCGGGTCTTCGGTCCATCGCCCGTTTGATCGTGTCGATATCGGAGTCTGTTGCGCCGTCGAGCCTGGCGGCGTACATGCGCAGCATCACCTCGACGCTGTGTCCGTGCTGCTTCGCGACCCAGAGCAGATTCTTGCCAAGCATGAGCTGCCCGGCTTGGCGTGACAACTTTGGCCCTGAACGACCGGAACCACACAAGGTCGTTGATGAGTTTGAACATTGCGGGTCGAACGAGACGCTGCCTTCGCCAAAGCGCTCCTGGATGAGGCCGCAACTCTGTTTCTTAGTGATGAACCTGAAACGGCGCGGGTTATTCTTCGAGATCTGGTGAATACACCGCTCGGCTTCGAACAGCTTGCTCAGGTCAGGAGCGCTACGAGGGGGCGTCCGCGAGGCTGATCGTCATGCGCTTGCCGACCGCCGCCGCCGCCTTCTGAACCGTCTCTAGGAGGACGTTCGGGTTATCCGGGTCGAGCAGGCGTTCTAGTTGGCTGCGGCTCGTGTTCATACGCTTGGCCATTTCGCTCTTGCTGATACCTTCCTTCTTCATCGCTTCGGAAACCTCCCAGGAGAGCACGCGCTTCCAGGCCACGGAGGTCGCTTCCTCATAGAGTCCTTCCTCGACGAGATAGGCATCGAACGAGGAGCCCAAATGCTTATTCTTTCGCCTTTCCGTCATTCTCGATCTCCTTCTTGCGTTTCACGGCAAGGTCCAATTCCTGATCGGGCGTCTGCTGAGTCTTCTTGATGAATCCGTGAAGGAGCACCATCTGTCCCTCGTGGATGCAGAATAGGACCCGGCCAATCCGGTTGCCGGTCAGCGAGCTTCGAACTTCCCACAAGCCACGCCTGGGCGCGAGCGAGCGGCAGCGGGGCATCCCAACCGGCCAACCGAATTCTACGGTTGCAATATCCTGGCCTACGATGCGCTTATCGTCTCGGGAGAGAGTTTTGAGCCAATCGCGAACAGGTTCCGATCCTGCAGCCGCTCGATAGAAGATCGCGGGCAGAATCTTGCGCTTCGTTCGATCCGGCATCAGTGATGTCCCTCTCAAGGTACAATGTACCGCAGGAGGTACAGAATGTCAAGAAGCTCACTTATATCGTCGCAGCGCCTTCCTATTGCCAAATCTACTGCCAAAAGCGGGGAGCCGAGGGGATTGCAGGGGACGGCGAGCTTCGGCGGCCACTTACGTGTCCGTGCTGACGCGAGCTCACTTACGGTCGCTAGCCGACGTTCACTGTAAAAAATTGCGCTGCCAGGTGCCGACATTGGTTGGTCGGTTAAATTGGGAATAGTCGGCGGCCCGGCTATACTCGTAGCTTGTCGAGATATGGAGGTCGGTGCGCATGGTCGAACGGAATCCACGACAATTCTTCGTGCTTGGTGCCCTACTCAGTTTGTGCGTTACTTTCGCGGCCCAGGCTTGAGATCCCTCCGTCGATTGCAAAGCGGAGCGTTTCGATACGAGGTCGCTCTATGATTGGCCCAGCAAACAAAATATTTTCTTCGTCAAGTCTTCTGGATTCATAGCTGATCGCACGTTTATGGCTGTTTCGGTGGCAAATGGTCCCTCAGTGCCTGAAAAGGAACTCGCGTGGCGGTGGGCAGCTTGGGCGGCGCTAGGACGAGCCCGTAGCGAGTCATCGCTTCCACCATTCTTGCCGGGCTGGGACCGGCCGGCGTGTTGGCGACTTCTGCGATTTCGCGAAAATATTGCGCGCCGATGTCCGGGGTCAGAATGACAAGCGCCCGAGCTGGGTGGTCATGCGGATTGCTAAAGGCGTGGACGGAGCCGCGCGGGGAGTACATTCGGTCGCCCGGTTTCAGGTCACGAACCTCATCATCGACCGGCACACAGCCATAAGGATAATGAAGAGGTCGTCTATGTCCTTGAAGGCAGGCCAGAGTATTTATCAGATTGACGGAGTTGCGCCATCTTCAGCAGCGAGCTAAGGTGAGTTCATTAGCGGCACACGGATCTCAAAATTGCCGCAGGGGATAGGCAATGTATACAACGGATTGTTCTATGCGCGATTATGTACCCGCTCGCTGCAAATTGGTTCCGGCGGTTGCGGCCATCTGGAGTACCGC
>VFSW01006828.1_pt1 | contig 16694 bp, 14 predicted proteins | sample 5358111 | NCBI WGS metagenome assembly VFSW01 (sample SAMN11554181, study PRJNA540505) | mine drainage metagenome | isolation source: sediment from site ElyBrook_90M | place: USA: Ely Copper Mine, Vershire, VT | collected 2017
CACGACGTGCCCGCGATCCCCGACATCTCGCTCGCCATGGTCGACGTTCGTGACGTCGCGAGCGCGCACGTGACGGCGCTCACGACACCCGACGCGGCAGGAAAACGGTTCATCTGCACCGAAGCGAATCATTCGATGATGGAGGTGGCGCTCATCCTCAAGGATCATTTAGGGCCACTCGGTTACAAGATCCCCACGAAGCGGCTGCCCTCGATCGCGATTCGTGCCATGGCACTCTTCGACTCGACCGTGCGACTGGCGATGAATGACCTCGGTACGACGCAGACCCTGTCGAATGAGCGCATCCGCACGGTGCTGCAGTGGTCGCCGCGGAGTCTCCAAGAGATGACCATCTCGATGGCGGACTCGATGATCGACTACGGAACGGTGAAGCGTCCCGCGAGACGGACCTGACGCGCACGACGCCGTGGGCGCGAGGTCGCGCCGAGACGTTGGCGTGCGATCGAACCGACGCCCAAGTGGAACACCGCCCCGTCGCCAGAAGGTAACGTCGAGGGCTATGTCCCCGGGCACCGAATTGCCGCTCCTCGCCCTCGAACATGTCTCCGTTCACTTCGAGGGGCTTCGAGCACTGGACGACGTCTCCTTCGACGTCACGTCGGGCGAGATCGTCGGGCTCATTGGTCCCAACGGTGCCGGCAAGACCACCGCCTTCAACGTCGCCTGTGGATTCGTGAAGCCGAGTGAGGGCCACGTCCACTACCCCACGGCCAAGAAGTCGAACCTGCGTCCGAACCAGTTGGTGCGCGCCGGCGTGGCGCGGACGCTCCAGGGGGTCGGTCTCTTTCCACACTGCAGTGTGCTCGAGAACGTGATGGCGGGAGGGTATCTACGACCCAACGGAGGATTCTTCGCGAGCTTCCTCGCCCTGCCGAATGAAGTCCGATCGGAACGATCCCTTCGCGACGACGCATTGGCCATGCTCGAACGGTTCAACATCGCCGACATGGCGCACCGCTTCCCCTCCGCGATCCCCTACGGCATCGCGAAAAAGGTCTCCGTCGCGCGAGCGCTGATGAGCGCCCCCACCTTGCTGATGCTGGACGAACCGGCGTCGGGACTCGACGAGGCCGAACTGGAAGACTTTGCGCAGCTCATCCTCGAGTTGCGTTCGACAATGGGTGTACTGCTCGTCGAGCACGACATGGAGTTCGTGATGCCCCTGGTGAGCCGCCTCGTCGTACTCAACTTCGGCCAGGTGATCGCAAGCGGGTCGCCCGCGCAAGTGCGCGAGGACGAAGCGGTCATCGAGGCGTACCTCGGAGTGAACGAATGATCGCCATCGACAGTCTGTCGGTCTCCTTTGGTGCGGTCCAGGCACTGCGCAACGTCTCGTTCCGAGCCGAGACGGGTCAGATCACTGCGGTGCTCGGCGCCAACGGTGCCGGCAAGACCACGCTGCTGCGCACGATTAGTGGACTGAAGGAACCCACGTCGGGCACCATCCTCATGGACGATCGACCGCTCGTGCACAAGAAGACCGAAGACATCGCGCGCATGGGTGTCGGTCACGTCCCTGAAGGTCGTGGCGTCATCGGCGAGTTCACGGTCGAGGAGAACCTGCGACTGGGCGCGATGATGGCCAAGGTCAACCTGCAAAGTGGACTCGAGGAGCAGTACACCCAGTTCCCGGTCTTAGGTGAACGACGTAAGCAGCACGCGGCGAAACTCTCCGGTGGCGAACGACAGATGCTCGCAATGGCGCGCGCACTCATCGCCAAACCCTCCGTGCTCTTACTGGATGAACCGTCGCTCGGCTTGGCCCCTCTCGTGACCGCGCAATTGATGCACACGATCCACTCCCTGTGCGAGTCGAGCGACCTCACGGTGATCCTCGTCGAACAGAACGCGTCCTCGGCGCTGCGCATCGCCCATCACGCCGTGGTGTTGCATGTCGGCAACGTGGTTGCGAATGACGACGCGTCGGTCGTGGCGCAGGACGAGAATCTCCGTCAGTACTACCTCGGGCTGGTGGAGTGATGGACGCGTTTCTCACCTCACGCGTCATCACGGACATCCTGGGCGGTTTGACCAACGGCGTCACCTTTGGCCTGGTGGCGCTCAGCCTCGTGCTCATCTGGCGCTCGACGGGTGTCTTGAACTTCGCGCAGGGCGCGATGCCGATGTTCGCCACGTACGTGGGCTTCGCCCTTTTGTCCTATCACTTCGGGTACTGGACGTGCGTCGTGGCGTGCATCGTCGCCGGACTGCTGCTCGGTGGTCTGACCGAGCGAATCCTCGTGCGAAGGCTCTACGGAAAACCAGAGATAAATCCGATCGTGGTCATGGTCGGGTTCCTCATCGTGCTCGAAGCGGTAGCCGCGGCGATCTGGTCGTCGACGCCACGCAGTTTGCCAAGCCCCTTCTCCTCGATCCACTGGCAGTTGGGCGGCAGACCCTTCGCGCTGTCGCCCTTCACCGTCTACGAGATCGTCACGGCGCTGGTGGTCATGTTGCTCGTCGCCGCGCTGTTCCGATTCACGAAGTTGGGGCTGCAACTACGTGCCTCGGCGTTGGCCCCGGAGGTGTCGCGACTCCTGGGAGTGCGCGTGGGTCGGCTCCTCACGTTGGGATGGATGCTCTCGACCGCGGTGGGCGTCATCACCGCGATTCTCGTCTCGGCGAACTTCTTCTCGGGACTCACGCCCACGGTGATGGACGGCATCTTCGCGTACGGCTTCATCGCGGCGGCCATCGGCGGTCTCGAGAGTCCCGTCGGGGCGATCGTCGCCGGTGTCCTGCTCGGCATCGTGAATCAGTTCGTCACCGACTTCGTGAACCAGAACGCCGTCATCCTCGTCGCCCTCGCCATTCTCGTCGTGTCGTTGATGGTGCGCCCAAGCGGCGTGTTCTCCAAGAGCATTCAGAGGCGCGTCTGATGAAGTCCCTTACGGCCAGACGAGTACCGATGGCCATCGCGTCAGCGATCGTCGTGATCATCGTCGCACTCGTGACCGCCTCGAGCACGCGTGACGGCCTCGCTCTCGGCGTCGCCATCGACCTCGCGATCGCGTGCGGTGTCACCCTGAGCTTCCCAGACCTCACGCACGCCCACCCCGTCCTCGCCCGCGCTGTGCTCACGCTGCTCGGTCTCGACGTCGCCATCTTTTTGACCTTCTTCCTCAGTTCAAGCACGAACTTCAACCTCGCCACCGGTGCCGCGATGTCCATCGTGTTGCTCGGACTCTCCTTCTTGACCGGCGCCTCCGGACAGATCTCGTTGGGCAACGGGGCGTTCATGGGCGTCGGAGCGTTCGCGATGGCGATCTGGGCGAATCATCACTCGACGACGCCCATCGTCTTCTCGCTCTTGATCGCGGTCGCGAGCGGTGCACTCGTCGGGTTGTTGCTCGGACTGCCGGCGACCCGGCTCCGAGGCCCGTACCTGGCCGGCATGACGCTGGCCTTCGCCGTCGCGTTCGGATTCATACTCAGTTCATTCAGCTCATGGACGGGCGGCGACTCCGGCTTGCAGCTGCCGACCGCGTGGATAGCGCCGCGCTGGCTCGACGGGTTCTTTCACTCCGGCACCTCGCCCCTGACGACGACCACGCTCTACATTACCGACGTCGCCATCGTCGTGGCCGGCGTCGCGTTCTTCTTCATGGCCAACCTGTTCGCGAGTCGCACCGGACGATCGATGCGACTCATCCGTGACAACGATGTCGCCGCCGAACTCGTGGGTGTGTCGCTGCCGCGCGCCCGCGTCGTCGCCTTCATCGTGTCCGCGGGCTACGCAGCGCTCGGCGGTGCACTCTTGACCGTGATCGACAATGCGGTTTCGCCGTCGACCTACTCCTTCGCCCTGTCGGTCACGATTTTGTCGCTGATCGTCATCGGCGGCATCGGTACGATCTCGGGAGCGCTCATCGGAGGTGTCATCTATGCCTTCTCGACCAGCGTCATCTCGTGGATAACGACCCAAACCGGTCTCAATCCTCAGGGTAACGTCGCGAGCCAACTCAACGGCATCATTTTCGGCGGTCTCTTGATTCTCACGATGCTCTTCGCCCCCTTTGGTGTTGCCGGTGCGTTACGACATCTCTGGCAACGAAGGCGTTCGCAAACGCCGGGGTGACTTGCAACGACATTGTGTGACGCCTACGCTCACGCCTTAAGAGTTCCACTAAAGGGGAGACACAAAGAATGAGTACTACTAAGACACGTCGCGTGACGATTACCGGGACGGCGATGCTGCTGTGCCTGGGTCTCGCCACCGCCGGCACGTCAATCGCCAGTGCCGGAGCGGCGAGCGCGAGGGTGCCAGGCGTCACGGCGCACCAGATCACGATCGGTGCGACCGAGCCGCTGACGGGAATCGCATCCTCGGGCTATAACCAAGTCGCCAAAGCGGCGAACGCAGTCTTCAAGTACGTGAACAGTCACGGCGGCGTCTGGGGACGAAAGATCAAGTACGTGATCAAGGACGACTGCTACGGCACGCCGGGCTTCGGTTGCACGGTCACGAACCCAAGCACGGCCACCGAAACGCACGCGCTGCTCGGCATCCCGGTCTTCGCCACCGTCGGTTCCCTCGGCACGCCAACGCAGGACTCGGTCCGGGCACTCCTCAAGAGCAACGGCGTACCGCAGTTGTTCGTGGCGTCGGGTTCGCGCGACTGGAACAACCCCCACACCTACCCGGGACTCTTCGGTTGGCAGCCCAGTTACAACGAGGAGAGCAAGATCTTCGCGAAGTACATCAAGGCCACCTACCCGAGCGCGAACGTCTGCTTCTTGGGACAGGGTGATGACTTTGGTCAAGACGGACTGGCCGGATTGATCGCGGGCGGCGTCAAGCCACTCTCGGCCGACCTCTATTCGGTACCCGACCTCGTCGCCACGAACGGCGCCTCATTCGGGCCCTACATCGCGGACTTCCAGTCCAAGAAGTGCACGGTGGTTGTCTTGGACACCATCCCCGGGGCGACTGACGCCGCGCTCGGTGCCGCCCTGCAACTCGGCTACTCACCGCAGTGGATCATCTCGAGCGTTGGCTCGGACCCCCAGACCATCGACGCTCCGTTCGTCGGCAAGGTTCCGACCGATCCCGAGATCGGCGCTATCTCGTTCAGTTACCTCCCGACGACCACGACGAATAGTCCGTGGATCCCCTGGATGTACAAGGTCATCGAGGCCGACTCGGCCGACTTCCCGGGCTTCACGTCCTCGAGCGTCCTCAACGGCAACATCGCCTACGGCCTCTCCTACGGCGTGTCGTTCGTGGAGGCGTTGAGGGCCACCGGGAAGAACCTCACTCGCGCCAGCTTCTTGAAGACGCTCCAGAGTGTCAAGTTCTCCCAGACGCCGTCACTGGTGCCGCTTAGTTACACCACGTCGAACCACCAAGGACTCAACGGTGGGTACCTGACGACGGTCATCAGTAACGCTGCGATGAAGCCCCTCACCGGGACCGTCTACACCGCCGACAGCGGCGTCGATGGCAAAGTGGCCGTGGCGAAGACCTTGAGCCACGGCATACCGAGCTGGCTGAAGTAGAGCGTCGCACGTGCGCAGCACAGGACCGGCACCGGTCCTGTGCTGCGCATCGCGCTCGCCCGATGATCCATTCGAGAGATAGGCCGAGTTGATGGCGCGCCACCGTAGTCTTCGAAGTGAGTTGTACCGCGACGCTCGGCTCATGGGCAATGTCGAAGCTGCGTCGCACGGTCCCCTCGCCTACGGCAAGCGCTACGCCCGCCGGAAGGTCTACGCGAGGACCAATTCGTTCACGCGATCGATTCTCCGTTCGATTTCGTTGAGCAAGTAACGATCATCGTCGATGCACCGCGGTGCGACGGCGCTATTCCTGGATGATCTCAAAAGCCCGCAAACCACGAATGCGCTCTTGGCGTCGAGCTCGAAGTCGTCGCTCGGACAACTGGGCCAACTCAATATAGGAGCGCATGATCGACGCGTTTACTCGCTCCACCGTGACGAACGGGTTGGGATCCTCGGGAATCACCTCGTCGATCAGACCGAGGTCCAACTGGTCCTTGGCGGTCGAACGCATGGTCGCGAGCGTGATACGCACTTCGTCACGCGAGGGGTTGGGCGTCTTGTAGAGGATCGAGGCGGCGGACCTCGGTTCTGCCACGTACGCCATCGCCTTCTCGAGCATGATCACGTGATCGGCCATCGGCGTCGTCGCGAGTCCCCCACCGCTGCCTAGTGCGCCCGCGACGAGCGAGATCACCGGCTCGGAGTAGTCGATGCCTTTGAGGATCGATCGTGCGATGGCGCGCGACTGGCCACGTCGCTCGCTCTCGAGCGTCGGCTTCGCGCCAAGCGTGTCGGTAATGAAGAGTGCGGGAAGGTGCAGCCGCTCCCCCATCACGAGCATTCGTTCCATGAACGCGAAGTCTTCCGGCGCCGGATTCGACGGCCGCTTGATCACCGTGTCACCGAATCGCTGAAACGACGGCTGCGTGCCCACGATCACGAAGGGCTGCGAGCCAATCTTCGCGAATGCACCGACAATCGCGGGATAGCGCTTGTACTCGGCCTCTTGCACGTAGTTATAGACGGCGATCGCTTCGGTGAAGCCGTAGCGGACGATGAACTCCAGGTCCACGCGATTCGCATCGGTCATCAGGTCTTGGTACTGCTCGACGAGCGCGTCCGAGTCGCTACTGACGTGTACTTGTCGTGGTGCCGCCGCGGGCACTGACTCCGCACCCTTCATGTCGTCGAAGCGGGGTCCGTAGATGCCCACCGGTCCAAAGTCAAACGAGCGACGCTGGTCCGACGGCGTGACGTTACGGATCATCGGCGGTGTTTCGGTGGTGAGCAGGTGGTGCTTGTCCGGCCGCGCCGTTGACGTGAGTATCGCACCGAGGTACCACACGAGTTCATTCACGTCGGGCAGGACCACGTCAATGTTACGGTCGAGCAGGTTGGCTTCGGCACTTTGCGAATCGGTCGGGACCGAGAGGCCTTCGAACGCCTCTATGACGTTCGGGCCCGCGAAGCCGAAGTTCGTCCCCGAGGTCGCCAAGATGAGGTCGGCGTTGGGCACGGCGCTCGCCGACACCCCTCCCCAGACGTTGCCCAGCAGAACCGCGACGTGCGGCAAGTCCACCTTCTCCTTATAGAGACGGATGGCTTCGACCATGCGGGTCATCTGCGTGAGCCCCGCAAAGTTCTCGTGTTGACGCACACCGCTCGAGGCGTAGACGCTGACGAGCGGGAGCTTCTGCTTGATCGCGAGGTCGGCCGCCGCTTGGAACTTCTCGCCCGAGACAACGCCGAGCGAACCGGCGAAGAAGTCCCAGTTCATCGCGTAGAGCACGAACGAGTGGTCATCGACGCTCGCCATGCCATACGTGGAGGACTCGGTCTTGCCCTTGTCACGTTCTCGACGCAGCTTGTCGCCGTAGGACTCGTCGCCCTCGTTTCCCTGACCTCGCCGCACCAAGCCGACGAGATCCTTCGCGATTCGCCACCGACCGTGGCTGGCCCTGTAGTGGACGAGATCCTTCAAGATCAGCAACTGCGAGGGGCTGTTGACTTTGCGACGGTTGCGCAGGTGTGCGCCGACGGGCACGTCGAAGACCGGGAGACCATCAGGGTGGCCCTCTCCCATCAGTCGGAAATCTAGGTCGTCCTCAGGTAGTGATGCGTCGAAGTCCGCGCGATCCGCCATGAAGGGCCATTATTGCACGGTACGAAGAATCGCTAATCGTGCTCGATGGTGACGACGGCGTCGCGCCAGGACGATTGACGCATATTCCTGCAGGGCACACCATTTACCGGCGAGTAACGAGGACCACCATGAGTAGCACAGTCAACGAGATCCCCGCGTACGCACACGTACTCGCGCACCTCGGCGAAGCCAACTCGCGGAACCTCATCGCGACGCCCGCACTGCTGTGTGACGTCGCACTGCTCACGAACAACATCATGCGCATGGCCGAGGAAGCGCGCGAAGCGCGCGTATCGCTTCGGCCGCACCTCAAGTCGCACAAATCACCCTTCATACTCGACCTGCAGTTGCGCGCCGGAGCGTGCGGTGTCGCGTGCGCGAAGTTGGCTGAAGCGGAAGCGATCGTCGGCGCGCGGGACGACGACGCTCTGCAACTCTCGATCCTGTTGACCTCGCCCCTCGTGGGCCACGACGCTGCTCGGCGGGCCGTCGCGCTCGCGGCGAAGTGCGAGCTCATCGTCGCGGTCGATCACGTCGATGGCGTGAACGCATTGGCGTCCCCCCTTGACGGGACGAGCACGTCAGTCGCCATCGTCTGCGCCGTCGTCGTGGGGCTCCACCGCACGGGCGTGACGTCGCCGGAACACGCACTCCAAGTAGCGGATCGCGCCGCTGAGTGCTCAGCGTTGCGATTCATGGGCGTCCAGGGTTACGGGGGCCAACTCCAACACGTCGCTGGTCGCGAACACCGCCGAACCCGGACGATCGAGGCGATGCAGCCATTGCAAGCGATAATCGCCGAGTTGGTGTCGCACGGCCACGAGGTCGCGATACGCACTGGTGGCGGAACCGGCACGTCGTCGATCGATATCGAACTCGGTGTCCTGAACGAGCTGCAGCCCGGCAGCTACGTCTTCATGGATCGCGAGTACCGTGATGCGCTGGAGGGCGATCAAGAGGGTCGATTCGACCAGAGTCTGACGATCCTCACGACGGTCATCTCGGCGAATCACCAAGGGTTCGCCACGGTCGACGCCGGCCTCAAGTCAATGGCGACCGACGCAGGACCGGCCGGCGTGCTCGCCCGGCCCGGATCGAGTTTCGCCTTCTTCGGCGACGAACAGGGACTCGTGACCGACGGCGACGGGGCCAGGCTTCATCGAGGCGAACGCCTTGAGCTCGTCCCTCCGCACTGCGATCCGACGATTGACAAGTACGACGTCCTATGGCTCGTGCATGATGACATCGTGCTGGACGGGATCGAAATCACCGCCCGAGGTCGATCGCAATGAATCCACCCTCAACGAGCCGTCGTCTCCATCCCCACGCACTCGTGGGTGCGAGGAGTCGTGACTACCATTCCGCGGTCGCCAGTGTAGAGCGAGTCGCCTCAACGCCCTTTCCCGCTCCCGTTGAAATGAAAGTTTCGAGTGCGCGTTCCGGCAGCCTTCCTCTGCATGATGCTCGAATACTGGCTCGGCTGCTTCTCAAAGAGGAAGTGCACCAATCGCGTACGCCAACTCGTCCCCGACTTCGCCCTCACGACCTCATGTTCCTCGTCGTCGAACCCGTGCTCGGCCGGTTGCGACAAGAAGCGGGCCAGTACTTCGTCCTCGTCGTCAGCCATTGACCCCCCAATCATCCACGGCACGTCGTCAACGTCGGCGACGTTGGTTCACGACGAGCGCCCCGCGTTGAATCTATCCAGCCCATGCGCTAATTGCGCCGCGGGAGCTCGCGATACGGTCGGCGCCACGAAGATCGGGGGTGCCGGACCATAGCCGGGCATTGGTCACTACGCTTTTTGGGGTCACCATGATGTGGTTCGGATGACGTAGGTCATTCGATGCGCAGCACACCTGCGAGGCAATCGCAACCGGCCAAGGGATGGGGTGAGACACCATGACACCAACACGACACTCCAGCTCCTCGAGCGGGCACGATGGCATCCACGACCTCGAACAGTCCAACGCCCTCGAATTTCGCTCGCTGAAGGATCAGGGTTTCTCGCCTCCGACGACGCCCGACGAACTCGAGGCGATCTTCCCGCCGATCGGTGACTACGCTTTCCTGTCGGACTGCGAGAACACATTGCTCGTCGCTCCGACCGGTTCCATTGAGTGGATGTGTCTGCCCAAGCCGCACGACGCCAGTCTCTTCGGCACGATCCTCGACCGATCGGCGGGCTCGTTCCGTTTGGCGCCTGTGGAAAGCGCGGTCCCCGCGCACCGCCAGTACGAACCGGGCACGATGGTGCTCGCCACCACCTGGCAGACCCGAAGCGGATGGCTCGAGGTCCACGACTTCTTGGCCATCGGTCCGTGGTACCGTACCGGCGAACGTTCGTCCCTGCAGCGGCGCACGCCGGGCGACTTCGACGCGCGCCACGTCTTAGTTCGCACCGCGCGTTGTCTGCACGGCAGCGTCGACGTGATCCTCAACTGCGAACCGTCGTTCAACTACGGCCGCGTCGACGCGGAGTGGGAGTACAGCGGCAACTCCTACGACCGCGTGGCGACGACGAATGCGGAGTACAACCGCATCACGCTGAGCGGTGACATGCGCTTCGGCATCGAGGGTCGAGCGGTGCGCGCTCGTCACCGTCTGGTCGAGGGCGAGTCGTGCTTCGTCGTTATGAGCTGGACCGATACACCTTTGCCGTCGACCCAGGTCGAGGTCGACCAGTTCAAGGACGAGACGTCGAGGTTCTGGCGCGGATGGATCGACGGCGGCCAATTCCCCGACCACCCGTGGCGCGAGCTCCTACAACGAAGCGCCCTCACCCTGAAGGGACTCTCGTACGCGCCCACGGGCGCGATCCTCGCCGCACCGACCACGTCACTGCCCGAGAACCTCGGTGGTTCGCGCAACTGGGACTATCGCTATACGTGGATTCGCGATACGGCGTTCGCGCTGCGCGCGCTCAACGCCCTCGGGTTCCATACCGAGGCCGACGACTTCTTGGCGTTCCTCGGTGACGTCCTCGAACCACCACGGGGATCGAACGCCGCGACGCGGAGTCGCCCGAATCTCCAAGTGCTCTATCCCGTCGACTGTGGCGAGTCACCCGTCGAGTCCGAACTCGACCATCTCACCGGCTACGTGTGGAGCCAGCCAACCCGTATCGGCAACGGTGCCTATAACCAGACACAGTTCGACATTTTGGGCGGCATCGTCGACTGCATCTATGAACACACGCGCACCCGAGACTCGCTGAGCGAACGATCGTGGCGCATTGTCGTGCAATCGGTGGAGCAGGCGCTGGCCTGTTGGCGCGAACCGGACCGTGGCATCTGGGAAGTCCGCGGGGAACCGCGTCACTTCACGTTCTCCAAGGTCATGTGTTGGGTCGCGATCGATCGCGGCGCGCGGCTGGCCACCCTGCGAGGCGAGATGCAACGCGCGGCGCTCTGGTCGGCCGAGGCGAAGGTACTGCACGATGACATTTGCGCCAAGGCGATCGGCACGCGAGGGAACTTCACCCAGTCCTACGGCAGTGACGAGCTCGACGCCTCACTCCTCGTCCTCCCGATGCTCGGCTTCCTTCCCTCCAATGACGAACGCATTCGAGCGACCGTCTTCGCGATCGCCGACGACCTGACCGACGGTCCCTTCGTCTTTCGGTACCGTCCGGAGAAGACGGACGACGGCTTCGACGGCGAGGGTGAGGGTAGTTTCACCGTCTGTTCGTTCTGGCTCGTGTCGGCCCTCGTGGCGATTGGTGAACTCGAGAGCGCACGCACGCACTGCGAGAAACTGATCGGAGCGGCGAGCACGTTGGGCCTCTACGCCGAGGAGCTCGACCCCACGACCGCACGTCACCTGGGCAACTTCCCGCAAGCGTTGACGCATCTCGCGCTCATCAACGCAATACTGAGTGTGATCAACGCCGAACAGCACATGGGCGAGTCGTCGCGAGGCAACGCGCGCTCGCATAGTTGGTGGAACGCGGGCAAGATGAACAACGCCAACACGATCGCGGCGCGCTCAATCTGGCCCGATTCACCCGAGACACCTGACGAGTACGAGCGCGAGTAGGCAGCGGCGAGACGGTGCGCTGCAGCGCACCGTCACCGACGTGCGCCCGGTAGTTTCGTGACGAGCGCCACACGAGTGGTACTGGCATGGAGTACCCGATCAACGAGGATCGAATCAGACAAGGAAGCGTGCACCTTTAGGCTCAGCCGAGGAATCCGCGATGACTGAACTCCACTCACTCTCCATGCCGCACGGCCCTACGAGTACTTCTACTTCGCCGGTGTCCACTACGGACCTCGCGGAGTTCGCCGTCGTGGCGAACCGGCTCCCGGTGCGACCCTCGTCGATACCGGGCGACGAAGGGTGGCTCCCGAGTCCGGGCGGACTCGTCTCGGCCCTCACTTCGGTCCTCGTCGATCGAAAGGGACTCTGGATTGGCTGGCCGGGAACGTCCGAAGACCACGAGCCTCCCGCTTCGTATGAGGGGATTCGACTGAAGTCGGTCCCACTGAGCCCCCAGGAGTACGAAGAGTTCTACCTCGGCTTCTCGAACGCCACGATCTGGCCCCTCTACCACGACGCCATCCGCTCCCCGACGTACCACCGCACGTGGTGGCACGCCTATCGCGAGGTGAACATGCGCTTTGCATTGACCACCGCGGAGAACGTCGCACCCGGCGCCACCGTGTGGATCCACGACTACCAACTCCAGCTCGTGCCGCAGATGTTGCGGGCGCTTCGTCCCGACGTCCTCATCGGCTTCTTCTTGCACATACCGTTCCCGCCGAGCGAGCTGTTCATGCAGTTGCCGTGGCGACGCGAGATCCTGGCTGGGCTACTCGGCGCTGACTTGCTCGGCTTTCAGCTGCACACGTCGGCATCGAACTTCTCGCGGCTCGCCCGCCGCCTGACCTCGGCCACCGGGACGGACTCGGGACTGGACTTCGAAGGTCGAGCGATCCGGGTCGGCTCCTTCCCCATCTCGGTGGACTGCGATCAGATCGTCGAACTGGCATCCGATCCGACGGTGCGCGCACGTGCTCGTGAGATTCGCCATGACCTCGGTGACCCTGAGTTCTTGATGCTCGGTGTTGACCGATTGGACTATACGAAAGGCATCCAGCAACGGATCAAGGCCGTCGCCGAGATGCTCGACGGCGGTCAGTTGAGTGCCGAACGACAGGTGATGATCCAGATCGCGGTGCCGAGTCGGGAGTCCGACGCCCATTATGAACAAGAGCGCCACGACCTCGAGCAGGCCGTGAGCCAGGTCAACGGCGAGCACGGGCTCGTCGGCCACCCCGCAATCCATTACCTGCACAAGAACCTTCCCTTCGACGAACTGATCGCGCTCTACCTGGCGGCCGACATCATGCTCGTCACTCCCTTCAAGGACGGGATGAACCTCGTCGCCAAGGAGTACGTCATGAGTCGCACGGACTTGACGGGCAAGCTCATCCTGAGCGAGTTCGCGGGTGCCGCGACGGAACTTCGCGGGGCGTACATGGTCAATCCACACGACACCGACGGCATCAAGGAGTCGATCCTGCTCGCCATGAACGCCGGTCCGAAGGAGACGCGGGACCGAATGTCGCGGATGCGCCGGATGATCTTCCGTCGAAACGTGTTCGACTGGGCCAAGGCGTTCTTGGCGGCACTGCAACTCATGCCGCCCTCGCCCGAGCGATCGGCCTTCGCGGGCGACGCTTCGCCAACGCCGCGGTCTTAGAGTTCGTCGATGAGATCGGCGACCGAGTTCACGATCCGCGAAGGTTGGAACGGGTAGCGATCGATATCGTCGGCCTGCGCCACGCCCGAAAGCACCAAGATCGTGCCCAAACCGGCCTCGGCGCCCGCCTGGATGTCGGTGTCCATTCGATCGCCGATCATGATCGTCGACTTGGAGTGAGCGTCGAGGATATTGAGGCCCTCGCGGATCATGACGGGGTTGGGTTTGCCCACGAAGTACGGCGCGACGCCGGTGGCGCTCTGGATCATCGCCGCGAGCGCGCCGCATCCCGGAAGTGAGCCGAGCGGTGACTGCCCGGTCGGCTCAGGGTTGGTGGCCACGAAGTGACTGCCACGTTCGATGAGTCGAACGGCCGTCGCGATCTCCTCGAATGAGTAGTTCTGCGTTTCGCCCAGTACCACGTAGTCGGGCTGGCGATCGTCGGCGCGATAGCCGACGTCGCGAATGGCCTCGTGCAGACTCGTCTGACCGATCACGAAGGCCGTGCCAAAGGGACGCTGCGTATGAACGAACTTCGCCGTCGCCAGGGCCGAGGTCCAAAGCTGTTCCTCCTGCACGTCGAGACCCATCGACGCGAGTTGCTCCTTGACCTCGCGCGGAGTGAAGAGTGAATTGTTCGTCAAGATGAGGTAGGGACGATTCGTCGCGCGGAGGCGCTCCAAGAACCGGTCCGCGCCCGCGACCATGGCGCCGTCACGGATCAAGACCCCGTCCATGTCGCACAGCCAGCTCTCCGCGCGTGAGATCAAGTCCATGCTTCAAGTATGGACGATGGCGATGACCCCTCGTGCGCCGTGACGAGGTCGAGCGTGGGCTGCACCGCGGCGAAGTCTCGCAAACCTTTGACACTTTTTCATCAAACACGCAATCGTCACACGATGTCTTCGTACCATTCATCTAGCGACGTCATACATTGCGTGTCGCAAGAGAAAGATCTGCAGAAGGACTGATGGGCGAACGTTCCGTGACGAGTTCAAGACCGCGTCGGGTGCGTCGCACGTCGATCGCCTCGGTCATACTCCTCGAGGCCCTGCTCCTGGGCACCCCCGATGCGACGGCGTCAACGACGACGACGCACGCGGCGCAGCAACGCGTCGCCTACTGCAAACTGCTCAGCAGTTTCGACAAGAAGGAGAACGCTGCGCGCCGGGTCTACAGTTCGATCTCAAGCTCCGTGGCTTCGATGAAATCGGCTTACAAGTCATTGAACGCCGTCGCGGTCAAGGTAATGCACGTCGCGCCCACTGCACTCAAATCGACGTACAACAAAGAACTGAGTGCGCTCCACCTTGTCTACGGCGACTTGGCGAAGGCCGACTTCGACTACCTGAGCCTTCCTGAAAGCGAGATCATGGCGTTCGAGTCGATTCAATCCTCTGTGACGGCCGAGACCAAGACGACCACGAACTTCGACAAGAAGTACTGCAGCGCCAGGGGCTAAGCGCCTTCTCGTCGCTCGAACACGCAGGCGAAACGGTGCCGCGAAGGTTTCACGACCCAATGGCGCAATCGTCGAATGAACTTGCCTAATATTCCTCGTGAAGTGGCGGCTACGCCGTACGGTCGTCCCTGCCAACGCTTGGGCCAGATGAACAAGGGAGCATTCATGAAGGACCGTTTGGCATCATCATCGGCGAGGCCGCGGAGGTCGTTCGTCACGAAGAGGTCTGCACTCGCGACCGCACTGTCACTCGGTGCACTCCTCGCAACCGCGACGCCATCGTTCGCGGGCACCACCTCTCATCTGAAGGAGGCCAACGGATCGGCATACTGCACGTTGCTCGTGGCCTACGACAAGAAGCAGACCGCCGCGAACAAGGCACTCGAGACTCCAGGAGGGGCCATCGCCGCGGAGAAAGCCGCGTACAAGTCGCTCACCAGCATCGAGGGTACGGTACTCAACGTCGCGCCGTCGGTTTTGCAGAGTTCCTTCAAGACAGTGTTCAAGGAACTGAACGTGTTCTACACCGACCTCTCGAAGGTGAACTTCGACTACGCGAAACTCACGAAAGCGCAGATCGCGAGCTTTGAGTCGATCTCCAAGACCATGGCCGCCGCCTCGAACAAGATCACGGCGTACGACAAGAAGGTGTGCGGCGTAAAGAGCTAGTCGGCCCCGCCTCGGACACCAATCGTCACGTGCGCAGGCAGTCGGGGAGTTGCGCAAACGCTTGATCGAGTGACAGGTCCGCCGCGAGGTCAAGAACGTCCGCGGGCACCCACAGGGGGAAGTCGACCTCGATGCTGCGGTGCGCGCCGTTCGTCGTGTGCTCCTGGTGGAGCGCGGCGAGTCGTTCGACGCCTATCTCGTCGGCGACACGCACCACGGCGGCCCAGACCCGTTCATGGATCAGGGTCACCTTGGCGTTGACCAGACGAGTCGTCACGATCTCTGGCGCATCAGCGAGCACGTTGAGGACCGCGTAGATCTCCTTGCCCGCGGTGTGACCCCACCAACTGCCCCGAATCGGCTCGCCGGCAATGAATTCGGCCACGTTGGGCAGCGGTCCGCGAGCCGACTGCAGGACGATTCCATGACTCTTCACCCACGCCATGGTCTCGGCGCTTGGCGTGCTCGGGGCTGGCGTCATGGTGCCCAGTCTCGCCTTCACAGCTCTCACCTCACTGGCACGTCAGAGCGTTTCGACGGCTCGGCCTTGGCCCGTAAGGGCGAATTTCCGTATTTTCGCACGTCAATTGGGTTTTTATTGGGTTGATGTGGACGTTGAGTTGGCGTTCATTGCATAGTTTTGCAAGCCGTGGTTCTTCCGAACGAAGAATGCAAGGGGGCGGTGCCGTGGTTATCGCAATCGGGGACGACTTACGCACGATTCGTCCTACTTCGACGCCGCAGGTCAGCGTCCCGGACCCACTTCCGAGCGCGCCGGTCGCGTTGACGCCCGAGATCGACGCTCCGCCCAGCCCGGACAAGTTCGAGCGGAAGTCGCGCCACATGTGGTTCGGCTTTGCGACACTCTCGGTCCTCCTCGTGACGTATTTCGCCTACTTGCTCGTGGAACCACAGTCGCAGAGGGCGACCTGGCTCAACGGTTGGGGCGTCTGCGCGCTGGAACTCGTCGCATCGACGATGTGCATCGCTCGGGGACTTCACCGGTCACCGGGCCGGAGCGCCCCGTTGATCTTGGGCCTTTCTCTCCTCTCGTGGACGATTGGCGACTTCGTCCTCACGGTCGAGTCGGGGGGGGGGGGGGGGCCCGCGCCGCCCGCGGGGGGGCGGCGGGGGGGGGTGAGGGGGGGTGGCGGGGGGGGGGGGGGTGGCGGGGGCGGGGGGGGCGCCGG
>VFSW01006829.1_pt1 | contig 16694 bp, 12 predicted proteins | sample 5358111 | NCBI WGS metagenome assembly VFSW01 (sample SAMN11554181, study PRJNA540505) | mine drainage metagenome | isolation source: sediment from site ElyBrook_90M | place: USA: Ely Copper Mine, Vershire, VT | collected 2017
GGCTCTTGCTGCTCCGCGGCTTGCGCATGGGCGGCAGAGTCGAAGGAAAATTCCGGTTCGGCAGTTGCCTGTTCAAGGGCGGCCGGTTCCTCGGCAACCGGTTCCGGAGTCGCCGGTTCGGGTGAGGCGGGTTCGACAGCGGCGAGTTCCGGAGCGGCCGTTTCTGGCGTGGCTGCTTCTGGCGTGGCTGGTTCGGCGGAAACGGCCTCAACGGCCGGGGGTACCGTCGGAGCCGGTTCGGGGACTTCAACAGCGGCCGTCTCATGCGGGATCGTCTCGGCCGGCTGCTTTGTCTCAGCGGCGGCTGCTTCAACGACGGGCACATCCGCGACAGGCGGCTCCGCGTCGGTATGTTCCCGTGAGGCGGTCGTTGTTTCGGTCAAATCCGGTCCAGTCGATTGCAGGGCGCGGTTCATGGGGTGTCCCGCCGGCATCAACCGCGGAACGCGGCGAACCCGGCAGACGGTCGGAGGCGAATTCAGCATGCGAGGTGCCCTGCATCCTCTCGCGCGCCGGGCGGGGTATCGGGACTAAGACGGTAAAAGTCAAGGATGGCCGGTGTATCGATGAAGCCGATCGGGTGAAGATTTTGGGCGTCGGATGGAGTGTTGGGGCGCATATTATGTCGGGTGGGTGGCTGGGTCGCGGTTTCGGTTGTCTAACAGGTGTCTCGTTTGGCGCTCAATGGGATTTTATACTGATTTTTGGGACCCTTCTCATCGTGCCCGGGGAATCGCGATTAACGCCTTACGCCCTGGCGCACAAAGCCGCAGTATCGAGGTCCTTGCAGGTCCGAACGCCAGAGGGCGTGAATGGCGGGCCTGCGAGGTTGAATTTCGTATCGTCGCGGTGGCTTGGCGATCGGTGCGGTCCGTCGATCCGGCGACTGGGCAGCGATGTGTTAACCCGCCGGCAACCGTTACGTGGTACCATCGTAAAGAAAGAGCCTAACGCCGATAAGACCGGCGATACCGCAAATCCACGCAGATGAAAGCGGTGTGGATGATGTCTCGCGGGTCTCTCGGCGGCGCTTTCACCCTTCCGATTGCGGCGGGAGTTGGAGTTTTCGATAAGGTCCAGGAGGATGTCTTGGCCCATAAACGGCGCAAAGCCGGGTTTGCCGCCGAGTAGCAGTGCGGTGTTACAATAACTTACGATGGCATTGCGGTCGGCGAATATGGTGCGGACCCGATCGTCGAACGGGTGCCGCTTGTTGAGTTGAAGGCCGTCGACGCACTGAACGTGGCACACCGCGCCCAGTGCGTCGACTAGCTCAAGACCTTCCGCCCGCGCCCGGCTAAACCGCTCCGTCCGCGCAATTTGCGTTATCGCCTTGCCGATCTGCGTTAGACTCTTGCTTGCTAGCGAAAGCTCCCACACCCGCTGCCCCGAACCGTAATCCCGCCATAGAACGCTCCGCGGCCGATGCAGCCGTCGCGGGATTGGATTACAACCTCCTGCGACCGCGACGACGATGGAGGCGCCATCGATAGCGTCATAAAAGCTGGAGTGGATAGATTTGGACCAAGCGGCTGCACAACCCAGTCACGGACCGTCCTATAGGAAATCGTAGGAATTTTGTCAATAGCGAGCGGGCAATCCTGCCCGCCCGGCCATGACAGCGGGGACCGGGGCGACCCGGTAAATCCCTCGCTGCGAGTCCTTCATGCAGACTCGGTTGCGGACTCCCGCCTACTCGGCCGCCACCGCGCCGCCCAAACCAGGGGACGCCATAAATTCGGCCGCTTTCGCCGCGTCGAAACCCAGCACGTCGCGCAGGATTTCGGCGGTATGTTCGCCCAGCAGCGGCGAGCGCTTCACCTCCGACGGGCTGTCGGACAGTTTTATGGGGTTGCCGACCGACAGATATTTGCCGCGGGTGGGGTGATCGACCTCCACCACCGTGCCGGTGGCGCGCAGGGACTGCTCCTCGGCGATTTCCTTCATCGACAGGATCGGGCCGCAGGGAATGTCGTACTTGTTGAGAATGTCCATGGCCTCGAACTTGGTCTTGGTCATGGTCCAGGCTTCGATGGTGTCGAAAATCGCCTTCAACTTGGGCAGGCGGGCAGGCGGCTTGGCGTATTCCGGATCGGTCTTCCAGTCCGGCTTGCCGATGACGTCGCAGATCGCCCCCCAAACCGGGGCCTGGGCGATGAAGTAGATATAGGCGTTGGGGTCCGTCTCCCAGCCCTTGCACTTCAGGATCCAGCCCGGCTGTCCGCCGCCGGATGCGTTGCCGGAGCGGGGAACGGCCTCGCCGAAATGACCGTCGGGATATTGCGGGTATTCGGTCAGCGGGCCGTGCGCCAGACGCTGCTGGTCGCGCAGTTTCACCCGGCACAGGTTCAGCACGCCGTCCTGCATCGCCACATCCACCTTCTGGCCTCGGCCGGTGGTGTTGCGCTGGAACAGCGCGGCGACGATGCCCAGCGCCAGATGCAGGCCGGTGCCGGAATCGCCGATCTGCGCCCCGGTGACCAGCGGCGGGCCGTCGTCGAACCCGGTGGTCGAAGCGGCACCGCCGGCGCACTGGGCGACATTCTCATAGACCTTGCAGTCTTCGTAAGGACCTGGGCCGAAACCCTTGATCGAGGCCAGGATCATGCGCGGGTTTAGCTGTTGCACCCGCTCCCAGGTGAAGCCCATACGGTCCAGCGCGCCGGGGGCGAAGTTTTCCACCATCACGTCGCAGGTCTTCACCAACTCCTCCAGCACCGCCTTGCCGTGCTTGTCGCGGCCGTCGATCGTGATGGACCGCTTGTTGTGGTTCAGCATGGTGAAATACAGGCTGTCCACGCCCTTGATGTCCTGCAACTGGCCGCGAGTGATGTCGCCGGAACCGGGACGCTCCACCTTGATTACGTCCGCGCCGAACCATGCCAGCAACTGCGTGCAGGTCGGGCCGGACTGGACATGGGTGAAGTCCAGGATTTTGACGCCGTCGAGTGCTTTCATTGTCTGTGCCTCACTTTTTCGCCAGGGCGCTTTTGGGATTAAGATTGCCGATATTGCCGCTTTCGCTGCCCGCCGCCGGGTCGATCGCCGCATTGATCAACGTGGGTTTACCGGACGCCATAGCCGCATCGACCGCGCGCTTCAGCTCATCGGGTGTGGTTGCATGCACGCCGACGCCGCCGAATGCTTCCATCATCTTGTCGTAGCGGGCGCCCTTAACGAAGGCCGTCGTGGCCGGGTCGGTGCCGCCGCTTAGGTTGACGCCATCGCCGCGATAGATGCCGTCGTTGTTGAATACCACGACGCAGACCGGCAGGTTGTAACGGCAGATCGTTTCGACCTCCATGCCGGAGAAACCGAACGCGCTGTCGCCGACAATGGCGAGCACCGGCTTGCCGGTCTCGATGGCCGCGGCGGCGGCGAACCCCATGCCAATGCCCATCACGCCCCAGGTGCCGACATCAAGGCGCTTGCGCGGCCGATACATGTCGATCACGCCACGAGCCTGATCCAACGTGTTCGCACCCTCGTTCACCAGGATCGCGTCCGGGCGTTCCTTGATCACGTCGCGCAGAACGCGCAGGGCGGAGTGGTAGTCCATCGGGATCGAATTCTTGCCCAGGCGGGTCGCCATGCGGGCGATATTGGTTTCTTTCTTGGCATCGATCGCCGCCGTCCACTCGGCGGGCGGTTGCTGCCAGTCGTCGCCCATGCCGCGCAGCAGGGCGGCGACGCAGGAGCCGATATCGCCCACCAGCGGCGCCGCGATCTCCACGTTGCTGTCCATCTCGCGGGGTTCGATGTCGATCTGGATGAACTTCTTCGATCCCGGCGGCCCCCATTGCTTGCCTTTGCCGTGGCTGAGCAGCCAGTTCAACCGAGCGCCGATCATGAGGACGGTGTCGCTGTCCTGAAGGACGGTGGAACGCGCGGCGGCCGCGCATTGCGGATGCGTGTCGGGCAGCAGGCCCTTCGCCATGCTCATCGGAATGTAAGGAATGCCGGATTTCTCGACCAGCGCGCGGATGTCGTCGTCGGCTTGCGCATAGGCGGCGCCCTTGCCGAGGATAATCAACGGGCGCTTGGCGCCGCGCAGGACATCCAGCGCACGCGAGACAGCGGATGGCGCGGGGATTTGCGCCGGGGCCGGATCGATGACCTTTACCAGCGAGCGGCGGCCGGCCTCTGCGTCCATGACCTGGCCAAACAGCTTGCCCGGCAAATCCAGATACACCCCGCCCGGCCGCCCCGACACCGCTGCTCGGATGGCTCGCGCCACGCCGATGCCGATATCGGCCGCGTGCAGCACACGGAAGGCCGCCTTGCAAAGCGGCTTGGCGACGGCGAGCTGGTCCATCTCCTCGTAATCGCCCTGCTGCAGATCGACGATTTCGCGTTCGGAGGAACCGCTGATCAGGATCATCGGAAAGCAATTCGTGGTCGCATTGGCCAGCGCAACCAGACCGTTCAAGAAGCCGGGTGCCGAGACGGTCAGGCATACGCCCGGCGACTTGGTCAGGTATCCGGCGATGGCCGCGGCGTTGCCGGCGTTCTGTTCGTGCCGGAACGAGATCACCCGCATGCCGGAGGCCTGCGCGAGCCGGCCGAGATCGGTGATCGGGATGCCGGGTACGCCATAGATCGTCTTAATGCCGTTCAGCATCAGCGCGTCGATGACCAGATGGAATCCGTCGGTCTGTTCGGCTTCCGACATTACTAGTGTTCTCCCTTGACGCGAGGTTTGAAAGTTGCCGGATTCGTGCCGGTATCGAGAAAGCCGCCGTGGCGTTCGACATGCTCGGCGAGGCCAAGTGTGTGGTCGCGGACCAGCCGTTCGGCCCGGTCCGGATCGCGTGCCCGCAACGCGGCGATGATCGCGCGGTGGTCCGCCACCGATCGCTGCGCCCGGTTATTTTGGGTCATGGTCACGGCTCGGACGGCGCGCATATGGATGAACAGGGTGTCGGTCAGGCTGGACATCAGGCCGATGCCGCCCAGCCGGATGATCGCCTTGTGAAATGCCATGTTGGCGTCGGAATATTCCGTCAGGTGGCCGGTCGGGTCCTCGTCGAACGCATCCATCATCGTGGTCAGGCCGGCGATATCGTCCGGCGTGGCGGAGGTTGCGGCCATGCGGGCGGCCATGCTTTCGATCGCTGCCCAGACGGTGATCATCTCGACGATCTCCCGTTTGGTTTTGCGCACCACGACGATGCCCCGGCGGGGAATGGTGCGTACGAATCCTTCCTGTTCCAGCACGGACAGGGCTTCCCGGATTGGCGTGCGGCTGACGCCGAGGTCTTCGCAAAGCTGGCGTTCGTCCAGACGGATTTCGTCCCGGCGGCCGTAGATATCCATTTCGGTGATGGCGCGCTTAATCGCCTCGCAGGCCTGACGACGCAGGCCAAAGCCGATATCGAGCGGTTCGATGCGCAGGCGCGGCTGGGTTTCAGGCACCCGGTTCTGTTCCTTGTGGATCGTTTCCTACATCGTTTATGGATTTTGTATTTTGTATGCCACGGCGTCAAGGGCGGCTTTTCCCGCATCGCCGCTGTCACTGGCGTTCGCCGGCCGGACGATGCCAGGACGGTTCGCTGCTCCGAGAAAGATTGCTCGCGGCTGCCGGAACCGTTAAGTTTGCGGGGTTAAAATGACCAGATCGGCGTATGTCCGCGCTTCGCGGTCGTATTGCCGCATCGCCCCGGGATCGCGGGCAGCTTAGGAACGTGGTGCGGCAACAGTATGAGCGATAAATTCAAACGGCGGCGGCGGACCGGTTCCACATCGGCCCGCTTCAGGCCGTCGCAGCTTGTTCCGGTCGAATCGGTTCGTCAGTCCAATATGGGCAAAGGCGAACTCGCGGCTGCCGCAGCGGTGTCGATTTCGGCGGTGGCGCTGATTGTCCTGATCTGGATCGTCACCGGGCGCGCAGTGCAGGACCAGAACACGGAAATCCGGGATCGGGCGGAACAGGTGCTGATTGGCCAGGCGGCCACTATGGCCGAAACGATCGGCCATGAACTGTCGACGATCGACCAGAGCCTGACGATTATCCAGGACGTATGGAAGGCCGACAGCGACAGGGTCGATCTGGCGAAGTGGCAGAAGCAATTCCCGGCGCTGCTGGCGGTGGCGGACGACGTGTTCATCGCCGACGAACGCCGCATTGTCCGCCAGGACGTCCTGCCCAGCGCGATCGGGCAAGGTGTAGGGGCGGCTTATGTGTCGTTCCCGCATGGTTCGCTGGAGCAATACCAAAGCGACGGGACGAAGGCCAAAGACTCGCTTTTGCTGCAAGGCGACGCCGGCAGCGCGCCGATCGATGCGCGCCAGTTCCTGATGTATGTCGTCCGTCCGCTGGATCATCCGAAGGACTGGCTGGTCGGAGCCTCGTACCGATCCTCCGAACTTACTAACGTGTTGCCCGCGGCGGCGCTGGGCTATACCGCCCGGGCCGCGGTGGGGGATACCTGGGGCGTTATTGCCCCGGCGGTGGTGGGGCCGGCGGCCCGCCGGCCCAATACCGATCTTTCAAGATCGACGTTGTTCGGCATGGTTTCCCGATCTGACGCCGGGACCTGGCTTGGCGCATCCGATATGGATGGCGTCCAGCGTCTGCACGCCTTCCATCGTGTCGCCAACCGCGACATGGCGGTGATTGTCGCGGCGAACTGGACGGAGGTGATGGCACCGGCTGCCAGCCTCGCGGCTGGGGCGCACTCGGTTGCGTTAGTGGCCTCTGCATTGGTGCTTGTCATCGGCGGGATCGTTCTGGGGCAACTGTATACGATGCGCTCCAGCGCCCGGAGCAAGCGGGTTGCCGAGCGCAACAAGAAGGAACTGGACCGGCTGCGCGGCGAGGAGGCAGGATTGTCTGCCCGTGCCGCGTTGTACGGCGCGCGTTTGCAGGCCGTTCTGAGCGGCACCACAGACGGTTTGGCGCTGTTCGACTCCGGCCTTCGGCTGGTTCAGTGGAACCACCCGTTCGCACGTGGGATTGGCATAGATTTGCGCCAGGATATGCCGCTGGACACCATGCTGCGCCGTCAGTCCGCCTCCGGCCAGTTCGGTTCCCCGGAGGAGGCGGAGTTGGAAATCTCTCGCCGAACCGGGATTTTGCGAAGCGGGGATGTGGCAGGGGTGCAGCAACCGGGGCCGGACGGAGAGACGCTGATATTGCGGGGTCTGCCGATCGCCGAGGGCGGGTTCATGCTGATTCTGAATGGATTGGCCCGCTGGGAACCCGCCCCGCTGCCGGAGGCGGATAACGAGGCCGATATGCCGGCGCTGACGCCCGCGGAACCCGTCGTTCCGCCCTCGGCACCGATCGAATGGTAGGTTAGCTACAGCAGCAGCGGCACCAGGATCGCGGTGAGGAGGGCGTTCAGCCCCATCGCGATACCTGCGAACGTCCCGGCGAGCGGATCGACCTGGAACGCCCGCGCGGTGCCGAGGCCATGCGCCGCGAGGCCGGCGGCGAAACCGCGGGCGCGTTTGTCCGTGACGCGAAGCGCGTTCAGCAGCGGCGTGACTACGATCGCGCCCAGAATGCCGGTCAGGATCACCAGCACGGCGGTCAGTCCGGGATCGCCGCCAAGCCGGGCGGAAATGCCCATCGCCACCGCCGCGGTAACCGATTTCGGCGCGATCGAGACCACGATGGCCGGCGCCGCGCCCAGCAGGCGGGCGATCGCCACCGCCGAAACCAACGCGGTGACAGATCCCGCCAGCAGGGCGCACACCATCGGAAGGATGGCCCGCATCACCAGTTTGCGATTTTGGTACAACGGAATGCCCAGGGCGACAGTCGCCGGACCCAGCAGGAAATGGATGAACTGGGCGCCGTCGAAATAGGTAGGGTAGGGGGTGCCAGATACCCGCACCAGCAGACCCACCAGGCACATCGACATCAGCACCGGATTGGCCAGTGGCGTTCTGTTCAGCGCGGCGGAGATCCGGTCGCACAGGCAATAGGCCAGGATAGTGACGGTAAGCCACAGCAGCGGCGTGCGGGCGAGGTAAACCCACAGCGAGAAGACGTTGTCGTTGTTCATTCCGGGCGACTCGCCGCTGCTTTTTCCGCGTAGCTAGCCACGACGCTGAACACCCAAGCGGTGACCGCCAGGCTCAGCACAGTGGACACAACCAGCGCGGCGGCGATGGCCAGCGCGTTTCCGGCCAGCACATCGAACCGCTGGATCACCCCGACGCCGGCGGGGATGAACAGCAGCGACAGATGCGACAGAATGCCCCGGCCGGTCTGTTCGAACGTGCCGTCGGTCAGTTCGATCGGCATCCGCCGGCTCAGCCGGTCCCGGGCGAGCAATAAAAGCACGCACAGGACCAGGCCGATGACGGGACCGGGGACCGCCAGCCCGGTGCCCCGGGCGATCGCCTCGCCGACCAACTGACACAGCAGGATCAGGCCGAGGCTGAGCAGCATCGCGGTACGGGATCAGACACGTTCGATCAGGGCGGCGATGCCCTGACCGACGCCGATGCACATCGTGGCGATGGCACGCTTCTGCCCCAGGGTTTCCATCGCGTTCACCGCCGTCATGGCCAGCCGGGCGCCGGACATGCCCAGCGGGTGGCCGAGTGCGATGGCGCCGCCGTGCGGGTTGATGTGGTCGGCGCTTTCGGACAGGCCAAGCTGACGCAGCACGGCGATACCCTGGCTGGCGAACGCCTCGTTCAGTTCGATAATGTCGATGTCGCCGATCGACAGGCCGGTCATTGCCAGCAGCTTCTGCACGGCCGGGGCAGGGCCGATGCCCATGATACGCGGCGGCACGCCAGCGGTGGCCATCGCGACCACCCGAGCCCGCGGGGTCAGGCCGTGGCGTTTGGCGCCTTCCTCGGAGGCGAGGATCAGCGCCGCCGATCCGTCGTTCACGCCCGAGGCATTGCCGGCGGTCACCGTGCCGGGGTCGCGGAACGGGGTTTTCAGCTTTGCCAGCATTTCCAGCGTGGTGTCGGGGCGCAGGTGTTCGTCGTGTTCGACGACCGTGTCGCCCTTGCGGCCCTTAATGGTTACCGGGGTGATTTCCTTCGCGAAGAACCCGCTGTCTTGCGCCTTCTTGGCGCGCTGCTGGCTGGCATATGCGAACTTGTCCTGATCGGCTCGGGATATCTGGAATTCCTCGGCCATGTTCTCCCCGGTTTCCGGCATGGAATCGGTGCCATAGGTCTTCTGCATCAGCTTATTGACGAAGCGCCAGCCGATGGTGGTGTCATAGATTTCGGCGGAGCGCGCGAACGCCTCGGTCGCCTTGCCCATCACGAACGGCGCGCGGGTCATGCTTTCGACGCCGCCGGCCAGCATCAGGTGGGCGTCGCCGGCCCGGATCGCGCGCGCGGCGCTACCCACGGCGTCGAGACCCGAACCGCACAGGCGGTTGACGGTGGACCCGGACACGGCGGTGGGCAGACCGGCAAGAAGCACAGCCATGCGGGCGACGTTGCGGTTGTCCTCGCCGGCCTGATTGGCGCAGCCCATGATGCAATCGTCCAGCGCTTCCCAGTCGATGCCGGCGTTGCGCTCGGCCAGTGCCCGGATCGGATGGGCAGCGAGGTCGTCCGTGCGGACGTCGCGCAATGCCCCGGCATAGCGGCCGATGGGAGAGCGGGTGAAATCGCAGATATAGGCTTCGGCCATGGACGCTGGTTCCCTTTTCTGGTTGTACCGACGGACGCGGGTCGTGTGTTTAGCCGGTCGGACGGCTGTACGCCAGAAGCCTATCCGGGAACCAACGATGGGCCTTGTGTCTGACCGGTCACGCCCGGAATCGCCTCGGCCCGTGCGAGCGCTATCCGAACGGCTTTTCTTGCGCGTCTGTAAAGGCAACCGCCACGGCCCGGATCTCGGACCGTGGCGGCCGGGCCCATCAGGCCGCTATCGGTTCGCCGAACGGGACCCAGGCCTTGCCGTCGAACCGTTGCAGCCGCAACCGTTTGATCCCCAGAAAATCCGTCGCGGTGGTGTGGTAGCGAATGCCGTTCTGGAACATAGGCAACTGGATATCCAGATTTGCCGCCTGCCGCATGATGTTCTCCCGCGACAGGTCGTTGCCGCACTGGGTGAACACCTGGACCCCGGTCTGTGCGGCACAGTAACCATAGACGTTGTTGATATCGGACAGATCGGACCCCTGCATGTGCTCGGTCATGAACGCCAGCCAGTCCTGGTAGCCCGGATCGGTCTTCCACTGCTGGTCGGACGGGTCCTTCATATACGCACCCGTGATCAGCCCGACCGCCTTGTCCAGCCCCGCCGGCGCCAGGCCCGAGGAGACCGACGAACCAACGGACGCGATCATATAAATCGGGTTCCAGTCCAGATCCCGCACTTTTCGCAATGCCATCGCGTTGAACTTGGGAATGCCGCCCACGAACAGCGCATCCGCGCCCGAGGCATGCAGTTCCACTATCTGCGAGTCCACCGTCGGGTCCGTCGGTTCATAGCTGGTGGCGACCGCTAACTGGCCGATCTTGTCGCCGAGCCCGTCCTTGAAGCCCTTCAGGAAGTCGCGGCCGGAATCGTCGTTCTGGTACAGCACCGCCATTTTCGCATTAGGTTTGGTCTGGAGGATATGCTTGGCATAGACCCGGCCCTCGATCTGGTAGCTGACCTGCCAGCCGATGGTCCACGGATAGTGTTCCGGATCGGCGAACTGCGTGGCGCCGGAAGCAACGAAAATCTGCGGCACCTTCTTGGCGTTCAGGTATTTCCGCGTCGCCATCCCGCAGGGCGTGCCCAGTTGCTGGAAGATGCAGGCGACGCCGTCCTCTTCCACCAGTTTGCGGGTCTGTTCCACCGTTTTCGGCGGGCTGTAGCCGTCATCCACCGACAGCAGCTTGATCTGGCGGCCGTTGATGCCGCCCTTTTTGTTGATCATGTCGATATACGCCACCTCGACCCTGCCGATCGGGGCGTAGCTCGATGCGGGCCCGGAATAGGGCATGGTCTGGCCGATCAGCAGTTCGGTGGCGGTCACTCCCGGCGCTTGTTTCGTCTGCGCGATGGCCGGCGCCGCGAGCGCGGACCCCGCAAGTGCCAGCATGGTCCGGCGGGTTAGAATCGTCATTGCCTCATACCCCCGTTCGATAGATGTGCGAGCGCATCGGCGCCCGGCTGGCCGGGTAGGGACGGTGGCACCCCGGGGCTGTCCTGGCAGCAGGCGGCAGCAGGGATCGTCCGGCTTCGATCGGCAATCCAGCGTTCGTTATCGATGAAGTCCGGCACGCGCCGACTTTGCGGCACATGGTCCCGTTCGCGGCTGCGGCGAAATTCGTCAGCCATGAACGCCAAGTCTTTGGTCATTCAGCACCTCCCCTTCGTCCCGCCTTGCCAGCGTGGATCGTCAACCGATTGTGAAGCGCATGCCCATGGCGGGCAAGCCCGCCCGCACCTTAGATACGTTCACGAAACCTGGATGGTGCAACGGATGGCGAGGCGCGCATATATGCTGGAGGGGATCGATCCTAGCCATGAACGCGGGATCGAGATCGGGGCCCTGGCGGCGCCGATCCTAACCAAGGCCGAATCCGACATCCGCTATGTCGATTGGGCCGATCAGCAGACGCTTAAGGCGAAATACGCCAACGACCCGAACGTGAACATCGACAAGATTGTCCCGGTCGATGGCATCTGGGGCGATCGGTCGCTGAAGGAAAGTCTGGGAGGCGAAACCGGATTCGATTACGTCCTGGCGTCGCATGTCATCGAGCATGTACCGGATATGATCGGCTGGCTGGAGGAAATCGCCGAGGTGCTGCGGCCGGGCGGACGGCTTAGTCTGGCGATTCCAGATCGCCGGTTCACCTTCGACTATTTACGGCAGGACACAAGTGTAGGCGCCCTGATCGACGCCTGGATGCGGCGCAACCGGCGCCCTTCGCCCGCCAGCGTGTACGATTTCGCGGCCAATTCAGTGGTCGTGGATGCCGCCGCGGCTTGGAGCGGAGCGTTGGACCACGGCCGGCTGGCGCATTACACCGACCCGAAATCCGCGTTGCGCCTGGCGCGGGAATCCTTCGAAGGGATCTACCACGATACGCATTGCTGGGTGTTCGCGCCGGACTCGTTGTTTCGGACGATGATCGAGTTGCTGGATTTGGATCTGCTGCCGTATCGCTGTGCTGGCTTCCGCACCACCGAACCGGGGTCGATCGAGATGTTTCTGATGTTGGAACGCCGTGTAGATAATGCTGCTCCAGCGAAGGCCGAAGCCAGGGACAGCTTTGTTCGGCGGCTTCGCGACATGGAGGCTCCCGGTCCGTCCGGCGATAGCGCCGTGGACGCCAGCCAGTGGCGCGCCGAGGCCGAAAGACTGAGGGCCAGGGTCGCCATGCTGGAAGCCAACGCGGCTGCGCTGCGGTCATCGACCTCGTGGCGCATTACCCGGCCGCTGCGCAGCATGAAGGCGCGCCTGTCGGGTTCCTGAGCGGGGCCGGACAACATTGCCAGCCCGGGCGGTTTGCGGCATGCAAGTCCGAACTGTTCACGGAGACGCCGCATGTCCTTTCTGACGGAACCAGAGCCCGAACGCGGCGCCAACCTGCCGGTGATGCCCGGAATCACCCGGATCGTCGCGAACAACCCCGGCCCGATGACCTATTTCGGCACCAACACCTATTTGATCGATACGCCAGCGGGCGTGGTGGTGTTGGACCCCGGCCCCGAGGACCATCCGGAGCATGTGGATGCGATCCTGCGCCATACCGGCGGCCAGATCGCCTATATCGCGGTCAGCCACACCCATCACGACCATGTCGGCGCGGTGCCCGCCTTGCAGGAAGCCTGCGGCGCGCCAACGGCCGGTTTTCAGACCAGTGCCATCGCGGCCTTCGATCCGGACATCAAGCTAGGGCACGGCGACAGCCTGGCCGGGATGCTGGCGCTGCATACGCCGGGCCATGCGTCCGACCATCTGTGCTTCGCGCTGCCCGCCGGCGGCGAAAAGGTGCTGTTCAGCGCCGACCATGTGATGTCGTGGTCCACCAGCATCGTCAGTCCGCCCGGCGGCGATATGCGGGCTTATTTCGCCAGTTTGAATCTGCTGCTGCAACGCGACGACGATGTTTATCTGCCCGGCCACGGGCCGCTGTTGCGCGATCCGCGCAGCCTCGTGCGGGCGATGCTGACTCACCGTATCATCCGCGAGCAGGCCATCGCCCGGAAACTGGGCGAGGGGTCGTTCGACACCTACACGATCATGGACGCGCTGTACTCGCAGTTGGATCCGCGCCTGCGCAAGGCGGCGGAACGCAACGTGCTGGCGCATCTGCTGAAAATGGAATCCGAGGGTTCGGCCATTCGCGAAGGCGAACTCTGGCGCGCGGCGTAATCCCGGGCCGGCCCGAGCTAGCTGGCTCCGGCGTTTTGCAGCGCTTCCGCTAACGCGGGTCCCAGGGCGGCGATGTCGTCGCGGATACGGTCCGGTGCCAGGATTCCGGCGTTGGTTTCCAGACCGAAGGCCCGCTCCGCCAGGAAGTCCGCGCCCATATTCCGGGCGGCGCCTGCCACACTGTGGGCGATGCGATGGATGGTGCGGGTGTCGCCGCGTGCGGCGGCGTCCTCCATCTGCCGGATATTCAGCGCGGTCTCCTCGGAAAACGTTTCCAGCAATTCGGCGACGGCGTCCTCGCCCAGCATGTCCGCCAGTTCCTGTAACCGCGACCTCGCCGCCGGGGCTTCCGGCAACGCGGGTTCGGGCTGTATATCGGCGGCCTTCAGACCCTCGGCGAGAGCAGCCCGCAGCCGAACCAGGGTGACGGGTTTGGTGGCGATCGCATCCATGCCCGCCCCCAGGCACGCGGCCAAGGCATCGGCGCCCGATCCGGCGGTCAGGCCGACAATCGGCAGGTGCGTCCCGTGCGGTTCCCGGCTGCGGATTTCCCGTGTCGCGGAGATTCCATCCATTTCCGGCATCATGACATCCATCAGCACCAGGTCGTATTGCTCCGAACGCAAGGCGTGCAGCACCTCCAGCCCATTGCTGGCGACATCGGTGCGGTGTCCAAGCTGACGCAGCATGGCGAGGGCGACGAGACGGTTGGTGGCGTTGTCCTCGGCCAGCAGGATGCGCAGCGGCCGATCGGCCGCCGGTTCGGCCAGAGCGGCTTGGGTGTCCGGTTCGTTCGGGTTCGCTGCCAGCCGCAGCGGGACATCGAAGCGGAAAGTACTGCCTTCCCCGGGCTTGCTCTCCACGGCGATCGTGCCGCCCATCAGTTCCACCAGCCGGCGGCAAATCGCCAGACCCAGGCCGCTGCCGCCGAACCGGCGAGAGATCGAGCCGTCCATTTGGGTAAACTCCTGGAACATCCGCTCGATGGCTTCGGGAATGATGCCGATGCCGCTGTCGGCGACGCTGAACAGCAACCGCACCCCGCCGTCGCCGTCCGGTTCGTGTGCCATGGTCAGGGCGATCCAGCCGCGATCGGTGAATTTGACCGCATTGCCGATCAGATTGAGCAGAATTTGCCGCAGGCGTCCGGGGTCGCCGCTGACAGCTTCGGGCACGCCGTCCGCCGCGAGGCCGGTCAGACGCAGGCCCTTGCCGGCGGCCTGGGTCATGAACATGCCCATCACGCCCCGCATCAACGCGCGTGGATCGAACGCAACGTCCTCCAACTCCATCCGCTGGGCTTCCAGGCGGGAAAAATCCAGGATGTCGTTGACCAGTTGCAGCAAATGGTCGCCAGACTGGCGAATCACCTGCACATAGTCGCGCTGCTCGGGCCCCAGTTCCATCTTTTCCAGCAGGCCGGCGACGCCGATCACGCCGTTCAGCGGGGTGCGGATTTCATGGCTCATCACAGCCAGGAACTCCGATCTGGCGCGGGCGGCAGCCTCGGCCGCATCGCGCGCCGCGGCCAGATCGCGGGCCGCGTGTTCCTGTTCGGTGATGTCGGTGAAAGTGCGAACCGCCAGGCCGGTTTCCACCACTTTGGTGCGGACTTCCAGCACCGTCCCGTTGCGGCGCGCCCGCCGGTAAACGCTGATCCCGCCCTCGATACCGCCTGATTCGGCGAGGCAGCGGACCCCGGCCGATTCGGGATCCGCAAACTCCCCGGCCGCGAGTTGCCATTCCAGCAGCGAATCCAACTCCACGCCCGGATGGGTCAAATGCGGCGGCAGCCCCAGAAGTTCGGCCGCGCGGCCATTCATCACCGGCACATGGCGCTGCGTGTCCACTACGATCAGACCCTGCCCGATATTATCGACAGCGACGCGCAGCATTTCGCGCGACATCGTCACGTCGCGCCGATGATGGGCGAGTACGGCGCCGACGATCGCCGTCAGGATCGATAAGCCGAGACCGACGACAATGCCACCGTACAGATCGCGGCGGTATTCCTCCAGCGCGTCGCCGGTGGACAGGCCGACGGCCGCGATCAGGCCGTAAGGTTCTACCTGCCGCCATGCGAAGATTCGGTCCAGCCGGTCGGTGGTGCCGTCCATGCGAACCGTGCCGTGCGATGCCACGGAGGCGGCGGCCATCGGCGGCGTTCCGGACAGATCGGCGCCCAGTGGAACGACAGTCTCCGGGGCGGACGACCGGACGATTCCGTCGCTGCCCAGCAAGATGAGTGTCCCCCGGCCGATCGCCAGCGAGGTGTAGAAGCGCGACAGGAACCCGGGATCCAGCGATGCCACCACGACGCCATCGAATCCGCCGCTGGCGTCGTACACCTTGCGCACGAACTGAACCGACCACCGGTGGGAAACCCGGCCGGAGACTGGGCGGCTGATGAACAAAGTGTCCCCGGGCGTGTCGCGCGGGATGCGGAAATGGTCCCGGTCGGCAATTGTCGTTCGATTGGGTTGTGAGCTCGCCAGATTGGACAAAACGACGGAACCGGTGCGATCGGCGAAGGAGAGCTGCAGCGTTAGTTCGCGGGTCAGACCGCTGTCGCGCTCCCACTTCTCCAAATCGAAATGTGCCGGATCCCCGGCGCGGGCGACCCGCACCGCTCGGATTGCGGTGTCGATGGCCTCGATCGTCCGATGGATGTTCTCCTCGAAGGCATGGGACAGGTTCCTGGCGTCCCGTTCGGCGCTCGCAAGGTCAGTATTGTGTTTTTGCACTAAAAAGACGCCGATGCCCAGCCAAAGCAGAAGTAAAACCGGCACAATGGCGATCGATACCCGCGGCCCCCGATGGGGAGGCTTGTTCGGGTTCGGGCTGTCGCGCGCGGCCGTCGATCTGTGGCTATCGGTCAGCACGACACCAAGCCTTGGACCCGCTGACGCATCGGCCCGCGATGACGATGAGAGGCCGTGAGTCCGTCTAAGCGGCTATTTCGCGGCGTGGCCGTAGTACGATTCGCAGCCAACAGAGGCGCGAGGTTACCGCGCGTTAGTCTAACATATACGTCATGCGTGTCGCGGACGCGCATGCGGCCTCAATCGGCAACCGCGGCCGGGACCGGCATATCCCCCAGACCAGCCTGGAAAATGTCCGGCGGCACCGCCCGTCCGTACAGCCAGCCCTGGCCGATATGGCAGCCGGCTTCGGTCACCAGTGCGGCGATATCCCCCGTCTCAACGCCCTCGGCCACTACCGTCAGGCCCAGTTCGCGGCCCAGGGAGGCGCTGGCGCGGACGACCTTGCGGGAGTCGCGGTTGGTCAGCGCCTCGCGTACGAAGGCCTGGTCGATTTTCATCTCGTTAAATGGGGTTCTGACCAGCGACAGCAGGCTGGAGTGACCGGTGCCGAAATCGTCCACCG
>VFSW01006830.1_pt1 | contig 16693 bp, 21 predicted proteins | sample 5358111 | NCBI WGS metagenome assembly VFSW01 (sample SAMN11554181, study PRJNA540505) | mine drainage metagenome | isolation source: sediment from site ElyBrook_90M | place: USA: Ely Copper Mine, Vershire, VT | collected 2017
GCACATCAGCATGCCCAACTGAGGGTGCAACCTCTGCCGGGCGGTACTAGGGCGCACGCTGTTCTTCGATCCGCGCCTCTCGAGAAACCACGATCACTCCTGCAACTCCTGCCACGATCTGGCTGGGTACGGAGTCGACGGCAAGCGCTTCTCGACTGGTCATCGCGGCCAGCTCGGCGGGCGCAACGCGCCGACGGTCTACAATGCCGCCGGCGCTGTCGCGCAGTTCTGGGACGGGCGCGAGCCTGACGTGGAGGCGCAGGCCAAAGGGCCCATGATGAACCCGGTCGAGATGGCGATGCCGAACGCGGAGGCCGTCGTGGCGGTGCTCCAGTCGATCCCGGACTACGCGCCCCTGTTCGCGCGCGCGTTCCCGGGCGACCCGGCCCCCATCACACTCGAGAATGCCTCGCGGGCGATCGGCGGTTTCGAGCGGACCCTCGTCACGCCGTCGCGCTGGGACAGGTTCCTGGCCGGCGATAACGGGGCGCTGACGGACGCCGAAACGCGCGGAGCCGCGACCTTCGTCGACACCGGCTGCCCGGCCTGCCACTCTGGCCCGCTCGTCGGCGGTGCGGTGTTCCAGAAACTCGGCCTGATGAAGCCATGGCCGGACACCCACGACCAGGGGCGCTACCAGGTCACCAAGCAGGAAGCCGACCGCATGGTGTTCAAGGTGCCGAGCCTTCGAAACGTGACCATGACGGCGCCGTACTTCCACGATGGCTCGGTTGCGACGCTCCCTGAGGCCGTGCGAATGATGGCGCGCCATCAGCTAGGCAAGGAGCTCGATGACGCGAGCACTGCGGCCATCGTCGACTTCCTCGGCTCCCTGGCGGGCGAGCTGCCCTCTGCGATGACCGCCGCTCCGACCCTGCCGCCCAGCGGCCCGGGGACGAGGATGCCGTACCCGGACTGACTCTGTCCGAGGCGCCGCTGGAGGCCGTCCTTCACCGGGTCCTTCATCTGGCGAAGGCCAGCTCGACGCCGCGGGCGGTCAGCTCCATGTCCAGCTCGAGGATGGCCTTCGCGGCGAAACCGGGGGTGCTGCCGAGCTGCCGCTTCACGAACGAGTTAGTTAGAAGCTCCCCGAGTATGGCGCCCAGCCCCATGGCGCCGCCGAACCAGAGCAGGTCCTAGCGCCGCGGACACCAGCAGCGGCACGAACAGGTAGAGTGCTTGCGCGGCCGGCTCCGCGGCGTGCGTGTCGCAAGTCGCCTGCGACCAGGCTGTCCGCGACGCCGTCGTGGCACGCGGCGAGGCGGAGAGGGCCAAGGCGGATGCGCGAAGGTCTCTGTCCGCCTCGCCTGGAGCCGCGGAGCCGCAGAAACAGGCGTCCGAGCTGGACGACCTCCGCCAGAAGCTGGCCGATGCCAACGGGCACCTCGCGAGCGTCCGGCAAGCCGAAGATGCCGCGCGCGCGAAGGTGGCTCTGTATCGCGATGTCGCGCAGAGACTGCACAAGATGGTCGACACCGGCGAGCTGAGCATCGCGCTGCGCGACGGGCGCATGGTTCTCCAGCTGCCGAACGACATCCTCTTCGACTAGCTGCGGCCAGAGCGCAGCACGTGCTGAGTCAGCTGCCCTGCGCAGCGCGCACCGCTGCATTCCGCCGTTGGCGCACAGCACGGAGCTTCGCATGACACTCGTCAAGAGCTGCTCACGCTCGCGGGAGCCCTCACCGAGCAGCTTCGGGGAAGCTCGGCGGCCGTCTCGTTGTGGTTTGCGGAAGCGTCGCCCGGGCACACGGTTCGTCTCGTCGAGACGCGCACATCTGCCCAGCCCCAACTCCAGGGCGACGGAGCTCGGCGCTAGACACGAATGGCGACAGCGTCGGGGCGCACGGGCAACGCGATCCGGTCCGGTCGGCGGCCGGAGGGTCGGCGCTAGAACGGCCCCACCACCGCGACGGATCCACGCGAAGTCGCGCGACCAGATTGAAGGTTGCCAATACCAGCCTTCGGTCCCGGATGCGCGATCCTCGGAGCCACCCTGGCCTCCGCGATCTGTACCAGCGCCTACGGGCAGGACCGCAACGAGTCGTATCTCGCGCAGCACGTGCGTGCGCCCAGCGATGCGCTCGAGCTCAAGGTTGGCAGCGGCTACACGCAGGGCTTCGGGAACATCGCGCCTGGGCGCGCGATGGATAGGGTCGGTGGTCCCGGCATCGGCGTGGGCATCGAGGCGGATTACCGGCTGAGTCGCCCGTGGTCGATCGGCGTCGAGGGTCAGTACCAGGAGCTGACCAACATGGAGAACGCGTCGTCTCGCGGGATCGCAGCAAACCTGGGCGCGACCTACCACTTCGAGCCCGTGCTGCGGGGCGACCCGTGGGCGCGACTCGGCAGCGGCTACCGCATGATCTGGGAGGTCGATCCCACAGGGTCGCCGGGCGTGATCAACCTGCACCACGGCTTCGAGCTGCTCGCGGCGAAGATCGGTTACGACGTGCGCGTCTCGGAGGACCTTGCCCTGGCGCCGGTCGTCGGAGCAGACCTCAACATGTTCGTCTGGGAGGATCCGTCCAACGCTCCGGGCCGGCCGATGGCGAGTCCCCAGATCGCGAGCTTCGCGGGCGACCCAGTCTGCGATCTATCACCTGCAGAAGAACCCGGAGGACGTCCAGTCCGCACGGTTCACCGAGGCCTGCCAACGGCAAGCCGGCGCGGGCATCGCCCGTGGCCCTCATCGACGCGTAGGGTTCGCGAGGGGCCGCAAGGAATGCACGTCGCGCGGCACCTCGCCGAGCGACCGAGCCAATCCGCGGTAGATCGCGAGGACGACCACCAACACTGCGGGGACCATCCCCAGGAGCATCTCGAGGCGGTCGGTGGCTGAAGCCAGACCGTGCACCAGCGCGAGCGCGAACACGACGAAGCTGGTGAAGTGGATCAATCGCCAGGCGCGCTGGCCGAGCAACCGGCGCGTGTAGAAGGTTCCTGCGAGGAGGGCCATCCCGTAGAAGGCCAGCTGACCCATTCCGAGTGCGGATGGCCGGTAGGCGGCACCGAACGGCAGTAGGACCTCCAGCAGCGTGAACGGCGTGTCGTGGTCGCCGAGCAAGACCAGCGCGTGAAGCAGCGCGAACGCCAGACCGAGGATGCTCGCGTGCTCGTGGAGGGCGAACGTCACCGCGTTGCCAGGCCACCTCTTGGCGAATCTCGTGGACAGAAGGAGGCCCAGGAGCATCGAGACGGCTACGAGCGCGTACGAGACCAGGCCGCTGGCGCGGGAGAGGTACCACCACGACTTGGGCTGCGGTGCCGAGACCGAGGCCACGAGCGCGGGCGCAACGTCAGGCAGCACGGCGAGGGCCAGCGCCGTGCCCGCTGCAACGCCGCCGATCGCCCACGCGAGGCTGCCCGGCGAGGCGAGCCCATCGAAGTCGTCGACGCCGGGAGCGAGTCGTTTCGTCATGCTGCGTGCCTCCATTGAAACTCCGTGAAGCGCTTGCTTCTCACTACCTGCTCGTCATCGCGTAGGACGAGCGCCGCGAGGTCCGGCCTCGCGTCGATCCAGGCCATCCCCTCGTCGCAACCGGTGAGCAGCACCCTCTTGGCCGCGACCTCGGCGTCGAGCGCTCCGGCCGCGATCACCGTCGCGGTCCACACATTCGTCCGCGCCGGAGCGCCCGTCCGCGGGTCGATGACGTGGTGCTGCTCGATGCCGCCACGACGCCATCGCCGGAAGTCGCGGCCCGAGGTCGCGATGCCTCCTCGTCGAAGAAGCACCAGATCGAGCGGGTCGCCGCCTCTCGGGTCGGCAACCGCGATGGGCCATGGCTCCGGGGGCGATCCGCTCACGGCGATGTCGCCGCCTACGTCCACGAGCGCCGGGCCGACTCGTGCGAGTTGCGACGCAGCGCGATCGACCGACCACCCCTTCGCCGTACCCCCGAGATCGAGACGGACCCCTGGCTGAAGCCGGATGGTCCGTGTGGGTCGATCGAGCTGGATCCCGCGCCAGTCTGGACTGGGCGTTGCCGCGGAGCAGGGCGCCCCCTGGTCGCGGGACAGTGCGTCGAAGCTGCAATCGTAGCCTGCTGCCTCGAGCGCCGAGAGAATCGTCGGCGTGACCAGCCCTTCACTTTCTGCAGCCACGCCGACGGCGGCGTCGATGGCCTCCCAGAGGACTTCGTCGACGTGCTCGAGCGTGCCCCGCGCGTTCAGGCGAACGAGATCGCTGCGGGGGTCGAAGCGTGACAAGACGCGTTCGGCCTCCGCGAACCAAGCGCGCAGCCGTTCCAGAGCGAGCCACGCGCCTGCGTCGCCCGCGTCGACGACGGCGCGTGCGTTACACCCCATGCTCCTGAAGTCGATGAGCGACATCGTCATCACCTCGAGGAGCGTGTGACCGCCATGGGTGCAGGCCGCGGCGGGGGCGGGGCCGGCAGGTAGTTGCTCGGCAGGTCGAGCGAGAGAGTGGGCGCAGTGGATGGGGCATCCGGGATCGCCGGCGCGTCACCGATCGTGAGCGCGAGCCACCCCCCAGCCGTCGCCACGACCGCCACGAGCGTCAGTCCGAAGCGCGCCGAGGCGACGCTGCTCGAGAGCTCAGCCATCGTCGTCCTCCCGATGCGCCGTCGTCCGCGTGTGAGTTTCGCGAGCCTCGCCGTCGTCTTCTCGCTCGAACACGGGGCCCGACACCGCGGGCTGCGGCTCGGGCCTGGCGATGGCGGAGAGCACGGCATGATTTCCTGGAAGGCGGGTGTTCCCCGCCGACGGCTGAGCCCGTGGCAGGGCGTAGCTTGCGACAGCGCCCGCGATGACGAGAAGGAACGCGGTCGAGGCAGCCGAGAGTGCGAGAAGGGCACGACGGGACATGGGGAACCTCCTGATGCCCGCACCATGAGTCCGGACCCTCGCCCGGCCAATCGAGCGGATGACACATGGCGCCGTGGAGCGAGGGGTACGGCCGGCTGCGCCACGCCCTCCGGCAAACGTCCTACCGCCCTCCGCCCGTCGTCGAAGGTAGCAACAGGTCCTCGAGGAAGAACGCAGCCAGCTCCGCGCGACCTGCGAGGCCAGCCTTTCGATACACCGCGAGCGCCTGCTGCCGCGTGGTGCGCTCTGCCGTTCCGCGCGCGTCCGCGATCTCCTTCATGCTCAGCCCCTTCAAGAGCAGCATGGCGACCGCGCGCTCCGCGTCGGTGAGCGCCCAGCGACCGCACTGTCTCTCGATCGCGGCGCCGAGCCCTTGCAGCGCCTCGTGCGCCTCGTTACGCCACCGCTCGACCTCGGCGCCTGCGAGGCGAAGGCTCGTCCCGAGCTCGTCCACGCGCCGCTCGAGTCGCCGCCGCGCAGCCATCCACCGAAGCCCCGCGCTGGCAGCAGCGGCGATGGCCAAGACCGTCGCTCCGCCCTCGATCGCGACGTGTCTCGCCGACGTCCCGGCCGAGTCCTCGATCAGGTCCATGACGAGGAGCGCCGCAAGCAGCGCCAGGGCCCCAAGCTGGAGCAGCGGTACGCGCGACCTTCGATCGCTCTCCTGCCAGGGGCCCGTCTGCATCACTCATTCTCCACGAGATCCCACCGTGAGTCCTCGCAGATGGCGCCGACGACGCCGGTGATCGGGCTCTTCGAGCCAGCCGACTCGGCCACGGGCGTGCGCGACGCGCTGCTGCTGACGGGGAAGCCTCCGAAGAAGCCGCCGGCGAGGTTGGCGACGCCGAGACCGATCAGCTCGCGGTTGGGGTCGACCCGATACCCGTGGCGCCCGGCGAACGTTCGCGACAGCACGCTGGTGTCGGCGAAGGAGACCAGCGCGATTCCCACGGCGCCGACGAAGACGTCACCGACCTCGGAGAGTCCGACCGATGGCCATGCGGGCAGAGGCAGTCCTCGTGGCACCGCGCCGACGACGGCGATGGGTCCCGCTCCGGGGAGGAGAGCGACGGCCAGCGTGGCGAGTACGACCGCGACCAGCACGCCTGGAGCCTTGGGTCTGACCACGCGAATGCCGAGAATGATGCCGAGACAGGCGACTCCGATGGCCAGGGCGAAGAACTTGGTGAGCAGGCCGGTCATGATGGCGAGGAGCGAGGCAAGGGCAATGGCGTGCTCGGGGCCAGCATCCGAGCTTCCCAGGACGACTGCGGCAATGAGCGCGGCGAGCCCCGAGTCCGGGCCGAGGACCATGATGCGCGAGGGACCGAAGATCGCGTATGCGACCAGCGGGACGATCGTCGCGTACAGGCCGGTGATCGCGGGTAGCCCGGCCGCCTCCGCGTAGGCCATCCCCGCGGGCACGAGCACGGTCGTGAGCACGAGCCCCGCCACGATGTCGCGACCGAGCCACGCCCGCCGGCAGTGACGCAGCATCGAGACACCAGGCACGCACGCAGCCAGCCCGATGTTCGGCTGCAGGGAGCTCTGCATCGCTGCCCGGCCCCGGCCGGACTCCGCGACACACCCCTCTACGAGCACGGTCGCAGACGAGATCGGTCGCACCTTCATGACTGCACGGCTCCGCGGGGGCGCCGGTGCAAACCTCTGGCCGCATTCAGTCGTGAGTCTCCGCGCCATGCCCAGGCCGGCCCGTTCACGGCTGGTCCGCGATCTGGTGCATCGAATGCGACCACTCGCAATCCCTGCGCGTAGGCATTGGGGCACCGCTTCGAATCGCGCAGCGACCGTCGATCGGCGGCCCGTCGCGCTCCCCGGCGACGCTCGGGCGTGGCGCGTCCCGTGCTTGCAGGTATGGCCGGACACGCGTCGGTAGAGCGGCGAGGCGACGCCCTGCACCTGGCAGGGGACCTGCGCATGGCGGACGCCGCCGGGCTCTGGCGGCAGATGCGTGCGCTCGTCACCGACGTCCGCGTGCCGGCATTCGACATCGATCTGGGCGGAGTTACCTCACTCGACGGCGCCATCGCGTCACTGCTCGTCGAGATCCGCGACCACCTCACGCTGCGGGGGGTGCGCTGCGAGATGACGGGCGCCTCGGAACCCCTTCGGGCGCTTCTTCACCTGTACGGTGGCGATGGGCCGACACACGCGCCCGAGGCACGGGTGCGCGAAGGTGTCGTCGTGGCGCTCGGGCATGCGCTGCTGCGCGCAACCGCGAGCCTTCGGCGCTCCGTGACCTTCATCGGGGAGGTGACTGCGGCAATCCTGGACCTTGCGCGGGGGCGCGGAAAGGGCAACTGGCGGGCGCTGCCCTCGCTCATCGAGCGCGCTGGCACCGACGGCGTGCCAATCGTGGTGCTGCTCAACTTCCTCGTGGGCTTCGTCATGGGCTTCCAGTCTGCGCGGCAGCTCAAGCTCTACGGCGCCAACGTCTACGTGGCAGACGTCGTGGGCATCTCGGTGACGCGGGAGCTCGCTCCTCTCATGACTGCGATCATCATGAGCGGCCGGTCGGGCGCATCCTTTGCCGCGGAGCTCGGAACCATGCGGGTATCCGAGGAGATCGACGCGCTGCGCACGATGGGGTTCGCACCCGCTCCATACCTGATCCTCCCGCGAGTCGCGGCGCTGGCCCTGGTCGCCCCCATCCTCACGCTCTTCGGCGATCTGGTGGGAGTGGCTGGAGGCGTCGCGGTGGCCGCTACCCTCGGCATAGGCCCGCGAGGCTATCTCGCCGAGCTCCGCACGGCGGTGCTGCCGTCGGACGTGTGGACCGGCCTGATCAAGAGCGTCGCGTTCGGCGTGGCCATCGCGCTCATCGGGTGCCAGCAAGGCTTCGCCACGCGTGGCGCCGCGGCCGGCGTAGGGCGGGCGACGACGACGACCGTCGTCATCTGCCTCTTCACGGTGGTCGTGGTCGACACGCTGTTCACGGTCTTCTTCAGGATGTTCGGGACATGAACGCACACAACGTCATCGAGGCGCGCGACCTGTCGATCGGCTGGAACCCGGACGAGGTGCTGGTCGAGCACGCGACGTTCGACATCCACGAGGGGGAAATCTTCGGCATCCTGGGTCGCAGCGCCTGCGGCAAGACCACTCTTCTGCGTGAGCTCATCGGGCTCGAGGAGCCACTTGCCGGGCACGTCGCGTTCAAGGGCGCCGGCGCGAGGGGCCTCGGAAGCGGGCGTCCTCGCTTCGGCGTGATGTTCCAGCAGGGAGCGCTCTTCGGCTCGATGACGGTCGGAGCGAACGTCGCACTCGTGCTGGAACGCTGGACGGATCTACCGCAGGACGCGATCCGGGCGATGGTCCGCGCCAAGCTGCGCCTCGTCGGGCTCGAGTCCGCGGAGCACCAGCTGCCGGCGACCCTGTCGGGAGGGATGCGCAAGCGCGCCGCGATCGCGCGCGCCATGGCGCTCGAACCATCTCTTCTCTTCCTCGACGAGCCCTCGTCTGGTCTGGACCCGGTGACCTCCGCCGAGCTCGACCGGCTGATCCTCACCCTTCACGGGGGCCTGGGCCTCACGGTCGTGCGCGTGACGCACGCGCTCGGAAGCAAAATAGAGATAGTCGGGCGCGGCATCCAGCTCGACACGCGCACCCGGAGCATCGTCGCGACCGGAGCTCCCGCTGACCTGCGCTCCAGCCGCCACCCGCACGTTCAGAGCTTCTTCAACCGGCGACCGGAGGTGGTGTGATGGCCACCGCGTCGACCCACTTCAAGCTCGGGCTCCTGGCCATCGTCGCCGTGGCCTCTGCGATTGCTGTCGCCTTTGGGCTTGGCATGCAGGCGACGCAGCGGGAGACGGTCTCGTACCACACCTACTTCGACGAGTCCGTGCAGGGGCTCGAGCTGGGGGCCCCCGTGAAGTACCGCGGGATGCCGATCGGGAGTGTCGCAGACATCCGCATCGCGCCCGACCACGAGAGGGTCGACGTGGCACTGGCGATCGACGCTCCGGAGGCGCTGCAACTCGACCTTGCCAGGGCGGCGGCCAACCTGCGGACGCAGCTCGGCACCCAGGGCATCACCGGCGTCAAGCTGGTCGACATCGATCTCTTCGACCCGAAGACGAACCCGGCCCCGGTGCTCTCGTTCGCTCCGGGCGAGAACTACATCCCGGCAGCCCCTTCGCTCCTGAAGGGGCTTGGCGACAACCTTGGCTTCGTCGTGCAACGCTTGCCCCGGCTCGTCGACACGATGACCACGACGCTCGAGAAGCTCGAGCTCAACCTGGACGACTTTCGTGAAGAACGACTCCCGGGTCGAGTCGGGAGGGCGCTGGACGACGTCGACGGGGTGGTCCTGGATCTACGCGCAGTCCTGCGGCACGCGGACCGGGCCCGCATCCCCGAGAAGACTGCAGCGGCGGTCGACGCGTTGAGTGCTGCGATCGTGCGGGTCGATGCCATGGTCGACCGTATCGGGGGCGACGCCGGCCTCGTGGCAAGCACGCAGCGGGCCACGGAGAGGGTTGGTGAGCTGGGACGCGTCACGTCTGGTTCAGCACAAGAGCTCGAACGCACGCTGCGCGACCTCGATGAGGCGGCGCAAGCCATTCGCGATCTCGCCCAGGGTATCGAACGAGACCCCGACATGCTCGTGAAGGGTCGCGAACGGGAGAGACCCCGATGAAGACGATCCTGCCGTTGACTCTCCTTTTCGCGAGCGGATGCGCGCTGCTGTCGAAGTCGCCCGCGGTCGACATTCGCTATTTCTCCCCGGAGTCCCTGGAGCCCCCAGCCGCGCCAAGGCAGCACGCGAGGGACGAGCCCATGCTGCGCATCGGCCGCATCTCCTCGAGCGCGAACCTCCGTTACCGCATCGTCCGTCGCGAGTCGGACGTCGAGCTGGGTCAGTACGAGACGCTGCGCTGGACCGAGAACCCCGAGGCGTACGTCCGTCGATCGCTCGTCCACGCGCTCTTCGAGGACCATCCTCTGCAGCAGGCCGTCGCGGGTCCGGTCCCGGTGCTCGACGTGGAGGTCGTGGCGTTCGAGGAAGTGAGGTACGGCACGCACCCCTCCGGACGCGTTCAGATCCGCTATCAGCTACAGGACGACCGATCGGTTCTCGCAACGGGAGTCGTCACCGTCCAGCGCGACTCCCAGGGGGATGGCGTCCAGCCCGTCGTCATCGCGATCGGGCAGGCAATGATGGGCGCCACGACCGAGCTCGCCGCTGGCGTGGCGGCGCGGCTCTCCCAATGACACCTGCTCAACCAGCAAAGAGCGGTCATGTCGAGCCTCCCCTCAATGACAGCCGGTGCCCGTGCACGTGCACCTGCCGTCGGGACAGCTGGTGAACGAACAGCTCGCACCCTCGCCGCACGCGAGCACGCAGCCGCCGGCGGAGCAATCCACGGTGCACGTGGCCCCGGAGGGGCACGACGTGTTGCAATCCCCGCTCGAGCACGCGACGTCACACGCGCCCTTGCCGCAGTAGGTGAGACAGTGCCCGCTCGAGCAGTCGAGCGTGCAGTCGCCAGACGCGGGGCACGTGAGCTCGCAGTTGCCGGCCGAGCAGTCGGCGGCGCACGGCGACGAGGCGCAGGTGCTCTGGCAGTTGCCCGAGGAGCAGGCGCAGGTGCTGCCCGAGCACGGTGCGCTCTGGCGTGGCGTTCCGGTGCCGGGGTCCGCCACGGCAGGGCCGCCGTTGGGCGAGCCGCCGGTGGAACCTCCGGTGCCGCTACCCGATCCCCCACATGCGCCCAGGGTGAAGGTCGAGATGGTCCAAAGAATCGAAAGAAGGGTGACGGAATGTCGCAAGGTTCGCTCTCCTCGACCCGTATCGTTCCTCGTGCCTGCCGCCAGCAGGCAGCTGGCGTCGCGATTTCGATGAGGCCTGCTGCCTTGGCCCGGCCCCCCTGAGGTACTTTGTCGATGAAGATGGTCGCCGATCGCGCCGCCCCCGGAGCCCGCCTGCGGCTCGTCACGGAAGACCAGGGCTCCTCGCTGCGCCCGTCGCGGCCGGAGCCCGCGCTGGACGACGCCGAGCTGCTGGCCGCCGTCCGGGAAGGCGACGCGACGGCCGCGACGTCGCTGCACGATCGCATCCGTCCCGCGATCGAACGCACGGTGGGTCGGCTTCTCGGCCACGTCGACGCGGACGCCGACGACATGGTGCAGCTGGCGCTGATCGGGGTCGTCGACGGCATCGATCGCTTCCGCGGGGAGTGCTCGCTCGACTCCTGGGCCTCGATGGTCGCCGCGCGCGTGGTCTACAAGCACCTGCGCCGGCGCAAGCTCGAGCGACGGATCTTCGCCGCCGAACCGCGCGACGAGCCACGCGATCCGGCGAGGCTCGCCCCGGCCGCCCGCGATCTTCTGCACCGCGTGAACGAGCACCTTCGTGGCATCGACGACAGCAAGGCCTGGACGTTCGTGCTCCACGACGTGTGCGGCTACGATCTGCGGGAGGTCGCCGCGATCACGGAGGTCTCGGTGACCGCCGCGCAGTCGCGCCTGGTGCGCGGCCGTCGCGAGCTGCACGATCGACTGGCAGCGGACCCTGAGCTGGCCCAATGGCTCGAGGAAGGGGAGGAAACGCCGTGAGCACGCCCCGCTTGGCACGCCTCGCCGCGACGCGGCTCGCACGTGACGATCGACGGCCGGCGATCTCGCCGGCGTCTCGTGCCACTGCCGTCGCGGCGCTGGAGGGTGCGCTGCGCCGTCGCGCCGCGCGACGCAAGCTTCACCTCCGGGTGGGCTGGGGGGCCGTGGCCATCGCGGCCGCCGTGGCGTCGGTGTTCGCGGCGCGATCCTGGGTCCCGAGCCATGGGCAGCCCGTGGCGGTCGAGCCTTCCATCGCGGTGGGACCGCAGGCTCCCGTGGGCCCCGTGGCGCACGTCGCGGATCGAGGCGCGCAGGTGGTACGCGAGGCCGCGACGTCATCGCTCGTCGACGGGACCACGCTGCGAGCGGGTGACCGCCTGCTGACGGCCCCCTCCGGCGGCGCCGTGCTCGACCTCCCCACGGGAACCGAGATCGTCGTGGGAGAGCGCGCCGACCTCGACGTCGAGTCGGTCGGCGCCTCCCAGCTCTTCCTCCTCACGGCAGGAAGCATCGACGCCCACGTGGCGAAGCTCGGGCCGGGCGAGCGCTTCGTCGTGCGCACGCCCGATGCCGAGGTCGAGGTCCGTGGTACGCGCTTCCGCGTGACGGTCGTCCCCGACGACGCCGATTGCGGCTCCGGGAGCCTCACGCGCCTGCAAGTGCAGGAGGGGCTCGTCGCGGTGCGCCACGGAGGGCACGAAGTCCTCGTTCCGGCATCGAGCGCGTGGCCGCCTTGCTCGAGCCCAGCGATCGCCAGCGGGGCGCCGTCCGTGGCCGCCCCGCCTCCCCTCGCACCGAGGACTGCGCCCTCGGCCGCTGCCTCGTCCACGCTGGCGGAGCAGAACGCCCTGTTCGCTCGCGCCATCGCCGCCGAGCGGGCGGGCGAAAGCGCGAGGGCTGCCGCGCTCTTCGAGCAGCTGCTCGCGGCGTACCCCGCGAGCCCGCTGGCCGAGAGCGCGTGGGTGGAGCGCATGCGTTCCCTGAGCCGCATCGACCAGGGACGCGCCGCCGACGCGGCGCGCGACTACCTCCGCCGCTATCCGACGGGAAGCGCGCGCGCCGAAGCGCTGGCGCTGGCCGGGCCATGAGGACCTGGCTGTGCGGCGCATGGCTCGCAGCCCTGGCGGGGGCGTGCAACGGGCAGTTCCGCTTCGATGCCCTCGACTCGGGCGCCGAGGCGAGCGCGGCGACGCGGTGCACGTCCGACGCGAGCTGCCCGCTGCCTTCCCTGCATTGCGACGTCGCGTCCGGAGACTGCTTCGAGTGCACGAGCGACGCGCAGTGCACGCAACCGGGGGCGCCACGGTGCGACCTGGCGATCCACGTGTGCGTGCAGTGCGGCACCGACGGCGACTGCAGCGCGGGCAACCGCTGCGTGACCCGCGTCTGCGTCCCGACCTGCTCCGAGGACGGCGGCGATTGCCCGACCGACAACGAGCAGTGCGTCGCCTCGACGGGCCTGTGCGCCCAGTGCGCCTCCCAGGGCGACTGCACGGAGCAAGGCTCCTCGCGGATCTGCGACGTCCCGTCCGGGCGCTGCGTGGCGTGCACGAGCGACGCGACCTGCCCCGCCAGCCAGCCGAGGTGCGCTCCGCAGGGCACGTGCGTGAGGTGCCTCGTGTCCGGGGACTGCCCGAGCGACGCACCCGTGTGCGATCCGTCGGACCATGCGTGCGTGAATCCCGACGGATGAGCCACACGGCGTGAGCTACGCAGGCACGGGGAGCGGGACGTCCCTCGCGGAGACGACGCCGCGGCGTCGCGCGTTCTCGCGGCCGATCGCGAACACCACGCCGATCCACACGAGGGTGAGGATCACGTTCACGGTCGCGAACAGCTCCATGGGGGCGCCCACCTTGCTGCCGATCCAGACCACGGCGCCGGAGAGGATGGCGCCCACGCGGACGGCGATCGTGTCGACCGACGTCTTGCCCACGTACTTCTCGACCCGGCTGGTGACGAGGTACAGCGCATGACGCGACGTCTCGGCCACGGAGTACTCCAGCGAGTTCTCGCCGATCTTGACCAGGCGGATCACCGCGAGGGTGGGGACGACGGCGGCCGACGCATAGCCGACGAAGGCGAACACCGGCAGGAACAGCAGCGCGTTGCGAACGCCGAGCCTGGTCAGGATGCGCGAGACGGCGAACAGTTGCAGCAGCATCCCGATGAGGTTGTACCAGGCGAAGTAGTCGGCCTTCACCGCGCCGATGAAGACCTGGGCGCTCGTGCCGTGGTCTTGCGCGGCCGGCACGGCCGCGAGGAGAGCGCGGTCGAAGACGTACTCGCCGGCGCTGTTGACCCAGTTGAGCAGCACGATCATGGCGGCGATGAGGAGCAGGTACCGATCGCCCAGCAGCAGCTGGAGGGCTCCCTGGTTCGAGAGCGGCTCCTCGTCCTTGCGGGCGCCGCGCTCGCGGCGCGCGCCGCCGGTGACGGAGACGCGGTACTCGACCCAGGCGAGCAGCAGCATGCACATCACCAGCAGCGCTGCGGCGACGCCCATCAGGACGTGGGGGCCGAACGGCACGAGGGACCTGGCCAGCCGCGATCCCGCGACCGCGCCCACCGAGCTCCCGATGCCGAGGATCGGGAAGAGACGCTTGCCCTGTTCCTCGCTGTAGAGGTCGGCCGCGAAGCCCCAGAACTGCGCGACCGCGGTGTAGCTGAACAGCCCCACCCAGAGGAAGAACGCGAGGCCGATCGGGACCGACGCCCTGGCGAGAAGGGCGAAGACCACCAGGTTCGAGATGAAGAACAGGAAGACGATCGCCAGCAGCTTCATGTGTCCGACGCGCTTGGCGATCTCGCCGTAGACCTGCACCACGCCCACCATGAGCACGGCCTGCGCGGCGCGAGCGTAGAGCTTCACCTCGGCCCCGCCCTGGAGCAGGATGAGCGGCTCGCGCACCGTCTTGAGCAGGTAGTAGGCGCTCAGCAGCAGGAACGAGCCCAGCATCAGCACCGAGGCCCCGACGGCCTCGTGGGGACGCACCTGCGCGAACGGGCGCAGCACGAGCGCCAGAGCTCTGCTGTTTCTAGGGGAAAGCATCACGACGCTCCGTCGTGGGGTCCGTGCGAGGCCGTGTTGCCAGAGTCGGGCCAGTCCTGGACTCCGGGGATCGGCCCGCGCTCCCGCATGGGCTCTGCTCGCCTTTCGCGATGACGCAGGCTTTGCGGCGTGGCGATCGCACATGGCCCCGGAGCTCGAGCGAGCGTACGGGTCGCGCCGCAAGCCCCTCGCTTCATCGGGCGCCTCATCGCCATAGCGCCAACGCTCGCCGTCCGATCTCCGCGCCTGCCCGTGGGTCGTCGGACAGGATCTCCACGAGCAGGCCGTGGGGCACCGCGGTGACCACGGCGCGCGCTCCCGGCAGCGCGAGCGGGCACTCCTCCGTGTCGGGGAAGTGGCCGCCCATGGCCACGTCGCGCGCGAGGTGGCAGTCGATCCAGCGCTCTAGCCCCTCGACCGTCATGCCGCTGGTCTCGTGGAAACGGATCCGGGCTCCCTGGACCTGCGTGCCGCCGGGGGTGGCGACTTCGACGAGGTGCACGTCGACGATGTCGTCGACACGGTCGAAGGGGCTCGACTCGACCTCGGCTTCGCCCAGACCGGCGCAAGCCGCCGGTCGTACTTCGCGCGAGACGGGAGCCGAGATCGACGCGGCGTCGGGTGCCTCCACGGCGAAGGTCGGGCGCGCGCCGTCTCGGCACGCCAGGACCGTGAGCGCCGCGAGGCATCCGACGAATCGACCCATGAGGTGTCTCCTCGGGTTCGCGACGTCGCTACTGCATCACGAGCGCCAGCGCGCGGCGCCCGATCTCCGCCCCACCTCGAGGGTCGTCGGACTGGATGTCGACCACGAAGCCGTGGGGCACCGTGGTGACCGTGGCCCGCGCGCCGCGCGGCACGAGCGGGCAGTAGCTCATCTCGGGCACGTCGTGGCCCATCGCGTCGTCACGGGCGATGTGGCAATCGACCAGGTGCTGGAGCCAGTCGGCGCTGAGCCCGTCCAGCTCGTGGAACCGTACGCGGGCGCCGCGGGTCTCGCGCGTCTGGTCAGGACGGACGAACTGCACGAGTTGCACGTCCACGATGTCCTCGACGTGAGCGAACGGGCTCTGGGCGAGGTCGGCCTCGCTGATCCCCGCGCACGCAACGAGCTCGGCGGAGCGCAAGGCTTGCGACGTACGACGGTGCTCTGCGGCGGCCTGCCGCTGGTCGGCGGCCTGCATCCGGGCGTACGCGCTCTCCCCCGGCGGGATGGGGCTCCAGCAGACGCTCCTCGCTTCTCCATCGGCTGTCACGGAGCCGCAGCGAATGGGTCTCTCGGCCTTGTTCTCTGCCTGTCGCTCGAGGACGCCGGCCGCCCGGTCGTGCTTGCGCGCCGCACTCTCCTCGGCTTGAACGCTTCCGTGCCCTGGCGGAATCGTCGGCGCGGGAGTGGCGGCGCAGGCGACGGTGGCCGAAGCCACGCACAGGCTCGCGATGAGGTGTCGCATGATCATTCTCCTGTCCGGCATCGAGCAAGGTTCAAGCCACGCGCCGCGCCTCCAATGCGCCGTAGCGTCAGGGACTCGACCAGCAAACGCACCGCGAGCGGACCGAGGAGCGCCCCGCTCGCTCCGAAGGCCGCGACTCCGCCCAGTATCGAGACCATCACGACCGCGGTCGGGAGCCGCAGATGGCCGTAGCGCGCGAGCACGGGTCGGACGAAGTTGTCGACCAGGCTGTGCACGCCGACGCCGACCGCCACCACCAGCGTGGCGCGTATCCACTGGCCCGTCGCGCCCAGCCCGACCGCAAGCGGGATCCAGACCAGGCCCGTGCCGATCGCCGGGACCAGCGCGCATACGGCCGTGAGAGGCCCCAGCAGCATCGCCCGCGGGATTCCCATGCCCGCGTAGGCGAGGGTCGCCACCAGACCCTGGACGAGCGCCGTGCCGCCCGTGCCGACCAGCAAGCCGCGGCCGGTCTCGTGGAATGCCCGAACCAGGCGGCCCAGCGCCCGCGGAGGCAGGGGGGAGCTGCGCGCAAGCCATGCGTAGCCGCGCACGCCCTCGCTGGCGAAGGCGTAGAGCGAGACCACGAACACGAGCGACGCGAGCAGGGCGGACGTGGACGCTCGTACGACGACCGCCAGCGTGCGCCACGCGCTCTCGCCGTAGCGTGTCGCGAGGTCCGCCCACTGCGGTGGTGTCGGCATGGCGAGCCTCGTCTCGCCACCGAGCAGCACGCTGCTCAGCGTCCGGTCGCCTTCGATCGCAGCGCGCGCCTGCAGGAGCA
>VFSW01006831.1_pt1 | contig 16693 bp, 12 predicted proteins | sample 5358111 | NCBI WGS metagenome assembly VFSW01 (sample SAMN11554181, study PRJNA540505) | mine drainage metagenome | isolation source: sediment from site ElyBrook_90M | place: USA: Ely Copper Mine, Vershire, VT | collected 2017
GTCTGTTCTTCCAAGGCCAAAGTCCGCTGCTACTCCACCCATAGAGGCCGTAAAAGCGATCGTCTATGATGTTCGTGGCCGGGGCGACCAAGCTCTCATTGAACTTACAAAGAGATTTGACAGAGTGAATCTGTCAAAGTTAGAGGTCGATCGTGAGGTTATTGAAGCGGCGTATAAGCGGCTTGACCCCTCGCTTCGAGAAGCCCTCGAAGTCGCTGCCGCTGCGATCGAAGGCTACTACAAGGCCGAGCTCCACGAAGATCGTACGATAGTGCAAAATCAGATGGTAATTCATCAGATGACACGTGCAGTTGACGTTGCGGGCTGTTACGTCCCAGGAGGAAAGGCGCGCTATCCATCTTCGGTTCTGATGACTGCTATACCTGCACGCGTAGCAGGTGTCGAGAAGGTAATTCTCTGTTCTCCTCCAACTAGCGATGGCAACCTCGACGATGGCACCTTGGCCGCTGCATATATAGCAAAGGTGGACCACGTCTATAAAGTTGGTGGCGCCCAAGCGGTAGCAGCGATGTCCTATGGTACTGAATCGATTATCAAGGCCGACGTCATAGTTGGACCGGGAAATGTCTACGTATCGCAGGCGAAGAGGCTGGTCTCGGACGTAGTAGGAATTCCGATGTCCTACGCGGGACCAAGTGAAGTCGTCGTCGTTGCCGATGCTTCGGTCGATCCCGAGTGGGCAATTATGGATGTGATCGTACAAGCTGAACACGGTCCCGACGGCCTTGCATGGTTAGTTACCTGGGATGAGGAGTTGGCATTCAAGGCAGATGAAATCTGCGGAGAGATTTTGAGTCGTTCCCCTCGCCACGGTGAGACGTTAGCCACCCTTGAGGAGGGGGGCTTCGTAGCACTTGTTCGAGATCCACAACAGGCGATCGACGTCTCGAACGCCATCGCCCCCGAGCATCTTGAGATCTTGACCGACGACTCTAAAGAGTTGCTACCCCTCATCAAGAATGCTGGTGCAGTCTTTCTGGGTAGGCATGCTCCTGCTAGCGTCGGCGACTATCTCGCGGGTCCAAGCCACGTACTTCCAACTAATGGAACGGCTAGATTTGCCAGTGCTCTGTCTTTGGTCGACTTTCAAAAGCGAATTCACGCTGTCGAGGTTGGTTCAGGTGCCATCGATCTAATCGGGGGTCACTTGCAGGAGATTGCCGCAGCCGAGGGTCTTTGGGCTCACGGACAGAGTGCGAAGATTCGAATGGGGCAAGAGTGATTGAACCAAGACCCGGCCTTGGAGTTGGCGGAGGTTACCACTCTCCTCAGATCGACGTTGCAGTACGACTAAATACCAACGAATCGCCGTTTGGCCCCTCAAGCGAACTTCTAGCAAGATGGTACGAAGAGGTGGCCAAGGCTAACCTGAATCGATATCCTGACCGAAGCGCCACGAAGCTACGTGATGTTATAGCTAGCTATCACGGCGTCGAACCTGAGTGCGTTTTTGTGGCAAATGGATCCAATGAAGTTATTCAGACCATCTTGCTTACCTACGGCGGCGCTCAAAGGCGCTCGGCTTCGTTTGAGCCAACTTATGCGATGTACGAGACGATCTCAAGGACGACCGGTACGACCTACTTTGCCTTTGAGCGCGACGAGAACTTTCTGATAGAGGCCAAGTCTGCGATTTCGTTCTTCGATGAGAACGAAATCAACGTAGGTTTCATATGTTCACCCAACAATCCAACTGGTCTATTGGAAGACTTAGACATCGCCCTTCAACTGTCCGATGATCGATTGATAGTTATCGATGAGGCGTACGGTCAATTCAACGAGGTCGATTCGGTTCAATTTGCCAAGGGCCATAGTGGACTGATAGTCATTAGAACCTTCTCCAAGATTTGGTCGATGGCGGGCCTTCGAGTGGGATATGCCATTGGCGATCCTCGAGTAATAGCCAACCTTTGGAGCGTTTGCCTGCCGTATCACTTCGACACCTCAAAGGCGAAACTTGCTGAGCTCGCCTTTGATTACGTCGAAGAGATGGAAGCCAGAGTTGGCTTTCTCCGTGCCGAGCGCGATCGAATCATGGACTTCTTTGAGACTCTACCAGTTACATACTGGCGTTCTTCGGCTAACTTTATCCTCTTTCGACCCGATAGCATCGACGGCCATAAATTGTGGGAGATGCTACTCGAGCGTTCGATTCTGGTAAGAGATTGGTCGCGCTGGCCGAGACTTGATAATTGCCTTAGAGTGACGATTGGTTCTGCTCATGAAAACGATGTCTTTATGGAGGCACTTAGTGACATCTTGTAGTCTCTATGAAAGTGACTGTAGATCAATGGTGGAGTTGAAGAATGGCAGATAGGGCGTCGAGCGTTAGTAGGGTTACCAAGGAGACCCAGATCGAGGGGTACCTTCGCATTGAGGGAAATGGCGCGGCAAAGGTCGACACGTCTATCCCCTTCTTCGATCACATGCTTAACCAGCTAGCTAAACACTCAGGGATGGATCTGTCGCTGGAGTGCACCGGGGACGTAGAGGTTGATGCGCACCATCTGGTGGAAGACGTCGGGATAGTGACTGGACAGCTTCTAAAGGGCGCACTCGGTGACAAAGTAGGAATTGCGCGCTTTGCATCTCTGGCTCTCCCCTTGGACGAAGCCTTGGTGGACGTTTCGACCGACCTCTCGGGCAGGCCATTTCTCTACTACGGAATCGACCACAGCGGCCAGTATCCCCTTGGAACTCCGCCATTCGACCCTCAGCTATCCGAAGAGTTCTTTCGAGCCTTTGCCTTCGCCGCTGATATTTGTCTTCACATCGACCTTCGACGAGGTAAAAACTCACACCACATCGTTGAGGCAACCTTTAAGGCCGTTGCTCGGACGATTCGGTCTGCCGCACAAATTATCTCTAATGATCTTCCGTCCACAAAGGGGAAGCTCTAAAGCTTCCCACCTCCGGCACTGCGTTTGCAAAACACGATAAGAATTAGGAGAAGTATTGCAGCGAACCAAACTCGCTCTTCTTGATTACGGAATTGGAAATCTACGAAGCGTAGCCAAGGCCTTGAGCCACGTTGGGGCCGATGTTGACGTCATTGAAGGAATGGTTGACTTAAATCGATATACGGGTGTGGTTCTGCCCGGTGTAGGTCACTTTGGAGCGTGTGTCGCTGCCCTTAAGCAATTTGGCTTTGATGAGCTTGTCTATCGAAGCATCGATAGCGAGATTCCTCTCCTTGGAGTTTGCGTAGGACTTCAAATGCTATTTGAAGGTTCGAGTGAATCTCCAGATACCGCTGGCCTTGGCATATTACCAGGGAGAGTTGATCGCTTTTTAAGTCAGGAACGAGTTCCACAGATGCAGTGGAATACAATATCCTTTGTCGATGAGTTCGTAGACTCCCGCCTCTTCAAGGGGATAAGCGATAGGCGATGGATGTACTTCGTCCACTCCTACTTTGCTCCAGTTGGTAGTTACACGTCGTCGATATCGACCTATGGCGTCGACTACAGCGCGACGGTCGAAGTGGGTAATCTCTTTGCCACTCAATTTCATCCGGAGAAGTCCTCCAAAGAGGGATTGAAGATCTTAGAAAACTTCGCTTCGATCGCCACGGTCGAATGTTGATGTTCATTATCCACGGAAAAAGAGCTTTTGGCACATGTACCTAATCCCCGCAATTGATCTTCTTGACAAGAGCTTCGTCCGTCTACGTAAAGGCGACTACGAAGATGTAACTAAGTACGGCGACCCGATCGAGTGGGCAAGGAAATTCGTGGAACAGGGTGCGTCGCACCTTCACATCGTCGACCTCGATGCAGCGCGCCAAATGGGCAATAACAACGAGACTATCGGGCGATTGATCTACGATCTCTCCTCTGCTGGCGTTCGCATTGACGTCGGAGGGGGAGTTCGTACTGTAGAGCGGGCGAGCCAATTGGTAGATCTCGGCGTCGACCGAGTTGTCGTCGGAAGTAGGGCAATCTCCACCGATAGCTTCGCTAGCGAGTTGTCGTCGCTATTTCCTGGAAAGATTTGGATCGGCCTTGACTATCGGCGTGTTGAATCTCAGATCCTATGTGCGGTTGAGGGATGGACTCGAGACTCCGACCTGACTTTAGAGGTCGCTCTTCACAGATTCATAGATGGTGGCGTAGCCGGCTTTGTCTTGACCGACATCTCGCGCGATGGAATGCTTACTGGTCCTGACGTTGATACATTGTCAAGGGCGGCCAAAATCATCGACGGTCGCTGTGAACTCGTCGCCTCTGGCGGTGTCAGCCAAATCGAAGATCTTGACCGCTTAGCGACAGATGTTGGGCAAGGTTCGCTCTATGGCGTTATTAGTGGCAGGGCGATAGCCGAAGGAAAGCTCGATCTAGCGGAGGGTTCAAGGCGATGCGCAGCGTTCGGATAATACCATGCTTGGACATCGATGCAGGAAGAGTGGTAAAGGGGACCAACTTCGTAGACCTAACTGATGCTGGAGATCCGGTTGAGCTCGCCTCTCTCTACGACTCCGCAGGTGCGGATGAGATCGTATTTCTCGACATCACAGCTTCATCTTCATCGAGGCCTATCACCTTAGATCTTTTATCGCGCGCAGCAAATGAGGTATTCATTCCGCTCACAATTGGAGGAGGGGTACGAAGTGTCGACGACGCTCGACAACTTCTCAGAGCCGGAGCGGATAAAGTTTCCCTCAATTCATCTGCAATCGCACGACCGTCACTTGTCAGTGAAATTGCTAACGAATTTGGTTCTCAATGTGCGGTGGTAGCCATCGACGCCAAATTCAACGGTGCTTTTTACGAGGTCTATACCCACGGTGGAAGAAATGCCACCGGATTGGAGTTGGGCACCTGGGCGAAGGTTGCCGAGACCTGTGGGGCTGGTGAACTTCTCGTTACTTCGATGGATCGAGATGGTACCAAAGAGGGCTTCGACATCGGCGCCCTCAAGCGAGTTGCTGAGCTTACTTCAATACCGATTATCGCTTCGGGTGGCGTCGGTCGACTAGAGCACTTTTTGGAAGGTGCTCGAGTAGAAGGAGTTACCGGGCTTCTTGCCGCATCTGTATTTCACTTTGGAGAGATGTCGATCTCGCAGGTCAAGGAGTTTTTGGCTGAAGAGTCGATTGTAGTTCGACCAGCGTGAAGGTTTTAAATCGATAGTCGTGCAAGTCAAATAGACTTGACGCTTTAGGTAATTTAGGGAAATCGTATGCAAGAGTCCAAATTGGCAATAACAATGTTGGCCGATCGCGTTTTAGTCACCACACCGCAGAGCGAAGGTGAGCGCCACTCTAGGTCTGGAATTTTGATACCTGCGACTGCCACAGTTGCGAAGCGACTTACTTGGGCTGAGGTAGTAGCTACAGGACCGCTGGTGCGTAGTGTATCTATTGGAGACAAGGTCCTATTCAACCCGGAGGATCGCTTCGAAGTAGAGGTACAGGGAGAAGACTACGTGATGTTGCGAGAACGAGATATCCACGCCGTCGCTTCCACCAGAATCGACACGGAAACAGGACTTTACCTATGAGCATCAACCTTGACACGATAAAGTTTAATCAAGACGGACTCGTACCTGCAATCGTCGTAGACGTCGCCACCAAGGATGTATTGATGATGGCATGGATGAGTAGCGAATCACTTGCGCTTACCCTTCAGAACCGAGAGACGTACTTCTATTCCCGGAGTCGATCAGAGCTATGGCACAAAGGTGCCACCTCTGGATCAACCCAAGAGGTCGAAGAGGTCTACTACGACTGTGACGGGGACACACTTTTGGTCAAAGTACGTCAAAACGGAAGTGGTGCATGCCACACCGGTAGCTATAGCTGCTTTACTAACCGCCTAGACGCCAAGTAGCGAAGGGGCAAGGAGATTAGTTTGTACGCGCCAACGTATGATGACTTTGTGAGTAAAGCACGAAGGTCGCGCGTGGTTTCGCTGCGACGCTCGCTTATCGCCGATCAAGTCACCCCTGTAACCCTCTATTCAACACTCAAAGAGCTTGGTGGAGCAACTTTTCTCTTTGAATCAGTCGAACAGGGTGAGCGTTGGTCCCGTTACTCGTTCATAGGTCTACGACCTCTGGCCTCGGTTGTCTCGAAGGGCGGTGAGGTTAGTCTCGAGGGAGATGCGCGCGGCCTTATCTTGGACCTCTTCGATCCGGATGCTGGCCTTCTCGAAAATTTAAATTGCCTCGTAAAAGGCCTAGAGATCGAGGACGATCAAGATCTTCCTCCGCTCAATTCAGGATTCGTGGGCCATATTGGCTACGACGTGATCCGTGAAGTTGAAGAGATAGGTGAGGTCCTAACTGACTCCACCGATTTTCCAGATGCCTTGCTCCACTTGATCGGTGATGTAGTAGCCTTCGATCATCTGTTGCAGAGATTGACAGTCATCTCAAACGGAGCGATATCCACAGGTGCTACTTCAGGGGAGATCGACGACGCCTACCGTCGATGCCAAAGTCGCATCGATGAGATCGTCCAAGCTGTCTCGCGAAGCTTTTTAGCGCCCCTCGATATCGACGACCTGTCGTCGACCGGTAACTTTGAAACTCTTTCGGTGGTGCCCTCTTCGGAGATGTATAAGAGGTCAGTTGAGGTAGCCAAGGAGCACATCCTCGATGGAGATATCTTTCAAGTTGTACTTTCGAAGCGCTTCTCGTTCGACTTAAAGGTTGACGCCCTTACTCTGTATCGACTATTGCGCGTTAAAAACCCCTCGCCATACATGTACCTTATAGAGTCTCCATCGATTACCATCGTTGGTTCATCACCTGAGCCGCTCGTTCGAGTTGAGTCAGGAAGGGTTATTTCCCGTCCAATCGCCGGAACCAGGCGGCGCGGAAAGAGCGACTCCGAGGATGAACTGTTGGCGAGTCAGTTGATGGAAGACCCCAAGGAGAGGGCGGAGCACACCATGCTCGTCGATCTTGCGCGAAACGATTTGGGCCGAATCTCTGTGGCGGGTAGCGAGGTAATCGACGAGTTGATGACGCTGGAGCGCTATTCCCGAGTGATGCACATAACGTCGCAAGTCTCGGTCGTCCTCGATCGGAGATACTCGGCGGTCGATGTCTTGAGAGCCACGATGCCAGCTGGCACCGTGTCTGGAGCGCCAAAGGTAAGGGCCATGCAAATTATAAACGACCTAGAGACGGTCAAGCGAGGACCATATGCAGGTGTGGTCGGCTATCTAGACCTGAGTGGCAATATGGACGTTGCGATCGCCATCCGTACAGTCTTCGTTGAGCCCGGCGGTAGGGGCCACATCCAAGCTGGAGCGGGTGTAGTTTTTGACTCGATCGCAGAGCTCGAGGACAAAGAGTGCGATAACAAGGCACGAGCGCTTTTGGAGGCGGTTGAAGTCGCAAATAGGTTCGTCGCGAGAGACTAATGCGCCAAAATTGACGTGGATCGTAGCGAATCGAAACGATTTATTCGAGCTAAATGTCGATTAATGACCGTTTGTTTGTATATCCGCCTCTTTTTCATGTCTATGTGTCAACTAACTGCGAACAGGTATTTTGGTCCATAAAATCGTGGGATCGATTCATTTAAAAATGTCAATACCTAATTTGAGATTTTTAATTGGATTGATTTGTCCCGACCGACGAAAGCATGCCAATTATTGTTTGATAATTCAATTTTTGGAATTATTTGCTACTTCAACTTGTAACGCAACATAAACAAATAGCGGACGACCCGACGGCCTCTGTGCAATAATTTAGCTGATACGGCGTTCTAGCAACGGGGCGTATCGCCGTATTAGTAAAGTTACCTTTACTCGGGGGTTGTAAATGGCTATCGATGGATCTCACTCCGACAACGTCGGAACAATGGACGATGATACCGCCCAACTTCACGCTCTTGGCTATGCCCAGGAGCTGAAGCGCGGACTTGGTGCATTCTCCAACTTTGCGGTCTCATTCACTATCATCTCGATTCTTTCGGGATGCTTGACACTATTTGGATTCGGTATGACAACCGGTGGTCCAGCCGTTATGGTCTGGGGCTGGGTCTTTGTCGGAATTATGACCACGATCGTGGGCCTTGGAATGGCAGAGATCTGCTCTGCGTACCCCACTGCTGGCGGTCTCTACTACTGGTCGGCGAAGCTCGCCAAGAGTAATGCTGCTGCATGGTCTTGGTTCACCGGCTGGTTCAACCTTCTCGGTCAAGTAGCGGTCACGGCTGGTATCGACTTTGGTTTCGCCCTATTCTTCACCGCATTTCTCAATCTGACGACTGGTGTCACCGCCGACAAGCACGCCGTTCTGTTGAGCTTCGCGGGAATTCTACTCGTCCATGGACTGCTGAATCAATTTGGCCAAAAGGGCGTCTCGTTCCTCTCGGACGTCTCGGTGTGGTGGCACGTAGTTGGCGTTTTGGTGATCGTTGTAGCCTTGGCTTTGATCCCTTCTCACCATGCAAGTGCATCCTTCGTCTTCACAAAGCTTGTGAATCAGACCGGATTTAAGTCCTCCTTCTACGTGATATTGATCGGTCTTTTGATGGCTCAATACACATTTACTGGATACGACGCTTCAGCGCACATGTCCGAAGAGACTATCAATGCCGCCGTCAGTGGTCCGAAGGGAATCGTTAACTCAATTCTTGTAAGTCTCGCTGCTGGATTCGTCCTGATCGTTGGAATCCTCTTTGCGGTCCACGGTGACTACAACAGTGCAATATCTTCAAGTACCGGCGTTCCGCCGGTGCAGATCTGGATCGATGCCATAGGCCGAAAGGGTGGAGAGTTACTTCTCTTAGTTGCGATGGTGGCGCAAGGGTACTGCGGCATGGCCTCTGTGACGGCTAACTCGCGCATGATCTACGCCTTCTCTCGTGACGGCGCAATTCCAGGATCGAACTTCTGGCACCATATCAACCCCAAGACTCGTACGCCAACGCGCTCAATCTGGTTCGCTGTAGTCTTCGCCTTTCTCTTGGGGCTACCATACGAGTGGAGCGCAACGGCGTACGCCGCAGTTACGTCCATTGCGACCATCGGCTTGTATATCGCCTATGTAATCCCAACACTGCTACGTCGCCTCAACAAGGGTGCTTTCAAAGAGGGACCGTGGAACCTCGGTAAGTGGAGTGCGCTCGTTGGCTGGGTTGGAGTGGCTTGGGTTGTCTTCATCGCGATCCTATTCATGCTTCCCACCGTCTCTCCAATCACTAGAAGCAACTTCAACTACGCTCCAGTTGCGGTGCTAGTTGTTATCGCCTACGCAGGAATCTTCTGGTTGGTAAGTGCGCGCAAGTGGTTCACGGGTCCAAAGGTTCAAGGAGATCTCGCCGAATTGGCACAGATTGAAGCTGAGCTTAAAGCCGAAGGGTAGATCGCTCTAGTCGAGCAGAGATAGACGTTTCGAAGTTATGAAGCGCCATCCAGTTGGGTGGCGCTTCAAAGTGTAAGTGGGCTAGTCAAAGGTAGATACATGGCTGAATTATTTCAAAGTAATCGTAAGGCGAAGTTGGACGTCGATACCTTACGCTCAGATATTGAACGAGGCGATATCGACACGGTTATCGTGGCCTTCACCGATATGCAAGGGCGATTGAGCGGCAAGAAGATTTCTGCCAACTTCTTCATCTCCGATGTGCTCGCACATGGCACTGAGGGGTGTAACTACCTTCTCGCAGTTGACGTCGATATGAATACGGTCAAGGGATACTCGATAAGTTCGTGGGAGCGTGGATACGGCGACATGGTTATTCGGCCCGATCTGTCGACTCTGCGTTATATTCCGTGGCAGAGCAATACCGCGATGGTGCAGGCAGACCTCCTCTTCGAAGATGGGTCGCCGGTGAGGCCCTCTCCTCGCCAAGTATTGGGCAGTCAAGTTGAGCGCCTTGAAAACATGGGACTTGAAGCCTTCGTCGGAACTGAACTTGAATTTATCGTCTTCGACGATACCTACGAAGAGGCTTGGGATAAGGCATATCGCAACATGACTCCCTCGAATAGATACAACGTCGACTATTCGCTATTTGGCGTCACAAAGATCGACAAATTGCTCCGTGACATACGTCTTTCGATGGAGGGTGCGTCGATGATTGCCGAGTCAGTCAAGGGCGAGTGCAACTTGGGCCAACATGAAATCGCCTTCAAGTACGCGACTGCAATGCGCACCTGTGACAATCACGTCGTCTACAAACTCGGCGCCAAGGAGATCGCCTCGCAACACGGTAAGGCCATCACATTCATGGCGAAGTACAATGAGCGCGAGGGATCATCGTGTCACACCCACCTGTCGATAAGGGACAAGAACGGCGGATTAACCATGGTTTCTCCCGACAATCCTCATGAACTTTCGCCATTCGGAAGGTCATTTATCGCTGGGCAACTACGGCACATGGCCGAGCTTACGGTCTTTATGGCGCCAAATATCAACTCCTATAAGCGCTTCGTAGAGGGATCATTTGCTCCTACGGCTCTTGCCTGGGGCCACGACAACAGAACTTGCGCAATTCGATTGGTCGGAGCGGGGGCGTCACTACGCTTCGAAAATAGAGTTCCGGGTGGAGATGCAAATCCATACCTCTTGGTCGCGGCGATGATCGCCGCTGGTCTGGAAGGCGTGGAAAAGGGATACGAGCTAGAAGATGAGTTCATTGGAAATGCATACGCTAGCGATAAGCCGCGGATCCCCTCGACTCTGGCAGATGCCCGAAGGGCTCTAGCGGACAGTGAATTAGCGAGACGAGCCCTTGGCGACGATGTAGTTGAGCACTATTTGAATATGGCGGATGTGGAAGTCGCGCAATTCAATGCAGCGGTAACCGATTGGGAGCGCTTCCGCTCCTTTGAAAGGATGTAGCAGGTGACAGTAACTCAAGTAGTAAATCCAACGACCGAAGAGATCGTAGCGGAGATATCGAAGGCCAGCGCAAGTGAGGCTCATGCGGCGATAGAGCGTTCGCAGCACGCCTTCAAGAGCTGGAAGAATATGGCACCGGGGAAGCGCGCCGAACTCCTTCGCAACTTCGGAACAAAGGTGCGAGAGGCAAATGAGGAGTTGGCGCGCCTCGAGGTTTTGAACTCTGGCCACACGATAGGAAACGCGAGGTGGGAGGCGAATAACGTAGCCGACGTTATCACCTACTACGCCGGTGCAGTAGAGCGCATGACGGGTTCTCAAATTCCGGTTCCTGGAGGTGTCGATATAACCTTCCTTGAGCCAGTTGGAGTGGTTGGGGTAATAGTTCCATGGAACTTTCCTATGCCCATTGCAGGATGGGGTTTTGCCCCCGCCCTCGCCGCAGGTGCGACAGTTGTGCTAAAGCCTGCTGAGGTTACTCCACTTACTGCGATGCGTATCGCTGAGCTTGCCCTTGAGGCCGGAATTCCCGAGGATGTATTCCAAGTCGTAACCGGTTCGGGCTCGGTCGTTGGCGAGGCGCTAGTTGAAAATCCGCTAGTTCGAAAGATCGTCTTTACCGGATCCACTGAGGTCGGTATCGGAATTCAGCAAAAGGCCGCAAAGCAGATCAAGCGGGTCACGCTGGAGTTAGGCGGCAAGTCAGCAAATATCGTCTTCGCCGACAGTGACCTAGCTAAAGCATCGGCAAGTGCCCCCTATAGCGTCTTTGATAACGCGGGGCAAGACTGCTGCGCCCGAAGCAGAATCTTGGTCGAGGAGTCTGCCTACGATGAATTCATGGCAGGTTTCGAGACGGCAGTTAAAAATCTTCACGTTGAAGATCCGTCACTCGACTCATCGGAGATGGGCCCCCTTATAACCGCTGCGCACCGTCGAAGCGTGGAGAGTTACGTCGATGAGTCGCTGGTTCTATTCCGTGGCTCGATCCCTGATGGACGAGGCTTTTGGTATCCGCCAACCGTCGTTGGCGGCGTCGATAGAGATCATAAGCTCTTCCGTGAAGAGGTATTTGGACCGGTCGTGACGGTCTCGACCTTCAAAGATGAGCAGGAGGCGATCGAGCTCGCAAATGACTCGGACTATGGCCTCTCTGGCTCTATCTGGACCTCTAATTTGGGGAAGGGATTACGAGTGGCTAGGGGAGTGGAAAGTGGTAATCTTTCGGTCAACTCGCACTCATCGGTTCGATATTGGACGCCCTTTGGCGGCTACAAGATGTCGGGTCTGGGGCGCGAACTTGGCCCCGATGCCCCGAACGCCTTCTGCGAAGTCAAGAACGTATTCATAAGTACTGAGATATAGATTTATCCTCTGTATCTGACAGAGGTCATAGCCTAAAGAAAGAGCCTTTTGAGAATGAAAAGATTAGAGGATAGGGTCGCAATAGTAACCGGCGGCGGGAGCGGAATCGGAAAGGCGACTGTGGAGCGCTTCGTCTCTGAAGGAGCGAAGGTCGTCATAGCTGACCTTGACATTTCGACGGCTACCAAGGTTGCACAGGAGTATGGACAAGTTGCGCTCGAGACCAACGTTGCGGACGAAGCAAGCGTAAATGCCATGGTCGCCCGAGTCATGGAAGAATTTGGAAAGATCGACATTGCATTCAACAACGCCGGGATTTCGCCTCCCGACGATGACTCGATCCTTGAGACGTCTGTAGATGCCTGGCAGAGGGTTCAAGACGTCAATTTGAAGTCCGTCTACCTCTGCTGCAAGGCGGTACTGCCACACATGCTCGAAGCGGGCAAGGGCTCGATCATCAATACCGCATCATTTGTCGCTACACTCGGAGCTGCAACATCGCAGATCTCCTACACTGCCTCAAAGGGTGGGGTCCTCGCCATGACCCGGGAGTTAGGTGTTCAATTCGCGCGCAGTGGAGTTAGGGTAAACGCGATCAGCCCTGGACCTGTTAGCACTCCACTACTGGTCGAGCTCTTCGCCAAGGATCCTGAGAGGGCGGCGCGACGACTCGTGCATATTCCGATGGGACGATTTGGCGAGGCTCATGAGATTGCTGCAGCGGTAGCCTTCCTCGCCTCCGACGACTCATCCTTCATGACTGCGTCGAACTTTTTGGTCGACGGTGGAATCACGGGAGCCTATGTAACCCCACTGTAAGCAATTGGTGGTGGCGTTCATTTCGTTGGTAATAATTCATAAGACAAGTATTGATGTTATTTATTGGGTCGCTAGCTTTTCGTTAGCGACCCGAGTTTATTTGAAGCTCGTGATCGACTGATGATATTTTTGACGATTGGAGCACGTCGACGGAGTTGATGCTCGCCATCGCTAGCAAGTGTTGCTCAGCTCATTTGAACCGTTGATAGACGCGCTATCTACTAAGTCTGAAAATCCATTACGAGGATCCACTCCCATCCGCATAGTGGTCGAATGGCCTCGATATGCAAGGCCTGTGCCTGGCGTCGGGGCGTAATTAGAAAGAAGCGATGGTACGTTTCATCAAACCGAGAAACTTCGCTTTTAATAATGAGACGAAAACCGCAAAAACGCCTTTCATGTTTTGCTAAATTGAGTCTCTGGTAGTACGGAATATCTTTTTTCGTACCCATCTTGGCGTTGAATCGAGATTGGATGAAGCCTCATGTTCTCAAATATCAAATACATCTCTAAATTTGCGGCAAAGGCACGGTTTAGGACTTTTGAACTTCGACGCCACGTCAAAGTAGTATCTCGCAGCTCCCTTTTGGTTGTGTTCGCATTTGCTTCAGTAGCAACGTGCATTAAAAACTTCACCGTGGCGAACACTGCAACATCATCTGCAACAGGTACGCCTGTGACGCTCTACTCTTCTGCTGGCGGCAGAATTAGTTTATGTACGTTATCCGATCCATGTGGCCTCGACACTGCATTGGGTATCGCTAATGCAAGTACGGTCGACGTAAATATCGTCCTTACTACTCCTGGCGATCCAGTTTTGACCTCAACTGACTACGTCGGCGGCTTCACCGTTGACAACCCAAACCCAATAACCATCTCGATATCTTCCAACAATGGAATCACTGCAGTTCTAAATGGAGAGGGAAATTCGACTGTAATTACATACTCCGGAAGTGCAAATCTCAACCTTAACGGCTTAACCATCACCGGTGGTCAAGCTAGTGATGGCTCAACTCCAGCAACAGTGGGAGCTAACGGAACTGCCGGTAGTAGCGGAGGTGGTATCAACGACCTAGCAACTGGAACGCTCACCATATCAAATTCAACTATTACAAAAAACAGTGCTGGAAATGGCGGAAATGGCGCAGATTCACCTGGCAATCAGGCAGGTAATGGCGGAGACGGCGGTAACGGTGGAGGATTAAACGTAGATTCTACTGGAGCTGTGAATATAACAAACTCCGTCTTCTCAGACAATTCTGCGGGCAATGGCGGAGGAGGCGGCTTTGATTCGGGAAGTTTTAGCAACAAATCAGGCGGCAGTGGTGGCAGTGGCGGCAGTGGTGGGGGATTTAGCCATCAGTCCTCGGGGGCAGTCACCATCACAAAGACAACTTTTACTAACAACCAAGCCGGTGCCGGAGGATCCGGTAACGGAGATATTAGCTACGGCATTGGTGGTAACGGAGGCAATGGCGGAGACGGCGGTGGCTTCTCCGATCTTTCAGCAAGTGGAGCCATCATCAGGAATTCAACATTTACTGATAACACGAGCGGCAGCGGTGGGAATAGTGGCGACGGCAACCTAAGTCCGGGTTCTAGTGGCAGTGGAGGTAATGGAAGCGGTATTAGCGATGGCAGTGGTGCCAATTTGACAATTAGTGGCACCTTGATTTCGACAAATGCTACAGGTGCTGGCGGGAATAGTGGTGCGTCATCTGCATCTGCTGGTGCTGGTGGCGGAACTGGCGGCAAAGGCGCTGTTAGTCATTTTGGTTCTGGACCACTATCGCTTTTAGATGACACGATCGAACTTAATTCGACTGGAAACGGCGGCGCGGGAGCCGTTGTCAACGGAGCGTTCCAATCATCTAATGGAGGTATTGGCGGCGATGGTGGAGGGGTTTACGTTGACGCCGGTGGTGACACAAATATCTCAGCATCGGAGGTTGTCAATAACAGAACCGGAAACGGCGGCATTGGCGGAGCGACCTCACCTTTTGCGACCGAGGGAAATGGTGGTGACGGCGGAAGTGGTGGCGGAATTGCAATCGCCTCAGGTGCCGTATTAGTTTCTGGAACTTCTATTGAAGGTAATATAACTGGAAGTGGTGGATTCGCAGGGTCTGTAGGCATTACGAGTGGAGGGGGCCCTCGCGCCTTTGACGGTAACGGTGGCGACGGCGGCGGTATCTATAACGGTGGTGGCGCCCTTACACTTTCGGGTGATTCCCTTACGAATAACTCCACTGGTAAAGGCGCTGATTCAGGTGCACAATTTTCAACCCCGGGCACACAAGGCGATGGAGGCGCAATTGCAAATGCTGCAACCTCCACGGTTATTAGTAGCACCGTCGCCTACAACCTCGCTAACGGTGGAGGGGGCCTATATAACGGAGCCGGGACGCTCACGGTCGTCGAAAGTACGCTCTCTAAGAACTCGGCTACGGTTGGATCGTCGATCTATGGCGCTGCGAATTCAACCACGGCTTTAGCTGCGAATCTTGTCGATTTTGAGCAAAACAGCGGTAATTGCACCTTCGCTGGAAGCCTGATGGATGGAGGCTACAACGTATCCGATGACTCTACTTGTGGACTAACAAAGAGTACCGATATTCAAATTGCATCTACGCCAACCTCTCCGTCACCGGCTGAACTAATTGGAGGATTGGCATTAAATGGCGGTCAGACTCTCAACTTTTCGCCGACCTTAGGAAATCCAGCAGTTGGCATTGTTCCCCTTGGGGCCAGCGCGTCTCTAAACGGAGTCAGCTATGGGCTCTGTCCAACAGTGGACCAAAGGGGACTTTCGAGTGGAGGTAGCTCGCCATGTAATTCGGGTTCAATTCAATTTGCATCCCAAGCAATCTCATTTACGACTCCACCAACGGCAGCTACGGGTAGAACGCTATCCCTTAGTGATACGGGGGGTGGTTCTGGAAACCCAGTTGTATTTTCAATTGATCCCGCATCTTCGAATGGCGCTTGTACGGTTAATGGAAGCGAGGTAAGCTTTACAGGCCCTGGCAACTGTATTGTAGATGCAAATCAATCGGGAGATCTTACTTATCTACAAGCTCCTCAAGTACAACAGACGATTGTAGTTACAGCTACTGCGCCATTGCCGCCACAACTATCGCAACCGAGCGCAATCTCGCAAAGTTCGATATCTCTGTCGTGGCTGCCATCAACAGTCATGACTAATTCGCCGGCTACGAGTTATCAGGTGCTTATGGCAACATCATCAGTTAACGCTCCATCGACACCCGTCTCGTGCAACGTACAGAGTGCAGATTCATGTACCGTGAAAGGTCTAAGCCCATCTACCACCTACTACTTTGTCGTACAAGCTGAAAATGCCACGGGGATTTCATCTCCATCAAATGAAGTATCTGCTACAACCCCATCGACTATAACGACATCTCCATCGAGTCTTGGATCGGGGTTAGGTTATCGCCTAGTCGCATCCGATGGCGGAATCTTTGCCTACGGAGATGCAACCTTCTATGGATCTGCTGGCAATGTAACTCTCAATAAGCCAATCGTTGGTATGGCCTCTACTCCAGATGGTAAGGGCTACTGGCTAGTCGCATCCGATGGCGGAATCTTTGCCTACGGAGATGCAACCTTCTATGGATCTGCTGGCAATGTAACTCTCAATAAGCCAATCGTTGGTATGGCC
>VFSW01006832.1_pt1 | contig 16692 bp, 17 predicted proteins | sample 5358111 | NCBI WGS metagenome assembly VFSW01 (sample SAMN11554181, study PRJNA540505) | mine drainage metagenome | isolation source: sediment from site ElyBrook_90M | place: USA: Ely Copper Mine, Vershire, VT | collected 2017
GCACTGAGGTTGTCGCAGGTGTTCAATCCAGCGCCAACGTCAAAATCACCATTGACCAGATTGATACTTATATTTCTGGCGGAACCTCCATCATTCTGCCGACTAAAGGCGGAACTGGTATCGCGAATAATGCTGCGAGCACAATCACCATCAGCGGCGCGTTTGCCACCACGCTGACGGTCACCGGCACGACAGCAATAACGCTGCCTACATCAGGAACGCTGGTTAATTCAGCGGTAGCCACTCTCTCCTCCCTTGTCTCTGTCGGGACATTAACAACAGGAGCGATTAACTGGGCGGGGGCGATAACGACGACGGCGGCTATTACAGGGCTATCGCTAACGCTACCAACTGGGGCAACCTCTAGTTTTACTATTGCGAATGTAGGCAATTATAATCGGCTTAGATTTACAACAGGAATGGGTTGGGAGGGCGGGGCCAGTGGAGACAATACTCTTTATTATGATGTACCAAACTCAGGAGGATTACATTATTTTCGTGTAAATGGCACCGCAGTTCTCGGGCTTTATTTAACAACATTGGCTGTTCTTCCCACCACCGCCTCCACCTCTACTACTACAGGAGCTTTAACAGTAGCTGGGGGGTTGGGGGTGGCGGGGAATGCTTATATTGGCGGGCTAGTCTATATTGGCGCTGCAAACAAATTGTATTTAAATGACGCCACTAATTCAAATAACTTTGCTTTGAATTATGGTTCTGGTGGAATTCTAATTAACTTAAATGGCGGCTCGACTCTTACTAGTATAGGAACGAGCGGGCAAGTGACTGCGGCAGCAGCAACCTCAATTCCTGCTGGCGGAACCGCTGGAGTCGGTGTCATGGTCTCCTCCACTGCCAACTTCGGCGTGTTCTTCGGCTCTGGCGCGCCGTCTCTCTCCGCCGCCAAAGGCTCGCTCTATCTTCGCTCGGATGGCACTGGCGTTGCAGATAGAGCCTATATCAATACGAACGGTTCCACAACGTGGTCTGCAATAGCAACTGCGGCTTAATAGGAGTACATCATGTGGGTTAAGATCAACGATGCTACTGTTAATTCTCTATTCAACAAAAATCAACAATGCTCTAAAGCTCTTGCCGACGATATGGCGCAAGTGCAAGAAGGGTGTCTTTGGTCGCACATTCAGGACATGGCCAAGCGTGGGCTGATTGTCATTGAGAATGATGTTGCAACGCTGCTCATGCATAAATAGGAGCAACCCATGAACGTCACCGAACGCACTCAAATCTGGCGCATTCAATCTGATCTCATTAATGGAAAGATAACATCCATTACGTCGTTCTATCGGACGGACTATCTCGATGACAAAGGTAATATCCTTGCCACATCGGATAGCTCATCGGTGGAAGTTCCTATGACAGAGAAAGCTCATGTGCAGGCGGCTGATGCTGTCATGGTGGCTGTTGCCGATGCAGTCACGGAAGATCAACAGCTTGATCCTGTTGTAGCGCCAGAAGCAGCCGTAGCGGCAAGCCCAACGCCATGAAACTCCTCGCCGCCATTGCGATAGCCATTCTAATCTCAACGGCGGCGAATGCCAATTCAATATTCAGCAAAGCGGTGTGTTTCCCGGAATACAGTTTGTGCTTCACCTACGAGCCAGATGTGACAAACTATGTTACAGGCAGCGTCATTGCAGGAATTGGCGGCTGTTTCATCGCCGGGCAGTTGGTGAATACCTACTATGTGCACGAGATCGAGAAACGCAAACGCACACGCGAGGACGAACAGCAATCCATCATGAGTTGCATTCTACCGTTCATCGGCCCATGGCTCGTCCATCAATCCTGGAAAGGCCTTAAACCTGAAATCCTGCCGTGGTATAATTCAACCAAGCCAATGTACAACATGCACAATCCGTGAGGCGACATGAAGATAGAGTTCACCAAAGACGAAGCTACCGCACTCAATCAGTTGATTGATCTAGCAGTGAAAGCAGGCGGCCTGAATGTCGCCGAGGCGAGCGTTATCCTATCAAGAAAGATTGTAGCGGCGATACAAGAAGATGCGCAGCCAAAGCCAGCCGAAGCCGAGAAGATAACAGGCGGATAGTCTATGGCTTCCAGCGGCACATACGCATACGCTCCATCCAATGCTGATATCGTTGTAGGCGCGTTCGGCAGAATTCAAGTTCGGCCAACGAGCATTACCACAGAGCAGATGCAGCGTGCGCAGATGCAGGCGAATCTGTTGATGGTAGAGATCAATTCGAGGCAGCCAAATTTATGGATATCGGAGAACCAAGATATCACGTTGCTTGATGGCACGGCAACCTATACACTACCCGTCTACACGGTCATGATCACAACGGCGGTTGTCCGCACTAACGATGGCGAGACTGATCAGAATGACCGTCTAATTACGCCAGTATCAACTTCTGACTATTGGTCGTATCCCAATAAACTTCAAGAAGGCCCGCCCAATATTTATTGGTTTGATCGCCAGATAATTCCGCAGATAACTTTCTGGCCAGTGCCGGATGCAGACGATACCTACATCGTCAAAGCTCAGTATCTTCGTCAGCTACAGGATATCGGTTTGCCTGGTGGCGAGACGCCAAACTTGCCAAACAGGTTTTTCGATGTGTTTGAAGCTGGGTTGGCATATCGGCTCTCAAGATTTTACGCGCCGCAGTTAGAGCAGACCCGCAAGGCGGACTATATGGAGGCCTGGCAGGTAGCAGCTACTGGAGATGTGGAGAATACCCCTCTCTATCTAACGCCTCAGCTTAGCGGCTACAGGACATGAGTGGCGGATTTGTTGGCTACCAGCGCGCAAGGATTAGCGCGCGTAACCCTCGTTCAATCGCGCGTTGTGATCGGTGCTCATTCGTTTGGAACTTAAACACGCTCCGTTTCCAATACTATTACCAAGGTCCAACGCTTCAGAACACAGGCTTTCTCGTTTGCCGCGATTGTTTAGATTTGCCGAATGAGCAGACCAGAACAATCGTACTGCCGCCCGATCCGCTTCCCGTTCTCAATCCTCGCATTGAAGATTATGCCCAGGAAATACCCAACTTCTTTGTTGATGAAGTCAGCGAGGACTCATTCATCAGCGAGGATGGATTGCATTTCGTCAGCGAGGATACATTGCCGGATGGATATCCATTACCGTTTGTTGATGGATTTATCCTGATGCAAAGCGATGGCTATATGTTGACGGAAACCGGCCAATACATCGAGCTTGAATAATGGCTAATGAAAAGTTCTCTGAATTGCCGGTAGCGATTGGGCTAGACGGCGATGAAATCATACCTATTGTTCAGAGCGGGACGAATAAGCGGACTACGGTTGGCGATGTTGCTGGGTTCCCTGTGTCTAACGCTGCGTTTGTTGTGGCATCGGCGACGAGCGTTCTTTCAACGGAACGTGTGCTAACGCAAGTTTCAGGACAAACTGTTGTTACTGATAACGGGGCGAATTCCACTATCACGGTTGGGTTGGCGTCGACTATCACGGCGAGTTCTTCCGGTGGGGCTGGGACTGTACCTGCCATAACCTGGGATGCTTATGGTCGGCTGACTGCGGTAACCGGGACCACAATCACTACGGTCAATAGTGCAACATATCCGACGATTGCGCAAGGCGATGTGCTGTATGGATCGGCGACGAATGCGATATCATCGCTAGCCAAGAATGCAAGCGCTACTCGATACCTGTCTAACACTGGAACGTCTAACAATCCTGCATGGGCGCAGGTTGCGCTGGCGACAGGCGTAAGCGGCAATCTCCCTGTTGGTAATCTCAATTCAGGAACGTCGGCATCGTCGTCTACATTCTGGCGTGGGGATGGGACGTGGGCAGCGCCTTCCGCTGCAAGCCTTATCATTGGCTCAACCGCGATCACAAGTGGAACCACCACACGCATTCTCTATGACAATGCTGGGACGCTTGGCGAATATACCATCACTGGGACAGGCACTGTGGTGGCGATGCAAACGTCGCCTAATTTCACAACGCCTGTGCTCGGCACGCCAACATCTGGAACACTGACAAACTGTACTGGCTTGCCAATAAGCACCGGAGTATCCGGTCTTGCGGCTGGCATTGCAACATGGCTCGCGGCACCATCGAGCACTAACCTTGCCTCAGCCGTCACGGATGAAACCGGAACAGGCGCGCTCGTATTCGCTAATACGCCAACGCTGATAGCGCCTGCTCTTGGTGTTCCAACGTCTGGAACTCTAACAAGTTGCACAGGATTACCAATCAGCACAGGCGTATCTGGCTTAGGCTCTGGCGTTGCAACGATGCTCGCCACGTTCTCAAGCGCTAACATTGCATCTGCTTGTACGGATGAGACAGGCTCCGGTAGTCTAGTATTTTCTACATCGCCAACTTTTGTAACCCCGGCATTAGGAGTTCCATCTTCTGGCACGCTCACAAACTGTGCCGGATTAACCGTTACCGGTGGCGGCTCTGGCCGAGCGTCCACGACCGCATATGCCGTGATATGTGGCGGTACGACATCGACGGCGGCCGAGCAATCGGTCGCCAGCGTTGGAACATCTGGACAAATCCTAACATCAAACGGCGCATCTGCGCTACCTACGTTTCAGGATAATAGCGCTACGCCTGTTGCAGGGAACGGTATCAGCGTTTCCGGCAGCACGGTATCGATTAATACCAACAACTCTGTTGGGATTGGAGCCTATGGATGGTTTAGAAACAATTCAGGTGGATCAGTTGCCAACGCAGCAACAACGGCTGGATCAGGATTAAACTTTGGCGTTGTAACTGTTGGTGGGACCGATACAACGGATATGCTTTGGGCTGATGGCACTGCTATGTCAGGGACATGGCGGAATGTTGGAGGCGCGTCTATAGGCAATGCAGGTATAGGTCTTTGGATAAGGACTGCCTAACATGAAATTCTCACTCGACAAATGCACAAGCCCGAGATATTCGGTGGCTGACAACAGCACGATAGATGTTGATCTGCATGTCACCAATGATGACGGCTCAACAGAGATTATGCCGTTCACTGCGAGCCCTAACGATTCCGTTGCTCACGGACGGGATATTTTCGCGCGTGCCGCTAAGGGCGACTATGGCGCGGTCGCAGCATATAAGAAACCGTGACATAGGCCATGTCGTTAACTTACGCCCAATATGTCACCACCATAGCGAATCTGATGGTGACGACGGAAAGCAATGCTGAGTTCACTCAGATATTGCCTAGCATCATTGCAGACGCAGAACAACGAATCTATCGTGAGTTGGATTTGCTCACGACTGTAACAAGAGACACCTCAAGCCATTTGAACAGTAGCAACAGAAATTTCACGCTGCCAAGTTCAATTGGAACATTCGTTGTCACACAGGAAATCAATGTTCTGTCGCCAGCAGGTACGACAGTATCAAATGGAACACGTAATTCACTAACACCGGTATCGCTGGCGTGGCTCGATTATGCATGGCCGTCGAACTCGCCGCCTGCCAGCAATACAGTTCCAGTGTATTTCGCCATGGTGACGGATCAACAGATAGCAGTCGGCCCAGCACCAGGACAAGACTTTAATGTTGAGGTGGTAGGAACTATCAGACCAGCGCCGTTGTCATCAACGAATACGAGTACTTATTTAAGTCAGTATTTGCCTGATCTCTTCGTCTCCGCAAGTATGGTCTTCGCCAGCGCTTTTATGCGCAACTTCGGGTCGCAGGCCGATGATCCTAAGATGGCGACATCCTGGGAATCGCATTACCAAGACGAACTGAAATCAGCAATGACGGAAGAATACCGAAAGAAGTGGCAGTCTCAGGGCTGGACGAGCCAATCGCCAAGCCCGATTGCTTCCCCGCCGAGACAATAAAGAGAACATAAATGGCTGACGCATTTACGGATAACTGTGGCTTGGTGTTGCAAGACACGGGAGAGAACATCGGGACATGGGGAACAGAGCTAAACAATCTTGAGATTACCTATACGGACTCAATCCTTGGCGGGACATTATCTGTTTCTCTTGCTTCCAGCAACGTAGCTTTGACGCAAGCACAAAGACGCAATCTAGCGTTTGCGCTTTCTGGAACTTTGACCGCCGACCTTACAATAACTTTCCCGCTCAATTTTAATAGCGCTACAGTCGCGACTGGCGGTTTCTTTATCTTCGATAACGCTACGAGTGGGGCATTTACTGTTACAGTCAAAACCGTAGCTTCCGGTTCCACAGGAGTAGTTGTTCCGCAAGGCAAAAGAGCAATTCTTTATTCGAACGGCACAAATGTTACTTATGCCAACGACGGCGGCTATGCGGCGTTCAAGAACTACGCTGGCAATCCCAACGGCGCAGTGACGGGATACTCAGGTTCTGCCGCATCTGGCAGACCTGCGGATATGCTCTGGGATCAAACCAACCATATCATGTATGTGTCTGGCGGATCTGGTTCAGTAGGAACCAGCGGGACAGTCTGGTACAACGATAATATTTCGTCCAGCGGATTAATTGGCACTGTTCCGATCAGTCAAGGCGGAACAGGTCATGTCACCGCGCTTGCGGCACGAGGCTCAAGCGGGCTTAATATCGATCAGGCGACCTCGACAAGCTTCAATGCGGATTCAACTATTGCTGCGACAACGCGCACTGTAATGAGTTCCGCTACTGCAATGACAGCGAGTCATATCCTAACATTGCCAGCGGCGAATTCTGTTAATGCAGGCCAGGCGCTTAATGTCAGGGATGCCAGCGGCGTAGTAGGAACATATACACTTACATTATTGGCGGCTGGTAGCGATGCCGTCAATGGCGGAACTACGTTTGTCATCACGACACAATATGCCGGTGCTGAGCTTGTCTCTGATGGATCATCGAAATGGTCGGTGGAATCTATCTTGCCTAATGCTGGGGCGTACACGGCGAGCGGAGGCATCACTCTTACCAATACGAATTTCACGCTTGATACAAACAACTCTCTAGGTATTGGATCGTCGGTGATTGCTGTTGTCGCTGATGCCGGGGCCGGGACATTAGCAAACGGCTCTACAATCGCTGGATCATCCTTGCTATTGGCAACCCTGACTTACAATGGTGGCCTTGATACCGGGTCTTGGGCTACGGGCGCTGCTCTTTCCGGGGTATGGCGGAATATTAGTGGAAGGACATTGACCTACACGACCGGCGGAATGTTCATCAGGACTTCCTAAATGCCTATGGTTTCACTGAAAGAACTCAAGAAGAATTTTAGCTATGACGCTAAAAGCGGGGATTTAATATGGATACAAATCCGCCGGAGGGGAGCGTCGGTTGGAGATGTCGCAGGGTGGTTAAGTGCTGAAGGATATCGATGCGTTACGCTCAGGGGATGCCAGTACAAAGTGCATCAAATAGCTTGGGTTTGGATGACAGGGAAGTGGCCAAAGGCGGCGATGGATCATATCAACGGGGATAAGTCAGATAACAGGTTTAACAATTTAAGAGAGGCAACCAGGGAACAGAATTCGTATAATGTTGGCCCGCGAAAATCTAATAAGATTGGATTGAAGGGGGTATCTATAAAGAAGGAAAGAAAGAGTCGTCCATTCGTTGCTCAAATACAATTTAAAAAGAGGAAAATTTCACTAGGTTATTTTGATAGCGCCGAGGAAGCTCACGCTGCATATACAAAGGCTGCTGTTAAATTGATGGGTCAGTTCGCAAGGACGCAATGACGATGCCAATGGTATCTTTAAAGTTGAAGCCTTCGGTTGATGTTGAATTGACCCCTTCACTTAACGAAGCTGGCATCTCATCGTGCAATCTTATCCGGTTTCAATCTAAGCTCCCGCAGAAACTTGGTGGCTGGGAACGGTTCTATAATGGACAGACCAACGGCATCCCGCGCGACCTGCATGCCTGGGCAGACTTGAATGATGATGATCATCTTAGTGTCGGAGCAACCAATCAACTTGCTATCATTAGCGATAATGTATTCACCGATATAACGCCGCAGCAGAAAACCACTAACCCGGCGATTAATTTCTCCACTACGAATGGCAGCCCGACGGTAACAGTTGTTGATACCGGGATTGCCAATGTCACCACACTGGATACGGTGTTCTTCAATACGCCAGTGTCCGTGGGCGGGATCATCCTCAATGGGCTATACGGAATAGCGTCTATCATCAGCGCCACGTCTTATACCATCACCGCGGCAACCAACGCTACATCAACGGTGAATAATGCCGGGGTAGTCCCGGTCTTTGACTCTACCAATAGCAGCGCAGCGATAGTCGTAACGCTCACTGCGCATGGTTTGGCAATCGATGATATCGTAGTGTTTCAGATACCGACAACCGTAGGCGGCGTTAGTATCACAGGCTCATATAAAGTCAGTGTGGTTAACTCGGCTAATACATTCACCATCACGGTTCCTACCAAGGCGAGTTCGACCGCGACCGTGACCATGAACACCAATCTAGCGCAGTTGGTCTATACGCTTAACTTAGGCCCGCCTGCGACAGGATCAGGCTATGGATCAGGGAGCTACGGCGGGACGGTAACAAGCGGGGCGCTAAATCTCACGTATGCCGCAGGCGCAAAAACCATTGTGCGTGGCGCAGGGAGTTTCCTGTCTGATGGGTTTGCCGCAGGGATGTCCATCACAGTGAGTGGTACTGTATCGAACAACGGAACCTATACAATCCTGACTGTTGTAGCTCTGACGATTACTCTGATCGCTGCAAATACTCTCGTCAACGAAGGTCCGGTATCGTCCACAATTGTAGGCTATGCTATTGGATGGGGCGGTGTTGGCTTTACGGCATCGGAACAAACTGGAACGCCTATTACAACGACGAACTGGAGCCTAGACAATTGGGGCGAAATTCTCCTAGCCTGTCCAAATGGCGGATCGATCTATTACTATTCTCCGACCGGGAGCATCAGTGCTGAAGGACATATCCCCGGCGGCTTCTCCAATGCAGCGAACTTTGTCACAGGGCCGGTATTCAACGGCGGCATCTTCGTTGCCATGCCAGCGCAGATATTGGTGGCGTGGGGTTCTACATTAGACGAAGCCATCGGTGACTTGCACGATCCCCTCATTATCCGATGGTCGGATCAAGGCGACTTTACCAATTGGACCGTCAGCACGGAAACCCAATCCGGTTCATACCATGTACCGACGGGTTCTAAGATCATAGGCGCGCTACAGGCCACTCAGCAAGCCTTGATCTTTACCGACATTGATTTGTATTCAATGTCGTATGTTGGGCCGCCGTTGGTTTTTGGATTTCAGAAGATTGGGTCTGGGTGTGGGCTGATCGGCCAGCATGCCTGTACTCAATTACGCGGTATAACATTCTGGATGAGCAATGGTGATTTCTATATCCTGAGCGGGAGTGGGATTCAACCAGTTCCGTGCTCAGTCTGGGACTTTGTATTCCAGGATTTGGATCAGACCAATTCCTATAAGTCCATTGCTGCGGCGAATAGTCTATTCAACGAGGTGAGGTTTGACTTCCCGTCTGCATCCGGCGGAACTGGCGAAAACGACAAGTATGTGAAATTCAATATGGATGAGCAGTCATGGGACTATGGTTATAATGTCAATGGAATATCCATAGCGCGCTCGGCCTGGATCGACCAATCGGTGTTAGGCCAACCAATCGGGGCAGCGCCGGATACCCGCATGATCTACCAACATGAGACAGCGCGGGACGCCGATGGAACACCAATGCCGTCATATCTCAAGACTGGTAATTTTGCTTTGTCGGAAGGGCAAAGTTTAGGGACGGTGGATTTTCTGATGCCGGATTTCAAATTCGGTGTTGTGGGCGGATCATCCAACGCCATCATCAATATGACCATAGGCGCTACGGATTATCCTAATCAGACGGAACACACCTACGGCCCCATGACCATCAATTCTTCTACCACATACAATAATTGCCGGATCAGGGGCCGTCTACTGAATATGCTGATTGAGTGTTCCAATCTCAATAGCTTCTGGAGATTGGGTAATATCCGAGCGCGGATCGCGCAGGACGGCAGGCGCTGATGGCTAATTTGGATTTTCCAGCGCTCCCGCAAGGAACTCTTGCCCCAGGAGCAGGCCTAAGCGACCTAGCCACGAACGGCAAGAACCTAAACACTAATATTTCGCTGTTGATCACGACGCTGCAAACGATCTTCCCGCGCGTGACGGGGACATTCACTTGTGCAAATGCGGCGACCACGACAGTAACACAAACTAGTACGACCGCTACAAGTATCATCACGATCACGCCAACCAATGCAGCGGCCGGGACGTTAATGGCTAACGCTACGTCGCTCTATCTCTCGGCCCGCACTGCCGGGGCGTCGTTTGCTTTTACTACAGCGAATGCGGCTGCCGCTGCAGGAACAGAGACTTTCATATATGTTTTGTGGAATCCGGTTTAGGGATAACAAATGCCGCTTATGAAATCATCTGCTAAATCTGCCGTTAGTCAAAACATACGGCAGCTTAGGAAGGATGACTATCCTCAGAAACAAGCTATAGCGATTGCCTTAGATATTCAGCGGCGCGCGCGAGATGGAAAATACCAAGCAGGTGGAGAAATTCTCAGACTATTCAGCAAGCTTCCTTATGCTAAATCTCCGCGCTCAATTCTTGAGCAGATGTCGCCATACCGAAACTATGGCTATCCGCGCGGGCTGGTTCCATCCACTGATCCAGAAGTTGCAAAATATCTAGGCTCATTGCCGGAAGTTACGGGCGGTTCTTATCTCCCGCACCATGTCTTGCGAGATACAATCTCCGCAGGGCCATCAAGGCGAGCGGCTGAGATTGAAAGACAATATGAAACAGTTACGAAGTTGCTGCGTGATGCGCAAGAAGAGTTTGCTTATGGCAATGTTTCCAAGGATCGCGTTGATACACTGACGCGGATGCAAGAAAATCTAACGAGACTTAGGAATGGCCAGTCGCCATCTACGTATCCGTATAATCTCCGCGTTAAAGAGGGTGCTAATTTTCTTCCTTGGGAAGAACCGCTTGCGCAAGGCTCGCCTATCCAGCGTCATATCCTAGGGCATCCTGCCGCGACAGATGCAAATCGTGCTGCGGTGATAAGTCCAAATGCAACTGGCGAGTCTGCACTCTTGCAATTGGAGCGCAACAGAGCGCTTCGTCCAGAACAGAGGCCGTGGGAAGTTCTTAACAATCTAGGATATGCTGGGGTGAAATTGCCTAAGCATCCGATCAATCCAGAAGCCTCAACTTTCTCTATTACCAATCCTGAATATATTAGTGAGTTCTCGCCTGCTGTGAGGGCTTATGGTGGCGGTGTTGGATATTTAGCAGGCGGTGGAGTGAAGCAATTTGATCCGTTTTTATATGGCGATGATTCGGAACAGGCGCAGCTTGTTAGTGGCAGATGGATGCCATGGCGAGGTAGAGGGTTCCGGGATTTCTTGCCGCCGCCAAAGGCGACCCCGGAAGTTGGGGTGCCTCAGCAGGTTCCTAAATATCGCGGTGATGATGTAACCCTGAAATATAAATTCAACGGATGGAATAGCCTAACGCCAGAAGAACAAAATACCATTCGTTTATATGAGGGGTGGAAGAACGATGTTGATCCGCAGGCTTGGTATTTGAAAAAACAAATGGAACTGCCTCAGGCCCCTGCAGAAGTTAAACCGGCTACACCATCAGATGATCTTCTTTCTCATATCCGCGAATCTTACCGCAAGGGTTGGCCTAATAGAGCATATGGCGGTGGTGTTGGGTATCAAACTGGCGGAGCGGTAGCTCGCGTCCTAGCGATACTAGGAGCGATGGGCGCAATAAAACATAATAAGTATCAACCATTTTTAGATAGAACTAGACAAGGATGGGATGAAGCTGGATTTTCTGGGTTGAGCGACGATGGTGACAGTAATGCAAATCGCGGACAATCTGGAAGAGGAACGCCTGTCAAAGACAGCTATGCTTTCGGCGGTAGATCGCCATACGGCTTTATCAATGGCGGGACGCCTGGGCGCGCCGATGCAGTCCCAGCCAGTGTTAAGCCGCGCAGTTATGTTATCCCAGCAGATATTGTCAGTGGACTTGGCCAGGGCAATTCCATGGCCGGGGCGCATGCATTGGATCGGATGCTCAAGCAAGGCCCAGCCTATGGCGTGAAGATGCATCCGGCGATGAGAACACCGCAACCGATGCCAAAATTCACACGCGGCTTTGCGCAAGGCGGCGATGTTGATATTTCTGTCTCACATGGCGAATACCTTGTGAGGCCAGAAACCGTTGCGGCATTAGGCAATGGAGACATTGATTTCGGCCATAAGATACTAGATGCGCTGGTGAAGAATGCAAGGCAGGATACGATTGCGCGGTTGTCAAATTTACCTCCGCCGAAAGGGAGCGATGAAAGCCAGCAGCAGTTTGATAACGGTGGAATGACACACGAAGGATATCAGCCATCAACGATGGATAGGATTTCTGCCGGATTGCGCCGCTACATGGACATGATGTCTCAGCGCAAGACAACATACCAAGCGGGCGGACAGACTGCCTCGTTGGAAGAACCAAACGAACAAGACGTTATGGACAAGTCTCTTATCCCTCCATTGCCTGATCAAACCGGCAGCGTCATGGATTGGATACGCGCTAAGAATGAAGCCGCAAGAGGCGTTGGTGTTACGCGCGAGTATGCGCTGAGCCGTTTAATTGGTATGCGCGGCCCTCCACGGTTAGCCAACAGATATGCTATAGGCGGTGGCAACATCGGATTGCCATTGGACGATATGCAAAACGATGGTGAGGAAACGCCACAGCAGGCGCAATTAGGAATATTAAGAGGGGTCAGGACATCTCCACCTAGAATACAGGACTTGCTTGGTAAGTATAATGAATATGTTAAGGGATTGCCGGAACCACAGTTGCGGAATATTCAAGATGCCATAGAAAACCTGCGCAGGTCGGAACAGGGTTTCCGGGACTTTGGGGCTTCGGTTGCCTACGGCAAACATTCTGCTCCAAGGTATGGAGTTGATCCTGAAGCGCTTCATTATTTTGAAACAGGTCGTCAAATCCCATGGAATTGGAAAAACCCAATTGTTCAGCCTGGGAAACGAATTCCTATGCCGGATATAGTCAACCATCCTATATTAAGCGATCCATATCATAGTTGGATGGCGGATACAGGAGCAATATTTCACCCGCCAAATTTGAACGCAACTTCATGGCGCAATATTGGTGGCGGTGGGCGCGGTGTTGATAAGTGGGATGTGCCAGTATTTACGAAGCCTGGGGAGGCCACAGGAAGCGGAGGTCAAAAGATTAGATACCCAACAGGATATAATGAAGAAAATATGGGAAGAACATTTAACTTCTATCTCCCCAATGGCTATAGCTCTGGCTCTCCATTGCGCGCATCCCCTGAACTTCAGGCGGATATCGCTTCATCTTTGGTATCTTCTGGGTTTACTAGAGGGAATGGCCTGCCAAGGTCAAACAATGAAGTGGTCCAGGAACTACGCAAAGCATTAACGCAGATGTATTTGTCAAACCGAAAACATAGCGGGACATCCCCGTTGGCTAGTCAAGATATATCTCATCGTCCTATGAGCATGTTAGGGCCAAACTTTCCTTTGGGATACACCAAAAGATTTTCTGAAATACCGAGGGTGAATGCAGCGGATCATATTGTTGATTATCCTGAGGGGACAATCGCTCTTACAAGAATAGGAGATTACCTAAGGGCTGGCGGTCAAAAGCCAGAAGCTGAAATTCGAGATTTCATTCGCAGATATAGGACAGGTGTAGAAAATCCTACAGTCCAGTCTGAGCTGTTCAATCGTTAAGCGATGCCAGCTTTTGTTTTAGTGTTTCGATGTTTCTTTGTAGGCCATTGATGGCGGCGGCGGTTGCAATGCACGGCGTATCCCACAGCCCTTCAGCCTCCAATGAAGTTGTGAACTTTTCATCTTCATCGGCGATCTTCTGCCAAACAGCCAAGGAGGCTTCGTTGGCATTTAATTCTTTGAGGAGATCAATGCTTTCGTCTGTTGTCATGGGTAACTCCATCTGTTCCAGATAGTGATACACGATATGTCAACCGCTGTCAACACAATGTTACGTCTTGGAATATCACAGTAATATGCCATCACCTTCAGTTGTGCGCCGCGCCATCCCTGAGGATAGCGACGAGATATGGCGGTTGTTTCTTCTATTACATGCTGAAAATGCCATGCTCCCGATTAAGCCGGAGAAGGTAGATTTCTATCTCAAGCGATTTCTTAATCCGTCAACTATCGAGCCTAACGATAGTGGGCCGCGAGGCATATTGGCTGTCATAGGTGAGGTTGGTAAGCTTGAAGGGCTGATCATGTTGATGATCAGCGGGTTTTGGTACAGCGATACTATGCTTATCGAAGAGGCGCTTAATTTTGTCGATCCACAATGCCGCAAGTCTAACCACGCAAAAGCGTTGATATCGTATGCTCGCCACATTATCGATGATTTGCGCTGTGAATACACAGACCTGAAATTGCTCATCGGCATCATATCAAACAAGCGGACGGCTGGAAAGATTCGCTTGTACAGCCAATTTCTTGAGCCATCCGGGTGCTACTTCGTTTATCCAAAGATGGATAGTACGATTGCTGATCCGTTGAAACGCTTGTACAAAAGCCATCATGTGAACGGGGAGAATGATGATGGCAAAAAGGCGCGGGCTAACCAGAGAGCGATTGCTTGAAGCGTTGAGCTATAGCCCAAAAACTGGGGTTTTTAAATGGCGCATTAGCCCCAATAGGCGCATCAGAGTTGGAAATATAGCTGGAAGCTCTAATAGTGCAGGCTACCTTCTTATCATGATTGATAATGATCGCTACAGAGCCCATCGGCTAGCTTGGCTATATGTGCATGACGAGTGGTCACTCGATGATATCGATCATATTAATGGTGATCCGTCCGATAATCGCCTTTCTAATTTACGATTAGCTACCCGTTCGCAAAATATGGCCAACGCCAGAAAACCAATTACAAATACATCGGGATTCAAAGGGGTTTATTACGACAGATCGCGCGGCAAATGGGCGGCCAATATTTGGAAGGATAAAAAGAATTTCTATCTCGGCCGCTATTCAACATTGCAAGAAGCGCATGCCGCTTATGTTAATGCATCAAAAAAACATTTCGGCGAATTCGCTCGACTGAAATAGAAAGACAGGAAGGGTACTTTGGGCAAAGGCAGCACGCAGCAATCTCAGCAATCTCAATCGACTAGCTGGAGTCCAACTGCACTCCCTGAGATGAGGTCGCTCTATGACCGAATACTGCAAACATCACAAATTCCATATGCGGCATATGACCCGAATTCTCTCGTCGCTCCGTTAAATCAAAACCAACAGACCGGAATCAGCACAGTAATGTCGGCTCCGTCGGCTCAGCCCTATATCAATCAGGCAGCGCAGTATGCCCGTCAAGGTGCTGATCCTATCATTGGAGATTATGACTCAATAGCCAATCGATTATTCAATGCTGGCGCATCCAATGAGCATGGGGGCTGGGGGCCTCACGGCGGCGGCGGTTTTATGCCGTCTGGCGGCGGCGGCCATTTGGATTTTCAAGCGCTCCCGCAAGGAACTCTTGCCCCAGGAGCAGGCGCTGGTCCAATCTCTGATCCAGGTGGCGGTGGTGCTCCGATGGATGGAGGCACCGGAGGGGGATCAATTCCTGGCGGAGGCTCGCTTCCTGGCGGGGGTTTCCCAGGGCCGATCTCAGACCCTGGCGGTGGCGGTATGCCTATGGGCGGCGGACATGGAGGGAGTCTCCCAAGCGGCGGGCCTGATGCAGTTCGTTCTGGGTGGGGCGGCCCGCTCTCTAATCAAGGCGGTATGCCGTACAGCGGACCACAAACTAGAATTACCTATGATTCATTAAATCCAGACCAACAGGCTCAAGTTCAGCGCGAAGCAAATAAGCCAATATCCAAATATTATAATCCTTACCAGCAGTCTGTCATTGATACGACATCGGCCAATCTGCGCCAATCTGAAATTGGCCAAGAGCAGCGGTTGAGAGGAAATGCAACCGCTCAAGGCGGCCTCGGCAATTCACGATTCTACGCGGCGGCGTTGCCAGAGCTTGGCCGACAACAAAACCTTGCGCGCGGCCAGACCATGGCTGGCCTCAATGCACAGAACTATCAGCAGGCGCTAGGGGCTGCTCAAGCAGATCGCGCTGCTGCTGGGTCAGGTGCTGGTATGTTTGCTGGTCTTGGTACGACTGCACAAAACGCTGTTATTCAGCGGGGCCAAGCCCAGATTGGCGCTGGCGGCGTTCAGCAGCAGAATGCTCAGCAGCTTGCTAATGCCAAGTTCCAAGAATTTATGCGGCAGCAGGGTTACCCATTCGAAACCACAAAATTCCTAGCTGGTCTTGGACTACCTGCATTGCAGGCGCAAGGTGGGACTGGAACTGGCACAAGTACAGGCTCGCAGACATCTTCTCCGAGCGGCTTAGGGACAGGGCTTGGATTGCTGTCATTATTCATGGCGGCCGATGGCGGCGCGGTTCCTGGCTACGATACCGGCGGTGAAGTCTCGCCATTTAGTATGGATGATGGATATGCAGGCGGCGGTGTACTTGAGCCGCCTGATATGCCGTATCTTATCACCAAACCTATGATGGATACTTGGAAACCAGCAGAAGGCGTTCCAAGCCCGAAGTACGTTCCGCCGCCTCGCATGCCATCGGCGGGTGTAA
>VFSW01006833.1_pt1 | contig 16692 bp, 12 predicted proteins | sample 5358111 | NCBI WGS metagenome assembly VFSW01 (sample SAMN11554181, study PRJNA540505) | mine drainage metagenome | isolation source: sediment from site ElyBrook_90M | place: USA: Ely Copper Mine, Vershire, VT | collected 2017
GAGGCGCTGTGCGCTGCGCACGAGGCGACTTGGCGCGCGCGTTCGAGGCGTGGCCGGGCCGGCGGGCCACGACGCGACCGATGGGTGGGCCGTCGGCGAGGTAAAGGTCGCCGAGCAGGTCGAGGAGCTTGTGGCGCGCCGGCTCGTCGGGCAAAACGAGTGGCCCGGCGTGGTGGATGGCGTCGGGGGCGATGAGGACCACGGAGGCCGGGTCGACGTGACGAACGAGGCCGCGGCGAAGGAGCTGCTCGACTTCGCCGGCGAAGGCGAATGTGCGCGCCGGGGCGATGCGCGCGACGAAGTCGTTCGGGTCTCCCAGCCATCGCGCGCCTGCGGCGAGGCGAGGGTCGTCGAGTTCGACGGCAACCTCGACGTCGATCCCTTCCCCGGGAAAGAAGCCGTAGCGGCTCGGGCCGACTTCGATCGCGTACTCGCGCACGACCCGGAGCCTCGGGCGACGTCTGGGAGGTGAAAGCGCGGCGAGGGCCTCGCACCATCGGCGCGCCCCTCCGTCGAGGAGCGGCATCTCGGGACCTTCGACGAGGATCTCGACTCTGTCGTAGACGCCGAGACCCGCGAACGCGGCAAACGCGTGCTCCACCGTCCCCACGCGTTCGGCCCCGTGGCGCGCCTTTACCGTCGTCGCCCGCGCCGTCGAGACGACCTCGAGCTCGTCGACGCTCGCGCGCCAGTGGGGTCCCCCGAGCGTCACCGGCCCCTCGCTCGGCCGGAGCCGCACGCGAACGGCGGCGCCCGTGTGGAGTCCCTTTCCCTCGAGCACGATCATGGGCCGGCGGCCCATCCTTGTAGCACTGGGCAGTTGCCTCGCCCGGCGAGCGTCGGCTAAGAAGCGGGGCTACCCTTTCGAATAGCTCGGTCCCCCCATGTCGACCAAACGTGTGCAGGTCATCATTCGCGGGCGCGTCACGGGAGTGTTCTTCCGGGCGGCCGGGCAGCGGGAGGCGAGGCGGCTCGGCATCACGGGCTGGGTGAAGAACCGGCCCGACGGGAGCATCGAGCTCGTCGCCGAAGGTGAAGAAGACGCGATCAAGGACATGATCTCGTGGGCGCACCACGGCCCCTCTGCGGCGAGAGTGGACGACGTCGACGTGCGCTGGCGGAGCTACACGGGCGAGTTCTCGGATTTTCGCATCATCGAGTGAGCCTGTGTGGAGGAGGCTCGGGCCCGTTTCTCTGCTGGTGGCCGCGCTCGCCGGCGGGGCCGAGGCCGAGCCTGCGTCGGCGGACGGCTCGACCAGCGCGAGCGCGGCCGCGAGCGCGCCGGCCGAGGGCGCGCTCCTCTCCGACGCGCAGCTCGGGCGGCTCCTCGGAGAGCTGAGGCAAGATTCGGTGGAGGAGCGGCGGGCGGCGGCGAAGGCGATCGTCGGGCTCGGGGAGGACGCCGTGCCCGCCGAGCTGCGCCAGCTTGCGGAGCTCCGCAGGCCGGGTGAAGCGGGGCTCGTGGCTGCCCTGAGGCCGGCGCGCGAGCGGGCGGCGAAGGACCCTACCTTCGACCTCGTCGAGTTCCTCGTCCAGCAGGCGAGCGCCCCGATCGTGAGCCGCGCCCTCGCGATCGCCTGCGTGATGCGCGCTCTCGCGCACGCCGGGAAGGTCGCTGCAGTGGAAGGCATCGTCCCGCTCGCCGCGGACCTCGGCGCCGCCTTCCGCCCGGAGGTTACGCGCCTCGTCAAGCAGTTGGGCGATCGCGCCGTCGCGCCGCTCCTCGAGGCTCGACACGAGCCCTCTTCCGAGGTGCGCTCCTGGTCGACCAGCCAGCTCGAGGCGCTCGGCAAGAGGACTCCCGGCGACATGGTGCAGACCTCCGACAGCCAGGTCATCGCCGACGTGCTGCGAGCCTACGGGTCGCTGAGAGACCTCGACGCCCTTCCGGTCGTTCTCTCCTTCGTGAACTCCGACCACGCGACCGTGCGCGCCGCGGCGCGCGCGGCGCCGCTCGCCGGCGGGGAGGCCGCGGGCTGGGAGCTTCGCCAAGCGTACGTCGTGCTGACGGGCGACCAGGCGCCGGAAGGGTCGACGGCAGCAGACCTCGCGAAAAAACTCTTCGACACGTACGACCGCTACCGGCTCGAGGAAGTCTACGCGCTGCTCGACGACGGCCTCGCCAAGGAGAAGGCGCACGATTGGAAGGGTGCGATCGGCGCGTTCGACGAGGTCCTCGCGAGGCAACCGATGCTCGACCGACGCGCGGAGATGGCCCCGGGGTACGCCGAATACGGCGAGTCGCTGATCGACTCCGATCCGGCGTCCGCGCGGTCGTCTCTCCGCAGGGCGATCCGCCTCGACGCATCGGGCGATCGGACCAAACACGCGGAGAGCATCCTCCTCACCCTCGAGGGCGAGGACCTCCTCGCCCGAGGCATCGCCGACGCGGAGCCCTTCGAGCAGGCGCTCGCCCTCGATGCCTCGAACGCGAAGGCGCGCGCCGAGCTCGATCGCCTGCGCGCCCAGGTGGGGTCGGGGCGCCGACGTTTCGCTCGCCTCGTGCTGGCCGGCGTCCTGCTCGTCGCGGCGCTCGTCGGCGCCGTCGTCTTCGGAGGAAAGCGGCGGGCGACGTACCGAACGACGCCCTGATCCCTCGCCTCGGGCCCTACTTGCAATCCTCGAAGTCCGGGTTGCACCCCGCGTCGGGAAGCAGGTCCGGATGGTCCGCGACTCCCGGATTCGCGGCGCCGCTCGGTACGGCAGGCGCGGGGAGCTGGCCGCCGGGATACTTCCGCGCGTCCTCCGCGCTGCACGGCTGCGGATTGCCCGGGTCCTCCTGCACACACTGCATCATCCACGCATCGCGCGGCGCGATCCCCTCCTTCTCGGCCTTTGCTCTCGCGGCGGCGAGGTCGCTCGCCACCGCCACGTCGCTGAACCATGGGACGTAGGTCACGAGGGCGAGCGCGAACGCGAGGATGCCCACGAACGGGAGGACGACGCGGTAAAGGCTCGAGACGGGGCGATGGAAGCGAAAGCTCGAGATGAAGAGGTTCAAGCCCAAGGGGGGCATGCAGTAGGCGATCTCGAGGTTCAGGAGGAAGATCATCGCGAGCTGGAAGGGCGACATCTTCTCGCTCGGGTTCGCGGCGCCTAGTCGCGCGACGAAGGGGAGGATGAGCGGTACGGCGACGAGGATGGCGCTGAAGCCCTCCATGAGCATTCCGAGCACCAAGAGGAAGACGTTCATCACGAGCAGGAATTGCCACATGTGCCGGATGCCCATGCCGGTCATGAGCGCGAGGACCTTGGCGGCCACGTGCTGGTCGGTCACGTAGTTCATGAGGGCGTTGGCCATCGCGAGGATCAAGATGATGGCGCCCGCGAGGCTCATCGAAGCCTTGGCGAGGCGAACGAGGTCCTTCTTCCACGAGAGGTCCCGATAGAAGAAGAGCTCGACGATCGCGGTGTAGAAGGCGACGAGGCCCGCGGCTTCGTCGATCCCGGTAAGCCCCGTCCCGAGCCCAGCCACGAGCACGACGGGGATGCCGAGCTCCCACTTCAGGTCCCACAGCGCCTTCGCCATCCGCCGGAGCTCCGGCGGCTCGGTGTCGACCTTCTCGCTTGCGCCTACGGTCGCCGAGTACGCGCGGAGGAGCAAGACGACGAGCAGCCCCGGGACGACGACCGCCTTGAAGGCCTCGCCGTAGTCGAGGTGGGCGACGAGGGCATAGACGAGCAGCGGTAGCGACATCGGCAGGAGGAGCCCCACCGAGCCGCCCGTCGTCACGAGGCCCAAGGCGAAGGGCTCGGAGTATCCTTGCTTGCGCAGCGCGGGGTAGAGAAGGCCTCCGATGGCGATGATCGTGACGCCGCTGCCCCCCGTCAGCACCGTGAAGACGGCGCTCGCGATGACCGCGACGATCGCGAGGCCCCCCGGCATCCACCCGAGCACCGTGCGCGCCGCGGCGACGAGCCGGTCGGGCGTCTTCGCTTCGGCGAGCATGTAGCCGACGAACGTGAAGAGCGGGATCGTGACGAGGATGGGCGAGTTGGCAAAGCGCTCGTCGAGGACGGTGGGCGCGATGAAGCGCAGGTGCCGGTACGCGGCGTCGGGATGCGTGAGCCAGAGGAGCTCGGCCGAGCCTCCCATGATGGCAAAGAGAGGGGTTCCGAGCAGAGCGAGCAAGACGACCGCCGCCGCCGCGGCCCCGCCGACGAAGCCCACGATCGCGGCTGCTCCACCGCCGACCGCGAGGCCGGCGCCCGCGCCTCGCCCCCCGTTCGCTTCCGCCTCTTGCGCTCGTGCGGTCACGAGGTCGACCTCGGCCCGCCCACGGAGGAGGAGCACCACCCGAAGGAGGAGCTTCAGCGCGATGACCGCGAGGCCGAACGGGAAGACGAAGTCGAGGTCGCGCACGAGGAGCCCGGAGGCCTCCTCTCCCGTTCCCGGGGCGGAGACCTGTGGGCTGCGCGTGGCGCTCGGAGCCGATGGATTCATCCGCAGGGCATCGACCGCGCTCTTCTTGAAGTGCGCGCCCCAGTCCGCGCCGTCGAGCCACGTGTTCCACTCCGTTGCCGTCATCCACTTGTCGTAGGGACGCCCCGCGAGTACGCGCGGGAGAGAGCGGACGTCGAGGGACGCTTGTCGCCCGAGCAAAAAGAGGTCCACCGAGACGCCCTCTCGCACGGTGGCGAGGCGCTCCCCGACGCTCGTTTCGCACGCTCTGGACGGATCCACCGGGCAGGGGTGGACAGCGCTCGCGCGGTACTCGGCGATGGCGATATGGTCGACGAAGCCGGCGACGGCGAAGACGCACACGAGGGCGGCTGCGAGCTGGCCGAGGATCGCGGTCGCCTTCCGAAGGGAGGCGGGCACGAAGCGCAGGACGACGTCGACGTGGATGTGTCTGCCGCTCGAGGTGGCGAGCGAGGCGCCGAGGAGGGCCAGCCAGAGGGTGAGGCGCGTGGCGAGCCCGCGGAGCCCGCCGATGAGCATGAGGGCGGACGCGTTCTGCAGCCAGTTGAGGAAGTTCGATGCGTAGTGCACCCCGGCGTGCGCCCACAGCCCACCGCCGACGATCCCGGCGAACACGGCCGCGCAAGTCGCGATCGCGTGCACGCGCTCGCCGCGCCTGCGGGTCGCCAGGTGCGCCGCGCACCCGAGGCACGCCGCCGACACGAACCCGCGGAACACGAGGCCCCCCGCGTTCTGCCCAGGCGCGTAGTCCTTCGCGAACCCGTTTAGCGCGACCCAAAGCGTGAGCGATGCGATCTCGACGACGAGCACCGCTGCGCAGAGCCGCGCTTCGAGCTTCTGCCACACCCCGTCCAAGCGTGCGATGGCCTCGCGCCCATCGCCCGAGCGAGCTCCCGCGGGCTTCGGGTCGTCCGGCATGGGCGCAGGGCGAGGTTACCAGAGGGGGGACTTCACCGTGCCAGCTGTACGACCTTGTCGAAGAGCTCGGGAGTGAAGACGGCGCCCCGCAGCTGGCTTCGGACGCGCGCGAAGAGGTCACGCCACTCGCCCTTCTCCGCCTCGGTCGGGGCGTAGGCCGCCTTGCTGACCTTGAGACGTGCGAAGGACTGCGCGTCGAGGTTGCGGATCGACTGCGTCAACCGGTCGGCCGTCTCGCGCCCGCGGTTGGAGAGCGCGTCGCGGAGCTTCCGCGTCAGGCCCTGCAAGCGGGTCGAAGAGACGATGATCGCGCCGATGTCGAAGGCCACCGTCATGGTGGTGATGTTCGTCACGCGCGACGCCCACTGGAGCTGCTCGGCGGCGAGCGGCGGCGCGAAGAGCACCGTGATCGAGCCGTTCGTCAGGTTCGGGAGGATCTCGTTCACGGTCACTTGCTTGGGCGTGACGTTGCCGATGGCCGCAAAGAGCTTGGGGCCGATCGGGTCACCGGCGAGGAAGTAGCAGGCTTTGCCTTGAAGGTCGGCCGGGCGGTGCAGGTCGAAGCCGACCGTCATGAGCTTCGTCGCTCCCACGTCCCCCCAGCCGAGCACGGTGAAGCCGTTCGCTTCGAACTGACGGTCGAAATCCGCTTTGAGCGCGTCGCGAGCGCGGTCGAGCGTGCCCCAGTTCGCGAAGAGCCCCGGCATCTGGAACGCGAGAACGTCGGTCACGCCGGTCTGCCCGAGCCCCACGGCGGTCACTGCGGCCCCGTCGAGCTGCCCGGAGCGGATCTTCTGCACCATGAGCACCTCGTCGCCCGCCTGTCCGTTCCACTGGAAATCGAGCGTGAGATCGCCGTTCGTGTCGGCCGACACGTCGCTGGCCCACCGCTTGAATTCTCTTCCCCAAGGAGAGTCCTGCGGGGCGAGCGTGCCGATCTTGAGCGTCGTCGCGGCCTGTGCGACCGCAGCGAGGAGGAGGAGGGTCAGCGTCGTGGCCAGGGCAGCGAGCGTCTTGTTCATGGGGTCGTGGATGCGAGCGTAGTCCGGAGCCACCGCTTCCTTCTTGGCCGCGACGCCTCCCTCCGCCATCTATCGCGCGGGCATCGCCGTGAGGTCAATCCCGCAGGCGCCCTTCGCGCGCTTCCTCCCGAGCCAGCGCCTCGCCCTTCGCTTGGCAATCGCGTTCGTCAGGCGCTCGTACGGGTCGGGATCCGGCGCCTGGAGGACCTTGTCGAGCATCTGCTGGTAGAGCGCGCCGTCGCCTTTCACGCAGGCGTACTTCGTCGCGTAGACGAATTCTGCCATGAGGTTTTTCCCCTCGCTCTTTGCCAGCGCCGCGTCGAGGAGGCGCTTCGCCTGGTCGAGCTCCGCCATGCCGGTCCGCGCGTGGTAGCCCGCGAGGGCCAAGAGGCCCGCGTAGTGCTCGTACGAAGGGTCGAGCGCCGCGGCTCGCTCGAGCATGGCGACGCCGACGAATAGCTCCGCGACGAAGGCCGGCCCCTCCTCTTCATCGCCTTTCATGAGATCCGCCCGAGCGAGCCATGCGTAGCCCGTCCAGAAGAGGTTCGGGACGTCCTCGGCGGAGAAGTGATCCGTCAGCCATTTCGCAAGCGCCGGCTCGCTCTTCTTCGCGTCCCCGAAGCCGCCCGCGCGGTGGCCGAGGAGCTCGAGCCCGTAGAAGACGGCGCGGTCGTACGCCATGCGCGCGCGCTTGCGGTGGTATTCGGCGAGGTCCTCGTCGCCCGCGTCCTCGGCGATCTGCATCTCGTCCTCGACGAAGCCGAAGCCGTAGCCGGTCCAGCCCTTCGCGAGCAGAAACAGCGCGTCGGCGTTGCCCGGCGCGAGGACGTGCATCCCCTCGAATTGCGAGAGCCCCGCCTGCGTCGCGGTCCGCGCGAGCTCGTAATCGCCGATCGTGTCCAGCGCGGTCGAGCCCTGGCGGATGCCCTCGATTTGGCCGTCGACGAGCGCTTGCTTGATGCACCCGCCGCTGGCGAGCGCGAGCGCGGCGGCGAGGAGGAGCCCGACGAACGGCGAGCGCATGCCGCGAGCCATACGGGATGGGCGGGGCGAAGGTCAACGGGTGACGGCGATGCCGGGCGGCGTCCTCCGCGCGGCCATCAAGATGCTGCACGCTGCGCGGACGCGAACGCGGGCCTCGGAATCGGCCAGGAGGGGGGCGGCGCGCCCCGGGGAGCCGAGCGCGCCCAGGGCGATGGCGGCGGCGAGGCGCTCGTCGGCGTCCTTCGCTGCCAGGCCCTGCTCGAGCCACGCCTGGATGCGGCGATCCCCTGCGCTCGCCAGCGCGAAGCGGGCGCGCACGGCGACGGGCGAACCGGGCTGGGCGAGCGGCTCGAGCTTGGCGATCGCCTGCCCATCGTTCCCTTCCGCCAGGCGCGCGAGAGCGCTTACGACGATCTCCGGGTCGTCCTCGGTCGCGGCCTTGCGAATGGCGTCGCGGACGTCGGCTCTGCCGAGAGGCGCCGCGGCGAGGGCCTGCAAGCGCGTGCTTCGGGGGCCTTGCTCGATCGCGCGGACCATCTGGGCGGCGGCGTCCTCCGTCACTTCCTCCCCGGGCTCGTGCCGCCGCAGCACCGCGGCTGCCGCCTCCACCGCGGCCGACCCGTGTGCTGTCGAAACGAGGACCCGCAGCGCTTCCCGCCCGCCGGCATTCCAAACCGGCGGCGACGCCCAAGCGAGCGCGACGTCCTCGCGGAGCCCGGCATCCCCCGCGGCCCAGAGGTCTCGGAGCAGCTGCGCCGTCCGCCCCTCCGGCGCCGCAGGGAGCACGGCCATCGCGCGCACGGCGTCGTTGCGCACGAGCGGCTCGGGGTCGACTCGGGCCACCTCCGCCAGCAAGGGGAGGTCCTCGAGCGCCTGCGCGCCGCGCGAGGCACGCGCCGCTTGGCGGCGAACGAGAGGCAGAGGGTCGACCAGGGCGCGAAGACGCGCATCGCGGTCTTTCCGGCGAACGAGGGCACGCACACCCACGGCGCGCCACCGCGGGCTCGTGTCGTCGGCGTAGTCGCGGGCCTCGTCGAGGTCGAGGCCGCCTCCGTCGATGCGGGCGAGCGCAGCGGTGGCTCCCGCGTCGTCGTGCGTCGCCATGCGGACCGCGAGGGAGTCGTCGAGCTCGTGCGCGCAGGGCCAGGCGTCGTAGATGCGGTCGGCAGCGTCGGCCCCGGAGGCGACGCGGATCTCGTACGCGGCGACCGCCTTTGCGAGCGCCGCGGCCTCGGCGTTCGAGAGGTCGCCCCTTCGCTCGCGCGCCGCCATGTCGCCGGCGAGCGCGGCGCGGTCTCCGCGCGAGGCGGCGGTCATGGCCGGGGAGGACGCGCACGCCGCGAGGAAGGGGAGCGCCCACACGAGACCGTCCGCGGCCAAAGGTCTCATCCGAGTTTCCGCTGCGATTCCAGTGTAGGCGACGCTCTCGGCCAACCCGCGGGCGTGCGCTCCATGATACCACGGCCCTCGCTCCCGACCGGATGGCCATCGACGTCGTCGTCAACCCCAATGCCCGCCAGCTCGGCGACGGAAGCCGCCTCCGCGAGGCGTTCGAGCGCGTTTGCCGTCGCGAGGGAGCCCGCCTGCACGTAACGGCGGACGTCGCCGCGCTCGAGGAGGTGGCAGACGCGATGGCGCGCGAGGGCACGCGAGGCGTCGTGCTCGCGGGCGGCGACGGGTCGACCATGGCGGGCGTGAGCGCGCTGGCGCGAGCCTTCCGAGGCCAGCTCCCGCCGATAGGGCTCGCGCTCGGAGGCACGGTGGGCACCATCGCGCGAAACTTCTCCATCACGTCGAGCGCGCGCGCCTGGGCGGACCGCCTCGTGTCTGCGGCTTGCGCGGGGAAGGTGCGCATCGAGCGCAAAGCGACGCTCCGGATCCGGACCGGAGCCGAGAAGGAGCACGTCGGCTTCATCTTCGGGGCGGGGCTCGTCGCGCGCTTCTTCGACGAGTATTACGCGGCCCCCGAGCCGAGCATGCCCGCGGCGGCGCGGATTGCGGCTCGCGTTTTTGCAGGCTCGTTCGTCGCGTCGCCGCTGGCGCGACGCGTCCTCGGCACGACCGAGTGCTCGCTCGAGATCGACGGCGTCCCCGAGAAGAATCGGGAGTGGAGTCTCGTCCTCGCGAGCGTCGTTCGAGACGTCGGGCTCCACGTGCGTGCGACGTACCGCGCGGGGGAGTCGCTCGATCGCTTCCACGTGGTCGCAAGCGGCCTCTCGCCGCGGGCGCTGGGCCTTCAGGTCCCGCGCGTGGTGCTCGGGCGACCGATGCGTTCGACGGCGGGAGGAGACGCGCACGTCGATGTGGTGGCGGGGTCGCTAGGCGTCCTCTTCGACGAACCGACGGCTTTCGTCCTGGACGGAGAGCTCCTTCGCGCGCGAGAAGTGCGCATCACTACCGGTCCGCGGCTGCCGCTGATGGTTCCGATTGCCTAGCTGTCGCTCGAGCGACCGCGTCTGGCCCGAAAAATGCAAACTCTTGGCGTTGACCTTGGAGCAGTCCCACTGTTTCGCCCGCGTAGACGGCTGCGGACTTCATTGGGTTGATTGCGAAGGCGTCGATCCCAACGGACCGCCGCTCGTGCTCCTGCATGGCCTGAGCGACTGCTACGCCACCTGGATGCACCTGGTCCCTCGACTGGCACAGGACCGGCGGGTGCTCGTGCCGGATCTTCCTGGGCACGGACTGTCGGCGCGCCCCGACGCAAGCTACGAGCTGCAGTGGTACGCACACTTGATGACGCGCTGGCTCGAAGCGCGCGGCCTCGACGGCGTGGACGTGGTGGGTCATTCGTTTGGCGGTGGAGTCGCACTGATGATGCTGCCCCTGTGCCGGTGGCGCATCCGTCGCCTTATCCTCGTATCGTCGGGCGGGCTCGGTCGCGAGATCAGTTTCTTGCTTCGCCTGGCTTCCATTCCGTACTTCGTCGAGCGCTTCGGTCAGCCGTTCATGGGCCCAGCGACGAAGCTCGTGCTGATGGCGACGGGCGGGGCGCTCGCGCAGAAGGACGGTGCGAAGCGCAGCGCGATGAACGCTCGAGGTGGGTCGGCCCGGGCGTTTGCGCGGACCGTGCGGGACATCATCGACTGGCGTGGCCAGCGACGCAGCTTCCTCGAGCAGCGGCCGCCCGATCTCGCGCTGCCACCCATGGCGGTCTTCTGGGGGGACCGCGACGCCGTCATTCCGATCTCACACGCCAAGACGCTCGCGCAATCGATCGACGGTGTCAGGCTGACCGTGTTCGACGGATGCGGTCACTACCCTCATCACCAGCAACCGGAAGCGTTCGCGCGCGCCCTCGGCAGTTTCCTGGACGATCCCTCGGTCCGCGCAGCGTGTCTGGGCGAGAAGGGCGTCGAAGGAGGGCGGGCGCCCGACGAGCAGCGCACGAAGCGCGCGGAAAGGGTTTTTCCCGTGGGAACTCGATCTCACTTGCCACGGCCTTCGCGTACTCGCCGCCCTTGGCATCGTTTGAGCCCTGCGTGAGCCGAGCGCAGCGCCTTGGCCGGGCCGGCGACGGGAGCGATCTCATGCGGCCGCGTGGGGATCGGCGGGCGAGCGGGGAGCTACCAGCTTCGCCACGCTCCCGGTGAGTTCATCGACGTCGGCCGGCTTCGCGAGGTGGCTCTGATAGCCGACTCGAAGCGCATGCGATGCGTCCTCGCCTCGCGCGTACGCTGTCAAGGCGAGCGCGGGGATCTGGCCTCCGTGGTCAGCTGGCAGGGCGCGGACGCGCTGTATGAGAGAGAAGCCGTCTTCCTCGGGCATGCCGATGTCGCTGATCATGACGTCCACGGGGTGGCCCTCGATGAAGGCGATCGCCGCGCGGGCGGAGTCCACGGTCGATACCGATGCGCCCACGCCTTCTAGAGCGCTTTCAAGGAGTAGCCTCGTATCTTCGTCGTCATCGACGACCAAGACTTTGACGCCCGCGAGGGCAGTTTGCGGTTGCGAGCGAATGGTCGACGTTGCTGCCTCTGCCTCTGCCTCTGCCTTCGCCCCCACTTCCGCCGCGTGGAGTGCGCGCACGGGTAGACTGACAGTGAACGTGGAACCGAGCCCCGGGCCGCTGCTTTCTGCCGCCACCGAGCCGCCGTGCATCTCTACGAGATGACGCACGATCGCCAAGCCGAGTCCGAGGCCGCCGAATCGCCGCGTCGTCGAGCTATCCACCTGCCGGAACCGCTCGAAGATGAACTGGATGTGTTCCGGCGGGAGCCCAGGGCCCGTATCGCGAACGACGAAGCGCGCCATGTTTCCAGTCCGTTCGACGCGCAGGGATACCGTCCCCCCGGACGGCGTGAACTTGATGGCGTTGCTCAACAGGTTCCACACCACCTGTTGAAGTCGGTCCGCGTCACCGACCAACCTCGCGACGTCGTCCTCCGCGGTCTCGGCGACAAGGCGCACGCCCTTCGCGTCGGCGGCAGGCCGAACGACCTCGAGCGCGGCAAGCGCGATCGCGTTCATGTCCACGCGGCGCAGCTCGAGCTTGAGCTTGCCGCTGATGATGCGGGACACGTCGAGCAGGTCTTCGATGAGCCGCGCTTGCGCCCTCGCGTTGCGCTCAATCGTGGCAAGCCCGCGATCGAGGCTCTTCTTGTCGTAGGTCCCTCGTTGAAGCAGCGAGGACCATCCTAGGATCGCGCTGAGCGGCGTGCGAAGCTCGTGGCTCAGCGTCGCCAAGAACTCGTCCTTGATCCGGTTGGACGTCTCCGCTTCCTCGCGGGCCGCGTGTTCGGAAGCGAGCGACCGAGCGCGCTCCTCCGCGATGCGCTTCCGATCATCGATGTCGACGTTGGTTCCGAACCACCGGACGATGCGCCCCTGCGCATCACGCATTGGCATCGCGCGCGAGAGAAACCAGCGGAACTGTCCATCGTGGCGACGAAGGCGCAACTCGTCCTCCCAAGGCTCGCCGCTCTTCATCGCGGCCTTCCACTTGGTGACGATGCGCGGCAGGTCGTCCGGATCGAGAACGGGCAACCACTCCCATCCCTCTTGCTCCTGGAGGGTCGTGCCGGTGTAGTCGAACCACCGGCGATTGTACCAGCGGATGGCACCGTCGGGATCGGCGTGCCACGCGAGGATGGGGATCATGTCGGCGAACGAGCGGAGAGCATCTTCGCTCGCTCTTGCTTCTTTCGTCGCCGCCTCGGCCGCATCTATCTCGTCCTGCGCGCGCAGCGTCGCCAGGACGAGCTGCTCGTTCACGTCGCGCTGCGTCCGCCCGAGTTCGGGTTCGTGCCTAGCGCGATCGTCCTTTTCTTCCGCCATTTCGTTTGCCCACCCGTGTTCGTGGCCCGGGCAGCCTGTTCGGAGCGCCCGTGAGGATCCCCTCATAGCCTTTAATGGCGTTCTTCATCACCAGCACACCGTTCTCCGTGATTTCGTACTCTCTCAAGTCCTTGCTGTGCGGGCTCGAGCGTACCTTCACGACCGAGATCGCTCGCCTGAGCTGGCCGTCGATCTCGATGTAGCGCTGCATGAGAATCGCGTCGGTCAGGAACGCGACACCTTGCGGGCTGAACTGGAGCTCGGTGTACGAGTCCCGGAGCTCGACGGTCGCCATCACGGTCACGCCGCTTCCGGTAAGCGCCCCCATCATGCGGTACATCGATTCGCGAAAGTCGTCGCGGAACGTCGGCGCGAGCGCCAGCTCGAGACCGGAGAGCGAGTCAATGACGGCGCGCTTGGCGCCGCTGCGCTTCACCGCTTCGCGGAGCGCGAGGAGCGTCTCGTCGATCGAGAGGTCGAGCGGCCTCAGATAGAGGATCTCGAGCTTCTTCTTCCGGAGCATCCGCTCGAATTCCTGGCCTTGTGGCGTCGTTTGCAAGTAGTCCTCGGGCCGCTTCTCGAAGACGGCGACGATCCCCGGCTCGCCGCGACGAACCCCTTCGACGAGGAACTGATTGGAGAGCACCGTCTTGCCCGAGCCCGAAGGGCCAGCAACGAGCACCGAGTAGCCTTTTGGAATCCCGCCGTGCATCATCTCGTCGAGGGCGGGCACGCCGGTCGAGAGGCGGTGCGTGAGCGGCTGCCGCCCCTCCTGGCCCTCTTCGGGCTTGAGCAGGCGCGGGAAGACGCTGAGGCCCTCGCCCGTGATGCGAGCGGTGTGAAGCCCCGGGATCGACCCCAGCCCGCGCATCTTCATCACGTGGAGCTTGCGCACGACGGAGTTGCGGTCGACGTCCTGGTAGAGCCAGACGATGCCGTCGGCCACGGTAAAGACGGCATTGTCCTGCTCGGACTCGCGGTACTCGCCGAGGAGGAACGTCGTCGCCTCGCAGTTGGTGAGGTGCACCGCTAACTGCTGAACAAAGTCTTGTAGCTCGAGCTCGCCCTCGTCACGCTCGGCGAGCACTCTTCGGAGCATCGATCGGAACGAGTCGACGAACACGAAGGCGGGGCTCGTGTCGTTGACCTCCTTGACGATGCGCGCGAGGACTGCGGCGAGCCCCCCCGTGCGCGCCTCCTCGCCGAGGTGGATGAAGCGGATCGACTCCTCGACCTTCATGGCGTCGAAGAACGAAAACTGCTGCTCGTAGCGGAGCATCTTGATCGGCGGCTCGCCGATGATCGTGAAGTAGATCGCCTTGTTCTCGGGCGTCGCGTTGGCGAACATGATCTGGTGGCCGAGCGTGGTCTTGCCGCACCCGGGACCGCCGGCGATGAGGTTGAACGAAAGCTCCGGGATGCCGCCGCCGAGCACCTCGTCGAAGCCCGGCACTCCCGACGGCAACGTCCGAATCGGAACCCGATCGCTCATCACTTCTCCTCCTTGTAGTTGGACATGTCGAAGTCCGGCCACGCCTTTTTCAACACTTGGGACGTCAGTCGCTCGCCGATCAGCGTCGCGAGCAGTGCGAGCATCGTTGCGCACACCGCCACCGTGGCTTCCGTGATCCGATCGGGAGCTTCGGCGCGCAAACAGGTCACGAGCTTCTCCGCGGGGCTTGCGGTCGGCTCGGCGTCGAAGTCGACGCCACCGACGCAGGGGAAGTCAGGTGCCGTCAGCCTCACACAACGCGCAAAGAGCGCGCGAGTTCCGGCCGTCCCGATGAGCGGAGCGAGGCGAGCGAAGAGCTTCTCGTGAACGCGACGCGCAGTCTCCGCGCGCTCGTCGGCGCTCTCGCCCTTGTGGGTCTCGAGCGCGAACAGTCGTCGTGCCGTCTCCCATTGCGCTGCGTTGGGGCGTTTCATTGGCTGCTCGAACGGAACCTACGTTCATCGCACACCCGCGCTGATGGCGCATTGGTCGGAGGCCGGAAAGTAAGCCGGCTGAAGTGCCGGCGGTTTCCACCCCGGACGTACGCTCGGCAGGAACGCGAGTCGCTGGCTGGTGCGAACGGGCCCTCAGGGGGCCGACGTTACTCGACTCGCCCGGTCGGTACAGCAGCGGAAGCCGGCCTCGTACGTGCGAAACGACCCCGGGTGCACGCCGTTCGTGAAAGAGCAGCTCGGCCGCGGGTCCTTGAAGCAGCCGGCCCAGAAGCAGCCTTTGAGCACGTGATCGTAGCCCGTGCGCGGCGAGGCGCCCGAGCGTCGCACCCATTCGGCGACGTTGCCCGTCAAGTCGTAGACGCCCTCGGCCGAGACGCACTCGGCTCGCGCGCCGCTCATGTCCCCCTGAAAGAGCCGCGCCGCCTCGACGAGTGCCGCGTCCCCCGGCCACTTCGCGAGGGCCTTCCACCGCACGACGGTCCATGGGCGGTCGTCGTTGCAAGCGTCGTCGCGGTAAGCGTCCCCGTAGGGATAGCGCCGCCGCTGGGGTCCTTCGCAGGCGCGCACCCACTCGCGGTCGAAGCACAAGCGCTTGTGGCGCTCGCCGCACCACGCCTCGCCGTCGTACGCGGTCTCGAGCGCGAACGGGATCTCGCCCTTCTCGTTCGGCGCCTCGTAGCGGTCGACGCAGAAGTCGGCGATTGCTACCATGTCGTCGGGGCACCCGTTTGGGGCGACTGCCGCCGCCCGGGCCGCTTCGGGCGCTGCCACCGGAGGGGCCTCGACGCGGGCCGGAGCCTCCAACGTCCCCGGGGGTGGGGCGATGGCGAGGGGTTGGTAAGGCGGGACGCTCCCGATTGCCTGAGAGGCGCCGCATCCGGTCAGGAGCAATCCGACGGCAACACGCCTCATGCTGCTTGCTCGATCGCATCGGTGTCCCCAAGTCGCACGATGGCGTCCGCGATCGCGAGCGGCTAGGACCAATGCGTGACCAGGATGACGGTACGGTGGCCCCGCAGGCGCTCCAGCGCATCGAGGACGCGGCGCTGCGACTCCGCGTCCATGCCGCTCGTCGGCTCATCGAGGAGAAGCACCGGTTGCCCTGTAGCCACCGCACGCGCTAGCGCGATCCACTGCCGCTCGCCGCCCGACCCGGCGCGTCCCCCGCCGCCGAGCCGCTCCGCGCCGAGGAGGGCCGCCATCGGCTCTGCGCCGATCGTGCGAAGCGCTTCCCGTGAAGCCGCCTCCGTGCTCGGCGGCAGGGCCGCGACGCCGAGCGTGACATTGGCCTCGAGCGTGTCGGCGAGCAGCGGAGCCTCCTGGGGCACCCACGCGAACGGGCGAGCGCCGGGGCCGGCCGGAGCGCCGGTCAGCGAGGCTCCTCCGTAGAGGATCTCCCCTCCGAGTGCCGGCTCCAGGCCGAGCAGCGTGCGAAGAAAAGTCGTCTTTCCTGCCCCCGTGGCGCCGCACACGGCGACCACAGTCCCGGGCTCGATAAGGCAGGATACGGCGTGCCGGGAGCCGTGCGTCAACCGCAGCATGCGGAGCTCGAGCGCCGCCAGGGTCCAGGCTGCTTCGGGGAGGTCCGAGGGGAGCGGGCGGTCTTCCGACGGTGCCTGCGGCTGTCGGCCGAAGACCGTAAACCGAAGCCCTCGGTAGGCGTCGCACGCCTGCGTCCAGGCGAGGCGGGCCTCGGCGAGATCCCGCAATGGCCGGTAGGTCAAGAAGAACGCCACCGCGAAAGCCAGCAGCGCCCCCCCCTGTCCGCCCGGCCCGAGCCACCCTGTCCGCGTCGCCGCAAGCGCCGCGACCAGCGCTGCCGCCCCGAGCACCTCGTTTCCGCCGCTCATGGCAGCCGTTCGTGCCTCGAGCCGCGCCGCGCCGCGCGCGAGCGCATCGCCCAGCCCGCGGACGTTTGCTCTCGCCTTGCGTTCCGCCCCGAACGTCACCCACAGGGCGGCGTGCCGGACGCACTCGTCCGCAGCCTCGAGCAGCCTCTCCCTCTCGTTCGCGACTGTCGCCGTCGCCTGCCGCCCCGCCGCCCGGGGGCGGGGGGGGGGGCGCCCGCTCGGGGCGGGGCGCCGGGGGGGGGGGGGGGCGCGGGGGGGGGGGCGCGCCTGG